>Ga0180218_1000037_pt1 | contig 338220 bp, 330 predicted proteins | sample eDN3rd37CKraftBY_FD_151334 | JGI IMG/M metagenome (GOLD analysis project Ga0180218, IMG submission 151334) | Enriched backyard soil microbial communities from Emeryville, California, USA - eDNA 3rd pass 37_C Kraft BY (version 2) (version 2) | ecosystem: Environmental > Terrestrial > Soil >... | reverse complement strand
TACGGCTCAATCTGCCGCATCTGCGCCTCCGACAACCAGATCAGATCACTCATGGCAACGTCTCCTCACGCTGCCATCGAATCAACTCATCACACGCTACGCAACCAATTAATGGGTCCTGAGCCTAGGGCAGCGGGGAGACCTTTAATCAACAACATATCAACCGTTTTGGCGGACTGTTTATCCGCCACCTTCGGCCAGCTTTTGCGAACGCCGATTGTGTAGTATCGCAATGCGATGACCGACGACATCGAATACTTGGCGAACTACAAGGCAAACCAACTTCCGATGAACAACGTCGTGGTTGAGCTGGACGCCGGATTGGAAGAAGACGTTCGCTCGGCGAGAACCGTCGCTGAACGCTTCGGCGCGGTCACGGCGAAACACTTTAAAGTCGCCAAATTCGCGGACCTGAGATTTCGATCGGACGATGAGCTTGCCGCAATGAGGCAAGCGCCGGACACCGCAGGCTAAAGCGCACGGATTGTCGCGAATCATGCCCGATCCTATCGCATGAACCGCATGGGACAAAGTGTAGGACGATAGATGTCTATCCCAAATTTCTGTCTGTTTTCAGTTATTTGGGAAGGAAGATGGCGGTGGAGGAAGTCACCTGCGAACCGCTCTCTAGAGGGCCTTTCCCGTTTTGACGGGAATTTAACAGGAAATCCGCTGTTTTTGGCCACAGATGCTTAACACGCGTGGCCGCAAAGCCCCGATTTGCGCCAAAATGCCAACGAAATTCCCGTGAACCAATAACGGGAATTTATTTCCGCTCTTCCTGCGTTGGCCGGGATGCTGGCGCCGGCCTGCCGGGAATTATGCTTCCCGCCGCGCCGGGTCATGAGCGCCGTCGATCGAGAACTGATCGAGGAACGCGAGCATGGCCTCATGCCTGGACCGAAGCGTCGCTACTTCCAGGGCGAGTAACACGTCGCGTCGCCCCATCGACGTCATGAAGGAAGTGGGCACCCTACGTTCACGAGGGCATAATGAAACAGAAATCGCCCAGAAGATCGGCGTCAGTTCCTCCTGGGTCAGCCTGGTGCTGTCGTTGCTGGAGCGCGGTGAGGAGCGCCTGCTCGCAGCCGTCGAGACAGGCTTGATCCCGATCACGCTCGCCATGGAGCTCGCCCGCTCCGAAGCCGATGATGCGCAAGACGTGCTCCTGGATGCTTACGATAAAGGGAATCTTCGTGGAAAGAAGCTCGCGGCGATGCGCAGGCTTCTCGACCTGCGGGCCCGTAACCGAAACAAAGGACTACCCCGAGGTCGGCTTGGGCAGAAGGGCGGCAATCGGCGCCTGACCGCCAACGATCTGATGGAAATTTATCAGCGCGAGGCAGAGAAGCAGCGTCTGCTCGTCAAGAAGTCGGATTATGCTCAAACGCAGCTGCTTTTCATCGTTGAAGCGATGAAGGACCTTCTGGCCGATGATGGGTTCAGCACATTGCTGCGGGCGGAAAGACTCGAGGAGATGCCGCGAGCCCTGCAATCACGAATGGCCGGTCATGTCGATGAGTGACTGGCCTACGCGCACCGAAGGAGATGGTGCCGACATTGCCAACGGGCGAGTGGCGCTTGCATTCGACCGCGAATGCATAACGGTCCCCGTTGAAGCCATCGTGCCCCTCAAAAAGCTCCGCGAAGGCGTTCATCAAAGCAGGAAATATGCGCAGATCGTCAGTTCCATAAAGGCGGTCGGCCTGGTGGAAGCTCCGGTGGTCATCCCCGATCCCCAGAACTCTGGAAGCTATTTTCTTCTCGACGGCCATTTGCGTATCGAGGTGCTCAAGGACCTCGGCGTTCCCACGGTCGAATGTCTGATCGGCCGAGACGAAGAGACTTATACCTACAACAAGCGGATCAACCGCCTCCCTCCCGTTCAGGAGCATCGGATGATCGCCCGCGCGATGGAGCGAGGCGTGCCTCAGGAAAGGGTAGCCGAGGCATTGGGAATCGAGGTCCAGTCGGTTCGTAAAAAGTTCCGACTGCTCGACGGCATTTGCGGCGAAGTCGTGGAAACCTTGAAGGACACCAATTGCTCCATGAAGGTATTCGACGTGCTGCGGCGCATGTCCACGCTCCGCCAGATAGAGGCCGCCGATCTGATGATCGGACAGAATAATTTCACGGTCATGTTCGCCCGGGCTCTGCTCGCCGCAACGCCGGAAGATCAATTGGCTAAGCCACCTCCGAGAAAGAACGGCGCCGCGCCAAACCCAAACCGGCAGCAGATAGCCCGCATGGAACGGGAATTGGCGGTTCTGCAAACACGCATAAAGTCGGTCGAGGACAGCTACGGTATCGACAATCTGGATCTGACGCTTGCCCGCGGATATCTTGCGAAGTTGCTTGGCAACGCCGCGATCGTTCGCTGGCTTTCGCATCATCGGCAGGAATACCTCGCTGAATTCCAGCGGGTCGCCGAGATCGACACCCTCGCTGGAGCATCCGAACCGGCCTGACGAGTTGATGGGGACCCGGACCCGATAAGCGCAGGGACCATGGGAGACGCCGCACTTTGGGGCGGATCGAGCATGGCGGTGGGGATGGCGGCGAACCCGCACGGAGCCCACTAGGCTGGCCGCTATCAGGTCCAGCTGCATGCGGAAGCATTACGGCTCCCGCGTTTTGGGCCGGTGTGCCGGATTGGCCAACCGGTACACCGGTCACAAACACCGTCAATCGAAGCCGCGTCTTTTATCATGGATGCCTGCGCATCATTGGTCCCAAGCAGCCGGTTCTTTGCCCGAAATCAAGCGGCGAAGCCGTCCAAGCATGTTATTGGCACGGGGTTCGGAACCGGGCGCGCGGCGCCGAACAACGATGATACCTCGCCTGAGGCGCGACGATGCGCTGGAGCGCGGAGCCTTCCATCCTCAATGGAGATCTCACCGCGCTCCAGGCGATGATCAAAAGCGGTAGGCGGCGCCGACAAGAACCTGATGGCGGTCGAATTTGTTCGAGCCTTCACCAAGGTCGGCATATCGGTATTCGAGGCGCGCGGAAACATGATCAGTGATCATCCTTTCCGCGCCGCCGCCGACCATCCAGCCGTCCCGATTGTCGGACGACGATATCCGTGTCGAGTCCGTCGAGATCGTGGTGCGAACGCGGGTGTTGCTATAGCCGCCCCGGAGATAGATCAGGGTCTTCGGGGTCACGAGATAGCCGGCGCGCGCGGTCAGATCGAACGCATATCGGGGGTTGACACGGAGTGCGCCCGCACCGCCCGCCACCCCAAAGTCGTCGGACGCAGCCAGGTTGAATTCCGCCTGCGCACCCAGAACAACGTGCGGCGCCACTTCATAATCATAGCCCAGGAATGCCCCGGCAACGAACGCATCCTTGGACTGGTCGACGCCGGGGATCTCCTTGCCGCTTGCCGGAAGGCGCACATCGGTCCTGTTCCACCCCGCCTGAACACCGACAGAGGGCCCGTTGAAATCCTGCGCGGATGCCTGGAACGACCAGCCAGCCAGGGCAGCACCAATGATAAGACGGGTTTTCATCACAATCTCCAAAGTCATCGGATCACGGCAACAGCTGCGCGTGCCGGGTGGAGTGTCGGGCCTGCAGCCGCTTGCCGGGATTGTGCGATCGACAGGGCCGCACCAGCGTTTCGCCATGCCGGACATGATCGTCGGCATAGGACCGGGGGACGAACCGTATGCGCGGCGCCCCGACATGCGCTTCGGTCGTGCAGGCTCCTCGCAAAGCCCCATGGTCACGCAACCCTGAGGCTCGCCGACTGCATATGTTCGCACAGGTGATCCGGAACCTTGGCAGAATGGCCGGGCCGGGCCCGACGCGCCACTTTGCCCTCAGCTCACTGAGGGACATCCGATGAAACCCAAGCGTCAGTTCACGGCCTGGAGCCAAACGTCCGCTCTCCTGTGCCCGACGGCGGCCGCCATCGCCGCGGGCTGGGGCATCTTTATCTCGTTCGGCGATTTGCTGCTGTCCCTGGTGCTGGGTTGCGTCGTCTTCATCGCCCTGACGCCGCTGACGGCCACCATGAACGATAGGGACGCCGCGCGAAGGCGCCGCGACAAATGAACGCCCGGCGCATCACGCTGGACAGCGTGATCATGATCGCGACGATCGCCATGCGGCTTTCACCCCTCGAACGCGATCTTCTGGCCGCCAGCCTGATGGCGCTGCATCAGCGATTCTGGCCCCACGACATGCTGGACAATGACGACCGGCCGGACTTCTGACCATTATCCTGAACTGCCGACGGAGCGCGGCTCTGCCGGGCGGCCCTTCCTCGCCTCAACCTGTGCATCGCTATTCCAAGGCATAGCGAGCCATAGCGATTGGCATATTGCGGCTAGCCTCCCGCACGGTAGCGGCGACGCTCGCCGTTCGCGATCCTCGATCCCGCCTCCAGGCCCGGCAGAAGCGGCCACGCGGGGCACGGCACTCACAAAGCGCCGCCCACCGAGGAGATAATCGCATGGCACAGCATATCGTTATCATAGGAGCCGGATTTGCCGGCCTCATGGCCGCGCTTTCGGCAGCGCGCCTGCGCGATGAAAAGGGTGTGTCACCCGGGGACTTGAAGATCACCGTCATTGCGCCCGAACCGGCCCTGATCGTCCGGCCACGCCTCTACGAACCGGAGCCCGGGACGATGGTGGCGCCGCTGGACGAACTGTTCGCGGCGACGGACATCGGCTTCCATGAAGGCTGGGTCGATACGCTCGATGTGGAACGCGACATGGTGACGGTAACCGGGGCGGGCGGGATGCCTTCCAAGCTGTTCTACGATCGGCTGATCGTCGCTGCGGGAAGCCACGGATTCCAGCCGCCCGTTCCGGGGCTTTCGGAGTTCGGGCACAGCGTCACGGATCGCGCCGGCGCGGTAAGGCTCGACGAGCATCTGCACGGGCTTGCGGGAAAGCCCCCTTCAGCGGCGCGCAACACGGTCGTGGTTGGCGGCGGCGGTTTCACCGGCATAGAGGTGGCGACCGAAATGCCGGCCCGGCTCGGGGAGATCCTTGGGCCGGACGAGCCTGTCCGCGTCGTCATCGTCGAGAGGGGGCCGGTCGTCGCCCCTGACATGGGCGCCGAACCGCGCCCCTATATCGAGACGCGGCTGCGCGACCTGGGTATCGAAACGATGCTCGGCTCGGGGATCGCCCGGCTCGATGAAGACAGCGTCACGCTCGAAAACGGCGAACGGATCGAAACCGGGACCGTGATCTGGTCGGCGGGGATGCGCGCCTCGCCACTGACCGCCCAGTTGCCGGCCGAACGCGACAATCTCGGGCGCATTCTCGTCGAGCCAGACCTGCGCGTGCCCGGCTGTCCGCGCATTTTCGCCACGGGTGATACCGCGAAGGCAGCAACCGACGACAAAGGTAATTTCTCGCTCATGTCGTGCCAGCACGCGCGGCGCCTCGGGTCATTCGCCGGGCATAATGCCGCGGCCGACCTGCTCGGCGAACCCACGCTGCCGTATGATCAGCCTGCCTATGTCGTGTGTCTCGATCTCGGCCCAGACACGGCCATCTTCACGCGCGGCTGGTCCCCCCGCACCGTCGAACTGACCGGTGCCGACGCGAAGAAGGTCAAGATGGATGTCAACGCGGTGTGGATCTACCCGCCGGTGGCGGATCGGCAAGCCGCATTCCAGAATGCCCTCGATGCGCGGACAGTCGATTTCTAAGGAGCGCATAGGCGGTCGGGCGGCAGCGCCCGCCCGATGCGCTGCCGCACATTCTGGCTGGAGCCATTCATGCGGATTTGTGTCTTTTCCGGATCGAGCCCTGGCTCGGCACCGGCCTATCGCGCCGCGGCGACAGCGCTGGGCGCGCTGCTGGCGCGAAATACCGTGGAGCTTGTCTATGGCGGAGCCGCGGTCGGATTAATGGGTGCCGTCGCCGACGCCGCACTTGCCGGGGATGGTCGGGTGACGGGCGTCATCCCGCAGGCGCTGGTGGACAGGGAAGTCGCGCATCCCGGCCTGACCGACCTGCGCATCGTGAGGTCCATGCACGAGCGCAAAGCCCTCATGGCGTCTCTCTCGGACGGTTTCATCGCCCTGCCGGGCGGTATCGGCACATTTGAGGAATTGTTCGAGATCTGGACATGGGCGCAACTCGGCAGCCACGCCAAGCCCTGCGGCCTGCTCAACATTCTCGGCTTTTACGATCGGCTGCTGGAATTCCTGGATCATGTCACAGCGCAGGGATTCATGAAAAAGGTGCATCGCGAGATGCTGCTCGTGCAGGCGGACCCGGCGTCCCTGCTACGCGCCATGGCGCATTATCGCGCGCCCACGGTGACCAAATGGCTGAAGCCGGCTGAAACCTGACATGCAATCGCCCGTGCGCGATGAGGTCTGGCGACAACTCAGCCTTTCGTGCGGCCGGCCATGGCCTGAGCCTGGCGCGGCGTCATGCCCGTAATCCGGCGGAAGGCGAAGCCGAAGGCGCTTTCCGAGCTGTAGCCGGCGCATTCAGCAACCGCCGCAATCGTTGCGCCCGGTTGCGCCAGCGCCTTCCGGGCGAGCGCGATCCGCAATCTCAGCAGATAATCCATCGGCGGATGGCCGACAGCCGTTCGGAACCGCGTGGCGAAGCGCGACCGCGAGAGGTGCGCGATGCCCGCAAGATCCTCGATCCGCCAGCAGCGTTCCGGATTTCTGTGCATGGCCCGCAGCGAAGCGCCGATGCGTGGATCGGCGAGCGCGGCAAGCCAGCTGCCATCCTGTCTCTCCGGAAGGCCCCGGATGAGTTCGATGAAGACCATCTGCATGATCTGGTCGGCCATCGCCGATGCGCCCGCCGCTTGCGACGCGAGTTCCTCTTCCAGCCGGTCGGCGAGCCAGCGCAGCCGCCCGGCTATCGGCTCATCGGCGCGGATCACGACGACCGGCGGCAGGACATCAACCAGGAAATCGGCGGGGTCGGACAGCCCCATGCGACCGCCGAGGCAATGAAAGTCGCGACCGGGCCCTGCATCGAGCCAGGCGCAATCATTCGCCCGCGTGCCGGCGAAGACTTCCTCCGCAGGTCGCGGCACGCGATTGAGATCCGTGCCGATGACGAAGGGAAGGTCGGCGGCGACGAGAAAGCAGCTGCCTTCTTCAAGCGACCATTGCGCCTCGCCGACCTTCAGCTCGCAAGCGCCCTGCTTGATGACATTGCACTTGAGCGCATGGACCGGAGCGACGCGAACGGCCCAGTTCCCGCGCGCCCTCAATCCCGTCGACACGACGGCGCGCGCATCGACGAGCGACAGGATCTGCGACAAGGGGTCCTCGCGCGATTCAGCATCATCTCTATAGAAACCAGTATTTCTGGACATAGCGACACCTGAATCGGCTTTCTATCTCGCCTGTCAATCGGACAGGAGATTGCACATGCCCGCTTTTCAGCAGCCGCTCGGAACCGGCTTTGGACCTTTCACCACCGCCGAAGAGGTCGCCAATGGCCTGAACCTTTCGGGGAAGACAGCCGTCGTGACTGGCGGCGCCTCCAATCTCGGACGGGAAACGGTCAGGCTCCTCTCCTCCAGAGGTGCGCGCGTGGTCGTGCCGGCACGCGATCCTCGGGCGGCGCGCGAGACCCTCTCGGGCCTCGAGAATGTCGAGCTGCTGCCGATGGACCTTCTCGATCCCGCGTCGATCGCCGGGTTCGCCGCACATGTCCTGGACAGCGCACCATCGCTCGATCTGTTGATTCTTAGTGGCGGCGTGATGGCAAGCCCGCTGGTTCGGGATGCGGAAGGCCATGAGGGTCAGTTCTCTACCAATCATCTCGGCCATTTCCGGCTGACGACGGCCCTGTGGCCGGCACTGCTGCGGGCCGCCGGCGCGCGGGTCGTCGTTCTTTCGTCGCGCGCGCATCAGCTCGGCGGGCTTGATATGACCGACCTCGATTTCAGGCACCGCGCCTATGATAAGTGGCTTGCTTATGGTCAGGCGAAAACGGCCAATGCCCTCTTCGCCGTCGCGCTCGACGCACGGGGTGCCGCGCATGACGTGCGGGCTTTCTCCGTCCATCCCGGCTCCATCCTCGGCCCGCTCGCGCGGCACCTCACGCGCGAGGAGATCGCGCAGTTCGGAGTCGTGAACGCGGATGGTTCCGCCATTGTCGATCCCGCCCGCGATCTCAAAAGTCCGCAGCAAGGCGCCGCGACGACGATATGGTGCGCCACGTCGCCCGCTCTGGACGGCATCGGCGGGGTCTATTGCGAGGATTGCGACATTGCGGCTGTCGTTCCGGACGGTCAGCTCGGCGGACCTGGCGTGCGTCCGTTCGCCATCGACCCTGCGATGGCGGAAGCGCTCTGGGCCGAGAGTGTCCGGCTGACCGGCTGCGATGTCCCATGAGCCGCCCGGTCGCCCGGTGCCCGCGCATCCTCGGGATCACCCCACCATCCGGTCGGCGTCGACGATCGCGCGGGCAAAGGCGTCCGGCGCTTCCTGCGGGAGATTATGGCCTATGCCGCCTTCGACAAGCCGGTGTTCATAGGCCGAGGTGAAGCGCGCCCGATAGTCACAGGCACGCGGATGAGGTGCGCCATTTGCATCCCCCTCCAGCGTCACGGCAGGGATCGTCACGGGAGGAAAGGATGCGAGCCGCTCTTCCATCGCGGCGTAGCGCGCTTCACCCTCCGCCAGACCCAGCCGCCAGCGATAATTGTGGATCGCGATCGGGACATGATCGGGATTGTCGAGCGCGGCGGCCGATCGCAGGAAAGTCGGCTCGTCGAAGGTCCAGCGCGGCGAGGCGGTTTTCCATATCAGCCGCGCGAAATCGTGCGTGTGCAACGCATAGCCCTGGCGCCCGCGCTCCGTCGCGAAATAATATTGATACCACCAGCTCCGCTCCGCTTCGGGCGCGAGCGGTGTTGCCCCTGCGGCCTGGCTGCCGATGAGATAACCGCTCACCGAGACAATCGCCCGGACCCGCGCGGGATGGAGTACAGCGAGAATGCACGCTGTTCGCGCGCCCCAGTCGCAGCCGCCGACGATGGGACGTTCAAGACCCAGCGCTTCGATGAGCTCGATCGCATCGCTCGCCAGCGCGGCCTGCTGGCCGTTGCGAGGAGAGGCATCGGTGAGGAAGCGGGTCGCGCCGAAGCCGCGCAGATAGGGAATGATCACTCGGAAGCCCGCAGCCGCGAGCAGCGGCGCGGCGTCGGCATAGGTGTGAACGTCGTAGGGCCAGCCATGCAACAGCAGGACCGGTCGGCCATCCGCTGGACCTGCTTCGGCATAGGCAATGTCGAGCACACTCGTGCGCACCCGCTTGAGCGGCCCGAGACGGGAGGATGGCGTCGGCATTCGCCTGCCTGCCGGCGCGGCGTGCGCCGCTGCCGTGGGCGTTGCGAGACAGGCCGCCCCGCCAAGCACCGACGCGAGGAAGTCGCGCCGTTCAAGCCGCGCCTCATATGGGTCAATCGACAGCAGCGCCCGAGATCTGTGTTCGCGCGCACGCGCAGGGATCGGCGAGGTCGAAGGCAAGATATTCTGCCACGTGTCCAGCCGGGGCCGTCGCCATGCCCATCTCGCTCTCCTTCCGTTTCTGTCGCAGCGGTTGCGCCTTGCCGGGACGAACGTGCCTGTCCGTCCCGGCGCTGGGCATCAGGCGCGAATGAAAGCCAGTATGTCCGCGTTTATCACGTCGGCGTGGGTCGCCGCCATGCCGTGCGGATAGCCGTCATAGGCCTTGAGCACGCCGTTCGCGAGCAGCTTGACGGACAAGGGTGCGGAATCGGCGAAAGGAACGACCTGGTCGTCGGTTCCGTGCATGACGAGCGTCGGCGCCTTTATCTTCTTCAGATCCTCGGTGAAATCCGTCTCCGAAAACGCCTTGATGCAGTCGTAATGAGCCTTGGCGCTTCCGACCATGCCCTGCCGCCACCAGTTCTGGATAAGCCCCTGGCTGATTTTCGCTCCCTCGCGGTTGAAGCCGTAGAATGGCCCGGCGGCAATATCGAGATAGAATTGAGAGCGATCCTCTGCCAGCGCCTTGCGGAAGCCGTCGAACACATCGATCGGCAGGCCGCCCGGATTGCTCGCCTTCTTGACCATCACCGGCGGCACCGCACCGACCAGGATGAGCTTCGCAAGCGCTCCCGGGATGGCACGCGCCGCATAATGTGTCGCCTCACCGCCACCGGTTGAATGCCCGATATGCACGGCCCTCTTTATGCCAAGCGCCGCGACGAGCGCCGCGACGTCCGCGGCATATGTATCCATGTCGTTTCCGCCGTCGGTCTGGGACGAGCGGCCATGGCCCCGGCGGTCATGAGCGATGACGCGATAGCCCTGCGCGAGGAAGAACAACAGCTGCTTATCCCACTCGTCGGCCGTGAGCGGCCAGCCATGATGGAAGACGAGCGGTTGCGCGTCGCGCGGGCCCCAATCTTTGTAGAAGATCTGGGCGCCGTCATTTGCAGAAATGAAATTCATCGGATGAGCTCCTTGATTTGCATTGGGGTAAGGTGCGCCGAGACTTGCGACCGGCCAGACCAGGCCGCTCGCGAACACAGCAGCGCCGCCGGCAACGCAGAATTTCCGGCGATCGATCATGAAATCCTTGAGTAGCGGCATTTTGTGCTCCTCTGCACGGCGCCAACTCCGTCAGGCAGGAATTTCGACGGAGCGGCACGTTTGGAGATAGCGAAAGCCCATGATTTCACGATCCTGCGGGAGGCTCGGCGGAGCTATACAAAGGTCGAGCACATCCCGGCAAACAGGTCAGGAGGTGTTGGCGAGCTGTTCGAAAAGCGCGGCATCACCGCGCGTTCCCGGTTCCTCCCTTGACGAACGGATCTGCTCTCCAAGACCCGGGCACAGTCGCGAGCCAGTGCCTCGCGAGCCAAGTTCTCCAGCATCAACGGCAAGGAGATGTCGAAATGAGCAGCAAGATCCCGCTTCACCACGGGAATGGTGCACCGGTAGCGGATAACCTCAATATCCTCACTGCAGGTCGTCGCGGGCCAGCGTTGCTCCAGGACGTCTGGCTCATCGAAAAACTCGCCCATTTCGATCGCGAGGTCATTCCCGAACGGCGAATGCACGCCAAGGGATCAGGTGCGCATGGCACATTCACCGTCACACACGACATATCGCAATACACGAAGGCGAAGCTATTTTCCCAGGTCGGCAAGCGGACGCCGGTTTTCGTGAGGTTTTCGACGGTAGCCGGCGAACGCGGCGCCGCCGATGCCGAGCGCGACATTCGCGGCTTCGCGGTCAAGTTTTACAGCGAAGAAGGCAATTGGGATCTTGTCGGCAACAACACGCCCGTTTTCTTCTTTCGCGACCCGTTGCGCTTTCCCGACCTCAACCACGCGGTGAAGCGCGATCCGCGAACTGGACTGAGAAGCGTGCAAAACAACTGGGACTTCTGGACGCTGCTCCCCGAAGCACTGCACCAGATCACAATCCTGATGTCCGAACGCGGCATTCCGAAAAGCTACCGGCACATGCACGGATTCGGCAGCCACACATATTCGATGATCAATGCCGCCGGTGAGCGTAGCTGGGTCAAATTCCACTTTCGCTGCGAACAGGGCATCGAGAACCTGAGAGATGACGAGGCGGCAGCACTGATCGGAAATGACCGGGAAAGCCACGGTCGCGACCTCCTGAAAACGATCGACCGTGGCGACTTTCCCCGGTGGACGCTCGCAATCCAGGTGATGACCGAAGCCCAGGCGAGGACGCATCGGCATAACCCGTTCGACGTCACCAAAGTCTGGCCGAAGGGCGAGTATCCACTGATGCGCGTCGGCACGCTCGAGCTGAATCGCAATCCCGAGAACTACTTCGCGGAGGTTGAGCAGGCAGCATTTTCGCCGGCGAACCTTGTTCCGGGGATCGGCGTGTCCCCCGATCGCATGCTGCAGGCGCGTCTCTTCTCTTATAGTGACGCGCAGCGCTATCGGCTCGGGGTCAATTACCTGCATATCCCGGTCAACGCGCCGCAATGTCCCTTCGCCAGCTATCACCGGGACGGCGCGATGCGTACCGACGGCAATCTCGGCGCAACGCCGAGCTTCTATCCGAACAGCCAGGGCGTGTGGGAGGACCACACCTCACTGAACGAGCCCGGACTATCCATCGATGGTGAAGCGGCTCACTGGGATCATCGCGAGGAAGCCGATCATTGGGAACAGCCCGGTATCTTGTTCCGCAACATGAACGAAGCGGAGCGCGCCTCGCTGTTCGCCAACACGGCTCGGCAGATCAGCGGAGCGTCGCGAGCGGTGCAGGAGCGCCACATCGCCAACTGCCATCGCGCCGACCCCGCCTATGGCGATGGCGTGGCGAAGGCGCTCGGCTTTGGCTGAGTGCGCGGATGCCCCTTCGACGGAAGGTCCAGCATCGAAGATCGACGATGTTGCCCGGCGCGCTTAGACAGCGCCGATTGCGGACCCTGACGGCTGCTGTCTCCCCACCGCTGCTACGATCGGGAACTCACCTTCATCACTTATCCGATCGCGCGTTCTTCTGGATCGGCAGCGAGAAGGTGAAAGTCGCGCCATTTGGATCGTTATTCTCGGCCCATAATTGCCCGCCATGAGCTTCGACGGTGGATCGGCAAATGGCGAGGCCTATTCCCATACCGTGCTGCTTAGTGGTGAAAAACGGTTCGAACATCCTGTCGGGCAGTTCGATGCCGGTCCCGCTGTCACTGACCTGCATCTGCACCACATCGTCGAACCGGCGCACACTCAGCCGGAGCCTTTTGTGCGCCACTGTGTCCATCGCCTCCATCCCATTGCGCATAAGGTTGATCAGCACCTGCTGGATCTGAACCGGATCGAACGCCAGAGAGGGGACATCACGAGCAATGTCGATGTCGATATGGACATGTCTTCGCGCCGCCTCGTCCGCAAGAAGCTCGCGCGTCTCGGTGATGACGGCTTCCAGCGAATTGATCGTCCGCAGTTCCGTCGACTGACTGAACAGGGCCCGGATGCGGCTCACGATGTCGGCTGCTGCATTCGCGTTCCGGATGATACGCTCGGCGGTGACCTTGGCGCGCTCGATGTTCTCCGGCTGGGCGGAGAGCCAGCGGTGGCAGGCATGGGAGTTCGCCACGATTGCGGCCAAAGGCTGGTTTACTTCATGCGCGATCGAGGCCGAGAGTTCCGCGAGGCTCGCGGCCTGGCTCGCACGCGCAAGGCGCTCCTGGGCGAGCTTCAATTCCTGCTGGGCCCTGACTTCAGGATCGATATCGAGGCAGATGACATTCCACTGTATGATTGCGCCCCTGGCATCGCGCATTGGCGCGGCGCGTGTTTCAACCCAGCGATATTCACCGTTTGAACGTCTCAGACGGTGTCTTCGAGCATAGGGCGCGCCGGTCGCCAACGAATGGCCGTAATGTGCCTTGACGCCCGGCAGATCGCCGGGATGAACGCTGGCCTCGAGCGTGCCGTTCAGGCGAGACTTGCCCGATGAGTCGAGATATTCGAAATCATAGCCGAGATACTCTCTCATCTGCTGGCTACGGTAGATGGGCTCCCCATCGGCAGTCGCACAATCGATCATGGCCGGCAGCGTCTCGACCAGATGGTGGAGCATGCGCTCTCTTTCGCGCAATGCTTCCTGAGTGCGCATCTCGTCTTCAATGTCTATGGCCGCGACATACCAGTTTACGATCCCACCATCGGCGTCGCGCATCGGTTCAGCACTCGCCGCCATCCAGCGATAAACACCGTCCGCACGGCGCATGCGCCATTTCATCGACAGAATATCGCCGCTGGCCAGCGATCGCTCGAACGCCTCAGCCACGCCGACAGCGTCTTGCGGATGAATGACAGCCTCGATGAAAGCCGTTGGCCCGGCCTTGTCCGGCTCGTTCACGCCAGCTACGTCCCGTCCCAGGAAATCCGCCAGCCGCTTGTTGAAAAACTCTGGCACACCCTGGGGCGTGGCCCGCCACAAGTAGCTCGGGATCATATCCACGAGCTGGGACAGTTCGCGTTTTTGATCGTGCAGGGCCTCTTCAGCGCGCTTGCGTTCGGTCAGATCGAGGATGTAGGCGACACCCTGGCTGGATTGCCCATCGAAGCAGGCCGCGCCGATCAGGACAGGCACCCGGCTGCCATCCTTGCGAAAGAACGCCTTTTCGCGGGGTTCCATCTTCCCAGTCGTGGCAAGCTCTTCAGCCTCCTCGCGACCATGGACTTCCTGCCAATCCGGCGGCGTCATGTCGAACCATCGCAGTCCGGCCTTTACGTCCTCGCGATCATATTGGACCATCCGCAGGAACGCGTCATTGGCATCGATCAGTGTTCCATCCAGGTCCCAGATGACGATTCCGATGATATCCGAGTCCACGAGCCGGCGTATTCTGGCTTCACGTTCCGCGATGTCGCGGCAGAGTCGGAACTGATCGTCGATGTCGATCGTCGTCCCGCACCATTCGGTGATGGTGCCGTCTTCGTCCCGGCACGGCCTGCCCGAGTTCCGGAACCAGCGATAGCTGCCGTCCGCGCGCCGCAGGCGGTGTTCCGTGTCATAGTGCTCGCCGGTCCGCAGGCAGTGCCGCCATCTGGCCGCGACACGCTCATAGTCATCCGGGTGAATGACCTGTCGCCATCCGAATTCGTCGTCGGCATCGGATGCGTTGAGATCCTCGCTGGCCACGCCCAGAAAGCTCAGCGTGTTGGGCGTGACATAGGTGAACTGCCCGGCGGCATTGGCCGACCAGCCGAAGCCCGGCATGGTTTCGAGAATGCGCAGCTTTCGCTCTACCTCACGAAGCGTTTCCGCGGTCATCGCAGCAGCCCTCCCCGGCACGAACCTGTCAAATCCGCCTCGCGAGACGCTTCAAACTCGATGTGGGCGCCGACACCTTGCCGACATGCTCGGGATCGTCTGTGTGGACAGCCGCCTTACACACGGCTGTTATCGTCCCGATAGCCACGAGGCCAATCGCAATGGCCTGCCCGCCCGCAAGACGGAATTCTTCTTTGAAGCTTGTGCATCAGGTCGCCTAGCATAGGCCGGGATCGTCACGATCGCACCTGTGCCAAGGTATAGCGTCGCAGCGTCAGCGGTCGGCTGGAACGGTTGCTGCCTGCCACCCGCCGCCCAAAGCCTTGTACAAGGATGCCAGCTGGCGCAGCTGGGCTGACTGCGCCTCGATACTTGCCCGATCCGCAGCATTTTGCACGAGCCGTGCCTGGAGGAGCGCGGTCAGATCCTCTTCGCCGGCCCGGTAGCGGCGTTCCGCAAGCCCGATTGCTTCGGTTGCCGATGTGCTGGCCGCATCGCGCTCGATCCGCACCTCTCCTATGGCGGCAACGCGATTGATCGCGGTTTCGCTGTCCACAAGCGCCGCGAGTATTGCGCGATCATAGCGCGCAAGCGCCGCATCGACACGCGCATCGGCCGCCCTTATCCGCGCGCGGATGCGACCGCCGGAAAAGAGTGGCCAGTGCAGCGCTGGCCCGAACTGGAAGCGCAGGCTGTCTCCTGAGAAGAGGTCGCCCGCTTCGCGTGCCTGAAGCCCGATCCCGCCGAGCAGAGAGAATCGTGGAAAGAGGTCGGCGGTGGCAACCCCGACGTCCGCCGTCGCCGCGGCAAGCTCGCGTTCTGCCCGGCGAACGTCCGGCCTGCGGCGGAGTAAATCGGAGCGAAGTCCGGCACGCACCTCCCGGCGGGCCGACGGCAGAGGGCGCGACACGCGCAGGCGATCGTAATGCGCTTCCGGTGGCTCGCCGATGAGCAGCGCCAGCCGAAAGGCGGCAGCATCGGCTTCGGCGCGGAATTGCGGAATGCTCGCCGCTGTGGCGTGCGCAAGCGTTTCGGCGCGGGTCAGGTCCGCGCGCGCGGCGAGGCCCGCACGCAGCCGGTCGGCAACGAGGTGCGCGATCTGCGCCTGCGCCGCGGCGGCGTCGGCAGCGTTCGCACCAAGGGCCTGCGCCGCGCGAAGGTCGATATAAGTTCGCACCACTTCGGCGATGACCTGAATCACCGCGCCGCGCCGCGCTTCCTCCGCAGCCTGGGCGCGTGCCTCCGCGCCCTCGACCGCACGGCGCGAGCCGCCCCAAAGGTCGATTTCCCATGATGCGTCGAAACCTGCATCGAAGATCGACAGGTCGCGCCCAAGACCGGGCACCTTGCCGACAGGAAGCAGCCCATTTTCGCTGAGCCGGTTCTGTGTCGCGACGCCCCCCAGGCCCGCTTGCGGCAGCGTCCGGCCCCGAACGGCATCGCGTAACGCTCGCGCTTCCCGGAGCCGCGCTTCGGCTTCGTCGAGGTCCTTGTTACCCGCGACCGCGCGATCGACAAGCTCGCTGAGCATTGGATCGTCGAAGGTTCGCCACCAGGCGAGGTCGACGGACCCGGGATCGGCCTCACCGATCCAGGTCTCGCTGACCGTGATCTCCGGGGGGCTGTAGTCGGGGCCGACGGTGCACCCGGCGAGCACGAGCGCGCCCGAAAGTTCCAGCAGACGCCGGCGAAGGGGATAGCAGGACATCACGATCGCAATCCGGCCGATCGCCACGACGTCCGGCGCGCAAGAGCGACCTTCACGGCGACAACGATGGGAACCGCGACGACGAACATCAGCGCTACGGCGATAAAGGCGGTGTTGAAGGCAATGACAGTGCCCTGTGCGCCAAGAGAGCGCGCAAGCAACGTACGGGCGGCGGCGGCAGCAGGGCCTGGATCCAAACCGCGCCCAACCAGCAATGCGGAATACTCGCCCGCGCGATCAGTCAGCGCTTGTGACCCGGGCGTGAGCGCTGCTCCGAGCATGGTGCGATTCATCACCGCCTGATGGTCGATCAATGTCTGGAGTCCGGCGACTCCGATCAAACCGCCAAGCTGGCGCCCGATGTTGAAGAGACCGATGCCGAAAGCGAGATGCGACGGCGCAAGGCGACTGAACGCGATCAGCGTGATCGACAGGAAGAGGCAACCCAGGCCAAAGCCGCGCAGCAGAAGCGCGGCCATCATGTCATCCGATCCGCTCTCGAGCGTGGAACGCGAAAGCATCCACATGGCGATCATCATCGAAAGGATGCCGAAGGGCACGGTTGCAACCGGCGGCACGCGCCGAAACCGGATGAGAAGCGCCACGACAAAGAGCGTCGCAGCGAAAACCAGGCCACTCGGCAAAAGCAGCTCACCGGCCTCGGTCGGTGTGACCCCAAGCACCGAGAGCGCGAATGTCGGGATAAGAAATGCGCTGCCGAACAGCGCGGCGCCGGCAACGAAGCTGACAACAAATGCAAAGGCGAAATCGCCGTTGCGAAACAGCGCAAGGTCAAGGAGTGGCGCGCCCGCCCGACGCTGGCGATCTGCCACGAAGAGGAAAGCGATCACGGCAACGCCAAGAAGTTGTGCGACGCGCGCCTCCTCGAGCCAATCCCAGCGGCTCCCTTGCGACAGAAGCCACACGGCGCTGAACAGCATGAGCGTTAGCGCGGCGAGGCCCAGCACGTCGAGGGCACGTCGATCGAGTGCCGGCAATTGGACAGGGTCAGCCATCAGCATGAAACCGATCGCAACCAGTGAAAGCGGCAGGACGAGGAAGAAGATCCAGGTCCAGTCATGCGTATCGATCAGCCATCCCTGGAGCATGGGTGCGAACGTCGCCGGCGCCACAACCGCGCCCATCGCGAAAATCGCCTGCAGCACCGGCTGCCGCCCCGGTGGATAGCGCCAGAAGAGAATGGCTTGCCCGGCCACGAGCAGAATTGCGCCTGCCAAGCCCTGGACGAGACGCAAGGCGACAAGCGCGCCAAGTTGCACAGATACGGCCGCAAGCATTGCCGCCAGTCCCATCGACGCGGTCGCGCCCAGCAGTGCGTGTCGGGGCTCGATGCGCGTAAGAAGCCATGGCGCAACGGCAAAGCCCGTCAGCTTCATGGCGGTATAGCAGACGTCCAGCCAGGCAAATTCATCCGGGGTTGAATGGATGTCGCCCATGATGTCGCTGCGTCCCATGGCAAGCAATGTGCCGGCGATCGCTTCCGTCAGGCATGCGACGACGATACCGGCGACGAGCCAGCCCCCGCCTGCGGATTCCCGCGCGGCAACGTTGGCGGCGACAATCACAACATGCCGCCGCGCCGGACTTCGACACGCGCGGAAAGCCCCGGCACAAGCCGCCCGGGAAGGGGATTGCGCACGAGGCGAATCTTGACGGGAACGCGCTGGACGACGCGGACGAAATTGCCAGTCGCATTGTCGGATGGTATCACGCTGAAGGCGGAGCCGCTGCCCGGGGCGAAGCTGTCTACCACGCCTTCGATCGCCCGGTCCGAATAACCGTCAATCCGTATCAGCGCTCGCTGGCCCCGGCGGATATCCGCAAGCTGCGTTTCCTTGAAATTGGCAATTACATAGACCGAGGCGACTGGCACGATGTCGAGAAGCGGCGTTCCGGGTGCGACGAGCCGCCCCACGCGGACCTGCCGGTTGCCGATCACCCCGTCGATCGGCGCACGCACTTCGGTACTCTCGAGATCGATCAGCGCGAGGTCACGGAGAGCTTCGGCTTGCGCAAGCGCGGCCGCGGCAATGTCTCGTTGAGCGTCGAGCACCCCGAGCTTCTGACGCTGCGCATCGGCACTCGCTCCCGACGCCACAGCACCGGCCTCAGCGCGCTTTTGCCCGGTGTCCGCTTCGTCGAACTGGATCTGGCTGACAGCGCCGCCTTCAACGAGCCCGCTACGCCTTGCGCGCGCCTTCCTTGCAAGCGCAAGATCGGCAAGCGTTGATCGCCGCTGGGCATCGGCCTGGCGGATCAACGCATGCTGGAGTTTCGTTTCCTCAGCGACGTTGGCCAGGCGCGCCCGCGCCGCCTCGACATTCGCTTCAGCCTGCGCGAGCTTGGCGCGATAATCGCGATCATCGATACGGAAGAGGAGGTCTCCCGCTTTCACCGCCTGGTTGTCAGCCACGGCAACGGCGGTGACATAACCGGCGACTCTCGGCGCGAGAGACGTGATATCGCCGCGCACATAGGCATTGTCGGTCGATGCCGCCTCATCCGCACCAATCCACACCCACCATGCTGCGAAGACTAGGACGGCCGCGAGCACCATCAGGCCACCGGCCGTCTTGCGCCGGGCAAAGCCAGATCTGGTCGATGTCACCTCGGCGCTCAATGTCCTGCCCTCTGTCGATCGGGTGAAAGCGGGTTCATGCCGCGAGGCCTCGCCGTCGGCTATTGAGTCAAAGCATCTTCCTTACCAGACTATCGTTTGGATCATCCTCGACCAAAGGTGAGCAGACCTGCGGATCGTAATGTAGGATATGACCACGACGGTGCGCTTCAGGCGCAAGTGAACTGCCCCCGGTTCGATGGGCGGGGTCCAAACGTAAAGAGCTGGCCCGGTTCCTCCGATCGGCGCGCTCGGTACAAGCGCAACATCTGCTCGACCCTTCAGTCAGCCTATGTTCGATATGTCGTCGGCAAGTGTGCGGTGCGGCCTTGCCGCGCTTCGAGCCGCAGCCGCGAAACGTCCGGATCGAGGTAGAATGGTGCGGAATTCCGCACCGCCTCCGGGGCGGTTCGATGCCGACAGTTCGCCGCCATGGGCAGTGACAATTGATTGGCAGATGGCCAACCCAATGCCCATGCCATGAGCCTTGGTGGTGAAGAAACCATCGAATATGCGCTCGATATGGTCGGGGGCTATGCCTGGCCCACGATCACGCAACGTGAAAAGAAGATCGCCCTTTTCGTCGATCCCGGTACAGATCGCGATTTCTCGCAGCGCTTCGTCGCACCCTTCAACGGCCTGTATGGCATTTATGAGCATGTTCACGATCACTTGCTGGAGTTGCACCCGGTCGCCAGTCACCGGGGGCAACCCTCGGGCGTAAGCAGTCGTTACGCGGACCGAGCGTGTTTCGATCTCGTGGCGTACAAAGAGCAGGCTTTCCTGGATGATCTCGTTGAATGCGATCTCGATCGGGGCAGGTGCCTGCTTGACGGCCATGCCGCGCACACGTTGCACAATCTCATCTGCACGCCGTGCGCTTGCGGCAATCCTCGCGGTGAGTTGCCCGACCTTTCCGATGTCCGGATTGTCGCGCGCCAGCCAACGCAAGCTCGTCTCGGCGTTGGTCACGATGGCGGCAAGTGGTTGGTTGACTTCATGGGCAATCGAGCTGGCGAGTTCGCCGAGCATCGAAATGCGTGCGGCGTGGCTGAAATCTGCCTGGAGCTGGCGCAGCTGCGTTTCCATCCGCAATTGCTCAGTCATGTCCTCCAGGCTGAAGATGGTGGCGTCGAGCTCAAGGCGCGGTTCCGGATATGTGACCGAAAAGCGCACGTCGAGCACCCGATTGTCGAGTGTCCGAAGCTTCATGAATTCGCTGTAATTCTTTCGCCCGGTGAACCGGCCGATCATCACGCGCCGCAACGATGCGTGATTTGCCGCGAACAGATATCCAACCGGCCGGATCAGGTCTTGCACGCCTGCCCCGCCGACCAGTTCGATTGCTCGGCGATTGACGTCGGTGACATTCACCGTGGTGGCCGCCAGCTCGACCAGTTCGGGATGCTCTTCCAGATATCGCTCGAAATCGACGACACCATCCGCTCTCAGTTGCGCGTAGATCTTCCCCATGTGGCTGGCATCGACCTGCCAGAGGGCGACCGGCATATAGTCGATAAGCTTGCGATAGCGGGCCTCACTAGCCCGGAGGAACAGATAGGAACGATCGTCGTCGGCCGTACCGTTCACCGCAATGAACAGACGTTCGCGATGCCCGCGCCCCGCCCGCCAGACGGCAACGAGGGGATCGCGCAATATGCCGTCCGACGCGAGCTGCCGGCGGCACACCTTGCCCTCCCGGTCACGCAAAGCCTCGAGAACCAGCTCGGCAAGTATGCCACGGCTTCCCACCGGCCAGAATGCCGCCACCGACTGGCCGGCCAGCAGAGCAGGTCCGCGATTGCCGCCGACCAGGCGCGCGGTCCGCTCGTTGACCTCGACAATCAGTGCTCGCTCGACAAGGCGGCTGTAAAGATCCCGTAATTCTTCTTCGGGAGCAGAATCGGCCCGCGCGGCAATCTGCGCGATGATCTCGGCGGCGGGTGAGACGTCAATCTCCCAGCTCGCAGCCGTTATGCGATCGGGAACCGGCCCTGCGTCATAGCGCGCTTCCCCGTTATTCCGTATCGGACACGCGAACTCGATAACGTCACAGTGCTCGCCCGTGCCGTCATAACGCAGGTGGCGCCGTACATCGGCGCGGACGGTTCCGCCGTCGCGTGTGTATCGGCTGATGCGCCCCTGCCAGGATCCCTCCTGCAGCAGATGCGTCCAGGCGCGCTGCTCGTCGGTACGGGAGGGAGAGAGTTCCGCGATATGCCTCCCTCGCACGGCAAGCGCTGGCCAGCCGAAAATGTGTTCCGCAGCCGGGTTCCAGTTGCGCACCCTGCCGGACTCATCGAGAATAACGATACTTTCCGATGCAAACTCCGCGATGCCGGCTTCATCATGATCGCGCGGCTCACGAAGGGGGGATGTCATCGCCCACCGCCCCGGCCATCGTCGATGGCCGCCGCAATCGCGCCCAGGAGCCTCTCGTCGGAGACGGGCTTGGTGAACCAGGCCCTGGCTCCGAGCGAGAGCGCATGAGCGCGGGCCTGCTCATCCAGGACCGATGAAAGGACGATCACCGGTAGCCCGGTGCCCTCGTCATGAAGGCGCTCGATGAGCTCCATACCAGTCATGCCCGGCATGCGGATATCCGTGATCAGGCAGTCAAAATGCCCTTCGGTGCGCGTGGCGAGGAAGGAAGCCGCACCCGCGAATGTATGGCAGGCGAGCCCGGAAACCATCAGCAGGTCTCCAAGAGCTTCACGGACAGCCTCGTCATCGTCCACGATGGCGACGGTCGGCAGTTCAGGCAAGGGGCGACATCCTCTTTAACACAGACTCCGGAGCCGGTGTCCTCTATGTCGCGCAGCTTGCAAGGCATTGTTACCATACCAAAGACTAGGCCGCGACGGTTTCGCGTATTTCGGTCGGCAGCTTTTCCCAGGCGCGTATCAGTTCGCCGACCGATGAAGCCTGCATCTTGCGCATCACATTGCTGCGATGCAGCTTCACGGTGATCTCGGTGATGCCGAGATCGAAGGCGATCTGCTTGTTCAGCCGGCCCAGTGCGACTTCACGCATCACCTGGCATTCGCGCGGCGTCAACGTCTCGAAATGCTCGACATGGCGTTGCACGGCTCGCGCATTTGCCCGCCCCGCAATGTCGCGCTCGATGCCGGCCGTCACGGCGTCTAGCAGCGTCTGATCGCGGACCGGCTTGGTGAGAAAGTCCACCGCGCCTGCCTTCATCGCCTGGACGGACATGGGAATATCGCCATGACCGGTCAGGAATATGATCGGCTTGAAAATGCCCGCGGCGGCAAAATGTTGCTGGAGATCGAGACCGCTCGCGCCCGGCATGCGGACGTCCAGCACGATGCATCCCGGCCGCTCCAGAAGCGGAGAATCCATCAGGTCGCGCGTGGAGGCGCAGCATGCCGCCTCGATCCCGACCGAAAGCATCAGTTCGCGGATGGCCGCCCGAACCCCTTCGTCGTCGTCGACGATATACACGAGCGGCGACTCGTCATCGGCTGTGTCGCTGATCATCTTGTCCCGTCCTTCCCCTGCGCCGGCCTTCCCGGTCGCCGTCGGGCGATCCGCCGGTCAAACCAAGTTCTGGTGTCCATGCCGAACGCGGGCGGCGCCTTTCGCTGAAGACGTCCGGCAATATCCGCGAGGCTTTCGCTCGCGAGGGCTTCGCGCATCGCATTCTCCGCCTTGAGCATGACGGCGTGTATCGAGCAAACGCCCCGTGTCGCCCATCCGGGCGCCCCATCATCGAACAGGGCGCAGCGGCTGCGGATTTCCTGGCATTCGAACAGCGGCTTTCGCCCCTCGATGGCGTCGACCAGTTCGAGCACGGAGATCGCCTCCGGCGCCCGCGCGAGTCGGTAGCCCCCGCGCACGCCTTCTGCCGCCTCGACAATCCCTGCCTTCTCAAGCCTGGGAAAGATCTTCGCGACAAAGGAAGGCGAAATGCCCTGAAACGCGGCGAGGTCCCGCGCGCTGCGCGGCTGCTCGCCGGCGTCGAGCAATCCCAGCAGGCAATGCAGCCCATATTCCACGCTTGCGGTTAGATGCGCCATAACAGAGACTATATTAGTCCGCGTTTGGTGAGGCAAGGGATTCCTCCCTTGCCTCGCTAGTGGCGGCCGGCGCTTTTCTCCCCTGCGCATCTCTTGAAATGCAGCCGTCGAACGACGCTCAGGCCGCCTTCCGCCGGGGCGGAAGGAAGTTGCCGTCGATCCCGCCGGGCCATGGCGTCACCGTTTCACCGGCCACCATCCAGCTGTTGCGACTCTTGCGCAGGCGCAACTCGTACATCGCGGGCGGAGCGTCGGCGCTCATGCGGCGATAGAGGATCGCGGTGGCATGATCGCCCTGCTGTTCGACATGAAGGACGCGATGCTCGGTGGAGAGCGGCGCCTCGCCCGCGTCCCGGCGGGCGCGAAACTCCGCGATGGAATCATCGCGGCGGATCCGCGTCACCGTTCCGTCGCTGCCAAGCACCAGGAATATCTGGTCCGGCGTATAGAGCTTCTCCATACCCTCGATGTCATAAGCGCTGCCGACATGCACGACGTCGTGGATCAAGTCGTGAATCGCGGGATCGATTTCTTCTTTGGTCATTATGATTTCCTTCCGGGGTGAACGAGAGGGGTCAAAGCAGCGCCATGCCGCCATCAACGCGAAGATTGATGCCGGTGACGAAGCTGCTGGCGTTGGAGGCGAGGAACAGCGCGGCCCGCGCCAGTTCCTCGGGCCGGCCAAGCCGTCCGAGCGGGATCGCACCCGCCATCATCGCGGTGAAAGCCTCGCGCTCCCCAGTAGGGACGCCGAGCTTTTCGAGGATTTCCGTTTCCGTCGGTCCGGGGCTCAGAACGTTGACGCGGATGCCGCGGTCCTTGAACTCGAGCGCCCAACTCCGCGCGAAGGCACCGATTGCCGCCTTGGTGCCGGCATAGACCGCATGCCCCTCAAGCACCTTGTCGCTCGCGAGCGAGCCAAGGAGAATGATCGAACCGCCATAGCGCAGCCTGGGGGCTATCGCCTGGACGCCGAGGAAGGTGCCCCGCGCATTGATGCCGAACTGGGTATCATACTCGGCGAGGGACACGTCAGGCGACGCCGTAATTGTGTTGACGCCGGCATTCGCCATATAAATGTCGACGCCAGCGAAGCGATCGCGAACGAAGGCCGCGACCTCGCGATGATGATCGGGATCGGCGACGTCGCCCCGGATGGCGACCGCGGACGGGCCGATGGCCCTCACCGCATCGTCAAGGGCCTGCTGGCGTCGCCCGGTAATCACCACATGGGCGCCCTGCTCCGCAAAGAGCTTCGCGCTCGCGAGCCCGATACCGCTGTTGCCGCCGGTAATCACGGCAACCTTTCCGCTCAAACTTGTCATGCTTTACCTCTGATATTGAAGCAGGGCATATCTGGCTTTTCCGGATCGAAAAATTAGACTGGACGAAGGCAAAGGATTTTTGACAAAAACTATCGAATGAGCGCGGAATTGATCGGCGGGCTTCATGCCTTTATCCGGGCAGCAGAGGCGGGATCGTTCAGCGCGGCGGCGCGCCTCGCGGGCACGACCCCGTCGGCGGTCTCGAAGAGCGTGGAACGGCTCGAACAGCGCCTGGGCGTGAAGCTCTTCCTGCGTTCGACACGTGCGCTCGCACTGACAGTCGACGGAACCGCCTATTATGAGCGCGTGGCGCCGCTGCTGCGTTCGCTTGACGAGGCCGGCGATGCCCTGAGCAGCACCGGCCGAGCGCGCGGATTGCTGCGGGTGAGCCTTCCCGGCGTGCTTGGCTCTGCCCTCGTCGAGCAACTGACCGGCGGCTTCGTCCGGCGTTATCCCGACATCAAGCTCGAGATCAGCATCACCGACCGTCATGTCGATCTCGTTCGTGAAGGCTTCGACGTCGCGCTACGCGTGGGCGCCGTGGAAGCGGCGGACTGGATGGTGCGACGCATCGCGACCTTGCCGCTCGTCCTCGTCGCGGCGCCCGACTGGCTCGATCATGCCGGCTATCCTTCAACACGTGACGATCTCCTGCAGGCCGCCCATGTTCGCTATCGCCTCGGCTCGCATGCCTATCCGATCCGCTTCGCCGACGGGTTCGAACTTACAATCGACGGAGTGCTCGATACCGACTCCGGACAAGCGATGCGCACCGCCGCGCTTGCGGGGATCGGCATCGCGCAGTTGCTGCGGCTCGCAGTGGCGGATGATCTTGCCGCCGGGCGCCTCGTCCAACTGCTACCGCACGACCCGCTCGCCGCGATTCCGGTTCAGGCGTTGCACGCGTTCGGGCGCCTCGCTCCCTTGCGCGTGCGGCTGTTCACCGATTTTCTGGCTGAAGTGCTGGCGCCGCATTCGATTTGAGTGAAACGGACACTTCCGGCCAGAACGGCCGCACCGATCAGGGCACGCTCTCCCGACAGGGGAATGCGCGCCCTGATCCGGTCCGCTCAATAGTCCCAGATCGACGCCACCCAGCGAAAGGCATCGCCGTCGACGGCCACCCGGCCAAGCGACGGGAAGGCAAGATGGGTTGCCACCAGCAGTTCGCCGGTCGCCGCGGCCTCGCGAAGAAGATCGACCCGGACGCGCACCGATTCCTCGGGATCATGCTCAAAGCCATTGTGCCAGTCCGGATGGTCGAACCCTACCGGGAACAAGGCGTCGCCCGCGAACATCAGACGCTCGCCGTTGGATTCCACCCGTACCACGCAGTGGCCGGGCGTATGCCCGCCGGTCAGCTTCGCCGTAACGCCCGGCGCCACTTCGAGCTCATTCCCGAAGGTGCGGATTTTATCCCCATAGGCTTCGACGAACTGGGCGGCGGTCGAGCGGAGCACGTCCGGCACGGGCGAGGGCATCGAGGTCAGCGAAAAGTCGGGATCCTTCCAGAATTCGACTTCGGTCGAGGTCACATGGATCCGGACATCGGGCCGCAACCTCTTGCGCACCTCATCGACGAGCAGCCCGCCGACATGGTCCATGTGCAGGTGGGTGATGACGACATCGGTGACCGCCTCCAGCGGAATGCCGGCGGCTTCGAGGCGACGCGGAAACTGGCCGGCGCGGGGGAATCCGGGGAACTGTCCGCCAAGGCCGGCATCCACGAGGATGATCTGCTCGCCACTGCGCACGACGAGAACGTTCAGGGCCCAGTCGAACATGTCGGGGCCGAGGAACATGTCGTTGAACCAGGCAGCGCGCGCATCGGGCGCCACATTGGTCGACATGGTTTGGGTTGGCAGGGGAAGCACGCCGTCACTGATGATGAGGACATCCAGGCTGCCGACGCTGAGCGCATATCGCGAAGGGACAAGATCGTCAGCGGCGGTCATGCCGGGTTTGGCGATGGTTTCGAGTTTCATGCTTCATTCCTTTCGAGATGCCGCAATGCCACGGCGACAGTCAGGCTACGGAGCAGCCTTCGAAGGAGCGATTGGGTGGAAGCCTTGCCGGACACATACGATCGTATAGGCATCCTGAAGCAGGGGGTTATGAGAGCCTGATCGGGAAACGGGCTTTGGAGATATCCCTCCCTCGCGAGCCTGGCCTAGGCTCGGATGTGCCGAGCGAGCGGCTACCGGATTTCGAGGGTTATGAGCCATGCCACCCTGATCCCGGCGCTTTGATTGGACTTAGCCCAGACCCGCCGCCTTTGCGTGGTTGGAACCCACGACCCGCCTAGTGAGATGGATTTCCGGAAGAGGTTACCTCGGTGCGCTCGGGATTGAGCCGGGGGACTCTCTACCACTCCATTTCGGAGCGCGGCAGGGGCGCTGCCCTATGCATCGGAACGGGTCCCTTCCAACCTGCGTAGTATCGCAGCCGGTGCACCGGTCTAGTAAGCCGACGAGGCAGCCCGCAGGAACTTGCCCCCTCCGACCTCGGGCTGACCGCACATATGCGGTATCTTGAGCGGGCCGGTCGCCTCCCCCCCCCCCCCCCCCCCCCCCCCCCCCCCCCCCCTTTTTTTCTCGGGTTTTTTGGGGGGGCCGGTCCCCCCCCCCCCCCCCCCGACCGGCCCGCTCCCTCATCCATGTGTTCGTCCGAAGAGAGCGTAAATCGGATTGGGATTGCAATGGGAACATCAGAAAGCAGACAGGCACACGACTCATCCATGGAGGGAACGGTCGGCTTGGATTGCGCTTTGGCGTGGTCGAGCTTTCGTTCCTTCAAGCGAAGCCGCCTCGCGAAAGCGTTGGCGGTTTTTCAATCCGGCTATCGGTCGCGGCCTTGTGCAGGGCCTGCACCATAGATCCGGCCAGTGACGGCATCATCTCGCTCACTGCGCCGGTTCGTCTCACCCGGACGGGTCTGGCCATTCGGCTGATTCAGCGCGATGGCCGACCGGTCTCACAGGGCAAGCCATATCCCGGCCTCATTGCGCTACTGCGCAAAGCCCGCAACTGGTGGGAGCAGCTTCAGACCGGCACGATCGATATCGCCACCATCGCCCATCAGGAGAAGGTTAACGACTCATGGGTATCGCGCATCGTCCGGCTGAACTTCCTTGCCCCGGCCATCGTTGAAGCCATCCTCGCCGGGATCCAGCCTGCATCGGTCAGCGCGACATCATTACGCACCGCCAGTCTGCAGATCGACTGGGACGAGCAGGTCGCCATGTTCGGGATGTGATGGCTCTCAGTCTGTCACGATACCTGCGGCGCTTCGGCGCCGCTTAGCGTTTCCAGGTCAACGGAAGCAGCCCATGCTGCAACCTCACTCCGTACCGCGAAAAGAGGCGACAGAGAAAAAGCCGACGGAGCGACCAAATGTTGCTCCAGATATGCTCTCCGCAGACCGGGCGGCCTCCCCGAATGGCGCGGAACCGCGCGCCCTTCCGCGCGAGGAAAAACATTCTATATCAATGGCTTATGTGTGGCGGAGCGGGAGGGATTCGAACCCTCGATACGGTTTTGCCGTATACTCACTTTCCAGGCGAGCGCCTTCGACCACTCGGCCACCGCTCCGCATGCTCTGGAGATTGCGCGCCGTAGCGGGCCTTGCGGCGTTTCGCAAGGTGCGGTGTTGCGACGCGCTGGCTCGGCGTCACGCGAGGCGAGGTGCGGCGCCGGGGCTCGCCGACCACCGGGAACCGGGACGCGCGCAGGATCGTTGGAGCGGCAGGATTCAAAGCCCAAAGGGAGTGACACATGATTCGCCTAGCCATTATTTGTCTGGTCATTGCGCTGGTCGCGGCCCTGCTGGGTTTCGGCGGCATCGCCGGCGCTTTTGTTGGTCTGGCCAAGATCCTTTTCTTCGTGGCGATCGGGCTGTTCGTGATCTTTCTCGTGCTCGGGCTGCTGGCCGCCAAGGGTATTTCCAAAGCGATCGACTGACGGCGCGGCGCTCAGCGCAGCATTGCTTTCTGCCGCCGCCGCTGCACCGATGAGCCGAGGCCGATTGCCTCGCGATATTTGGCGACAGTGCGCCGCGCGATGTCGAAGCCGCGTGCGCGTAGCAGGTCGACCAGCGTATCGTCGCTGAGGATCGCGTCCGGCTTCTCCTCGGCGATCAGCGCGCGGATGTGGCTCTTGACCGCCTCGGCCGATGCCGCCTCTCCGCCGTCGGCGGACTGGATGGCGCTGGTGAAAAAATATTTCAGCTCGAAGGTGCCGCGCGGGCAGGCGAGATATTTGTTGCTCGTGACGCGGCTGATCGTCGATTCGTGCAACTCGACCGCCTCGGCCACCGCCCGCAGCGTGAGCGGACGCAGGTGCGTGACGCCGTGGCGGAAGAACCCCTCCTGGTGGCGGACAATCTCCTCCGTCACCTTGAGGATGGTCCGCTGGCGCTGGTCGAGCGCCTTGATAAGCCAGTTGGCGCTGGCGAGGCAGTCGGAGAGCCATAGGCGCGTCGTTTTGTCGCGTGCGCCACCGCCGAGATGGGCCTGGTAGCGGCGATTCACGAGCAGACGCGGCAGCGTCGCCCCGTTGATCTCGATCGCCCAGCCGGCCCCACTGGGGGTCACGAACACGTCGGGTGTCACGGCCGCGGGCCGCTCGCCGCCGAAGCGCAGGCCCGGCTTGGGATCATAGCTGCGCAATTCGCGGATCATGTCCGCCATGTCCTCCTCATCGACCCCGCAGATGCGGCGCAGATGGGCAATTTGACCGCGGGCGAGCAGGTCGAGGTTGGCGATGAGGCAGGCCATGGCCGGGTCGTAACGGTCCGCCTCGCGCGCCTGGATGGCGATGCACTCAGCCAGCGTGCGCGCACCGACACCGGCGGGGTCGAACCCCTGGATGACGCTCAGCACGGCCTCCACCTCCGCCAGCGGCACACCGAGCCGGTGCGCCAATTCCAGCAGATTGGCTTCGAGATAGCCGGTTTCCTCGATCTGTCCGATGAGCTGGCCGGCGATCATCAATTGCAGCCCGGAGAGTGCCGCGCCAGCCTGCTGCATGAGATATTCGTGCAGGCCGATGTCCGGCGCCGCGAAGCTGTCGAAATCGGGGCCGTCTTCGCTCCCCTGCGCCCCCAGACCCTGCGCGGATGACAGGTCGCTGCCGGCGGAGCGCTGCGTCGGGACGCCGTCGCCCGGGCCATCATCGATGAAGGTCTCGGCGGCGTAATCGACGTCGAGCGGTGAATCGGCGCCGCCCGCGCCCTGTGCGATCAGGATATCGGCGGTGGCGTCCGGTCCCGTGCGGGGCTCCGCATCCTCGACCGGCTCGGCCGTTTCGCGCGCTGGCACGGTGATCATCTCACCCGCTTCGAGCAGCGGATTGCGCTCCAGTTCGTTGCCGATGAACGCCTCCAGCTCCAGATTGGAGAGCGCCAGCAGCTTGATCGCCTGCTGGAGTTGCGGCGTCATCACGAGCGACTGGCTCTGGCGCAGGTCGAGGCGAGGTGCGAGTGCCATGCGTCAGCGGTTCCCTGCGGTCAGGGCGCGGGTGCCGGAACGGCACGCGTCACAGCGAGAAGCTCTCGCCGAGGTAGAGGCGGCGCACTTCAGCATTGGAAACCAGCTCTTCGGGGCTGCCGGCGAACAGGACCTTGCCCCCGTAGATGATGCAGGCGCGATCGACGATTTCCAGCGTCTCTCGCACATTATGATCGGTGATGAGGACGCCGATGCCGCGCGTCTTCAAATCCTTCACCAGATCGCGAATATCGGCAATCGACAGCGGGTCGATGCCGGCGAACGGCTCGTCGAGCAAGACGATGGAGGGGTTGGCTGCCAGCGCCCGCGCAATCTCGCAGCGTCGCCGCTCGCCACCGGAGAGCGCCATGGCGGAGCTGGCGCGCAGCCGCGCGAGGCCAAACTCTTCCAGCAGGGTTTCCAGCTTCTCGGCGCGCGCGGCCTTGTTCGGTTCGGCCAGTTCCAGCACGCTGAGAATATTCTGCTCGACCGTCATGCCTCGGAATATCGAGGTTTCCTGCGGGAGATACCCCAGGCCCAGAATCGCGCGGCGATACATGGGCAAGCCGGTGATATCGACGCCTTCCAGGATGATCCGGCCGGAATCGGGCTTCACCAGCCCCATGATCGAATAGAAGCAGGTGGTCTTGCCGGCGCCGTTGGGGCCGAGCAGGCCGACCACTTCGCCATGGCCCACTTCCAGGCTGACATCGGTCAGCACCGCCCGCTTGTCATAGCTCTTGGCAATCGAGATGACCTGCAGACGGTGCGCACTCACGTCCTCGTCCGCATCCGGGCGCAGGGGGGGCGCAAGCTCACTCATGCACAGGTCCTCGTCATTGCACGCCGTCCGTCCGGCCATGCGGTGCGTGCTGGCATGATCCGGCGCGCTTCGCAATCTCGGATTGGCAGGAAATTTGCATGGAAGGCCTGTCGAAAGCATCTCGTCGCGCCGAATCGAGCAGATCTGCGATAGGCGCGCCTAGCGGTTGCCCGCCTGCCGCACCTTGAAGGTGCCGGATACGCGACCGTTGGGCGCTGTGGTCGTACCCGGTGCCCCGCCCGTGCCTGCGCCGTCGACGGTTGAGCGGCCGGTCGTCAGATCGATGACCAGCCGCTGGCCGGAGAGGCGATTGCTCCCCTGGGTGAGCTGGACACCGCCGATCATCGTGATCAGCTTGCGGTTGAGATCGTAAATGGCAACCGAGCCGCTGGCGCGCTCGTTGCCGCGCGTCACCACCACGCCGCCTGAGGCATCGAGACGGTCGATTTCGATGCCGTCGCGGTCATGATAGGCGACCGTCAGCCGTTGCGCGGACATGGTGAGGCCGGCCTGGCTGACCTGGACATTGCCGGAGACGACGACACGATCGGCGCGGTCCTGCACTTCGATGCGGTCGGCTGAAAAATCGACGGGCGCGCTGGTGTCATGACCGCGCAACACCTGCGCCCACGCGCCGGCCGTGAGCAGCGCGCCGGTGATCAGCGCGCCACCGCAGCAACCACCGAGCAGAATGAGCGACTTACGCAGCATCAACGCCCTTTGCGATCAATTTGCTCCATGCGCAAGCGGGCGTTGCCCTCCAGCGTCACGGTTCGCGCTTCCAGATCGGCGCTCAGATTGTCTGCCCGGAAGGTGCCGGCAGGGATGCGCCCCTCCACGCTGCCACGGCTGCGCAGACGGCGTTGCTCGAGCTGGATGTCGACGTCGCGCGTGGTCAGGCGATAGCCATTGGCGCTTTGGAACTGGATCGGCCCCTCGATAGCGACCGTCTCCTTGTCCATATTATAGGTGCCGCGCCGTGCGTTCACCACGGCGCCACCTTGTTCCATCTGCATCCGTGCTTCCAGGTTGTTGAGCTCGACGACCGGATTGCGCGAAGTGCGCTGCACGGCGGAGCCGGCGCGCAGGGAGAAGGGGCGGCCATGCGCATCCTCGCCCCGATAGAGGGCTTCCACCACCTTCAGCCGCTCGCTGGCCATATCCACCTTGTTCTTGTCGAGCACGAAGCTGACTTCGGCCTGATGGGTGAAGGGCGCGGTCACCAGGAACGTCGCGAGCAGGCCGGCCAGCACGGGCAGCAGCTTCTTCAACGGGTTGAGCAAACGATCGAGGCTGCCCCCCGGCGCGGCCCAGACCTGCCGGGCCCCACGCTGCGCCGTGGCCTGGGCAGACATGACCAGCTCCTCGCCGGTCAGAATATGGCCCTCCCGCCTAGGCATGGGCGAAGATATCGACCTCCGGCCAGCCGGCCAGATCGAGCAGCGCGCGATGGGGCAGGAAGTCGAAGCAAGCCTGCGCCAATGCCATGCGCCCCTCCCGCGCGAGTCGGACGTCCAGCTCCGTCTTGAGCCGGTGAAGGTAACGCACGTCGGATGCGGCATAGTCCTTCTGCGCATCGCTCAGCACCGGGCCGCCCCAGTCGGAGCTTTGCTGCTGCTTGCTGATCTCCTGCCCGATCAGGTCGCGCACCAGTTCCTTGAGGCCATGGCGGTCGGTGTAGGTCCGCACGAGCCGCGAGGCGATCTTGGTGCAATAGACCGGCGCGGTCAGCACGCCGAGATAATGATGCAATGCGGCGATATCGAAACGCCCGAAATGAAAGAGCTTGAGTCGCGCCGGATCCGCGAGAATCGCACGCAGGTTGGGTGCTGCGTAGGCGCTGTCCGGCGCGAAGCGGACGAGGTGCTCGTCGCCGCCCCCATCGCTGATCTGGACGAGGCAGAGCCGATCGCGCGGGGTGATCAGCCCCATCGTTTCGGTGTCGACGGCGACGGGCCCTTCGCCGAGCACGCCGGCGGGCAGGTCTTCTTCATGCAGGTAAACGCTCATCGCGCCTCCTTAAACCGAATGGAGCGGTAAGGGAAACCGTCCCTGCACTGTACGCCTTCACGGCCGTGGGGGAGGCGAAGCGGGCGGCGCAGCGAGCCGGTTCGGCTTGGAAAGAGGGCGCCTCGCGGCCCCCGCCAAAATCGTTCGCGCTTGTGGATAATTATCGCTATACTAGGGTGCGGTTGTGTTTTGGCTCCAGCCGAGTCCCTGTGCATGTCGTCCAGCATGGGTGAATGATGATATTGGGACGAGCGAAGGTGATTAACAGGGCATGAGTTTTGACAGAGGGCGCCGCGGGCGCGGCAAGGACAAGCGAGACGGCTTCGGAGACCCCCAATTCGATGGATATTCCGAGTTCGGCGGTGGCGGCGGCTACGGCGCGCCCCGTGGAGGATTCGGTGGTGATCGTGGCGGCTTTGGCGATCGCGGCGGCTTCGGTGGCGGCGGCGGTGGGTTCCGTGGCGGCGGCGGCGGCGGCGGTGGTTTCCGCGGCGGCGGCGGTGGCGCTCGGGGCGGCATGCCTGCCCAGGTTGTCGGCGAGGGTTCCGGCATCGTCAAGTTCTTCAATGGCCAGAAGGGCTTTGGTTTCATCGTCCGTGACGATGGCGGCGAAGATGTGTTCGTTCACATCAGCGCGGTCGAGCAGGCCGGCCTGACCGGTCTTGCCGAAGGCCAGCCGCTCAAGTTCACGCTGGTCGATCGCGGTGGCAAGATCTCCGCGACCGAACTGCAGATTGACGGCGAGCCGCTTCCGGTGCCGGAGCGCGAGGATCGTGGCGGCGCGGACCGCGGCGGCGAGCGCGGGCCGATGCGCCAGCTCACCGGCGAGCGCGCCAGCGGGACTGTCAAGTTCTTCAACGCGATGAAGGGCTTCGGCTTCATCCAGCGCGACGATGGCCAGCCCGATGCGTTCGTGCACATCAGTGCTGTCGAGCGGGCCGGCATGGGGTCGCTGCAGGAAGGCGATCGGCTGGACTTCGAGCTGGAAGTGGACCGGCGCGGCAAATACGCAGCCGTCAATCTCCAGTCGAAGGCGGATTAATCGCTCAACACCGGCCTTTATGATCGGCAAAGAGAACGGCCCGGAAGCACTGCTTCCGGGCCGTTCTCCTTTTCTGTCGGTCGCGTTCAGTCGGTCCGGCTGGCCTCGAACAGGAACCAGGCACGCTGTTCGGCCTGGTCGGTCCAATCGTCGATCAGGCTGTCGGTCGCGTTGTCGCCGGCGGCGCCCGCAACCTCCTTCGCGGCGCGTAGCGACTGGACGAAGGCGAGATTGTCGGCGCGCAGCTCTGCCAGCATATCGGCGGGGCGGACAAAATCGGCGTCGTTGTCCTTGACGCTCTGGCGGCGCGCAATGTCGCCGATCGACCGCAGCGTCGTATGGCCGGTCTTGCGGACGCGCTCCGCAATGAGATCGGTGGTCGCCATGATTTCGGCCGCCTGCTCATCAAACATCAGGTGATAGTCCCGGAAGTGGGGGCCGGAGACGTGCCAGTGGAAATTCTTCGTCTTGAGAAAAAGCGCATAGCTATCCGCCAGCAAGCCGTTCAGCGCTTCGGCGACAGCCTTGGTTGCGTTTGCCTTGAGATCGGTGGGAGTCTTCAGCGCTTTCTCTGTCATGGGTCACCTCCAATGGCTCCGGCCTGGCGGCGTGCAGGTCTGGAATGCCCACATCATATGCCATGGCGAGGCAGGTTTGGCGAACGGATAGAAGCGGACAAGCTGATCGCTTGGTCCGATCAATGCAGAGCGCACGGCCGGCGTGGTCCTGGTTAGGACCGTGCTGCGGCAGACGGAGTCGGCACGGGGTGCGGGGCGCGCAGGGGCGCGCGCCCCGACCTCGACAAGGATCAGGGAGTCGCGGTGTTCGTGGCCGGTGCCGGTGCTGTGGCCTGACGCGCGGCCGCGTCTTCATTGGCCAGCGTCTGGATTCGCTTGTGCAGTTCCGGATCGGCCTGCGACGCTTGGGCGATGCTGTTGAACTTTACCGGGTCCAACCCCTCGGCCTGGACGGCGGCGAGCATCTTTGGCTGCTTCTCGGCGTCGGCAATGCTGGTGTCCTGCTGAATCTTGCTGGCCGCGATCGCAGCGCGGGCGAAGGCCTTGAGATCGTCATCGCTAAAGCTTTGGGCTGCGCTTGGTGCCGTCGTAGCCTGCGCGCCGGCTGGTGCGGCCGTCTCCGGTGTCTGGGCGCGCAATGCCGTGCCAGCCATAAGGAGAGCCACCGTTACGGCGGTATAAACCGGGTACTTCATCACGGACCTTTCTTCCTGTTGGAGACCGTCAGTTGAAGCTAGGTTGGCTGAGTTCGATGACAAACCATGGGCGATCAGCCGTTCATCGGCCGGGGCGGGCTGACGCCAACCCCTGATCCGGCAATAGATTGAAGCGCTTAAGATGTTTCGGCGGACAATGGCGAGCGGCGGTTTGCCTCTCGGGGTGCGCGTCCATTCATGCGGGCATAGCCGGCGGGCGCGGCCGCATGTGCGGTGGGACGAGGCGGTGCGCGGTACTCGTCCGTTCCCGTGGCGCGTGCACGAGCTTGTGGGATCGTGCGGCAGCGCCGCCCCTTAGCCGCGCAAATCCTGCCCATGCGCAGCAACGCGCCTTGACAAATCCTCTGGTGCGAGGCCATAGGCCCGGCCTCGTCCAAGCAGGGCCCGTGCCCTGCGAACGCCGTGCTGCCGTAGCTCAGTGGTAGAGCGCATCCTTGGTAAGGCTGAGGTCGTGAGTTCAATCCTCACCGGCAGCACCATTTCCCTCGCTTGGCGACCTCGCGGTCGACAGGCCCCCCTTTGGGGGTGAGGGCGCGAGATGGGAGAGCGACATGGCGGATGACAAGGACGCCCGTGCGTTGCGGCTGGCCGAGGCGCTGCGGGCCAATCTGCGCCGTCGCAAGAGCCAGGCGCGGGCGCGCGATGCCGAGGACGGTACGCGGCACCCGGAGGAAACGGGCCCTAGCGTCATGGCTGGCGACAAGCAGGCCTGATTGCCGTTCACGGCCGAGTCGCGCCGGTGGGCGACATAAAATTACAGGCGCTCCCATAATCCCGCGCGCGGTCCTGTTGATGCCCTTTTTGCGCAGCTGCTCAGCGACTCATCGGCAAGGCCGGATTCGCCACGATTCGCGCCCCGTGCACTCGCCGCGAAATAGCACACATTCTAAAAAATATGATAAATATCAATATGTTAATTGTCGCTTTCGACGATCTCATTGGGAATCCGTGGTCAAGTTCTTTATTTCAAATTTTTGACGGCTGCTGCCCTTGATCCCCCCCGGGGTGGCTGCCACACATGGGGCTGGCAGGGCTCGAATCGCGGCCCCTGTCACAGCGATCGCTATCGACCGACAGGCACGGGAAGGCCCTTTCCGTGAGGGGTGCCTGCGCGCTCTGGCGCGGGCGGCGTGGGATCGACTGAGCTTGGGATCGCGGCAGGGACATGGGGCGAAAAGTGGGCCAGCAACGATATAGCCAATCAGCAATAACAGGGACGGACACGATGGACAGCGCGGTGGCGCCACGACAGGCGGATAATCGCGCTGCACTCGAAGCGGCCTGGGCCGATGTGCGCGCTGGCCTGCGCCGGGCGATTGGCGTGCGCCAGTTCGACCAGTGGATTCGGCCGCTCGCGCTCGGCGATTATTGTCCGCTCTCCGGGACGCTGGACCTGGAAGCGCCATCGGAATTTTCCGCCAGCTATGTCGCCAGCAATTTTGCGACGCGGCTGGCATTGGCTTGGCGCTCTGCACCCGCTGATGTCCGCGATATTCGCGTCGTGCGGGCGCGTGAGGCGGCGGAAAGCATTACCGTTCGGTCGCGCACGCCGGCCCCTGTGGAGCATGGCGCGGCGCGTTTTGTGGAAGGTCCCGCCCGTCCCGGCCGCTTCATGCCGCGGCACGATTTCGCCGGCTTCATGACGGACGAGAGTAATATGCTGGCCTGTTCGGCCGCGAAGGCCATGGCCGCCCCAGACAAGCCGCGCTTCAATCCGTTGTTCCTTCATGGGCCGACAGGTTTCGGCAAGACCCATCTGCTGCATGCCATTGCCGCCGCCTATGGCGCAGGGTTGGGCGAGCAGGCGCCCAGCGGCGCTATTCTTTATATGTCGGCCGAGCGTTTCATGAACGAATTCGTGGCTGCCATTCGCGCCAATGATACGTTCAGCTTCAAGGCGCGGTTGCGCGCCGCGCATATGCTGCTGATCGACGATATCCAGTTCATCGCCGGCAAGGGGCCGACGCAGGAGGAATTCCTCCATACGCTTAACGATCTGATCGATTCGGGCGCGCGCATCGCCATCGCCGCCGATCGGCCGCCGCAGCAGTTGAGCGCCGTTGATCCGCGCATCCTCTCGCGCTTGGCTGGGGGGCTTGTCGCGGATATCCAGCCCGCGAGCCTTGAGTTGCGGTTCAAGATCCTCGAGGCGCGCCGCGCCGCCGTGGCCCCGATCGTGGTGCCGGACGATGTGATCGCGCTGCTGGCCCGCTCGATTCGCACGAGCATTCGGGAGCTGGAGGGGGCTTTCAACAAGCTCGTTGCCTATGCCCAGCTCGTCGACAAGGCGATCACCGTGGATCTCACGCAGACGATGCTGGCCGAAGCACTGCGCGCGAGCGTCCGCCGGATCACCATCGACGAGATTCAAAAGCTCTGCGCCGCGCACTATCGCATCGACGCCTCGGAAATGCGCTCGCACCGTCGCGCCCGCGCGGTGGCTCGGCCGCGTCAGGTCGCCATGTATCTTGCCAAGAAGCTGACGCCGCGCTCGCTACCAGAGATAGGCCGCGTGTTCGGCGGCCGGGATCATTCGACGGTGATCCACGCCGTGCGCACGATTGAGGCAATGCGCCGCGACAATCCCGAGATGGATGCCGATATCCGCGCCCTGCAAAGGCAGCTCGAAGGGTAGGACCGGGCGGACCCGGTTCGGGGAGGGCGACGGAGCCGTGCGAGGCGAATGGCCGGTCGCGGCAGCCAGCGCCCCGGTTTTGGTTCGTCTCGCGGCCCGGAGCGGGGCCTGACGCGAGAGCTCCCGAGCAGCCGCTCCGTCATTTCGAATCGCGCAACGAACGAAAACCCCCGCCCGGGGGAGCGAGGGTTTTCGCATTTTGGTCCGTCTTGAAGATCTGGGCCCCCGGCACCGATGGGGACTCGTTTGGTGCCGGGGAACCTGACGGTCGGCGTCGGTGGACCAGACCTTCGCCGACCGGATTGGTCTGCGCCGCTTAGCGGAGCAGGCTCAGCACGCCCTGCTGGCTCTGGTTCGCCTGGGCGAGCATTGCCGTGGAGGCCTGGCTGAGGATCTGGTTCTTGGCCAGCGCCGACGATTCTTCGGAGAAATCGGCATCTTCGATGCGCGACTTGGCGTCGGTCAGGTTGGTGATGGTCGAGGTCAGGTTGCTGGCCGCCGATTCGAGACGGCTCTGGACGGCGCCAAGCGTCGCGCGCTTGGTGGAGACAGTCCCGATCGCCGTGTCGAGGGCGGTCATTGCCGTGCCAGCGCCCGCCGCCGTGCTGATGTCGGCGGTGATGGTCAGCGCGCTGAGGTCGGTCGTGATGGAGACGGTGTCGCCCGAAGCCGTGCCAACCTGGATGTCCGTGGCGGTGGCGCCGAAGAGGTCGACGCCGTTATACTTCATCGCCTTGACCTTATCGATCTGGGAGATCAGCTGCGTCACTTCGGTCTGCAGGTTGGCGCGGGCGTCGGTATCGTTGGTGCCGTTGGCCGACTGCACGGCCAATTCCTTGATACGAACCAGCATGTTGGAGATGTCGCCCAGCGCGCCTTCCGCGGTCTGCGTCATCGAAATGCCGTCATTGGCGTTCCGGCGCGCGGCGGCGAGACCACGGATTTCGGCCGTCATCTTGGTGGCGATGGCGAGGCCGGCGGCGTCGTCCTTCGCGCTGTTGATGCGCTTGCCCGTGGACAGGCGCTCCATGGCCTGCGAGAGGCCCTTGTTGGCAACGTTCGAAGCGTTCTGCGCGCGAATCGCAGAGACGTTGGAAGCGATAACAGTCATGTGGGTTTCCTTTCCCGCTCTCGTTTGGGTCGCTGCCAAGCGGCGGATGCGGCCTCGAACCAGCAGAACGGACCCGGCGCAGAAAATTTAAGCAGCGATCTCGAAATTTTTTTGCTCGGTGCCGCTGGCCAGGGGGGGTGTCTTGAGAGCCCTCGCGCGCGCGAACTTTGTCTTGCATAGACAGGCCCATACGACCCGCCGCGAGACGGCGGATGGGGATGGCCGGGTGTTCGGTGAAGCGGCAGCGCTTTGCCGCATACCGGCAAGGCCGCGCCGAGATTAACGGGTTGATAAGCATTCTTGGCAACAGTGCGCCCCTTGAAGGCGGTTTGGCTCGGGGGAGCGCGGACCGCCCAAATTGGGGACTGACACATGTTGCCTGTCGACATGAGCCAGCGTGTCCACCGGCTCTTGCCGGATCTGGGCGCGTGGCTGGATACTGCCTGCTATTCTGTGCGCATCGTTGCGGCTGAAGCGCCGCGCGGAAAGGCCACGCAGCGTTTGCTGCTCGCTGAAGAAATCGCGCACGCCACCTGCCGCGATGTCCTGATCGAATGGCGCGACGGCGCACCCCGGCTGATGCCTGCGGCGGATGGGTATCCGGCGCGCATCGCCTTCGGGGAGCCTGATCGGGCAATGGCTTTTGCGTTGATCGGTGAGTTGCTCCGCCCGCCGCATATGCCGGCGGTGGGGGATGAGCGCAGCGCGGTGCTGATGCGCCTCGCTGCTCGCATCGCCGCGAGCGAGGCCACGGTGTTGATCCAGGGCGTCACCGGCACCGGGAAGGAAGGCATCGCCCGCTTCCTGCACGACCGGTCGCCACGCGCGGACAAGGATTTCATCGCGGTGAACTGTGCCGCGTTGCCCGAAACGATGATGGAAGCCATGCTGTTCGGCCACCGCAAGGGCAGCTTTACCGGCGCGGCCGCCTCGTCGGATGGCCTGTTCCTTGCCGCCGATGGTGGCACCTTGTTCCTCGACGAGATCACCGAGTTGCCACTCGCCCTGCAGGCCAAGCTGCTGCGCGCGTTGCAGGAAGGCGAAGTGCTGCCGGTCGGCGCGACCCACCCGGTGCCGGTCGACGTGCGCGTCATCGCCGCCGGCAACCGCGATCTTGCGGCCGAGGCCGAGGCCGGGCGGTTTCGTTCAGACCTTTACTGGCGGCTCAATGTCATGCCGCTCCAGCTCCAGCCACTCAAGGCGCGCCCCGGTGACATCACTGCGATCGCCGCCGCGTTCCTGCTCCGCCACCAGGCGCCGGGAACGACCATCGCCACTCCGTTTGCCTGGCCGACGCCGGCCGCGATGGATCGCCTCTCGGCCCACGACTGGCCGGGCAACGCCCGCGAGCTCGGCAATGTCCTCCAGCGCGCCATCGTATTGCGCGAGGGCGAGCGTATCGAGGCGAGTGATCTGGCGATCATGGCGCCCGTCCCGGTGTCGGTCGATGTGCCGGCGCTGCGCCGCCCGGCACCTGCTCGGCTGCATGACGTCGCCCGCGCTTCCGCCATGGATGCGATCCGCGCGGCGCTGCGCGATACCGGTGGGCATCGCGCCCACGCCGCCCGGCTGCTCGGCATCTCCGAGCGGACCCTGCGCTATCGGCTCGCCGAGATGCGTGATCTGGCGATGGCCGGCTGAGGCGGGGAGACACGGCCATGGCAAGTTTGTCCGTCGATAGCGTGATGGCGCTGCGCCAGAGCATCCTGCAGCGCAACACCGCGCTCAAGGAGGTCTCCGGTGGGGGAGCCGCTGCCGCGCCCGATGCGTCCGGCAAAGCGGGTGGCGCTGATTTCACCTCGGCGCTGAAGAGCGCGATCAACGAGGTCAACGGTCTGCAGGCCAACGCCAACGAGGCCGCCGCCGCTTTCGAACGGGGGGATACCACCGACATCGCCGCGGTGATGATGGCCAAGCAGCAGGCGTCGATCGGTTTCGAGACGACCCTGCAAGTCCGCAACAAACTGCTGTCCGCCTACAAGGACATCATGAGCATGCCGGTGTAACCAGATGAGCGACGCGAACATCATGACCACCACGGGCGGCCAGAGCGCCGCCCAGCCTGCCCTCCCAGCGCTTGCTGGCCGCCTGCCGGGCGGCGGCGTCGAGGGGATGCGGATCCGCATGACCGGCTTCCTTGCCCAGCCGGCGGTGCAGCGCAGCCTGCCGATGATGGGCCTCGTGGCGCTCGTCGCGATAGCCGGCGCGGCCTGGCTCGCGTTGCGGGAACCACCCCAGCGCGACCTGTTCCGCGGGCTCCCCGACGCCGATCAGGCAGCGGTGGCGGACGTGCTGACCAAGAGCAATATCACCTATGATTTCGACCGTTCGACGGGCGCGATCACGGTCGCCGAAGACGACTATTTCAACGCCAAGATGAAGCTCGCCGCCGAGGGTTTGCCCAAGAGCGCCCCCGATGGGGATTCGCTCATCAGCTCCATGCCGATGGGCGCCAGCCGGGCGGTCGAGGGCGAGAAGCTGCGCACCGCGCGCGAGCTGGATCTGGCGCGCACCATCGAGGCGATCGGAGTCGTGACCCATGCGCGCGTGCATCTGGCGATCGAGCCGCCGAGCATCTTCCTGCGCGAGCGTAGTCGTCCGACTGCCTCGGTCATGCTCCAGCTCGCCAGCGGGCGGGCTCTTTCCGAGAGCCAGGTTGAGGCCATCGTCCATCTCGTCGCCTCCTCGGTGGCGGACATGACGCCCGAATCGGTCTCGGTGGTTGATCAGACTGGCCGCTTGCTCAGCCAGACCAGCGGCAGCGGCGCCGAGACGGATCGACAGCTCCAGGTGCAGGCGCGGATCGAGGAACGCTACCGCCAGGCAGTGACGGCGTTGCTGACGCCGATTGTCGGTGCGGGCAAATTCTCCGCCGAGGTCCACGCCGAGGTGAATTTCGACGAACGGCAGGCGACGCGCGAAACCTATCCGCAGGATGAAGCGCGGCTCCGCGCCGAAACCGGGAGCTGGAACACGGATGCCCAGAGTGGCGCCGGCACGACGCCCGGTGGCATTCCCGGCGCGCTGCAGCCGAACCCGCCGGTCAATCCGGCCGCGCCCGGCGGGCCGCCGCCGCCGCTCAATGCCCAGGCCGCTGCCGGTCAGGCTGCTGCGACGCCAGCCCAGCCGGCTATGCCCCCGTTCAAGACCGCCGAGACGTTCAACCGCAGCTTCGAGCTGGGCCGCGAAGTCTCGGTCACGCGTGATGCCGTCGGCACGGTCAGGCGCCTGTCGGTCGCCGTGGCGCTCGATAACGCGCCGGACGGCAAGCCGCGCTCGGCGCAGGAGGTGGCGGCGCTGGAGGCACTGGTCAAAGGCGCCATCGGTTTCGACCAGACGCGCGGCGATGTCGTTGCCCTGTCCGCGCGCAAGTTCGCGCAGCCCGACGCGGCCGAGACGAGCACGCCCTGGTACGAGCAAGGCTGGGTCTCGCTGCTGGCGCGCAACGTCTCTGCCGTGCTGGTGACGCTGATCCTGCTCGTCGGCATCGGCCGCCCGCTGCTCAAGCGTTGGTCGACCGCGAAAGGCGCGTCCGGCCTCGCCGCGCTCGACCCGGCGCAGAGCCGGCAGCTCGGGCAGGAAATCAAGGCCGAGCTTGGCCGCTCCACATCCGATCCAGGCCGGCCTGTCACGATCGACATGATCAGCGCGACCCCGGACTATAGCGACCGCGCCACGCTGATCCGCAATTTTGTGAAACAGGATCCGGACCGGGCCGCGCTGGTTGTCCGCGATCTCCTCAAGGATGGAGTGAAGGCCGATGCCTGAGGTCGCGCCATTGACCGGCAGCGCCGCCGCGGCCGTGCTGCTGATGCTGTGCGATGAGGACGAGGCGGCGCAGATCCTCTCGCGGCTGGAGCCGGACGAAGTCCGCCAGCTCGGTTATGCCATGTATGACGTGGCCGACGTGGAGGTGGACGAGGTCAATCACGCGCTCGACCAGTTCGTGACCAAGGCAAAGGGACGCACCGCCATCGGCTACGGCGCAAGCCAGCATATCCGCGGCGCGATGCACAAGGCGCTGGGGCCTGAGCGGGCCGATACCATCCTTGCCAAGATTACGCCGCCCACCCGCTCCAACAAGCTTGCGATGCTCAAGTGGATGGAGCCGGCCGAGCTCGCCGCCATCATTGAGCTGGAGCATCCGCAGATCATGGCGATCGTGCTGGCGCATCTCGACCCTGCGGCGGCGGCGGCTGTGCTGCAACTGCTGCCGACCGAGGCGCAGGACGACGTGGTTTATCGCCTCGCCACGCTGGGGCCGGTGAGCGCCGAGGCGATCGACGATCTCGAACAGCTTTTCCAGAGCCGGCCTGCGCAAGCGCGCTCCGGCGGCCCCACCACCAAGCGGGGTGGGACGAGCGAGGCGGCCGCCATCATGAACAATATTCGCAAGGATCATGAGCAGCGGATCATCAAGGCGCTGACCAAGCGGGACCGGGCGGTGGCGCAATCCATCGAGGATGAGATGTTCGTCTTCGAGAATCTGCTGGCGCTCGCCGACAAGGATCTCGGCACGCTCATGCGCGCGGTGGACAGCGCCGTGCTGGTGGTGGCGCTCAAGGGCGCGAGCGACGTGCTGCGCACCCGGATCCTCGGCTGCATGTCGCAGCGCGCGGCCCAGTCGATCCAGGACGAGATGGACGAGCGCGGCCCGCTCCGCCTCGCCGAGGTGCTGGAAGCGCAGAAAGAGGTGATCGCCGAGGCTCGCCGCATGGGCGAGGAAGGCACCATCATGCTGGGCGGGAAGGGCGACGATTATGTCTAGGCTCTGGCCCGGCAAGACGATGGAGGACGCGACCGCGCTCGGCGGCTGGGGGGCATTCGGCAGCATCGGCCGCAACGGCGACGCCTTTCGCAGTCTGTATGCGAGCGAGCAGGGAAGCCGGCCGTGGAACGTCACCCACCCGACCCAGCCGACCCGCGACGAGAGCGTCAGCGAACCGGTCGATCCGATCGAGGAGGCGGCTCAGGAAGCGTTTTTGCAAGGCTTCGAGGAAGGCGAGCGGCTGGCACGCGAGGCCGCCGCGCGCGATAATGACGCGCGCACTGCGCTCGCGGCTGCAATCGGCCAGATCGCCCAGGCCGGGGAAGGCGAGCTGGCCCAGCTGCTCTCGCAGGCCGTGGTGCGCCTGGTCACGCAGATCATCGGCGAGGTGCCGATCGACCCGGCGGTGCTCAAGGCGCGCTGCGAGGCGGTCGCTGCCTGCATCGACAGCGACGAGTCCCGGGCCGTGCTGGAGGTCAATCCCGACGATATGCCGTTGCTCGAGACGGAGCCGATGGCGGTGACACTGGTCGCCAACCCGCAACTCTCGCGGGGGTCGGTGCGGATCGCCACCGCCGAGGGGTGGGTGGAGGATGGCCCGGATGTGCGCCTCGCTCGCCTGCGCGCGCTGCTCGACGACATGGAGGGCCGGCTGTGAGGCAGGCTCAACTCAGCCGGGCAGCAAAGCTCTTTGCCCATATGCAGGTGACCAACCAGGCGCCGCGCCAGGTCGGCCGCCTGATCGGGCATGACGGCGGCATGCTGGAGGTGACAGGTTTTCCCCGCCCGATCGGCGCGGGCGCGCGGGTGCTCGCGTCCGATGGGCAGCACATCCGTGCCGAGGTGGTCGGCTTTCGCGGCGCCCGCGCCGTACTGGTGCCGCTCGATCAGGATGCGCCGCTGGAAAACGGCGCGCGCGTGGAGCCGGACAGCGCCGCCAATATGGTGCAGGTCGGCGAGGGGCTGATCGGCCGCGTGGTCGATGCCATGGGCCAGCCGCTCGATCGCAAGGGGCCAGTGCTTGCCAGCGGGCAATGGCCGCTGAACGGGGTCAAGGGCAACGTGCTGGATCGCGGCCGGGTGCTGCGCCGCTTCGATGTCGGCGTGCGAGCCATCAATGCGCTGCTCACCGCCGGGCGCGGCCAGCGCATCGCGATCATGGCCGGCTCGGGTGTCGGCAAGTCGGTGCTGATGGGGCAGATGATCGCCGGGGCCGAGGCGGACGTGATCGTCGTCGGCCTGATCGGCGAGCGCGGCCGCGAGGTCAGCGACTTCCTCGAAACCAAGCTCGGCGACCAGATGCACAAGAGCGTCGTGGTTGCCGTGCCGGCCGATCATCCGCCGGTGCTGCGCCTGCGCGCCGCCGCCCGCGCCACGGCCATCGCCGAATATTTCCGCGCGCGTGGCAAGCAGGTGCTGCTGTTGATCGACAGCCTGACGCGCTGCGCCCATGCTCAGCGCGAGATCGGCCTTTCGCTCGGTGAGCCGCCGGCGATGAAGGGTTACCCGCCCTCCGCGCTGGCCTTCATCCCCCGCCTCGTCGAGCGCGCCGGGGTGGATAGCCGCTCGGGCGGTTCGATCACGGCGATCTACACGGTGCTGGCCGATGGTGACGATAATGACGACCCCATCGTCGATACCGCCCGCGCCATTGTCGATGGGCATATCGTCCTCTCCCGCCAGCTTTCCGAACAGAGCATCTTCCCGGCGATCGACGTCGGCCGCTCGCTCTCGCGCGTGATGGCGGACATCGTGACCGACGAGCATCTCGCCGCCGCGGCCAATTATCGCCGGCTGTGGGCGGCCTATGAGGAAAATCGCGATCTCATCCTGATGGGGGCCTACCGCCCCGGCAACGATCCGACCATCGACGAGGCGGTCGAGCGCCGTGGGCAGTTGCTCGACTTCCTGCGGCAGAACAGCCGCTCGACCATCGACGCCGATGCCAGCATCGCGGCGCTGATCGGGGTGTTCGGCGCATGAGTGGGCTCATTGCCTCGCGCAAGCGGCTGCTGCGGGTGCGGCACGTCCAGCATAATCAGGCGGTCGGCGCGCTGATCCGCGCGCGCGACGAAGTCAGCCAGATTAACGACAATGCCCTGCGGGTCGCCCGCGTGCGCGAAGAGCTGTTCGCCGGTGAAGGCCTCACCCAGGGTGCGTTGTTCGCCTCTCGCCGGGAATTGGCGAGCCGGCTGGAACGCGCCGGGCGTCAGCTCGACGGCGCGCTCTACGATGCCGAGCGGCGTGCCGATCAGCGTGATGCCGAGCGCATCCACGCCGACCGCGACCGCGAAATCGCCGAACGTTTGAAGGACAAGGCCCATGCCGCGCGCGAGGCGCGGCGGGAGGCCCGGCTGGCGGCGTTGCCGCGCTATCGCCGCATGCAGAGCAGGGGACCAGACGAATGATAAACCTCTCCGCCATCATGGGTCGCCTTGGCAAGGGAACCGAAGGCAACGTGCCGCCCGGCGCGCTCGCTGCCGGCGAGGGCGTCGCCACCGGCGGCGCGTTCGCCGCGCTGGTCGCGTTCGCCGCGCAGGCCAGTCCGCGCGCGACGCAGGGCGAGCTGGGCCTGGTTGTGGACAATGGCGCCGTGGTCGCTACCGCCGCGCTCCCCGGCGACGGAGGAGCGGCGGCGCTGGACCTGTCCGATGCGGCCACCCTGCCGCCGGCAGGGGAAGAGGCGGTGCCGGCGGCGCTCGTGCTGCCGCGCCCCGGCTGGGGCAAGCCCGCTGCGGCCACGCATGGCGTTCCCCTCAATCTCCGGGGCGAAGAGGCGCCGCAGAGCGAAGCCACCGCTCTCCCCGCGTCTGACCTGTCGGCCGACGCCGTCGTGACAAGCGACACCATGGTGGCAGGCGATGCGGCCACGGATGCCATGAAGGCGGACGAAGCTCTGCCGACCCCGGTCGCAGCGACCATCGGGGCCGATCCTGCCGGCGCGCCGGCAAACGCGGTGCTGGCACAATGGACCGGACCGCAAGCGGTCGATGCCGGGCCGGCAGCAGCAGGCAAGACCGTTGCTGCTCCCGCGCAGGTCAAGGCCGTTGCCGAAGGACAGCCTCGGGAGGCCGCCAAAGCCGCCGCTCAAGCCATGGCACCGCCGCCGCTCGCGGGCGCGGACAGCAAGGCCGGCGACAGGACGACGGCGGGGCGTGCCCCCGGTCATGCCAGCGAGACGGCGCAGGTCGCCACCATCGGGACAGGTGCGAGCGCATCTCTGGCGGGGGTTGCCATGCCGCTGCGCATGATCGTCGAATCGCTGCCACCGGTGGTGCAGTCCACCCTTGCCGCGGGCGTCGCCGCGACCGTGAGCGGACCGACAACCAGCGCGCAACTTGGCGAGCAGATCATCGACATGGGCGTTTCCGGCCAATGGATCGACCGCATGGCCCGCGAGATAACGGCTCTGGCCGAAGGCAACGGGCATAGCCGGTTCACGCTCAACCCGCCGCATCTCGGCCGCCTGCAGGTCGATCTCTGGCAGGCGCAGGACATGACCAGCGTGCGGCTGGTCGCCGAGACGGACGAGGCCGCGCGACGCCTGACCGAGGGGCGCCCCGCGCTGCATGCCGATGCCCGGATGGCAGCGATCAATCTGGGCAGCATCACCGTCGAGAAGGCGGCCGCCTCGCAGGATGCCGGCCAACGGCCGGGCAGCCAGCCCTCTGGCCAGATGCAGCAGCAGATGGCGGGGCAGGGGCAGGGGCAGGGGCAGCATCACGGCCAGGAGCAAACGCGCTCCGGCAGCCAGCCGCAGGGAGACTGGATCGGTCGATCCTTCCGTGATCAGCCGAGCCAGTCGGGCGAGGCATCGCCGGGTACCGCCGATCGGCGGGCCGCCGGTGACACCGTACGATTCGCTTAAGGGAGCAGTTTGATGAGCGAGACACCGCAAACCGAGGACGCCCCCAGGAAGAAGGGGAGCGCCAAGAAGAAGCTGATTCTGCTGCTCGGCGGCGTTGCGCTGCTCGGCGGCGGCGGTGCGGCGGCGGGCTTCTACGTCGCCGGTTCAATGCACCAGGCTAAGGCGCCAAGCGAGGACCCTAACCGGCCGCAACTCGTGCTGCGGGGCGAGAATCCCGAGGAGATCGCCAACCAGTGGATCGCCAAGGCCCAGAAGGCGGGCATCAAGGGCGGGACGGCGATCGGCAAGGGCAAGGGGCTGGACCTTCCGCGCCCGGCCAATCCGGCCGCCTACCAGGCGACCTATTTCCAGATCCCGGTGCCGTTCACCTCCAATCTCAGCGATAGCGATGCCTTCGTGCAGGTGTCGATCGCGGTGTCCACATACTATGACAACCGCGTCATTCAGGCGGTCCAGACCCATGAGACGGCGATCCGCTCGGCGATCCTCATGATGATGGCGCAGGAGCAGGTCGTCGCGCTGTCCGAGCCACGCGGCAAGGAAGCACTGCAGGCCAAGCTGCTCCACATCGTTAACGATGTCCTCAAGGAAAAAACGGGCTTTGGCGGGGTCGATAACGTTTATTTTACCAATTTCGTTATTCAATAGCGACATGTCCGACGGGGGGTCGGATGGGGACCGACATCATATGAATGACGTGCAACCCTATGCCTTGGGCGGCGGCACTGCTCCGCCGGCAGCCCGGCTGGCGGGGCTGGAGAAGCTGGGCGACCGGCTGGCCCGCCGATTGCGTGCGATCATCGAGCCCTATGGTGGCTGCCGGCCGGCGGTCACCGCCCGTCCGATCGAGGACAGCCTGTTCATGATGTGGGACGCCAGCGTCCCCGCCTTCGTCAGCCTGTCGCTTTACCGCCTGCATCCGATCAAGGGCACCGTGGCGCTGCGTATCGATGCCGACCTCGTCTCGCTGCTGGTCGACCGCTTCTACGGCGGCCATGGGCCGCGCATCGTCGCCGCGCGTCGTGAATTCACGCCGACCGAGCATCGCCTGGTGGGCCGCCTTTCCGGCCAGATCGTCGCCGCGCTGGCAGAATGCTGGGCGGAGATCGCCTCCGTCGAGCCGATGCTGCTGGCGCGTGAGACCAATGTCGGCCGGGCGGAGGTGATGGCCGGTGAGGCCGAGGTGGTCGTGCAGGGCTTCGACATCAATCTGGGCGAGAAGGACGGGCGCCTGATCGAGATCGTCTATCCCAAGGCCGGGTTCGCGGGGCTCGATTCAGCGGCCGGGGGAAGCGATGCGGGCGCGATCCAGCGCGCGGAGCTTTTGCCGCCCGATCCGGCGTGGCAGGCCGGGCTTGCCGCGCGGCTCGACGATGTGCGCCTGCCTGCCCGCACCGTGCTGGCGCGGCCCAACCTCAAAATGTCCGAATTGCTGGCGCTGCAACCCGGCGACGTCATTCCCATCCACATCGCGCGGCACCTGCCGCTCCTCGTCGGCGAGCGCGTCTTTGCGCACGGCACGGTGGGCGAGCAGGACGGCAGCGTGGCTTTCATGATCGAAAAACTGGCCTGAGCCACGGGGACGAACAATGAGCGATATGAGTGAAGCACCCAGGCCGGACGCCGGCGTAACGCCCGAGCCGGGGCTGGAGCGCAATATGCGGCTGCTGTCGGATATCCCGGTCCGCATGTCGGTGGAGGTCGGATCGACGCAACTGCGTCTCGCCGACATCATGGCGTTGGGAGAAGGCAGTGTCGTCCAGCTCGACCGGCAGGCCGACGAGTTATTGGACATCATGGTCAACGGGACGCTGGTCGCGCGGGGCGAAGTCGTCACGATAAACGGTCGCTACGGCATCCGCGTGACCGAGGTTGCCGCCACCGATGCGCGCCTGCCGGGGATCGAGCGCAGGGTATGAGCGCGCTCGGCTGGTATTTCCTCAAGCTGCTCATCCTGCTGCCGCTGGTCGGCGGGATGGCCTATGGCGCGCTCTGGCTGTGGCGCAAATATCAGCCCGGCATGCTGGGCGGCCAGGCGGACCGGCGCATCAAGGTGCTCGAAGCGATGCCCATGGGCACATTCGGCAAGCTGGCCGTGGTCGAGTTCGAGGGACAGCGGCTATTGCTAGCCGTCACACGCGCGAAGATCGAGAAAATTGCGGAAAGCGATCCCCGCAATGGCTGACATGCTGCGCGCGCTGGGGTTCGCGCTGCTGCTGGGGCTGGCGGGCCTGACCGTCGCCAGTCCGGCGTACGCGCAGGCCGCGCCTGCCTCATCGATACAGGCCGCGCCAGCGGGCTTGGCTACCGGCCCGGTCTCGCCAACCGCGGCGCAGGCGTCCGGCGCGTTGACCAAGGCGCTGGACGATGTTTCGGGCGATGGCCGCCCGCTCTCGCTCTCGCTCCAGATCCTCGTGCTGATGAGCCTGCTGACGGTGCTGCCGTCGCTGGTGCTCATGATGACGAGCTTCACCCGCATCATCATCGTGCTTTCCCTGCTGCGGCAGGCGCTGGGCCTGGCGCAGACGCCGCCCAATCAGGTGCTCGTCGGCCTCGCTCTGTTTCTCTCCATGTTCGTGATGCGCCCGGCGATCGACCAGATCACCACCACGGCTTACACCCCCTACGGACAGGGCCAGATCAACATCGAAGAGGCGGTCGGCCGCTCTGCCAATGTGCTGCACGGCTTCATGGCCAAGCAGACGCGGCAAAATGACCTGGCGCTGTTCCAGGGGCTGGCCAAGGCGCCAGCCTTCGCGTCGACCAACGACATCCCGTTCTCCATTCTTCTGCCCGCCTTCGTCACCAGCGAGCTCAAGACCGCCTTTCAGATCGGCTTCATGATCTTCCTGCCTTTCCTCATCATCGACCTCGTCGTCGCCTCGACCCTGATGGCGCTCGGCATGATGATGCTTTCGCCGACGATCATCTCCATGCCCTTCAAGCTCCTTCTGTTCGTGCTGGTTGACGGCTGGGCGCTCACCATGGGCTCGCTTGCAGGATCGTTCGCGACATGACGGAAAGGCGCTGAGCGATGGACAATGCGGATTTCTTCATCGGCATCGCCCAGCAAGCGCTGTGGGTGGCGGCGCTCGCCACGGCGCCCATCCTGCTGCCGGCTCTGGTCTGCGGCCTCATCATCGGCATGATCCAGGCGGCCACCTCGATCAACGAGGCGACGCTGTCCTTCGTGCCCAAGCTCATCATCGTGGCGGTAATGCTGGCGTTGTTCGGTGCCTCCATCATGATGCTGCTGGTCGATTTTACCCGCGAGATCTACGACCGGATCCCGGATATCCTCACATGATCGCGCCGGGCTTTGCCGGGGCCGAGGCGCAGCTCTGGCTGTGGCTGCTCGCGATGATCCGCCCTGGCGCGGCCTTCGTCGCGGCGCCGGTGTTCGGCGCGGCGGCGGTGCCGCTGCAACTGCGCATCATTCTCGCGCTCGCCATCGGCATCGCCGCACAGAGCAGCGTGCCGTTCGTGCTGCCCGAGGGCGGCCTTGCCAGCGTTGCCGGCATCGCTCTGGTGGCGGGCGAGGTGATTGCCGGCCTTGCGCTCGGCTTTGCCTTGCAGATCGGTTATGCCGCCGCCTTCGTCGCGGGCGAGACAATCGCCAACGCCATGGGCCTCGGCTTCTCATCGATGATCGACCCGCTGACCGGTAACTCCACCGCCGTCGTCGGCCAGTTCCTCTCGCTCGTCGCGACCTTCCTGCTGCTGGTGATGGACGGCCATCTCATGCTCGTCCGCTTCATTGTCGCCAGCTACCAGGCGCTGCCGCCCGGCGGCGGGCTGATGCCGGCCGGTGCGTTCGAGAGCATCGCCGCGTTCGGCGGTGCGATGTTCTCGGCGGGCGTCACCATCGCGCTGCCCGTCACCTTCACCCTCATCCTCGTCCAGCTCGTCATGGCGATGCTGGCGCGCACCGCGCCGTCGCTCAATCTGTTCGCGGTCGGTATGCCCGCCGCGCTGCTCGCCGGCCTCGTCCTGCTCGCCATCGGCGCGCCGGTGATGGGCGAGGCGATCGAGGATGCGCTGCGCGCTAGCCTCGACCTCGCGCAGGCGTTGGCGGGAGGCTGAGCCGTGGCGCAGGAGAGCCCGGGCGGCGGTGAAAAGACCGAAAAGCCGACACCCAAGAAGCTGGCCGATGCTGCCAAGAAAGGCGATATCCTCCACTCACGCGAACTCTCCACCGCCATGGTGGTGATGGCCGGCGTGGGCTGGCTGGCGGTCGCCGGGCCGGCGCTGATCGACGCGATCCGGCAGATGCTGGCTGAGGGGTTGCGCTTCGACCGCGCCGATATCGCCGGATTTGAGCCGGACGACCGCGCCGCTCATTTGCTCGGGACCATCGCGTTGCCGCTCGGCGGGATACTGTTCGCCACACTCGCCGCCGCCATTGCCGCGCCGGCGCTGCTCGGTTCGCTCGGCTTCCGACCGCAGGCGTTCCAACCCAAGCCGGAGAAGATGAACCCGCTCAACGGCATCAAGCGCATCTTCGGCTTGCAGGGTCTCATCGAGTTGGTGAAGTCGCTCGCCAAGATCCTGCTGCTCGGTTCGATCGGCTTCTATCTGCTCTGGTCGCATACCGACGCGATCCGCGCCACGGCCAAGACTGGCGTGGAACCGGCGACGAGCGCGCTGGGCTCAATTTTCATCCTCGTCGCGCTGGCGCTGGCGGGGTCGCTCTTCCTCATCGCCGGTATCGACGTGCCGGCGCAGATGCTCCAGCGCACCCGTCGCCTCAACATGACCAAGCAGGAAGTGAAGGAGGAACACAAGCAGAGCGATGGTTCCCCCGAACTCAAGGCGGCCATCCGCCGCAGGCAATATGAGACGTTGCATGGGTCGGTGCGCAAGGCAGTAGAGGAAGCCTCGGTTATCCTCACCAACCCAACCCATTTTGCCGTGGCGCTGCGCTATCATCCCGGCCGCGATCTTGCGCCGGTTGTGCTGGCCCGTGGCGCGGATGAGATTGCCGCCGCGATTCGCGAACTGGCGCACGAAAAGGGCGTGCCGGTGCTGCAATATCCCGAGCTGACCCGCGCTATCTACTTCACCTCGCGCGCGGGGCGGGAGATCGACGAGCGCTTGTTCATGGCGGTGGCGACAGTGCTTGCCTTCGTCTTCCGGATCGAGAACCGCATGGCGAGCGAAATGGACCGCCCGCATATCGACCTGCCGGATACGATGCGGTTCGATTCGGATGGCAAGAACATCGTGAATTAAAGCTTAGTCGCACTCGTCCGTTCTTTGTTCAGGGGACGCTATCAGGATGATGCGTCATGAACGACTTTCTGTCCCGGACGGAGCCGGTGCCTTCGGTGTCTCGCACGCCAGACCACCGGCTCGTCGTGCAGCCCGCGTCGGGTGCCGGGGCGCCACAGGCGCAAGCCCACGCCCATGTACAGGTCGATCCGCATGCCGCCGAGCGGTCAGCCATCTCGGCGACCTATGCCCGGTTGCGCGCTGACATCGCCAATGTTCTGGCCGATCTCCAGCCCCGGCGCCGGCCTGCCGGTGAGCAGGTCGCGCACGCCGATGCCGCGCTGGAGGGCCTGATGCCGCAGCCGGTGATCGTGCTGCCGCTGCCCCCCACCGATCCGCAGATGGTCGCCTTCGTCGCCCAGGTCGCCCAGTCGGTGGCCCAACAAGCAGCGCAGGCGCGCGCGGCGCAAGCCAACGCGCCACATGTTCGCGTTGAAGCTGTCCTCCAGCAGGCCTTCGACTAGCGTGTTTTGCGACAAGGCTGACTAAAGGAGACCGGCGCCAGGCCGTTATAAGTCCCTGAAGGGACAAGGCGTATGGCAATCGACATCGCAAGTGCATTGGGGATTGGCTCGGGCATCAACACCAGCCAGCTCGTCGCAGATCTGGTGAATGCGACGTTCCAGCCCAAGCAGAGCATGGTCAGCGACCGCGTGAGCACCAACAACGCGCGGATCTCGGCGTTGGCGTCGGCCAAGGGCTCGCTCAACACCTTTTCCACGGCGCTGACGGATTTGCTCCAGAGTAGCGCCTATAACGGTCAACCCGTTTCCAACGATCCCTCCATTGCGTCAGTCAGCCTGATCGCGGGCGGCGTGCCCAAGGGGCTTCCGGCGCAGATCGAGGTGCGCCAGCTTGCTCGCGGGCAGGTGCTGCAATCGTCGACGCTCGGCGCGACGAGCGACGTAGCCGGCACCGGCAGCCTGACGCTGACCGTGGGCACGACCAGCACGACGATTACGCTCGCTTCCCCGGCCAACACGCTCGCTGACCTCGCCGGCGCGATCAACGCTGCCAATACTGGCGTCACCGCGTCGATCGTCACCGATCAGTCCGGCGCGCGGCTGGTGCTTAAGGGCGAGACCGGGGCGAACAAGGCGTTCACCCTCACTGCCGATGCGAGTGCCGACGCGGCCCTTCAGCGCTTCACCTGGGACGGCGCGGCGGGCGGCTTGATGATCGGCCAGGCGGCACAGAATGCGCTGATCCGTATCGACAATGTCGACATGGAGTATGCCTCCAACGAGGTGACGGGCGCGATCCCCTTCGTACGGATCGATCTCAACAAGGCCGCGCCGGGCACCAGCGTTACTCTGGCCACCGACCAGCCGACGACGACGATGAGCGATCTCGTCAAGGAATTCGTCAGCGCATATAATGATCTCAAGCGGGCCCTGAACAGCTCGACGGCACCGGGCGCGGGCGATGGCAGCGCGGGTTTGCTTTCGTCGGACTCGGGTGTGCGAGACATGGCGCGCCGCCTTGCTGGATTGGTTTCGACCCAGCTTTCGGCAACGGGTCCTTACAAGACGTTGGCAGATATCGGTGTGCGCACCGAGCGCGACGGCACGCTCAGCCTCGATACCAACCGACTCAACGCGGTGCTCGCGGCCGATCCGGAGGCGGTAACGCAGATGCTCAACCCGGCGGCAAAGGATGCCGATCACCCAGGGATTGCCGGCGCGCTCAAGAGCGTCACCGATTATGTCAACGGAATCGATGGGCCGTTGGCGGCTTCTCAGGCAAGCTATGAGAAGCTCCGCGACAGCCTCGCCAAACAGCTCGACAAGATCGACCAGCAGCGGACCGACTATTCGGCGCAACTCACCAAAACCTACGCCGCGATGCAGGCCAGGCTGGCTGCGCTCAAGGCGACGCAGTCCTATCTGGAGCAGCAGATCAAGGTCTGGAACGGCGGCAAGGACTAAGCGCACTTTTCGCAACGACAGCAGAAACGAGGGTACGAGACATGTATATGGGGCAGCATCCCGCCAAAGCGCTTCGGCACTATGTGGCTGTCGACACCGGCAGCCGCGCTGAGGGAGCGAACCCCCACCAGTTGGTGAAAATGCTGTTCGATGAGTTGTTGCTCTCGCTCGATGCTGCCGCGCTGGCGTTGCGCGGTGGCGATCGTGCCCAATGCCTCGACCGGCAGACCCGCGCCCTCGCCATCCTCCATGCGCTGGAGACGAGCCTGGATTTCGAGCGCGGCGGCGAGATCGCGGTCAATCTGGCCGTCGTCTATCGCGAAGCCCGCAAGCGCACGCTGGAGGCGACGGCCCAGCACCGGGCGGAGCCGATGGAGCAGGCGCGGGCGTTCATCGCCGATATTGCCGACGCGTGGGGCCGGATCGGCTGACGCAGCGTCGCAGGGCCGGGCGGCCACGACTTCTCCCTTGGCAGCCGGAGACGGGCGGGATAGGCCACCGTCATGGCCGCTACCGCCGACCCAACCATACCCGCCGCACTTGACGCGAGCTGGCGCGACGCACTCGCCGATGCGTTCGCCGCCCCCTACATGGCTGATCTCAAGCGCTTTCTCGTCGAGCGCAAGGAAGCGGGCGCGCGCATCTTCCCGCGCGGCGCGGACTGGTTCAATGCGCTGGCGCTCACGCCGCTGCCGGCGGTGCGCGCGGTGGTGCTCGGTCAGGATCCCTATCACGGCCCTGGCCAGGCGCATGGTCTGTGCTTCTCTGTATTGCCCGGCGTTCCGCCGCCCCCGAGCCTCGTCAATATCTTCAAGGAACTGCATGGCGATCTCGGTCTGCCGCGTCCCCGTCACGGCCATCTCGACCATTGGGCACGCCAGGGCGTGCTGCTGCTCAATAGCGTGCTGACGGTGGAGATGGGCAAGGCCGGCGCCCACGCCAATCGCGGCTGGGAGCGGTTCACGGACGCCGTCATCGAGCGGGTGGCCGAGCAGGAGGCACCGGTCGCCTTCCTGCTCTGGGGCGCCTACGCCCAGAAAAAGGCGAGCTTCATTCGTGACGTGACACAGGGTGGACGCCATCTGGTTCTGCGCGCGCCGCACCCCTCGCCCCTCTCGGCGCACAATGGCTTCTTCGGTTGCCGCCATTTTTCGCGGACCAATGCGTTTCTCGTGGAGAATGGGCGCGGCGCGATCGACTGGACGCTCCCGGAAGAAGCGTCGCGCGGGGGCTAAGCGCCGCAGCGCAGTGCCAAGCGCGGCGATCGGCGGCGGCTTGCTTCCCCGACCACTTCCTATCCGACAGAAACTTTCCGGCGCCGCGAATTTCCGGCATGGAGGGCATCCACCCATGGGAGAGGACTCCACGATCCATGGCTTCCGGCCTTGCTGCCCTGCTCGATGATGTCGCCGCTATTGCGCGACTGGCTGCTGCCTCGGTCGACGACGTGTCGGCCGCCGCCACCAAGGCGAGCATGAAGGCAGCCGGTGTGGTCGTGGACGATACGGCGGTGACGCCGACCTATGTGACCGGCTTCTCGCCCCAGCGCGAGTTGCCGATGATCGGGCGTATCGCGCTCGGATCGCTGCGTAACAAGCTGCTCATCTTGCTGCCCGTGGCGTTGCTGTTGAGTGCCTTCCTGCCCGCGGCGATCACCCCCCTGCTGATGATCGGCGGCACGTTCCTGTGCTTTGAAGGGGCCGAAAAGATTCTGGAGTGGGTTGCGGGCGGCCATGATGAAGCCGGCAGCACCGAGGAGGGCGACCCGGCGCAGCTTGAACAGGCAAAGGTTTCCGGCGCAATCCGCACCGACCTCATCCTATCCGCTGAGATCATGGCGATCGCACTGTCGGACGTGGCGAGTCATCCTGTGGCCATGCAGGCGATCGTGCTGGTGGTCGTCAGCGTGCTCGTCACGGCCGGCGTCTATGGCGTGGTCGCGCTGATCGTGAAGTTGGACGATATCGGCCTGCATCTCGCGCGCACTGGATCGCGGGCGCTTTACCGCCTCGGACGCGCTCTGGTGCGAGCCATGCCGACGATCCTCAACCTCTTGGAGGGGATCGGCATGGTGGCCATGCTCTGGGTCGGCGGCGGCATCTTCCTGCATGGGCTGGACGGGACAGCGCTCGGCGCGTTGCCCCATGCGGTGCACGCCGCGAGTACGGCGGTGACGCACAATGCGGTGATTTCCTGGGTCATCGGTGCGGCCCTCTCGGCTGTCTTGGGCCTGCTGCTCGGGCTCGTCGTGGTGGCGGTCGTACACGCCGTCCAGCGGGCGCGGGGTCGCCATTGACCTGCGTGCAGAGCGGCAGGATAGTCGGATTTGGTGCGTTGAGAGCAAGGAGCGACCATGGCTGGAGCCGATCAGAAGCTAACCGAGCTGGGTCTCATCCTGCCCGCGCCACTGGCGCTGCCGCCCGGCGTGGTGCTCCGCTTTCCGTGGGTGAATGTGCGCGGCAAGCGAGCTTATATCTCCGGACATGGACCGCAGAACCTCGATGGATCCGTGGCCGGGCCATTTGGGAGCGTCGGCGAGGAGCTGTCTGTCGAACAGGGCCATGAGGCGGCCCGCCTCACCGCGCTATCGATGCTCGCCAGTCTGAAACGCACGCTCGGCAGCCTGGACCGCATCGCTGGCTGGTGTCGTGTGCACGGCATGGTCAATTGCGTGCCGGGCTTCGCACAAACGCCTGCTGTGCTCAATGGCTTCACCGATCTCATTCTGGAGGTCTTCGGACCCGAGATTGGCGCTCACGCGCGCACCGCCATCGGTGTCGCCGCGCTTCCTCACAATATGCCGGTCGAAATCGAGGCGGAGTTGCTGCTGAACGGGGAGTGAGACCGCGAAGGCTGTCGACAGAATGTCGTGCGCGACAGGCTGACGGTCGAAAGCGCGCAGGCCCGTCGGCCCGCGCGCTTCGATATCGGATCAGCCGAACAGCTTGGTTGCCGTCTCCGCCACTCGGCGGCCGAGATAGCGGGCGCCGTCCAACTCATCAGTGTCGGGTTGGCGACTGCCATCACCTCCCGCGATGGTCGTGGCGCCATAGGGAGCGCCACCGCGCACCTTGTCATGCCCCATCTGCGCCGCAAAGCCATAGTCGAGCCCGACAACCGTCATACCGAAGTGCAGCAGATTGGTGATGATCGAGAAGAGCGTGGTCTCTTGCCCGCCATGCTGGGATGCGGTGGAGGTGAACGCTGCGCCGACCTTGCCGTTCAGCGCCCCGCGCGCCCACAGGCCGCCAGCTTGATCGAGGAAGTTCGCCATTTGTGAGGACATCCGGCCGAAGCGCGTGCCGGTTCCGACCACGATCGCGTCGTAATTCTCCAGCTCCGCCACCGTGGCAATGGGAGCTTGCTGGTCCATCTTGTAGTGGCTGTTGCGGGCAATCTCCTCGGGCACCAGTTCGGGAACCCGCCGGATATCGACGTGCGCACCCGCAGCCCGCGCGCCTTGCGCAACGGCGTCGGCCATCTGCTCGATATGGCCGTAGGACGAATAATAGAGGACGAGAACCTTCGCCATTCGTAGAAACTCCATGGGTTGAGGGAAGCCCCGGAGGCGATGCTCCGGGGCGGATTGGGTCAGGCCGCGTCGACCAGCACGATTTCGGCGTCTTCAAGCGCGATAACAGTGAGTGTGTCCAGTTCAGCGATGGCCGCGCCGTCGCGGGCGTTGACCCGCACGCCGTCAATCTCGACCGCACCGCGGGCGGGCACGAGATAGGCCTTGCGCGTTTTGCCGAGCGGATAGGTTACCGTCTCGCCACCCTTGAGCGTGGCACCGAGCACGCGTGCATCGGTGCGGATCGGCAGGGCATCATCGTGATTGGCATCGCCCGAGGCGAGGGTGACGAAGCGACCGCCGCCGTCGCCCTTGGGGAAGGTGCGCGTGCCCCAGCTCGGCTTCTCGCCGGTGCGGGTGGGGATGATCCAGATCTGGAAAATCCGCGTGACCTCCGCTTCGCGATTATATTCCGAGTGTGCGATGCCGGTGCCGGCAGACATGACTTGCACGTCGCCCGCCACGGTGCGGCCCCTGTTGCCGAGGTTGTCCTCGTGGGTGATCGCGCCTTCGCGGACATAGGTGATGATCTCCATGTCGCGGTGCGGATGGGGTGGGAATCCGGTGCCGGGTGCGATCGTGTCATCGTTCCACACGCGCAGATTGCCCCAGTTCATGCGGTTCGGATCGTGGTAGCTGGCGAAGCTGAAATGATGCTTGGTATCCAGCCAGCCGAGGTTGTCGCCGCCAAGATCGGCGAGGGGACGAAGTTCGATCATAAGTGGTCTCCTGACAGCGCGGCTCGGCTCCAAGAGGCGCCAGCCCGATACGCATCCCCATATGGCGCTTGCCGACTTTGCGTAAAACCGGGATAATATCGATCAAATATTTCGATAGATTAGAAAAGCGATGGATCCCGGTACGCCTACCTTCGAGCAACTGCGCGTCTTTCTCGCCGTGGTGGACTGCGGGAGCTTTGCGGCCGCCGGTCGACAGTTGAACCGTGCGGTTTCGGTCATCAGCTACACCATCGCCAATCTCGAGGCCCAACTCGGCCTCCTCTTGTTCGAGCGGCAGGGCACCCGAAAGCCGTCATTGACTGCGGCCGGGCGCGCCGTGCTCGCCGAGGCACGAACGCTCGCTCACGGCGTCGACGGGCTGCGTGCCAAGGTGAAGGGTCTGTTGGAAGGGTTGGAGAGCGAGGTTGACCTGGCGGTCGACGTCATGCTGCCGGGCGAGCGGGTAGGCCAGGTGTTGCGCGCGTTCCGCGAGCAATTCCCCACCGTTTCGCTGCGCCTGCACGTCGAGGCGTTGGGCGCAGTGACGGCGCTGGTGCTAGATCGCAAGGCGGTGGTCGGTATCTCGGGACCATTGGTTGCCGGCGTGGAGAGCGTTGATTGGGTCGACGCCGGGTCGGTTGTGATGGTGCCGGTGGCGGCACCGGATCATCCTCTGGGGCGCTTGGGGAAGATCCCGCCGGGCGAAGGGCGCCGCCATGTGCAACTGGTCCTCAGCGACCGCTCGCGCTTCACCGAGGGGCGGGATTTTGCGGTCGTCAGTCCGCACACCTGGCGGCTGGCTGACCTCGGCGCCAAGCATGCGTTGCTAAAGGAGTCGGTCGGCTGGGGCAATATGCCGCTCCCTTTGATCCAGAGCGATCTGGCGGCGGGCACGTTGCTGCGCCTTGCCATGCCCGATTATCCGGGTGGCATCTATCGCTTTGCCGCCATCTGGCGCCGCGACATCCCGCCAGGCCCCGCCGCCTGCTGGCTGCGAGACCAGTTCGTGGCGTTGGGGCAGGCCGATGTGGCGGAGCGGGGGCTGGCGGATTTGTAGCGGTGTCCGGTTAGCCCCCAGGATCGTTCACCTCCCGCAGCTTTGCTCCTGACTGGCTGGACCTTTGGGGCCTGCCGTGGCGGAGCGCAGGGTTCCGGGACGCGACGTCAGTCGCCTAGGCGCCGCTGCACAGCCTTGCCCGCGCCGCCGCATACTCCTCTGCGAGGCGAGCGGTCAGTTGGTGAGCGGACACAATCTGTGTGACCGCGCCAATGCCTTGCCCCGCGCCCCAGATGTCCCGCCATGCCTTGGCACCAGTGGCCTTGGTGAAATCCATTGCGGAAGGGTCATTCTCCGGCAGCGCATCCGGGTCCAGCCCCTGGCGGAGGATCGAAGCGCGCAGATAATTGCCATGGACGCCGGTGAAGTGGCTGGAATAGACGATATCGGCCGCCGTCCCCTCCACGATGCCCTGCTTATAAGCGTCACTTGCCTGGGCCTCGTCGGTCGCGATGAAAGGTGAGCCGATATAAGCGAGGTCGCCGCCCATCGCCTGCGCGGCGAGAATGGCGCCGCCCGTGGCGATGGCGCCCGAGACGGCAATCGGCCCATCGAACCACACCCGCGTTTCAGCGACCAGTGCGAAAGGCGATTGCGTGCCGGCGTGCCCACCTGCGCCCGCCGCGACGAGGATGAGGCCGTCCGCGCCCTTCTCCACAGCCTTGCGGGCGAAGCGCTGGTTAATGACGTCATGAAAAACCAATCCGCCCCAGCCATGGACCGCGTTGTTCACCGCCTCGTTGGCGCCAAGCGAGGTGATTATCAGAGGGACCTTGAAACGCGCGCAGGTCGCCAGATCCTCCATCAAGCGCGGGTTGGAACGGTGAACGACGAGGTTGACCGCATAAGGCGCGGCGGGCCGGTCGGGGTGACGGGCATCATGCGCCGCGAGCGCTTGCGTTATTTCCTCCAGCCAGCCGTCCAGCCGCTCGGGCGCGCGTGGGTTGAGCGAAGGAAAGGCGCCGATGATGCCGGCGGTACATTGAGCGACGACCAGCGCCGGATTGGAGACGATGAACATCGGTGCGCCGATCACCGGCAGCCGTAACCCGCGGGTCAGTTGGTCGGGTATTGCCACGCCATGCCTCCTCTCGTTGGAGGGGCGTCGCATGGCACGCGGGCGGCGTCAATCGGCAGGCGTCGGCGGGGTGGGGCGGTCATTACGATCCTGTTTACCAAATAGTGCTAGCGAATCGGCGTTGCACCATTTGGGGAATGACATGAACGCGAGTGCGATGACCGACGGGGGCAGTGAAGCAGGATGGGAACGACCGCCGGCTCCGCGGTTGCTCCATGCCATGGCGCGGGAGTGGTCCGCGTTGGTCCGTCGGTTCCGTGATGCTGCCGCTGCGCAGGGCGTCGCCGAGACGTTGCCGCGTCGATGGCGAGACCATCATCCCGATGCGCCGCCGCGACGTCCCTTGTTCGCCAGTCGTGATCTCCCGATCGTGGAATCATGCGCGCAGACCGAGATGCGTCCGGCTGCTGACCCGGTCGTCTTGCCCCGGGCACCTGAACCGATGAGCGACGCGCAAATCGCGCAGTTGATGGCGGCCGCGACCGCTCGGCCTATGCCTGTTCCTGTCCTGGCACACCCCGTTTCGCAGGAGTTACCGGGGTGGGCGCGCAGTCCATCACCCGTGGCTACCGCTGATCTGATGGCGCTGACCGATCGTTTTGAACGAGGCGCCCGTGGATGTCGGTCCGCTGAGGCCGTTGAAGCCGATCTGGCCAAAGCACTGGCGACATTGCGCAAACTGGCGGAGCCGCATCGTCTGATCCGCTCGCGCTGACCTCCCGTCGTTACCATTCTTCGATCGTCAGTATCGCCAGCGTCAGAGCGACCCACTCATCGCCTGCCATGTGGATGGCATCAACAATCGCGTCCGCGACGATGTGACCGTGTAGAGCGAAGTCTGCTTCGCCCAGCGTGTCCAAGAGCATGTCCGCCGTCACATGTGCATCGGGGCCCGACAGTGTCAGGACCAGCCGATGCTGGGCGCCGACGAAGGTTGCGCTGCACCAAGGGCGCATCGTTGCCTCAGTGATCATGCCGTTCGGCCCGGCCATAATGCGCAACCGCGCAAGCAGCTGGCCTTGGCAGTCGCGCCTCTCTGGCCGCGGCGCTGCGGGGCGGATCACGTGGGTTTCGCGGCGTCGGATGCGGAGGCGGGGGCACCGTTCGGCCAGATTGGTTTTGGATTTCATTTCGTTGCCTTCCCTTCGTAGGCATCCATGTAATAGCCGATACGCCGCCGGGTGCGGGCGGTCGGTTCGCGGCCCTTGCGGAGATCGAAAACGAAGCGCGGATCGCGCACCGCCTCGCGGCCGAAGCGTGCGGGCGGCATGCCGGTGCGGCGCAGGAAGTGTTCGATACTGCTCAAGGTGGACATGATGGCGTAGGCTCCTCTCTTGTGGGACTCGGTGAATAGGAATAATCCTATCTTCTATGCGAAATCCTACTTGTCTAGGAAAAATCCTATGATAATGATTGGGCCATGGAAACGACCGACCCCCGGGCCGTTCTGGAGCGCCTGATCCAGGAGCGCGGCGAAACCTTTGGCGCGATCTCGAAGCTGCTTGGCCGCAACCCGGCCTATATCCAGCAGTTCGTAAAGCGCGGCACGCCGCGCAAGCTGGACGAGGCAGACCGGCGGTTGCTCGCCCGCTATTTTGGTGTCGAAGAGCGCTTGCTCGGAGCGCCAGAAGAGCCGGCCTGGCGCCAGGCGACAAGACCGAGCGCGCGGCGTGGGGAGGCTTTGGTGGCGGTGCCGCGTCTCGCGCTGGGCGCCTCGGCCGGGATGGGGTCGCTGCAGGACGACGAGCCTGCCATCGGCAGTTTCGGCTTCGATTCGCGTTGGTTGCGCGCGCTTGGCGGGCGGCCCGATATGCTGTCGATCATCCGGGTTGATGGCGAATCGATGGAACCCACGCTGCGCGATGGCGACGACATCATGGTCGATCGCAACGACGGTGCGGCGCGTTTGCGCGATGGCATCTACGTGTTGCGGATGGACGGTGTGTTGATGGTCAAGCGTGTCGCTCTTGCGCCCGGACGCGGCCGCTTCTCGGTACGGAGCGACAACCCCCTCTATCCTGCGTGGGAGGATGTGGACCCGGACGTCGTATCAATCATTGGCCGGGTGATCTGGACGGGCAGGCGGATCGGCTGACCCCGAGGCCTCGCGCTGCTGGCTCGCTTCCTGTCGCCATTCCTGCACTCAAGCTGCTGGATCGCTCTGTTTGGAGCGCGCCAGCCGGCAGGGCGTGATTCCTTCCGGCGTCGGGCGATCGGTGCCCTGGGAGAAGCGGGCGAGATAGCCGCCAGCGGCGGTGTGCGCCTCGGTGCTGATCAGCTTGAAGCCGACCGCTTCGAACTCGCAGCGCAGCAATGCCAGCGGAGTGCCATGCTGCTCGGTCGGGCGATCCATGTCGACGACGATCACCTCGCCACCCTGCTTGAGCGCCGGGTAAAGGCGCCAGAGGAAGGCGTAAGGTTCGGCTATTTCGTGGTACATATGGACCATGAGCACGCGGTCGAAGCTGGCGTCCGGTAATTTGGGATCGTCGGGAGTGCCGAGCTTGACGCTGACATTCTCCCAATTCTCGCGCGTTACCCGGCGGCCAAGCTGGTCGATCACCTCGGCAATGATATCCTGCCCCAGCACCCGCCCGTCCGGTCCGACACGCTTGGCAAGGCGCACGGTGTAATAACCCTCGCCCGCGCCGATATCTGCCACTGTCATGCCCGGGCGAATGCCGGCCCGGTCCATGATGTCTTCCGCTTCATTCACCCGATCCCGGGCCTCCTCGGTGGACCAGCGGGTAGAAATGATCGGCGCCACCGGCCGATCGGCGCGGGGGAAGTCGCGTGCGGTTTCGGGGCGGTCGCTGGCTTGGGGTGCCAGTGAATCGCAGGCGACCGGCGCGAGAAGAAGGAGGATGATTCCGAGCCTCTTCATCGCGCTTGGCCGCATCAGTCGACATCCTCCACGTCGATCTTTTCGCCGGTTACCTTTTGGCTCAGCGCGGCGGCCATGAACGGGTCGAGATCACCGTCCAGCACATCATCGGGCGAGGTGGACGTGACGCCGGTGCGCAGGTCCTTCACCAACTGGTAGGGCTGAAGTACGTAGGAGCGGATCTGGTGGCCCCAGCCAATCTCGGTCTTGGCGTGATATTCACCCGACGCCTTTTCCTCGCGCTCGCGCAACTCCGCCTCGTAGAGCCGTGCCTTGAGCATGCCCATGGCGGTCGCGCGATTCTTGTGCTGCGAGCGGTCGTTCTGACTGGCGACGACGATGCCGGTCGGGATGTGGGTGATGCGAACGGCCGAATCGGTGGTGTTGACGTGCTGCCCGCCCGCGCCGGACGACCGGTAGGTATCGATCTTGAGATCGCTTTCCTTGATCTCGATCTCGATATTGTCGTCGATCACCGGATAGACCCAGACGGACGAAAAGCTGGTGTGCCGGCGCGCTGAACTATCATAGGGCGAGATGCGCACGAGCCGGTGAACGCCGCTCTCGGTCTTGGCGTAGCCATAGGCGTTCTGGCCCTTGAGGAGCAGCGTCGCAGACTTGATGCCGGCCTGCTCGCCACCCTGATATTCGATCAACTCCACCTTGAAGCCGCGCTTCTCCGCCCAGCGTTGATACATGCGCTGGAGCATCTCGGCCCAGTCCTGGCTTTCGGTGCCGCCCGCGCCCGCGTGGATTTCGACATAGGTATCGTTGCCGTCGGCCTCGCCGGACAGCAGTGCCGTCACCTTGTCGCGGTCGGCCCGGTCGGCAAGCGCAGCCAGGCTCTCGACGCCTTCGGTCGCCAGCTCTTCATCGCCTTCCGCGTCGGCCATTTCGATCAGTTCGACCGTGTCGGTCATCTCCCGCTCGATGGCGCGCGTGGCAGAAATCGCCGTATCCAGCCGGGTCCGTTCGCGCATCACCTCCTGCGCTGCCTTCTGGTTGTCCCACAATGTCGGATCCTCGACGCGTGCGTTCAACTCGTCGAGTCGCCGCAATGCTCGATCCCAGTCCAGAAAGCGACGCAGTAGGTCGAGCGCGGCGGTAATCCGGTCGACATGAGCTTGCGCTTCGGCGCGCATGAGTGGGTCTCCGTAAAAAATGTGTCGCGACCCACTATAGGGCCGGGCGCTGCCGGATGCGACGGCGCACATGCGAGGTCAAGGGCGGAGCGTTCCATAGGCCAACGGGAATGCCGTTTCGGATGCACGCCTCACATGTTGGCCTGTCAGAAAACAGGCTGGCGGAAGGGAAGCGTTCCGCAGTTTGTCGCCAGAAGCAACATAAAAGAGGAAATTATATACTTAATATACTTTTAGTAGCACCTGGCTTATCGCGGAACGACTGGTGGGGAGACGGAGGGGTGACGGTGGATCGCAAGACGATCAATCGTAGGACTGCGCAGGAGGCTATTCGCTTTCTCGATGAGAACAGGCTGGATCCGACCCCATCCAACTACACGTTCGCATATCTCTATTTGACCGGCGCCAATGGTTGGCTGCGCAAGACGGCGGAGGCCGCCATGGAAGGCGGCGTTCGGCTGGCGCAGAAGGATGTCGATGAGATGTTGGAGTTAGCACCGGGCGAAACCGGGCATGGCGAAACCATCGCGCGGCTGGACGGTGCCCAGGCCGATTTGCGCCACCAGATGCTCTCGTTTTCGGATATCACTGCGGCGGCGTTGCGCGATGCCAGTGCTTTCAATCGCGACCTTTCCGAAAATGCGCGGCGGCTGGTGAGTCAGGCGGACCTCGCCGACCTCCTCGCCGCAATGATCGAGCGAACCGCTGATGTGGAGCGGCGCCTCAATGAAACGCGGCAGGAAACAGAGCGGTTGCGTCAGGATCTGGATGCCGCCCGGGACGATGCGACGCGCGACGCACTCACCAATCTACCCAATCGCCGCGCTATTGACCGGCAACTGCAGACACTGGCTGATCGCGGCGCGCCGCTGGCGGTCGCTTTCTGCGACATCGACCATTTCAAAGCAATCAACGATCGCTTCGGCCACGCCGTCGGGGACCGGGTGCTGCAAGCAGTGGCCGAGACGCTTGCCGAAACGATGAGACCGCATGTCGTTGGTCGGTTCGGTGGCGAGGAATTTGTCGTTCTGCTGCCCGGCGTGGATGCGGACACCGCCTATGCGCTGATCGAGCAGGCGCGTGAGGCTGTTTCCGCACGGCGGATGCGCGTGCGCGATACCGATGAGATCATCGGCTGCGTCACATTTTCCGCCGGCATCACCGTGTGCAACGCCAATCCAGGCGAAGCACTGCGTGTCGCCGACCAGCTGTTATATGAGGCGAAGAGCGCCGGACGGAACCGCAGCATCTGTAGAATGAGGGCCTGAGGGGCGATCCAACGAACGTGTCGAACCCGGCTGCCCGACGCACGACGCCGCTGAAGCGTGCTGGCCTTGATACCCGCTCGCTTAGTAGATGCCTCCCTGATCGCCGGCGAAATCGCGCGCGATATCGCGGCGTGTGGTGCTGGCGGCCGCCTTGTCCTGCGCGGCGCGCTCCACCATCTCGTCCCGGCGCATTGAGATGCGCGGCTCGGTCTCGGGCTTGAAAGCCTCCCAGATGATTGCCGGCTTGGGATCGTTGGTCGGCCAGCCGCCATAGACGCGCTTGCCGCTGCGTCGGTCGATCCGGACCATGCGTATACCCGCTGGTGCTACGAAAGGCGTCTTGGGCATATCCTTGAGGATCGGCGCCATGGCGGATTTCCAGATCGGCGCCGCCATCGTCCCGCCTTGCGCGTAGCCGCCCAGATTGCGCGGCTGATCGTAGCCGACATAGACGCCGGCGACGATATCTGGTGAGCCGCCGACGAACCAGACGTTGGTCGGTCCATTGGTCGTGCCGGTCTTGCCGAACAACGGCCGGTCGAGATCGCGCAGGCTCGTGGCGGTCCCGCGCTGGACGACGCCTTCGGTGATGTGGATCACCTGATAGGCCGTCATCGGGTTCATCGCCTGCTTGCCGGCCGGGGCGAAGCGCGGCATCGCTTCGCCGTTCCAATCCTTCGCGTTGCAGCTCGCGCACGGCTTCCAGTTGAGAGGCCAGATCACCTTGCCGGAGCGGTCCTGAACATAGTCCATCACCTTGGGCGTCAGCTGCCGGCCATGGTTGGCAAGCATCGCATAGGCGTTGACCATCCGCTCCACTGTCGTGTCGCCAGCGCCGAGGGCGAAGGCGAGATAGGGCTGGTAGTCACCGATGCCCATCGCTTTGATGGTCGCCACGACACGCGGCATGCCGGTCTGCGCGGCAGCGCGCACGGTCATCAGGTTGCGCGATTGCTCGACCCCCCAGCGCATGGTCTGCGGGCCGGCGCCACCACCGCTGAAGTTTCGGAAACATTTCTGGCCGAGCCGCCCACCCTGATAGACGCAGAACGGCCCGTCGATAATGATCGAGGCCGGTGTCATGCCGTTATCCAACGCGGCGGCATAGACGAACGGCTTGATGGTTGAGCCTGGCTGCCGCATCGCCTGGGTGACGCGGTTATATGCGGACAGCCGCGAATCAAAGCCGCCCTGCATGGCGTAGACACGGCCGGTGCGCACGTCCTCGATCATCAAGCCTCCGGAGACGCCGGGGATATTGCGCAGCGCATAGCTGTTGCCCTCCGGCTTCACCGCGATGACGTCGCCCGCCTTCAGCGAATCGAACGTGATGCCGCCGGTGCGCCGGTCGATGAGTGTTGCCGAACCCCGCGGTAGGGTGGAGGTTTGTCCGTCCGGCAGGCCAATCGAGGCGCTGGTCGCGCTTTTGTCGAGCACCACCGCCACCGTCCAGTCCGCATAATCGACGCCGATGTTCGAGGCGGCCAGTTCCGCCTGCCAGCGGGCGGGATCGACCTTGGCGATGGGCCCGGACCAGCCCTTTCCGGCGTCGTAGCGCAGCAGGCCCTCGCGGAGGGCGCGGGTTGCCTGCTCCTGCATGAAGGGGGAAATGGGCGAGCGAACCCACAGGCCGCCGGCATAAACGCTATTGGGGCCGTCCTCGGCCGTCTCGCCAAACTGGGCGATCAGCCTGCGGCGGATTTCCTCGACATAATAGCCGCCGATCCGCTCATAGGAGGTGCCGCGCTGTGTCACCGTGCCGAGCGCCTGGGTGCGAGCTTCCTCATATTGTGCGCGGGAGATGAACCCGTTCTTGAGCATTTCGCCCAGTGCCCAGTTGCGCCTGTCGAGCGCGCGTTGCGCATAGACTTCCGGCCGGTAATTGGCCGGACCCTTGGGCAGAATGGCGAGATAGGCCGCCTCGTGCAACTTGAGGTCGCCCACATCCTTGTCGAAATAAGCCCGCGCGGCCGCCTGCACGCCGTAGGCGTTGCGACCCAGAAAGATCTGGTTGAGATACAATTCCATGATCTGTTGCTTGGTCAGCACATTTTCCATGCGCCAGGCGAGGATCATTTCCTTGATCTTGCGGGTGGGCGAATATTCGTCGCCGATCAGCAGGTTCTTGGCGACCTGCTGGGTGATGGTGGACCCACCTCTGGCGCGTTCGCCGCTGCCTAGCTTGGAGACATAATCGAATACCGCGCCGGCCAGGCCGGGCAGGTCGACGCCGTGGTGGCTGAAGAAGGTTTTGTCCTCGGCTGCCAGATAGGCGTTCACCAGCATCGGCGGAAAATCGGAATATTGCAGTTGCACCCGCCGTTCGCGTGCAAAGCTGTGGATGGGCTGGCCATTCACGTCGCGCACCACGGTCGGCAGCGGCGGTTGATAGTCGAGCAGGCTCTTCGCATCCGGCAAGCCACGCGCGAACAGGAACCAGAACAGCAAGAAACCGGCGAACAGCGCGCCCAGCGCATAGCTCAGCCATCGCCACCGACGCTGCGCCCACAGCGCGCTGAACCGCTCGCGCAGTGCCGGCTGGCTGTCCTCGCGGCGGAGCCGATAGCTGGTCGCGTCACTCGTGGCGTCATCCATAGCGCGGCCCTAGACTATTTTCCGAGAGGGAGGGAACCGCTTTTGCGATGAACGACCGTCTGGCGGGGCGGTGGGTCTCTGTCCGGACGACGCGATATGAGCGCTTTCTGCCCGGTCCGTGTCACCGTCTTGTCGACAGGCGTGCGAAGTGCACCGAGATTGCCGCCGCGATGCCCTTGGCAAGTTGCAGGCGGCCATCCTTGGTCGCCATCCAGGCCGCGTCTTCATGATTGCTGATATAGCCTGTCTCCAGCAGCACGGAGGGCGTGTCCGGCGCCTTGAGGACGACCAGCGAAGCCGAACGGTGCCAGGGTGTGCGGAAGCGGAAGTGGGGCAGCGCCTCGCGGTGCAGCAGTTCGGCAAAGCGGGCGGATGCCGCCATGGTCTCGCGCTGGGCGAGGTCGATCAGGATGGAGCTGACGGCCGTGCTTTTGTCCGTCAGATCGACGCCATGGATGATGTCCGCACGATTTTGGCCAGCGGCAAGGCGCGCTGCTTCCCGGTCCGACGCGACATCCGAAAGCGTATAGACGGTCGCGCCGCGCACGTCCGGCTGCTCCGCCGCGTCCGCGTGGATTGAAATGAACAGATCGGCCTTCATCTTGCGGGCGATGCCCGAGCGTTCCTGGAGGATGAGGAAGCGATCGTCATCGCGGGTAAGGGCCACACGGATACGGCCGGTCTTGAGCAATTCGTCGCGCACCGCGCGGGCAATCGCCAGGGTGAGATCCTTCTCCTGCATATCGAGCGCATCATTCTGCGCGCCGGGATCGTGTCCGCCATGGCCCGGGTCGATTACCACGAGCGGTCGGGTGGCATCGCGGGGGCCGTCGATCGGCGGCAGCGCGATGCTGGGCGCGGAGTCGGGGATACGCACGATGATGCCGCCCCGTCGGGCCGGACGCCGCGCCATGTGCGCGGCCGGTGGGACGGCGACGGGCGGCGCGGCAAGCGGTGGCGTTGCCGTGAAGGCAAGCGAAGGAGCTGCCAGGATGAGAGCGGCCAACGGGACCATCGAGCGCGCCTTGTGCCGTGAGCGCTGGGCTGTCGTCCAGCCGAAAATCTCACGCGGGAATGCCTGCATAGCCGCATCCGGCGCAGAGTGGCGGGCGGAAAGGCGTGGACCTTTTCATCGTTGCCCTCCAGCACAAGCCCTGCTAGCGCTTGCTATTCCGGACCGGTTTCACCGCGAAAGCGCGATGTGACCGGGTGGGCCGGACCATCATCGCCCAGAGGGCGATCTACAGGTTGATGTTGCATGGCGCATGGCTTGACAGGCTCGAAGCACGCGGAAGCGGGCATTGGGCTGCGAGCGCTTCACGAGTTCCCCGCGGGATGCGGGCTTGCCCTCGCGACAGATGCACAAATCCTTTTTGAAAACCGGGGTTTGCCCGGGCGGCGCCGCATCGGAGCGATGCGCCGGGCCGCGCATCCCCCCATTACGTCGAGCTGCGTCGTTCCCCCCCGGGGAGCGGTGTCAGCCGGCTGGAGACACTTGAATGACAATGCGTATGCTGATCGATGCGCGCCACCGGGAAGAAACCCGGGTCGCGGTCGTTACTGGGAACCGGATCGAGGAGTTTGATTTCGAATCCGCCGAGCACAAGCAGCTCAAGGGTAATATCTATCTTGCTAAGGTAACGAGGGTCGAGCCGTCGCTGCAGGCGGCGTTCGTCGATTATGGTGGCAATCGCCATGGTTTCCTGGCCTTCTCGGAAATCCACCCCGATTATTACCAGATCCCGCGCGAAGACCGCGAGGCCTTGCTCGCCGAGGAAGCGCAGCACGCCGCCGAAGAGGCGGCTTTGCGCGCGGAAGATGATGACGACGAGGAGGACAGCCTCGCCGATCACGGTGTCGAGGAAATCGACCGTCCCCACGATGAAGACGATGGCGATGAGGACGATCGCGCCGAAGGGAATGGCGAGGGCGCCGGCGACAATGGCGAAGTCTCGCGACGCCGGCGCGGCAAGTCTTCCAACGATCAGGCGGCCGAGGAGCTGCGCCGCAAGCGTATGGCGCTGCGCCGCCGGTATAAAATCCAGGACGTCATCAAGCGCCGGCAGGTGCTGCTTGTCCAGGTCGTCAAGGAGGAGCGCGGCAACAAGGGCGCGGCACTGACCACCTATCTGAGTCTGGCTGGTCGCTATTGCGTGCTAATGCCCAACACCAGCCATGGTGGCGGCATTTCGCGCAAGATCAGCAATGGCGCGGACCGCAAGCGCCTGAAGTCCATCGTCGCGGAAATGAAGCTGCCCTCGACTATGGGCTGCATCGTTCGCACGGCGGGCCTCTCGCGCACCAAGACGGAGATTCGCCGCGATTTCGATTATCTTGCCCGGCTGTGGGACGAGATCCGCGAGAACACGCTCAAGGCCGCCGCGCCCGCGCTGATCCACAATGACAGCGACCTCATCAAGCGCGCGATCCGCGACATCTACCACCGCGATATCGAGGAAGTGGTCGTCGAGGGCGAGGAGGGCTATCGCGCCGCCAAGGATTTCATGAAGCTGCTGATGCCCAGCCACGCGCGGCGGGTAAAGCAATATGCCGATGTGGTTTCGTTGTTCCAGCGCCACGGCGTCGAGGATCAGCTCGCTGCGATGTATAATCCGGTGGTACAGCTTAAGTCCGGCGGCTATCTCGTCATCAACCCGACCGAGGCGCTGGTTTCGATCGACATCAACTCGGGCCGCTCGACGCGCGAGCATAATATCGAGCAGACCGCCTTCCAGACCAATCTGGAGGCGGCGCGCGAAATCGCCCGCCAGCTGCGTCTGCGCGACATGGCGGGGCTCATCGTCATCGACTTCATCGATATGGAGCACAACTCCAACATTCGTAAGGTCGAGAAGGCGATGAAGGAGGCGCTGAAGGACGACCGTGCGCGCATTCAGGTCGGCCGCATCTCTGGCTTCGGCCTGATGGAGATGAGCCGCCAGCGGCTGCGCACGGGGGTGCTGGAAGCCTCGACGCGCGCTTGCCCGCATTGCGAGGGCACCGGCCTTGTCCGCACCGCGTCGTCGGCCGGCCTCTCCGCGTTGCGCATGTTGGAGGAGGAGGCCGCGCGCGGACGTGGCAGCCAGATCACGCTGCGCGCGAGCCAGGAAGCGGCGTTCTACGTGCTCAACAACAAGCGCCGCGAGCTTGACGAGATCGAGCAGCGCTACGGCGTCCAGATCGTCATCCTGCCCGATGGCGAGGCGGAAGGCGCGCGTATGTCGGTCGAGGCCAGTGGGCCGCGGCCGGCGGTGCAGGTGGCTTTCGCGCCGATCATCGATGACAGCGATACCGAGTCCTATGCCGAGGATATCGAGGACGAAGACGAAGAGGAAAGCGCAGCCGAGGACGAGGCGGGCGGCGATGATGATCAGGATGGCGGTCGCCGGCGCAAACGGCGCCGGCGCGGACGGCGTGGCCGGCGCGACAATGAAACATCGGCCGAGGTAGAGGACGGCGAAGCGGCGGCCGAGGCGGCTGACGAAGCTGGTGGCGAGGACGCGGACGAGGGGGCGCAAGCCCATGCTGATGGCGGGGAAGCGCCTGCGCGGCGAAACCGTCGTGGCCGTCGCGGAGGCCGGCGCCGGCGCGGGGGACAGGCGAGCGATCAGTCTGCGTTCGATGCCGCCCACGAGGAGGATGTCCAGGCAGCGGATGTGCAAGCAGAAGCGGCGGACGATGCGGATACAGCCGAATCCGCGACCGAAGAGGCTGCGGCCGTCGCGGTGGCGAATGAGCCTGTGACAGAGGTTGCGGAGCCTGAAACGCCCGCGCCTGCGGCACGGCGCCGACGCGTCCGACGGCCTGCTGCGGCAGTTACGCCCGCCGAGGTGTCGGAAAGCGCCGAGGCACCTACGGTATCCGACACCGTACCTGCGGAGGCAACCGTGCCCGTCGAGGTTTCGGCGGAACTGACCGAGACCCCGGCGCCCAAGCGCACGCGTCGCCGCAAGGCAGAGCCAGCGGCTCAGGCGGAAGCCGAAGCCGTCGTTGCGCCGGCCAAGACCGGGACCGAAGTCGCCGCTGACGAAGCGCCGGCCAAGCCCAAGCGCACCCGCCGCCGCAAGGCTGCGGAGCCGGCGCCAGAGGCGGCCGAGGCGGAGAGTGCCGTTCGACCGCTCGTTGTCGCGCAGGAAGAGATATCCTCCGCTTCCTCGTCCGAGCCGGCTGAGGTTGAACCCGCCGACGCCAATGGGGACGCCGAGACAGGCGAACCCCCGCGGCGAGGCTGGTGGCAGCGCACGTTCGGCGCGTGACCGGGTGCGGCCCATCGTCCCGTTCCCATCCGGACGGGACGCCGGGCCGCTTGTCCCCGCTTGAGCGGGGCACGCGCTCGGAAGGGTTTGTCGCTGGCTCTCCAGCGGGTGGAGCTCGCCGGGTGAATGAAGAATCGGGCGATCCTGCAGCGGGGGCTGGCCACAACAGCCCCCTCTCTGCTGCCGCCAGTACCGCCAGATCACATGGAGACAGCCTCCCTCCCGCCAGAGCGTCAGGTGGGGTTCAGGCGTGGTGGAGCAAAAAGCCCGGCATGGTGTCGCGGTTTGAATCTCCGGCAGCAATAGCGCGCGCCCGCTCCGTTGCTGTGCATATGTTCGGCCTGGCGGCGCGGCTGCTGGCGCTTCTCGCGTTGGCCGGCCTGATCGGACTCCGCCCGGCATTCGCGCAGTCCATCCTACGCGACGCGGAAACGGAAGCGCTGATGCGCGATGCGACCGCTCCGCTCGTCAAGGCGGCAGGCCTCGATCCTCGTAATGTCGAGATCATTGTGATCAACGATCCGTCGCCCAACGCCTTCGTTGCCGGCGGCCAGATCGTCTGGCTGCATAGTGGCTTGATAACGATGGCCGACAACCTCAATCAGGTGCAGGGCGTTGTCGCGCACGAACTCGGGCATATCGAGGGTGGGCACATCATCCGCTCGATGGAGGGGATCAAGGAGGCCACCGGTATCACCCTCGTCAGTCTGCTGCTCGGCGCGGCGGCGATCGCGGCGGGGGGCGGCGAGGCCGGCATGGGCATCATGGCGGCGGGCCAGCAGGCGGCGATGGGCCGTTTCCTTTCATTCAGCCGGGCGCAGGAGGCGAGCGCGGATGCGGCAGGCGCGCGTTATCTTCATCAGGCGGGGATCAGCGGCAAAGGCAGCGTCGAGTTCTTCAAGAAATTGCAGAATCTCGAATATCGGCTCTATGTCGAGCAGGATACCTATGCGCGCACCCACCCGCTTTCGAGTGATCGCGTCGCTACGCTCACTGCGATCTATGAGAAGGACCCGGCCTGGAACACGCCGACCAATCCCGCGCTTGAGGCGCGCTTCCAGCGGATCAGGGCCAAGCTGATCGGCTTTGTCGAGGAGCCGCCGCGCACCTTGCAGCTTTATCCGACCTCGGACCAGAGCCCGCCGGCCCATTATGCCCGCGCCTATGCCTATCATAAGGGCGCCTATACCGAACAGGCGCTGCGCGAGGTGGAGGCGCTGCTCAAGAGCGCGCCGCACGACCCCTATTATCTCGAATTGGAAGGCCAAGTTCTGCTCGAATCGGGCAAACCGGCGCAGGCGATCGCGCCACTGCGCGAAGCGGTCGCGGGTGCCGATGGATCACCGCTCATCGCCACGCTGCTCGGCCATGCGCTCGTCGCCACCGATGACGACCAGTATCTCGACGAAGCCGAGCGCGTGCTGCGTTCCGCCGTCGCGCGAGACAAGGACAATCCCTTCGCCTGGTACACGCTCGGCACGGTGTATCAGCGGAAGGGCGATACCGCGCGCGCGGCGCTGGCCACGGCTGAGCGCTACCAGATGGGAGGGCAGAATGCGCTGGCGTTGCGTCACGCGGAAGTGGCATTGGGCGGCATACAGCCAAATTCGCCAGACTATCTGCGCGCGCAGGACATCGCCATGGTAAGCCGCGCCGCACTGGAAAAAGACAGGAAGAAACGATGATTGACCGCCTGACCAAGCCGACCGCCTCGCGTCACCGGTGGCTCGGGCCCGCGCTGATTGCGATGCTGGTGGCAGGCGGGGCGGCGGTCGCCTTTGCCGCGACGAACAAGACCACACCGGTCGCAGCAGATCGTGCCGCGATTGAGGCGGTGGTGCGTGATTATATTCTTGCGCACCCTGAAATCATCCCTGAGGCGATCAAGCGCCTGCAGGCCAAGGAAATGGCCCAGAAGGTGGCGGAGCATCGCGCGGAACTGGAGACCCCCTACAAGGGCGCGTGGGAAGGGGCCGCGCGGCCGGACGTAACGCTGGTTGCGTTCATGGATTATGCGTGCGGCTTCTGTCGCTCATCCCTGCCCGATCTGGCGCGGCTGGTGAAGGAAGATCCCGGCCTGCGCATCGTCTATCGTGAGCTCCCGATCATCGCCGAAGGCAGCGCCGGTGCCGCGCGGGTGAGCCTGCTCGCCGCCGAGGATGGCAAGTTCATGGCGTTTCACAAGGCGATGTATGCGGCGAGCGATGTCGAGCCGGCGACGGTGCTCAAGGTCGCGAGCCGGGTAGGGCTCGATACGGCCAAGGCGCAGGTGGCGCTGAAGAGCAAGGCGGGTGACGCGCCGATCGTAGAAAATGTCCGTTTAGCGCAAGCGCTCGACGCCACAGGCACGCCGATGTTCGTGGTGGGCGACCGCGTGTTCACGGGCGCAGTGGGCTATGAGACACTCAAGGCCGCGATTGCGGAAGCGCGCCAGCGCGGGGTTTCCGACAAGGGATAGGGCGGAAGCGAAACGGTTTGGAGGCTTCCCCTGCTGCCAAGGGGAAGCCTCCCATTGCGCACCCCGCATCCGGGAGAGATGGGGTGATTGTGCACAAAGCCGAGCGGCATGGCTGGCGCGCTTGAAGTCGATGCACGACGACCGGTCCGCACGGAGGAACCCTAAGCGAGTCGGATCAGCCGAGCCTTGATGAAGATCAATTGCGTTGGTCGGACGGAGGCAGTGCGCCGTCAGTCTCCCAGGCGCAGCGCGTAAAGGTGCGGCCAGTTCTTGCCGGTCACGTAAAGCAGCTTGGCCTTGGCGTCCCAGGCGATGCCGTTTAGCACCGCGCCGGAATCGGTGCCCGTGTTCTTCGAGACGAGTGGGGAGAGGTCGAGCCAGTCGTCGATGACGCCCGTGGCTGGGTCGATCCGGGCGATCAGCGGTGCATACCAGATGTTCGCGTAAACCGCGCCGTCGACATGCTCGAGTTCGTTGAGGTTCCGCACCGGCTTGCCCTGCCAGGTGACAGTGACGCGTCGCAGTTCCTTGAGCGTTTCCGGATCGAGGAACCGAAGCTCTGCCGTGCCGTCGCTCATGATGAGATCGTGATCGGTGCTGGTCAGCCCCCAACCCTCTCCGGTGTAGCGGAACGAGCCGATCTGCCGGAAGTCCCGACGGCGCCAGATAAAGCCCAGGCCGTTCTGCCAGGTGATGCTGACGATTCGGTCGCGCCACGGCGCGATGCCCTCGCCGAACAGGTCGCTGCGAATCGGCGTGCTGCGCAGCAGCCTGCCATCGGACAGACTCACGGCGCGCAGTTCGGATCGGCCGACAAGCCCGGTGCTTTCGTAGAGCTGGCCATCGGCGATGAACAAGCCCTGGGTGAAGGCATTGGTGTCATGCGGGAGTGTTCGGACAATCTCCCATTTGATCTCTGCGCGCGCGCTGGTGGCGCCCATCATCAGCAGGAGCGACACCATAAGGGTGCGCATCAATCGGCGGCCTCGACCAGTGCCGGAGCGAGCCATCCCGGCACGGGCAAACCCGCTAGCGTCTCGACCGGCCGGTGATCGATGGCCAGGCCGAGCGCTGAATAGGCGATGCGCTGCCGCGCGGGGTCCGACTGGTCGAGCGGCACCACGACGAGGCGGCGGTTCACCTTGTTGCGATAGTGCATCCGCGCCGTATTCTCCTGCCCGACGTAGCAGCCTTTTTTGTAGTCGACGCCGTTTAGTTCCTGTGCATTGCATTCCAGCCAGAGCGTCTTGTCCTCCCCCAGCTCGGCTACACCCTCGGGCACGCCCTGCTTCAGCCTGTGTGCGCGGAAGGTGTCGGACGCGTCACCGTCTGCCGCCGGTGCGAGCCAGCGCCAGCCGAGCGCGGGCAAGCGCGGATCGGGAGCGGCCCCCTCATTCGGTTCGGCCGACCAGTGGGCGGCCAGCCCATTCTCCGGCGCGATCGTGACGGGCCGGCGCAGGCGGTAGAGCGACAGGCGCTTGATGAGCGCATCGGAACGGCTGGCCTCGCAATCGAGCAGCACGTCCTGGCCCCCGGCTGGATCGGCCCAGATGAACAGGTCGAACAGCGCCTTGCCCTGCGGTGTGAGCAGTCCGGCGTAACGTGGCGCGCCGGGCACGAGAGCGGTTACGTCCTGCGTCAACAGACCTTGCAGGAAGGCGCGCGCCTCGTCGCCGCCGACGCGGATGATCGCGCGATCGCGGAGGGTGGTCGAAAGCATGGGACTTAGGTAGGGGAAGTAAGAGACCAAACCAAGAGAGCAAAGCCCATGACACAGACATTCGACCTCATCCTGCGCGGCGGTACAGTTCACCTGCCGGGCGGGCCGGCGGAGGCGGACGTCGGTGTGCGGGCCGGCAAAATCGCGGCGATCGGCACAAGCCTCGGGGATGCTGGCGAGGCGATCGACTGCGCGGGGCTCGACATATTGCCCGGCGTCATCGACAGTCAGGTGCATTTTCGGGAGCCGGGCTTGGAGCATAAGGAGGATCTCGAGTCGGGCAGTCGGTCGGCGGTGCTCGGCGGCGTGACCGCCGTGTTCGAGATGCCCAACACCAATCCCAATACCGATACCGCGGAGCGGGTGCAGGAGAAGCTCCGGCGGGCCCATCATCGCATGTGGTGCGACCATGCCTTCTATGTCGGCGCGACAGGTGACAATGCCGAGCAGCTCGGCGAGCTCGAGCGCATTCCCGGCACGGCCGGCGTCAAGATTTTCATGGGCGCCTCGACCGGGAGCCTGCTGGTCGCGGACGACGAGGCGCTGGCCCGCGTGCTGGCGCACGGGAGCCGTCGCGTCGCGATCCATTCCGAGGATGAGGCACGGATGAACGCGCGCAAGGGCGAGCGGGTGGAGGGCGATCCGTCCAGCCACCCCGTTTGGCGGGACGACGAGAGCGCGATGAAGGCGACGAGGCGGATCGTCAAGCTGGCGCGCGAGGCCGGCCGGCGCATCCATGTGCTGCACATCACCACGCCCGCGGAGCTGGAATTTCTTGGGGCCAACAAGGATATCGCGACCTGTGAAGTGACGCCGCAGCACCTGACCCTTGCGGCGGAGGACGCCTATCCGCGCCTCGGCACCTATGCGCAGATGAACCCGCCGATCCGCTCCGCCGCGCACCGCGAGGGGCTGTGGCATTGGCTGCGGCAGGGCGTGCCCGATGTACTGGGCTCGGACCATGCGCCGCACACCAAGGAGGAAAAGGCGAAGGCTTATCCCAACAGCCCCAGCGGCATGCCCGGCGTGCAGACCTTGGTGCCGCTGCTGCTCGATCATGTCGCCCACGGTCGGCTGACCCTTCAACGCTTCATCGATCTCACCAGTGCAGGGCCGCAGCGCGTGTTCGGCCTCGCTGGGAAGGGCCGGATCGCGGTCGGCTATGATGCGGATTTTACCGTGGTCGATCTCAAGGCGCGGTGGACGATGGAAGGCGACTGGCTCGCCTCCCGCTGCGGCTGGTCGCCGTTCGAGGGCCAGAGCGTGACAGGGCGGCCCGTTGGCACCATCGTGCGCGGCCATCGCGTGATGTGGGAGGCGCAGCTTGCCGATGCGGCGGTCGGTGAGCCGATCCGTTTCGAGTCGACAAGCTTTCCGGGGCACTGAGGGGGACGATGGCGGCCAGCATATCGAAGGGGAGGGCGCGCCCGCGCGCTCGGAGCAAGCGCGGCCCGGTTGCGCGTGCGGTGCGGTGGGCCTTCCTCGCCATCCTCGCCTTTGTTGGCGTCTCGCTGTTGCAGGTGCTGATCTATAAAGTGGTACCCGTGCCAGTGACCCTTACCATGCTGTTCGACAAAAATGGCATGACCAAGGACTGGACCCCGCTCTCCCGGATCGATCCGGATATGGCGCGTGCGGCCATCGCTGGCGAGGACGCCAAATTCTGTCAGCATCACGGTTTCGACGCGCAGGCGATCCAGAAAGCCATGGACCATAATGCGCGCGGCGGCCGCATCCGTGGCGGTTCGACGATCAGCCAGCAGACGGCCAAAAATGTGTTCCTCTGGCAGGGCGGTGGCTTTTTCCGCAAGGGCCTGGAGGCTTGGTACACCGTGTTGATCGAGGCGATCTGGGGCAAGCGCCGGATCATGGAAGTCTATCTCAACGTCGCCGAGACGGGCATCGGTACCTATGGTGTCGAGGCCGGCGCCATCCGCTACTTCAACCACGGGGCCGACAGGCTTTCCCGAACGGAAGCGGCGCGTATCGCTGCCGTTCTACCGCTGCCCAAGAGGCGCGAGGCTGTCGCGCCCGGCGGCTTCACGCGCCGCCATGGCAATCGCATCGCGCGCAATATCGGCGCCGTGCAGGCGCAGGGGCTGGATAGCTGCCTGTTTTGAGGGTGCGGATCCCTATCGTCGTCGGCGGTGTCAAGCCGCGGGGATAGCGGTGTAGATCGCCGGGAAAAGCTGTTTAAAGGCGGCCAGCTTGGGCGCATCCCAGCGCTTGATATAGCCGTGATCGGGATTGTTCTTCATGAAATCCTGATGATAGCCCTCGGCTGGCTGGAAGCGCCCGACCGCCTCGATCCGGGTAACGATCGGATCGGTCCACAGGCCCGATTTGCCGAGTTGGGCGAGATAGGCCTTGGCGACCTTCTCCTGTTCCGCGCTCTGCGGGAACAGGGCGGACCGATATTGCGTGCCGTGGTCCGGCCCCTGATAGTTGAGGGTGGTCGGGTCGGCAATCACTGAGAAGAAGACGCGCAGCAGCGTGCCGTAGCTCACCTTGCTGGGATCATAGACCACGCGCACTGCTTCGGCGTAGCCGGTGCGGCCGGTCCCGACCTGCTCGTAATTGACCCGCAGATCGGCCGGGCCGCCGCCATAGCCGGAGACGACGCTCTTGACGCCCTTCACATGCGAGAACACGCCTTCGACGCCCCAGAAGCAGCCGCCGGCGAAATAGGCGATGGCGCTTTGTGCCTTGCCAACCGGTGTGTCGATGACCGGCTTGGGCGCGAGGCGTGCCTGCTCGGCGGCGAGCGCCTGTGGTGAGACGGCGACGAGCGCCGCGCCCGCCAGCAGGAGGCTGAGGCCGGCCGAGCGCCATGGGCGGAAGAGAAGTTGGATCATGTTAGCGATGTCCGTGTTGCCTTGAACGAAAGCATGCCCGGCCGCCCCTGCTGCGTTCGGGCAGGAGGCAAGGCTGGGCCTTCGAGAGCCGTTCGTCAAGACGAGCCCGCTTTGCTACCCCGCGCGGGCGGATAAGGCCAAGCCCTGGGTCCGATGGTTCGGAGCCGGGGCTTGGATGGTCGTCTAGTTTGTTGTCCGGGGATGCAGCCCGGCGCGGAAACCGCTTTAGCGCAGCGCGGCGCAAGCTTCTTGGATGCGCGTGCAGGCTTTCTTCAGAATTTCTTCCGAGGTCGCGTAGCTCACCCGGAAGGCCGGTGCGAGGCCGAAGGCGCCACCATGCACGGCGGCGACGTTCACCGTGTCGAGGAAATAATTGATGAGATCGGCGTCGGTCTCGATCGTCTGGCCGGCGGGCGTTTTCTTGCCGATGCAGCCGGACGCGTCGGGATAGACGTAGAAGGCGCCTTCCGGCGTCGGGCAGTTGAGGCCCGGCGCATCGTTCAGCATGGCGACGACGAGATCGCGCCGGCCCTTGAACGCGGCGTTGCGCTCGATGAGGAAATCCTGGTCGCCATTGAGCGCGGCCACCGCGGCCGCCTGGCTGATCGAGCAGGGGTTGGAGGTCGACTGCGATTGCAGCTTTGCCATCGCCTTGATGATCCACTGCGGACCGCCCGCATAGCCGATCCGCCAGCCGGTCATCGAATAGGCCTTGGAGCAGCCATTGACCGTCAGCGTGCGCTCATACAGGTCCGGGCAGACCTGCGCGATCGTCTTGAATGGCGTCGGCGCGTACCAGATGTGCTCGTACATGTCGTCGGTGAGGATCAGCACATCCGGGTGGCGGCGAAGCACTTCGCCCAGCGCCATCAGTTCCTCGCCAGAATAGGCGGCGCCGGTCGGGTTGGAAGGGGAGTTGAGTAGCACCCAGCGCGTCTTGGGCGTGATCGCCGCCTCGAGCTGCTCGGGCGTGATCTTGTAGAGCTGGTTCGGCCCGGCCGAGATGATGACCGGCGTGCCGCCCGCGAAGTTCACGATATCGGGATAGCTAACCCAGTAGGGCGCGGGGATGATGACCTCGTCGCCCACGTCGATCGTGGCGAGCAGCGCATTGAACAGCGTGTGCTTGCCGCCCGAATTGACGCTGATCTGGCCCGGCTCATAGGCGAGGTCGTTGTCGCGTTTGAACTTGGCGGCGATGGCTGCCTTGAGTTCGGCCGTGCCGTCGACATTGGTATATTTGGTCTGCCCCTGGCGGATCGCGGCGATAGCCGCTTCCTTGACGAAGTCGGGCGTATCGAAGTCCGGCTCGCCTGCCGAGAGGCCGATAATATCCTTGCCCTCACGCTTCAGGGCGATGACCCGGTCGGTCATGGCGAGCGTGGCGCTGGGCTGGATACGGCCGAGGGCGGCGGAAGTCCGGGGCATGAGTAACTCCTGGGAGAGCTGAGATGAGCGCGAAAGGTCCGGGGAAGGCCGGACAGCGCGGTCCATAGGCGCGTCAGCCGCCCCGTGCAACCTTGGGCGCAACAACGGTGGCGGCGACCAGCCCGCGGGCGGCATTGCCGATGAAAAAGCCTTCGGCCAGATCGTATGGGCGCAGGTCCGCTTCTTCCGCTTCGTGGAGGTCGAGCAGGTTCTGCCGGAGCACACCGGGCAGCAGGCCGCGCGTCAGCGGCGGCGTCAGCAAGCGGTCGTGGCGCTCGACGAAGACGGTGGAATAGCAGCCCTCGGTGACATAGCCCTGCTCGTCCACCAGCACGACTTCCAGTGTGCCGCCCCGCTTCAGGGCCTCGGCATAGGGGCGGCGGTCGGTGGTCTTGTGGCGCAGGCGCACGTCGTCGGCGGGCAGAGTGCGTGGGACGAGGCTCACCTGTACGATCGCCTGTGGCCATTGCACCGGGCCACGCACTTCCACCGCGATGTCGCCGCTGCGCGCGAGCAGAACCCTCACCCGCCGTGGTTCGACGAAGCCGAACGTCGCCGCCTGCAACTCATTGCGCAGCGCGTGTCGGTCGAACCGGAAGCCGAGCGCATCGGCGCTGGCTTGCAACCGCGCGATGTGCAGTTCCAGCATCGGCAGGCCCAAAGCGGGGTCGAACGCCATGGTTTCGATCAGATCGAACGACGCCGGCGCGGCGACCGTCACGTCCGTCCCAAGCTCAGCCACCTTCCGTCCCCTCCTCATCAGCGCGCTGTGATAAACCGCGCCTTGTCGAGACATTCCTGCCACTCCGCGTCGGCCTGGCTGTCCGCGACCACGCCGGATCCCAGACCCAGCCGGCCGTATCGCTCACCTTTCTCCAATGAAATGGTGCGGATCGCAACATTGAACCGTGCCGACCCGTCCGGCGAGATATGGCCGATACTGCCGGTATAGAGCCCGCGCCCATAGCGCTCGACCTCGCGAATTACCTCCATGGCGCGCAGCTTGGGAGCCCCCGTGATCGAGCCGCAGGGGAACAGGGCACGCAGCACGTCGACCGGGCCGAGGCCATCGCGCAAGCGGCCTTCGACGATCGAGATCATCTGGTGGATGGTCGGGTAGCTTTCCACCGTGAACAGTGCCGGCACGCGAACGGTTCCGGCCTGCGTGACGCGCGAGATGTCGTTGCGCAGCAGGTCGACGATCATCAGATTTTCGGCGCGCTGCTTGGGGTCGGCGGCCAGGGTTGCGACGGCGGCGGCGTCGTCGCTGGCGTCGACGAGCCGGCGGGCGGTGCCTTTCATCGGTCTCGTCTCGATGCGTCCGGCTGCGAGGCTGAAGAAGCTCTCCGGCGAGAAGGAAAGGATATGCCGCCCGTCATGGCGCACCAACGCTCCAAAGCCCGCGGCGGCATGGGGGCGGATGGCGGCGTACGCTGCCAGCGGATCGCCCGGGATGGCGACCGATGCGGGGAAGGTGAGGTTGGCCTGATAAATATCGCCAGCGCGGATATAGGCGAGCACGGCGCTGATCGCGCGGTCGTAATCGGCGCGGGAAATGAGGGGGGCGACCGCGCCGATTGCTCGCGGATCGGGCGCGGGGAGCAGGCCGGGCACGTCGCGCGACACCAGTTCGTGGGGCTGCTCGAAAAGGCCGAACCAGAGCAAGGGGCCGTCATCCCCCTCGCGCGCGTCATAAGTCGCCAGGCGGGGCTCGAAGGCGTGACCGGCGGCATAGGAGAGATAGCCCGCCGCGTGGAGCCCCTGCCTGCATGCCGCCTCGACCCGGGCCAGTGCCGGCAAAACATCGTCCATCCTTTCGGCGTGGATGATGTCGACGGGATCACGGAACAGCATTGCCCGTCCGGTCTCATTCTGGCTCGCATCGTCGAGCAGAATGAACGGCGCATGGGCGTCAGGGAGGTGGGTCCGGGGACTCATCGCGCTCTCATGGCAGTGCACTGGACCCATGGCCAGCACGGCAGTGTGATAATCGCCAAATCATCCGCCTTCCGCTGTGGTTTGGCAGACCCGCTACATCGGCTCGTGCGGCTTTGCCGTCGGAGCGGTCGGCAGGGCCTTTGCCGGCACGGAGGGGCGCGCCGTGCCAGTCAATCGAACAACGAGCTGACCGAGCTTTCATCGGCGATGCGGCGGATCGCCTCGCCGAGGAGCGGCGAGATCGGGAGTTGGCGGATGCGCGCGGAGTTGCGCACCGCTTCGGTAGCGAGAATGCTGTCGGTAATCACCAGTTCGAGCAGGTCCGAACCGTCCACCCGCGCGACCGCGCCGCCTGAGAGCACGCCGTGCGTCACATAGGCAACCACGTCGATTGCGCCGGCCGCCTTCAGCGCGCTCGCGGCATTGCACAGCGTACCGGCCGAATCGACGATATCGTCGATCAGCACGCAGAAGCGTCCTTTCACGTCGCCGATGATGTTCATCACTTCCGATTCGCCGGCGCGCTCGCGACGTTTGTCGACGATAGCGAGCGGGGCGTTGTTCAGCCGCTTGGCCAGTGCGCGGGCGCGCACCACGCCGCCGACATCCGGTGAAACGACCATGAGATTGTCGGTCGGAAACCGCGCCTGGATATCCGCAGACATGACTGGCGCCCCGAACAGATTGTCGGTCGGGATATCGAAGAAGCCCTGAATCTGCCCGGCATGCAGGTCCACCGAGAGCACGCGGTTGGCGCCTGCCACGGTGATGAGGTTGGCGACGAGCTTGGCCGAGATCGGCGTACGCGGGCCAGGTTTCCGGTCCTGCCGGGCATAGCCGAAATAGGGGATGACCGCCGTGATCCGTTTGGCCGACGCGCGCTTGAGCGCGTCGATCATGATGAGCAGCTCCATGAGGTTGTCGTTGGTCGGGTAACTGGTGGACTGGATGACGAACACGTCCTCCCCGCGCACATTCTCGTGCACCTCGACGAACACTTCCTCATCGGCAAAGCGGCGCACGCTGGCCTGGGTGAGCGGCAGTTCCACATAGCTGGCGATCGCCTGCGCCAGCGGCAGGTTGCCGTTGCCAGAAATGAGCTTCATGCCGGGAGTCCCTGGTTCACCTGTAGATGAGCCGTTCCTCTAGCCGCGCGAAACGTCCAAGGGAAGGCGGATGTTTCTGCGCCCGTGCTTCAGGCGACCGTTGCGCCGCATCCGGTGTCCCGTCGGATGAATGGCCTGGGTGAATAATGGACGTGCTCGGCCTGTTTCCATCCAGCTCGAAAATGCTCTAGAGCCCCGCCATGACCGACCGTCTCCGCATCGCAATGGCGCAACTCAACCAGACCATGGGTGACCTTGCCGGCAATGCTGACGCGATGTTGGCGTGGCGGGCGCAGGCCGCAGAGGCCGGCGCGGACCTGATCGTCTATCCTGAATTGCAGCTCATCGGCTATCCGCCTGAGGATCTGGTGCTCAAGCCCGCGCTCGTCGCCCGCGCCGAAGAGCAGCTTCACCGCCTTGCCGACGCGACGGCCGATGGCGGGCCGGCAATGCTGGTCGGCACGGTTATCACCAACGATGGGCTGCTGTTCAACTGCGCGGCGCTGTTGGACGGGGGCCGGATCTCAGCCATCCGCCAGAAGCGCGAATTGCCCAATTACGGCACGTTCGACGAGAAGCGCCTGTTCGCGCCAGGGCCGTTGCCCGAGCCCGTCGACTTTCGGGGGATTCGCCTTGGCCTGCCGATCTGCGAGGATGTCTGGTTCCCGTACGTGGCCGCGCATCTCGCCCAGCGGGGCGCGCAGATCCTCGTCAACATCAACGGCAGCCCGTTCGAGGTCGGCAAAGACGACCGCAGGATCCATGGCGTCTGCGCCGCCCGGGTGCGCGAGACCGGCCTGCCGATCCTCTACCTCAACCGGGTGGGCGGGCAGGATGAACTGGTGTTCGACGGCGCTTCCTTCGTGCTCAACGCCACCGGCGAGGTCGCGCACATGCTGCCCGACTGGGAGGAGGCGCTGGTCATGACCGATTGGGCGCCCGATGCTGCCGGCCGCTGGGTCTGCGCGCCCGGCCCGGCTCATGTGCTCGATCCACGGCCGGCCGATATCTACCATGCCATGGTGATTGGCCTGCGCGACTATGTGACGCGCAACCGCTTCCCCGGGGTGGTGCTCGGCCTTTCGGGCGGCATCGACAGTGCCTTGAGCGCGGCCGTTGCGGTGGATGCGCTTGGCGCCGACAAGGTGTGGTGCGTCATGCTTCCTTCCCGATTCACCAGCCGGGAAAGCCTGGAGGATGCGGAGGGCTGCGCGCGGATGCTCGGCTGCCGGCTGGATACCATTTCCATTGTTCCGGGCGCGGAGGCGTTCGACGCCATGCTGGCGCCGGCCTTCGCGGGCCGCTCGGCCGATCTCACGGAGGAGAATATCCAGTCTCGCCTGCGTGGCGTGACGCTGATGGCGCTCTCCAACAAGTTCGGCCACATGCTGCTCACCACGGGCAACAAGAGCGAGATGAGCGTCGGCTACGCGACCATCTATGGCGACATGGCGGGCGGCTATTCGGTGCTCAAGGATGCCTACAAGACCACCGTGTTCGACCTCTCGCGCTGGCGCAACGCCAACCGGGGCGATCTCTGCCTCGGCCCGGACGGTCCGGTGATGCCGGAGCGCGTTATTACCAAGCCTCCCACGGCCGAATTGCGCGAAGATCAGAAAGATTCGGACAGCCTGCCACCCTATGAGGTGCTCGATCCGATCCTCTACGGGCTGGTCGAGCAGGAGAAATCGGTCGACCAACTCGTCGCCATGGGCTTCGAGCGCGAAACGGTCGCCCGCATTGAGCGGCTGCTTTATGTCGCCGAGTATAAGCGCCGGCAGGCACCGCCGGGCGTGAAGCTGGGGCGTCGCAATTTCGGGCGTGACCGGCGCTATCCCATCACCAATGCATTCAGGACGGGTTGAACCCATGACCGTCGTTACCCGTTTCGCGCCTTCGCCGACCGGCGAATTGCATGTCGGCAATATCCGCACAGCCCTGCATAACTGGCTGTGGGCACAGCATGAGGGCGGCATTTGCCGGCTGCGGATCGATGATACCGATGGCGAGCGCTCGCAGGAGCGGTTCGTCGAGGGGATTCGTGCCGATCTCGGCTGGCTTGGGCTGACGATGGAAGGCGAAGTGCGCCAGTCGGAACGATTCGCGTTGTACGAGGCGCGATTCGCGGTGCTGCGGGACGCGGGGCGCGTCTATCCCTGCTACGAGACGGCGCAGGAGCTGGACCTGCGGCGCAAGGTGCTGCTCGGCCGTGGCTTGCCGCCTGTTTATGACCGCGCGGCGCTGGAGCTCACGGCCGCCCAGATCGCCGCCTATGAAGCGGAGGGGCGCACGCCGCACTGGCGCTTCAAGCTCGATCACGACATGGCGATTTCCTGGACAGATCTCGTGCGGGGAGACCAGCATTTCGATCCGCGCCTGCTCTCTGATCCGGTGATCCGCCGGGGGGACGGGAGCTGGCTCTACATGCTGCCCTCCGTCATCGATGACATTGATATGGGTGTGACCCATATCGTGCGCGGGGAGGACCATGTCTCCAACACGGCGACGCAGCTCCAGATGTTCGCGGCGCTGGGCGCGGAAGTGCCGACGCTGGCCCATACCGCGCTGCTCGTCGGCTCCGAGGGCAAGCTTTCCAAGCGATTGGGCTCGCTCGGCGTGGCTGCGTTCCGCCAGGCCGGGCTGGAGCCGATCGCGGTGCACGCCCTGCTGGCGCGGTTGGGGACGAGCGATCCAGTCGAGCCGGTGACCGACATGGCGCCGCTGATCGAGCAGTTCGATTTCGCGCATTTCGGCCGGGCGCCGGCGCGCTTTGCCGACGAGGAGCTGGCAGCGCTTAACCAGAAGATCGTGCATCAACTCGCCTATGAGGCGGTTGCCGATCGACTGCCGCAAGGAATTGGTCCGGCCGAATGGGCGGTGATCCGGCCCAATCTCGCGACGGTGAGCGAGGCGGTTGATTGGCTGCCTGTGCTGTCCGGCACGATTGTTCCGCCGGCCTTGGATGAGGTGGACCGCCCGTATCTGGCGCTGGGAGCCGAACTGGCCGGGGAGATCGAGTTCGCTGCCGATCCATGGCACGCGCTCACCACGGCGCTCAAGGAGCAGACAGGGCGCAAGGGAAAGGCGCTGTTCCTCCCGCTGCGTCGCGCGCTCACAGGCTTGGATCACGGGCCGGACATGGCGACGCTGTTGCCGCTGATCGGCCGGGATCGCGCCGTGGAGCGGCTGCGGCAGGCGGCCGGTGGAGCATCCGGTTCCTGAAGGCCGGGTGGGGAAGAGCGGCAGTTTGTTCGACCAGATCCGTGCGGCTGCCGGAGCCGCGATTGGTAGATGAGGCCCGGTAGGCCCGGCGTTTCGGCTGAAGTCGACGTCTCTCCTGTCCCGCCCCTCCCGTCGCCGCTTTGCAACGCTGCGTGGGACGCCTATGTTGGCGCCATGCCGATTTTCCCCCGCCCGGTCTCGCCCAGAAGCGCTTTTGCAGACCTGCGCGAGATGTTCTCGCCGGACCGACCGTATCGCTGGCCTCTGCTTGCGCTGTCCGCCGTCCTGACTGGCCTGATGTTGTGGGGTCTCGCCCTCGATTCGCGCATTCCGGAGCGGCCGCGCGAAATTACCTATGTCGAGAGTTGGATGGCGGACCGCAAGGACAGCGACATCATCCGCAAGCAGATCTCTGACCTCGCAGCCTATGAAGCCAGCCTGGTGAAGAAGCAGGGGACCTATCAGGAACTGGCGGATACGTTCGGCATCGAGTGGCGCGAGGAGGCGGCGCGCAACGACGCCCAGCGCAAGGCGGTGATCGCGGCGATCCACAAGCGCTTGCAGGAGCGCCTTGCCGCTGCCGAAGCGCGCGAAGCCCAACCGGCCGCCGGCGGCGTGACGGCCGACTGACTTGGCGAGCGATACGGTCTGGATGGCCGCCGCCATTGCTCTCTCCCAGCGTGGTCGGGGCCGCACCGCGCCCAATCCGAATGTCGGTTGCGTGCTGCTCGATCCACAAGGGCGTGTGGCGGGACGCGGGTGGACCCAGCCGGGAGGCCGCCCCCATGCCGAGGCGATGGCGCTGGCCGAGGCCAGCGGGCGCGCACGCGGCGGAACCGCCTACATCACGCTGGAGCCCTGCGCGCACAAGTCGACGCGCGGCCCCTGCTGCGCTGACCTGTTGATCGCCGCCGGCGTCGCGCGGGCCGTGATCGCGACGGAGGATCCGGATCCGCGCACCGACGGTGCCGGCATTGCGCGGCTGCGGCAGGCTGGCATCGCGGTCGAAGCCGGGTTGGCGGCCGCGGAGGCGCGTGTCGCCATGGCTGGCTTCCTCGCGCGGCGGATGTGGCGGCGGCCGTTCGTCACCCTCAAGATCGCCATGTCGCTCGACGGCTGCATTGCGCTCTCCGACGGTGCCAGCCGGTGGATTACCGGCGCCGCCGCCCGCGCTCATGCTCATCTGGAGCGCGCGCGCCACGAATTGATCCTGATCGGACGGGGCACGCTGGCGATGGATCGGCCCCGCCTCGACGTGCGGCTGGCAGGCCTTGGCAACCGGGGGCCGCACCGGTGCGTGTTGAGTCAGAGCGGCGCCGCGCCCGAGGGGTGGCTGGCGATCCAGACGCCCGCTGACATCGCCAGTCTGCCCGGCGATCATTTGCTGGTCGAAGGCGGAGCGCGCACGGCGGCCAGCTTTCTGGCCGAGGATCTGGTCGACCGGCTGCTGCTTTACCGCGCGCCGATACTCATCGGCGGGGGAGTGGCCAGCCTCGCCGATATCGGGCTGCTCGATCTGTCCGATGCGCACGGCCGCTGGCGCCTCACCGACGCGCGAGCCTTCGCGCCCGACCGGCTGGAGGTTTACGAGCGGACGCGGGCGGATTAGAGGCAGGTCGCATGTTTACCGGGATCGTCTCCGACATCGGCACCATCCGCACGGCGGAACAGCGCGGCGATCTACGCCTCGTCGTCGGCTGCCACTACGACATGGCGACGGTCGCCATCGGCGCGTCCATCGCCTGCTCGGGCGTCTGCCTGACGGTGGTGGACAAGGGGCCGGACTGGTTCGCTGTCGACCTTTCGGCCGAAACGATTTCGCGGTCAGCGCAGGGCGTCTGGTCGGTGGGGCGCAGGATCAACCTCGAACGCGCGCTCAAGGTCGGCGATGAGTTGGGCGGGCATATCGTCACCGGTCATGTCGATGGCATCGGCGAAGTGGTGGCCATCGTACCGGAAGGCGATTCGCACCGGGTCGAGGTCCGCGTGCCGGCCAATCTCGCGCCCTATATCGCGCCCAAGGGCTCCATCACCGTGGACGGCGTCTCGCTGACGGTGAATGGTGTGCGCGACGATCCCGACGGCACGTGCTTCGGCCTCAACATCATCCCGCATACATGGGACGTGACGACGCTGGGTACGCTGAGTGCCGGTCAGCGGGTCAATCTGGAGATCGACGTCCTGGCGCGGTACCTCCATCGCATGCGGGAGCATGTCGCCAACGTGTGATGATTCGCCTTTGCGGATCACATTCTAGTGTGATAGCGGGCAAATCATGAGTAGCGAACTGATCGATAATGTCCGCCGGCTTGTGCGTGATGGCACCTTGTCGCGCTCCGGCCTCGCCCGCGCCGCCGGGCTCCACGCCAACAGCCTGCGGCGGCTCGACGAGCCTGACTGGAACCCCACGGCGGAGACGCTCGGCAAGCTGGAGAGCTATCTCGCCGCGCGCGAGCATGGCACGGCACTGGCCGGTGCCGAGGAGATCATCAACGAGGCGCGCAATGGGCGCATGTTCATCCTCGTCGACGACGAAGATCGCGAGAATGAGGGCGACCTCGTCATTCCCGCACAGATGGCCACGCCCGACGCGATCAATTTCATGGCGACTCACGGACGCGGGCTGATCTGTCTGGCGCTCACTCAGGGGCGCGTCGATCAGCTTGGCCTCCATTTGATGAGCGCCAACAACGGGACCCGGCACGAGACCGCCTTCACCGTCTCCATCGAGGCGCGCGACGGGGTGACAACCGGCATTTCCGCTGCAGATCGCGCCCGCACCGTTGCTGTCGCCATCGATAGCGCGAAAGGTCCGGACGATATCGTCACGCCGGGCCATCTCTTTCCGCTCGTCGCGCGCGATGGTGGCGTGCTTGTGCGCGCCGGCCATACCGAGGCGGCCGTGGACGTGGCGCGGCTCGCCGGGCTCAATCCGTCGGGCGTGATCTGCGAGATCATGAAGGACGACGGCAGCATGGCGCGGCTCGACGACCTCATCCTGTTCGCGCAGAAGCACAAGCTGAAGATTGGCACGATTCGCGACCTGATCGCCTATCGCCGCCGCAACGACCATATGATCGAGCGGCGCGCCGAGGCGACGTTCCGCAGCCGTTGGGGTGGCGAGTGGCGCACGGTGAGCTTCTTCAACCGCGCCACCCAGTCCGAGCAGATTGCGCTTATCAAGGGCCATGTCACACCCGACGTCCCGACGCTCGTGCGGATGCATCAGGTCTCGATTTTCTCCGACATTTTCGGCGAGGAAGGGTCGCGCGCGCGGCTGCTCGCTCGTTCGATGGAGATCATCGCGGAGGAAGGCGCGGGCATCATCGTGCTCATCAACCGGCCGGAAAAGGACCGTTACAGCCGTATGATCCGTGCCCGTAACGGTGGCGGCGAAGGCGGCCCCGCGCGCATTCTGGAGGAGCTGCGCGATTATGGCGCAGGGGCGCAGATCCTTTCGGAGCTGGGCGTGCATGACATGATCCTGCTGACCAACAGCCATCACAACCTCATCGCACTCGACGGCTACGACCTCGCGGTTGTCGGCGAGCGGCCGATTACCGAAGCTTAAGCGTGACGGGCACGCTGGCGGCGGGGCTGGCGCTCGCGCTGTTCTCCGCCATCACCTCCGCCTTCGCCCATGCCACGCTCAAGTCTGGCGACGACAAGCTGGCGGTGATGGCGTGGATCCGGTTGTGCGAGCTGGCGACGGCGCTCCCCTTCGTGCTGTGGATCGGGCTGCCGCCGGGCGACCTGTGGCTCTGGATCGCCGCAGCGGTGGCGGTGCATGCCCTCTACCAGCTCATTCTCTCCTGGTCCTACACGGTCAGCGATTTCACCGCCGCCTACCCGATCGCGCGTGGTTTCACGCCGATTTTCACCGCGCTGCTCGGTATCGTGGTGCTGGGCGACAGGCTGGACGGCGTGGCGTTGGCGGGCATCGCGATCATCAGCGCCGGCATCCTCGCGCTGGCCCGCAGCCGTGCACTCTCGCCGACGGGGCTGGCGGCGGCTTGCGCGACCGGGCTGCTCACCACCTGCTACACGCTGGTCGACGCCAAGGGTGTGCGTGCGGCGCCAGATGCGCTTACCTTCATTGCGTGGTTCTACCTGATCTGCGGCGTACCCATCCCCCTGATGCTGCTGATCCGCAGCGGCCGGCGGACGGCGGCTTTGTTGGCGCATGATGTGCGGCCGGGCATAGCCGCTGGGGTGCTTTCGCTGCTGGCCTTCGCGCCCGCCCTGTTCGCGCTGGGCATGGCGCCGGTCGGGGCGGTGGCGGCGCTGCGCGAGACCAGTGTGCTGATCGGTCTTGTGCTTGGCGCCGTGATGCTCAAGGAACGGCTCGACCGGCGGCGGATCACCGGCGGTCTGCTGGTGACGGCTGGCACGCTCACCCTCATCGCCGGCGCGGCCTTCGCGTAACGGTTTGTTTCGAAAGGATAGTCATGGCCAGGTTTCTCATCGTCGAGGCGCGCTTCTACGAGCATCTCAATGACCAGCTCCTCGCCGGCGCCAAGGCCGCGCTGGAGGAAGCGGGGCATCATCACGAGGTGCTGACCGTACCCGGTGCGCTGGAAGTGCCCGGCGCTATCGCCATGGCGGCCGAGAGCGGGCGCTATGACGGATTCGTCGCGATCGGTGTGGTGATCCGCGGCGAGACCTATCATTTCGAGATCGTGTCGAACGAGAGCGCGCGCGGACTGATGGCGCTCTCCATGGATGGCATCGCCATCGGCAATGGCATCCTCACGGTGGAGAACGAGGCGCAGGCGCAGGTCCGCGCGGACCCAGCGCAGAAGGACAAGGGCGGAGAGGCGGCCAAGGCGGCGATCCGCATGCTGGAAATTGCGGGGCGCTTTCGCGATTGACGCATGGCCGGCCGCCGAGCCGGCCACGCTTGCCGGGCCGGCGCCGCGATGATTATTTACGCGGGCGTCGCGACCGGGAACAGGTCCTGCGCTGCGTACGTCGTCAAATTCGTTACGGACATGAGTCGGGCCTTCGCCTGTCATCTCGACAGCCTTGGGCTTCCGCTCAGTTTCGCGGCGCCGACCGGGCGGAGTCCGACGCGGGCGAGAAGGCGCTGGCATTGCATCTGGGATCGGAGAGCCGATGGGCAGCGTGGCGCTGCTTATGCGCCCATGATCTCGACGCTCTCTATGAAGCACGCGACGTCAGGACATTCCTTTCGTGACGCCACCAGCCGACCTGCCGGGGCAGGCGGATCGCGCGCTTCCTCGCTTCGGTCGGACAGGAGCGTCGGCGGTTTGACGACCCGCCCAGTCAGTTGGGCGGGTCGCTTAATCTCCTGAAGCCGATCTGGGCGCTCGGGGGAAAGCCGGGCTTCACGTCGCCGGATGGATCGTCAGGCCAACGCCGCGTCGTAGCGCGGATAGTCGGCATAGCCTTCGTCGCCCTGCGAATACCAGGTGGCCATGTCGCCGGGCTGCGCGAGTGGGAAACCGTGACGAATGCGCTCGGGCAGGTCCGGGTTCGCGATGAATGGACGGCCGAAGCTGATCGCATCCGCCTTGTCGTTCTCCACCGCCGCCGCCGCTTCCTCAGCAGTGTAATCGCCGTTGAGCACGAGCACACCCTTGAAGGCGCGGCGGATAGCGGGCGATACCGGCGGCTGCGGACTGCCGAGAAACGCACCGTTCGGCCGCGCCTCACGCAGTTCGAGGAAGGCGATGCCGATCTTGTCCAACTCGCGCGCGGCATAAGTGAACAGTGGCTCTGGGTCGCTGTCGACCACGCCGTTCACTTCTCCGTTGGGCGAGAGGCGCACCGAGGTGCGATCCGCGCCGACCGCATCCGCCACGGCGCGCGTCACCTCCAGCAGCAGCCGGGCACGGTGCTCGATGGGGCCGCCATAGGCATCGGTGCGGTGATTGGTCGAATCGCGCAGGAATTGGTCGATAAGATAGCCGTTGGCGGCATGGATCTGGACGCCGTCGAAGCCAGCGTGGATCGCGTTGCGCGCTGCCGTCACATAATCGGCGATGAGGGCAGGAATTTCGTCCAGGCGCAGCGCGCGCGCTTCGACATAAGGTTGCCGGCCTTCATAGGTGTGGCCTTCGCCCGGTGCCCTGGTAGCGCTGGCGGAGACCGGCTGGCTGCCGGACATGGCGGGATGTACCAGGCGCCCCATGTGCCAGAGCTGTGCGACAATACGGCCGCCCGCCTCATGCACGGCCTGCGTGACCGGCTGCCACGCTGCCACCTGTTCCTCGGTCCAGAAGCCGGGCGAATAGGGCCAGCCGGCCCCTTCCACACTGATCGGCGCAGCCTCGCTGATGATGAGGCCGGCCCCGGCGCGTTGGCGGTAGTAATCGATCATGCGCGGTGTCGGCACATGGGCCCTCGTGCCGCGCGCGCGGGTAAGTGGGGCCATCAGGATACGATTGGGCAGGGAAAGCGCGCCCGCAGCTAAGGGATCGAACAGGCTGGTCATGAGATCTCCCACATTAATTTCATTTTGAAACGGGACTCGCCGTCGCGCATCAGCTAGGGGGCCGCCATGTCGAGTTCAACCGGCCTTGGTGCGCGCGAGCCAAAAGGAAATCTTCCTGCCCTGGCCTTCCCGGCTTTAGTCACGGCGAATGTGCTGCTGGCGGCGGGGCCATGGTTCGTGCGCGTCGCCGATACCGGACCCATCGCAACGGGCTTCTGGCGCATGGCGCTCGCGCTGCCGGTGCTGCTGTTGCTCGCCGCGCGCGAGATGCCGCGAATCAAGGCGCCGTCGCGCGCGGTGCTGGCGATGATCGTCATTGGCGGCGTCTTTTTTGCGACGGACGTGGCGAGTTGGCATCTTGGCATCCTGCGGACCAAGCTGGCGAATGCGACTCTGTTCGGTAACTGCTCCAGTCTGATCCTGCCGCTCGCCGGCATTGTGCTGACCCGTATCTGGCCCACGCGTCTGCAGTGGCTCGCACTCGGGCTGGCTTTGGTCGGAGCACTGATCCTGATGGGCGGCAGTTACGAACTGTCCGACTCCAATCTGGTGGGCGACCTGCTCTGCTTGGTCGCCGGCTTCCTGTATGTAGGCTATCTTCTCGCAGTCCAGTCGGCGCGGCGTAGCCTGCCGAGCTGGAGCGTCCTGGCGCTCTCGACATTGGTCAGCGCGCCATTCCTGCTGTTTTACGCGAGTCTGGCGGGTGAACGGCTGATCCCCGGCGACTGGACGACGGTGGCCATGCTCGCATTCACCAGCCAGATTCTGGGTCAGGGGTTGATGGTCTACGCCATCGTTCATTTTTCCCCGCTCATCGTCGGGCTGGCGCTGCTGATCCAGCCGGCGGTGGCGGCCCTCATCGGCTGGGTTGCCTTTGGTGAAACGCTCTCGCCGCTCGATCTGGTCGGTGCGGCGATCATCGCGGCGGCGCTGGTGGTGATTCGCCTGCCGGCGCGCAATGCCGCTCCACAGCCGGCCGCCGATCGGCTAGAGCGATGAGCATGATCGCACCGCCCCCTTCAGCCACCGGCCTCAGGAACGATGAAACGCTCGACGATCTGCGCTTGCGCCTTGCGCCGCTGGTCGCCGCCAATGCCGCGTTCGACGGCTGGTCGAAAGGTGCGGTGGCGCTGGCCGCCGATCAGGCAGGGGTCGACCGCGACATCGCTGACCTCGCCTTTGACGGCGGCGCGTTGACGATGATCGATGCCTGGTTTGCCAGCGTGGATGCCGCGATGCTGGCGCGCATCACCCCCGAGCAACTCACCGCCATGAAGATCCGCGAACGGATCACCGCGCTGGTCGAGGCGCGGATGGCGATCCTCGCGCCCCATCGCGAGGCGCTGCGACGCGCGCAGGCAATTCTGGCCATGCCCGGCCACTTGAAACGCGCTGCGCAGCTCGGCTGGCGGGCGGTCGATGCGATGTGGCACGCGGCGGGCGACACCGCCGTCGATTATAATCATTACACCAAGCGCGCGATGCTCGGTGCCGTCTATACCGCGACCTTGCTCGTCTTCGTCAACGACGAGAGCGAGAACCATGAGGAAACGCGTGCCTTTCTCGCCCGCCGGATCGACGGGATCATGCAGGTTGAGAAGGCCAAGGCGCGGCTCACCGCCAATGCCGACCGGCATTTCAGCGTGGCGCGCTTCGCGGGGCGACTGCGGTACCCCGGACGATGATGCGAGCGCTTGTCTCGCGCGCCTGTTATTGATAATCAATCTCACAAATGAAAGCCGACGATTTGCGCCTCAGTCATCTCGCCCCCAACCGCCCGGCCTATGTCGACCGAGTCGACTGGGACGCGATGACGGAGAGGGACGGTGCCCGGTTGCGTGAACTGGGCCTTGATGAAGGTGCCAGCATCGAGTTGCTCCATCGGGCCGGCTGGACGGGGCGTGGCGCACATGCCTGCCGGGTGGGACGGATGATCGTTGCGATGCGGGCGGCCCACGCCGCCGCTATCACCGTGCGGACCGATGAGGCGTCCGGGGAAGTAGCGGACCGGAGCTGATGGAGCACACACATTTGATCGCACTGGTCGGCAATCCCAATGCCGGCAAAAGCGCCTTGTTCAATGCCTTGACCGGCGCTCGCCAGAAGGTGGGCAACTATCCCGGCGTGACCGTCGAGCGCAAGATCGGTCAGATGGATCTGGACGACGGCCGGACGATTGATGTCGTCGATCTGCCTGGCACCTACAGCCTCGATGCCAAGAGCCCGGACGAGGTGGTGACGCGCAACGCCGTATTCGGCTATCAGAGCAGCGAGCGGCCACCGAACGTGCTGGTGATCGTGGTCGATGCCGCCAATCTGGACAATCATCTGCGGTTTGCTCTCGAGTTGATCGCGCTCGGGCGGCCGTGCGTCGTGGCGCTAAACATGGTCGACCTGGCCACGCGCGACGGCCTGGAGCTGGATGCGAACCGGCTGGCGGAAGATCTCGGCGTGCCGGTGATCCCTACCGTTGCCGTGCGCCGACGCGGCCTGGACCATCTGCGCGCGGCGATCGCTGCAGCGTTGCCCGCACATTCGGCGCCGCCCCCCGTCCATGTGGAGGGTGCCAATCAGGACGAAGCGGCGCTTCGCCGCGAGGCCAGGCGGATCGCTGCCCGCGCCATCGTTGCGGAGACACCGAGCCGCCGGCTGACCGCGCGAATCGACCGCGTCGTGCTCCATCCCGTGCTGGGGCCGCTGATTCTGCTCGCGCTGCTGTTCGTGATATTCCAGGCGGTGTTCAGCTGGGCGGAGGCGCCCATTGCGATGATCGAAAATGCCTTTGCCACGCTGGAAGGGGTGATTTCGGATACGTTTCCGCCGGGTTTCCTGACTGACATGTTGACGCAGGGCGTCATCGCCGGCGTCGGCTCGGTTGTCGTCTTCCTGCCGCAGATCCTCATCCTGTTCTTCTTCATCCTGATGCTCGAAGCGACCGGCTACATGACGCGGGCCGCCTTCCTGATGGACGGGTTGATGGCGCGCGCCGGCCTCTCGGGCCGGGCGTTCATCCCGCTTCTCTCCAGCTTCGCGTGCGCGGTGCCCGGCATCATGGCCACGCGCACCATTCCGGACCCCAAGGACCGGTTGACGACAATCCTGATCGCCCCGCTGATGACCTGCTCGGCGCGGTTGCCGGTCTATACGCTCATCATCGGTGCGTTCATCCCCAACCGCGATGTGTGGGGCGGGATCGGCTTGCAAGGGCTGGTGCTGTTCGGTCTCTATGTGGCCGGCATCGTCGGCGCGATCCTCGTGGCGGTACTGCTGCGCATGGGCGTGGTGAAAGGCGGCGGCGGCAGTTTCCTCATGGAACTGCCCAAATATCAGATGCCGCTCCTGCGCGACGTCCTGATCGGGTTGTGGCAGCGGGCGCTGATCTTCCTCAAGCGGGCCGGCACGATCATCTTCTATACGACGATCCTGTTGTGGCTGCTTCTCTCGTTCCCCAAGCCCCCGGACGGGAGCGATCTGCGCGCGGTCGATTATAGTGCCGCTGGGCGGGTCGCCAGCGTGCTGGAGCCGGTGCTGCGGCCGATCGGCTTCAACCACGATATCGCGCTGGCGCTTATTCCGGCGATGGCTGCGCGCGAAGTCGCCGTCTCCGCTCTCGCGACCGCCAACGCCATCGACGCGGGTGATGACGAGGAGGCCACCGCGCAGAGCCTCGCCGATCGGCTGCGTGGCCGCTGGTCGTTGCCGACGGCGCTGGCGTTCCTGGCGTGGTTCGTGTTCGCGCCGCAATGTATCTCCACCATCGCGATCACCCGCCGCGAAACCAACGGCTGGCGCTGGCCAATGTTCATGGTCGGTTATCTGTTCGTACTGGCCTATATCGCAGCCGGCATAGTTTTCTGGACGGCGACCGCGCTGGGCCTATAAGCGGCCGGAACGTTCAACCGCCCACTTACCGGAGAGCCCCATGGCAGGCAGCGTCAACAAGGTCATTCTGGTCGGCAACCTCGGTGCCGATCCGGAAGTCAAAAGCTTTTCGAACGGCGGGCGCATCTGCAACCTGCGCATCGCGACCTCCGAAAACTGGACCGACCGCGCGAGCGGCGAGCGGCGCGAGCGCACCGAATGGCACAGTGTTGTCATCCGATCGGACGGGCTCATCGGCATTGCCGAGCGCTATCTGCGCAAAGGCAAGAAGGTCTATCTCGAAGGCTCGCTGCAGACCCGGAAGTGGCAGGACCAGAACGGGCAGGACCGCTACTCGACCGAGGTTGTCCTGTCCGGTCCCGGCGCCGTGATGACGATGCTTGATGGCGGTGGCGGTGCTGGCGGCGGTGAGCGCGATAGCTGGGGCGCGAGCGGCGACGATCGTGGCGGCGGTAGTGGTTTTGGCGCTGGCCGTGCGGCCAATACCAGCGCGGCGCGGCCGTCGACTGGGAGCGCATTCGACGACGGTTTCGACGACGATGACATCCCGTTTTAAGGGCAGTTTGCAGGCGCGGTGACGGGATAGAGGCTGTCCCGTCCTTCGCCGGATCTTACAATAAGGCAATTTGGCCGCGGATGTGGTCGAGCTGAGAGATTTCGCGCCGGAGGTCCGCCAACGCCACGCGGTGCGGGTTGTTCTTGATATCGCGGCAGGTCACAGCATCATCGTCGCAGCTTTGTGAGCCTTCGATGACGAGCGTCCGGAACTGAGCGGTGCGCTGCAAAGCGCCGTCGATGTCGGCGATGACTGTGAGCACCTGCTTGTCGTGCCGGTCGCGCATCGCGACGAGGGCGCGCAATTCGGCGAGAAGCTTCTGGATCGTTGGTCGTGTGCGGCCACCGACGACACGCACGTCACCAAAGGCTTGGCGCATGCTGGCCAACTTTTCTGCCGTCGCGTGCTCAAGCCGGCCCCAAGCCAAAATCAATTCCCCAACTGCTGCGAGCACAGGTTGGTTCGCGGCGGAATCGCAATGATCGGACTGAGGCGGATAAGGAAAGAGGGGGGGCTGCTCGGGGTCAGTTGATCCCGCGGCATTCGCTGAGGTGGACACCGATGCCGGGGCCAGGATCGGTTCGCCGGCCGGCGTGGGATGACCGACCGGCGCTCCGTCGTCGACCGGCGTGGGAAGGTCGGCCGAATCAGTCGTTGTATAGGAATCGATCAATGCGGGAACGTCCGGATTAAGAGGCAAGAAGACAGCCGGATGGTGGGAGCATCAGGCTAGTGCCAACTGTAGCCCGTCCTAAGACTGCGCATCCGATTCTCGTATTCCGCCCTCTTGCGGGACGGCTCGTCCGAAATATGCCGCAACGGCGACATCAATGCATGCGAAAACTGCTCCAAAAAGGGACATATTGATGAAGCCGTGCCGAAAAGCGGACGAAGCGTTCAAAAGTCCACTGCGATGCCCTTGTGCTCCCAGTCTCCATAGCGGGTCGGCTCGTGCGGATCGCCGTCTCTCGGGGGCGGTGGCGTAGCGGCCGGCTTGGGCACTGGCGGGCTCTTCGAAAGATAGGCCGGCGGTTTGACGTGATCGGGTCGTTTCCCCATGACACGGATGTCCTCATGCTGGCGCGGGGTGCGCGGGACTTCCATGGCGCTCGCCGAGCACGAAGACAACCGCTGCGAATCCGGCGCGCAATTACGCGGATCGCTGCTATGGGGCAAGGATCATGGCTGACCGGACCCACAGGCGCGCCCGCCGCGCATCACCGTCTTCCCCTGCCGCACCGGAACCGCCCGGTTTCCCGGCGCGCCGTGCCGCGCTGCGGCTGCTTGATGGTGTGTTGCGGCGCGGCCAGCCCCTTGAGCAGGCTATGGCGACGGCGACGCGTGACCTTTCGTTGCCTGCCGACCGCGCGCTTGCTCACTCCATTGCGGCGCAGACGCTGCGCCATCTGCCGGACCTCGATGCGCTGATCGATGGGACGACGCGTCAACGCCTGCCGGACGATGCCAAGGCACGGATGGTGCTCCGCCTGAGCCTCGCGCAGGCCTTGCTGCTTGACACGCCGCCACATGCGGTGGTGGCGACGGCGCTGCCGCTGGTCGATGGTGGGCCGCGCAAGCTCGTCCACGGTGTGCTTGGCACGCTGCTGCGCCAGGCTGCGGTGCTCCCGACACCACCCGCGCTGCCGGACGACGTGGCCGTTCGCTGGGGCGAGGCGTGGGGTGCGGAGATCGTGGCTTCGGCTGCCACCGCCTACGCTGGCCGCGCACCGCTCGACCTAGCCCTGCGCGATCCGACCGAGACGGCGCAGTGGGCCGAGCGGCTCGACGGGGTCTCGCTGATGCCCGGCCATGTGCGGCTGCCGGCCGATACGGATGTCGCGGCACTGCCCGGCTTTGCCGAGGGCGCCTGGTGGGTGCAGGACCTCGCTGCTTCCTTGCCGGTGCGGCTGCTTGGTGCCGGCGGGGGGCGGCGGGTGCTCGATCTGTGCGCCGCGCCCGGCGGCAAGACGATGCAACTGGCGGCGGCCGGCTGGGATGTGATCGCGGTTGACCAGTCGCAGCGGCGCCTCGAACGATTGCGCGCCAACCTCGCACGCACGGGGCTGGCGGCCCAGGTTGTCGGCGCCGATCTGATGGTCTGGGAGCCAGATGCGCCCGCCGACGCTATCCTGCTCGATGCGCCTTGTTCGGCGACCGGCATCTTCCGGCGACACCCGGATGTCATCCACCGCGTGGGGGCGCGGCAGATTGCCGAGATGGCGGAGATCCAAACAGCCTTGCTCGACCGAGCACTTGATTGGCTCACCCCCGGTGGCCGGTTGGTCTATGCCACCTGCTCCTTGGAACCGGCCGAGGGCGAGGCGCAGATCGACTCCTTGTTGGCGCGGCGGGACGATGTGCGGCCGCTGGCCATCGACCCGGCGCTACTCCCCGCCGGTATCGCACCGGCCGGCTTGGGGCGGGTGCGCACCCTGCCCGGCATGCTGTTGGATGAGGGCGGACTGGACGGCTTCTTCATTGCCCTGCTGGCCCGCGCCGGGCTCGATTGATCGGTCCGGCCAAACCATCCACAACTTTATCGGCCGGGCGGTTGCGCCAGCGCAAGCGCAGGGCTAAGCGACGCAAATGGTGCCATCCGTCCGTATTGCGCCCTCCATCCTCTCGGCCGACTTCGCGCGGCTTGGCGAAGAGGTGCGCGCCGTCGACGCGGCCGGGGCTGATTGGATTCACGTCGACGTCATGGACGGTCATTTCGTCCCCAACATCACCATCGGGCCGATGGTGGTGAAGGCGCTGCGGCCGCACACGCAAAAGCCGCTCGACGTGCATCTGATGATCTCGCCGGTCGATGGCTTTCTCGATGCCTTTGCCGAGGCGGGAGCGGACATCCTTACTGTTCACCCCGAGGCCGGGGCTCACATCCATCGCTCCGTCCAGCGTATCAAGGCGCTTGGCAAGAAGGCTGGGGTCTCACTGAACCCCGGCACGCCGGCGAAGATGCTCGACTATCTGATCGACGAGATCGATCTGGTGCTGGTGATGAGCGTAAACCCCGGTTTCGGGGGGCAGAGCTTCATCGACAGCCAACTGCGCAAGATCGAAGCCGTGCGCAAGATGATCGACAAGAGCGGTCGCGAGATCGCGCTGGAGGTCGACGGCGGCATCGATGCGAACACGGCGCCGCGCGCCATTGCGGCGGGTGCGGACGTGCTGGTGGCCGGCACCGCGACCTTCCGGGGTGGCCCAGCGGCGTACGCCGACAATATCCGGAGGCTGCGCGGATCATGAGTAGCCGCCCCCGCCCAACGCCGGCGCCCGAGTCGCCCGAGGAGGACGGGATCGAACCGGGCAAGCGGTTGATTCGGCTCTCGGACGACAGGGGCCTTTCGCTCACCCAGCGCCTTGCCAATCATTTCTATCGCATGACCTGGGCGACGCCGCTCCACACGATGCGGCTCAAGGGCAAGTATCCGCTCAAACTGCTTGCCGTGCCGGAAGATGCGATCCCCGGCGACGCGCGCGCTGGCAAGGCGCTGCGGGCAGGCTATTTTCTTCATCGCGGCATGAAGCAGCCGGTCGCTCGGCTCGATTATCGCAAGCTGGCCCTGCCGGACGAGTTCGCGGATTATCTCCATGGCTTCCATTGGATGCGTGACCTTGCGGCCGCGACGACACGCGACAATGCCGTGCCGGTGGCCGAGGCGCAGATGCGTGCCTGGCTGGATGCGCATGCCGAGACCCCAAGCGAGCCGGCCTGGCGCGTCGACAACGCCGCATGGCGCATCCTGCACTGGACAGCCTATGCGCCGCTCATCCTCTCCAGTGGTGATCTCGTCTATCGTAGCCTGGTGCTGAACAGCATTGCGCGCACCGCCCGCCATCTCGACCGGGGGGCGGACAAGGCGCCGGCCGGGCTGGCACGCGTCACCGCCTGGGCAGGGATCGTCGCGGCAGGGCTGCTGTTGCCGGGCGGCGAACCACGCCGCGTCTTCGGAGAGGCCGGGCTGCGGCGCGCGGTTGAGGGCGCCTTCTATGCCGATGGCGGTCTCATCTCACGCTCGCCGCTGGAGCAGATCGAGGCCGTTAAGCTATTCTCGATGCTGCGCGCGACCTACGCCGTGCGCCGCGAGGACATGCCCGGCTTCCTCGCCGCCGGTCTCGAGCGAATCGTCGCGGCGCTGCTCGGCATCCTGCATGGTGACGGCGCGCCGGGAAGCTGGCAGGGCGGCGCACCAATCGACCCGGCCTTCATTACCGCCATCGTGGCCGCCTCCGGCGTGCGTACCCGGCCGCTGCGGCAGGCGCGCGACTGGGGCTATCAGCGCCTGTCCGCCGGCACGACGGTGATCCAGCTCGACGCAGCGCCGCCGCCCGTCGCTCGTCTCGGCCGCAACGCCTGCGCCTCCACCGGCGCCATGGAATTGAGTGACGGGCCGGTGCGCGTCATCGTCAACTGCGGCGGCGCGGCGATGACCGGCGCCGCGCTCCCGGCGGAGCTCGCTCACGGCCTGCGCACGACGGCGGCCCATAGCACGCTGGTCCTCGATGACAGCAATTCGACCGCGGTGTTACCCGACGGATCGCTCGGCAAGGGCGTGAGCGAAGTGGAACTTGAACGTCACGAACTGGACCAGGGCAGCCGGCTCGACGTGACGCATGACGGCTATGGCCGCCGGCTCGGTTTTCTCCATCGTCGCATCCTCATGCTGAGCCATGAGGGACGCGAACTGCGCGGCGAGGATGTCCTGCTGCCGACTGCGCGACGTCGGCGGCCGGTGGCCTGCCCGCTCGCGATCCGCTTCCACCTCGGCGTCGATATCGAGCCGACGCTGACCGCCGATCGGCAGGGCGCGCTCCTGCGCCTGCCCAACGGCGCACTCTGGCAGTTCCGCGTGGGCGCAGGGCAGATCAGCGTAGAAGACAGCCTGTGGGTGGACGGCGAAGGCCGGCCTCATCCGACGCAGCAACTCGTGGTCAATGGCATCGCGGAAGCGGCCGGCACGAGCATCGGCTGGCTGCTCAAGAAATCCGGATAGAAGAATAGAAGGACATCCCATGAAGGACGTAGCAATCAAGCGGGCACTGCTCTCAGTGTCCGACAAGACTGGGCTTTCGGAACTGGGCGCCGTGCTGGCGCGTCATGGCGTGGAACTGGTCTCGACCGGTGGGACGGCGAAGGCTCTGCGAGACGCCGGCCTTGAGGTTCGTGACATTTCCGACCTCACCGGCTTCCCCGAGATGATGGACGGTCGGGTAAAAACGCTGCATCCCAAGGTGCATGGTGGCCTGCTGGCGGTGCGCGACAATGCCGATCATGTCGCTTCGATGCGCGAGCATGAGATCGGCGCGATCGACCTCGTGGTCGTCAATCTCTACCCCTTCGCGGCGACCGTCGCGCGCGGAGCCGAGCGTGACGAGATCATCGAGAATATCGACATTGGCGGCCCCTCCATGGTCCGTTCGGCAGCGAAGAATCATGCCAGCGTGACCATCGTCACCGACACGCGCGACTATGCGCGCCTGATCGAGGAGATGGACAGCAAGGGCGGCGCCACCAGCTATGATTTCCGCCGCCAGTGTGCCGCCAAGGCCTATGCCGCGACGGCCGAATATGATGCAATGATCGCCAACTGGTTTGCCTTTGCCGATCAGGCCGAGCTGTTCCCGACTAGCCTCGCCGTGCCGCTGCGCCTCGCTAATACGCTGCGCTATGGCGAAAACCCGCACCAGTCCGCGGCGCTCTATCTACCGGTCGCCTCCGGCGGGCGCGGCATCGGCCAGGCCGAGCAGGTGCAAGGCAAGGAACTGAGCTACAATAATCTCAACGATGCCGACGCTGCGCTCGGCCTGGTCGCCGAGTTCCGCGATGGGCCGCCGACCGTGGTCATCGTCAAGCACGCCAATCCGTGCGGCGTGGCAACTGGCGAGACGCTTATCGAAGCCTATAAGAACGCCTTCGAGTGCGACAGTGTCTCAGCGTTTGGCGGTATCATCGCGGTCAACCGCCCGCTTGATGGACCGACGGCGGAAGCAATCAGCGAGATTTTCACCGAGGTAGTTGCAGCGCCCGGAGCGGACGACGCGGCGAAGGCGGTGTTCGCCAAGAAGAAGAATCTGCGCCTGCTGCTAACCGGCGACCTGCCGGACGCGACGCGGCCCGGCCTCGACCTCAAGACCATTGCCGGCGGTGTCTTGGTGCAGTCGCGCGACAATGGCCGCATCACGCGCGATGACCTGAAGGTCGTCACCAAGCGCGCGCCGAGCGAGCGTGAATTGCAGGATTGCCTGTTTGCCTGGACGATTGCCAAGCATGTGAAATCCAATGCCATCGTCTATGCCAAGGACGGCGTCAGCGCGGGGATTGGCGCGGGGCAGATGAACAGGCGCGACAGCGCGCGCATCGCGGCGATCAAGGCGCGCGAGGCGGCGGAGAGCTTCGGCTGGGCCGAGCCGCGCACGATCGGCAGCGCAGTCGCGTCCGATGCCTTCTTCCCCTTCCCGGACGGGCTGCTGGCGGCGGTAGAGGCCGGCGCGACTGCGGTCATCCAGCCGGGTGGTTCGCTCAACGACGACAAGGTGATAGCGGCGGCGGACGAGGCCGGTCTCGCCATGGTCTTCACTGGAATGCGCCACTTCCGCCACTGACGGATCTGTTCCGCTGGTGGAGCGCATGGACGATCCGCTCGTGTGGGAGCGAGCGGATCGAACGGCGTAAGGGACGAGGCCGAGCCGTCCGTTCAGCAACAACCGGCTTTGCGTCTACGAACGGCAGACGATGGGAGCCCTGGAAGATGGCTCCGTCCGGTTTAATCAGCGCGCGCCGCCACTGGCGAGGGCGTCGATGAGCGCGCTGATCGGCGACACATCGTAGCCGGCACCCGCTGCGGTGCGGGCGATTTCGTCAGGCCGATCGCCGGCACGGGCGCGCGTGAGCGACCAGAGCAACGTGCTCCGTGTGCCGGAGCGGCAATAGCAGAGCGTCTTGCCGCCCTGATTATTGGCCAGCGCCTCATCAAGCGCATCGAGTTGCCATGGCGCAAAGCCACTGTGGGTCACGGGAATCGCGATATAATCCATACCGGCTGCCCGCGCCGCCGCTTCGATCTGGTCGCCGGGCACCTGGTCGGGCGATTCGCCCTCCGGTCGGTTATTGACGATCAGGGTTACCCCTTCCTCCTTCGCACGCGCGACGGTATCGACGTCGATCTGCGGGGCGACGAAGATGGATGGCGTCAGGCGCTTGAGCATGAAGGTTCCTCCTTGCGGGAAGCCCTTTTTACGCGGTTCGCGCAGGGTGGGGCAAGCATGGCCGTCCTCGAATGCCGCATTTTTGTCAATGGTTTGGAACGTGCCGGCGCTGCTGGAGTCGGCCCGCTGATATAGTCTCAGGCCAATGGCTTCTCGAAGATCACATAGCTTTTATTGACCTTGCTCTCGATAGCGTCAGCGATGGCGATCATCCCCTGATTGTCGTCGAGAACCCAGCCGATCTCGCCGCGCGTGGCGCCGTAACGGGCGGTGGCGTCACGGCGGATATATTCGATCATCATGAAAGCAAGCTGGCTGGCGAGGCGGGAAGACTGCAGTCGCTGCACCACTCCCATCAACGGCACGCGCATGGTGCTGCATTTGGGTTTGCGCAGCCACCACAGCAGTTTGGCCCAGCCAAAGGGATAGAGCGAGCCGTTCAGCGGCTTCAGTGCTTCGTTGAGGTTGGGCAGTGTCATCATGAAGGCGACCGGTTCGCCATCCAACTCCGCGATGCGGATCAGATCCTCGACCACGATCGGCTTCAACTGCTTGCCGAAATGGGCCACCTCATGGTCCGTGACCGGTACGAAGCCCCAATTGTTGCCCCAGGCATCATTGAGGATGGCAAGGATGATCGCGGCTTCCGCGTCAAAGCGGGATTTGTCCACATTGCGAATGCGAATGCGGTCGCTGCGTTCGCCGGACTTAACAATCCGCTGGATCAGCGGCGGGAATTCCTTGGTGATGTCCAGCTCATAGGTGTTGAGCGTCTTGGTCGGCGTATAGCCCGCCGCCTCGATCCAGCCGCGATAGGCCGGCTTCGCGTGCCCCATCATCACCGTTGGCGCATGGTCGAAACCGTGGACCAGCAGGCCCGGTTCCTCCCAGATGGAGAGCGAGAGGGGGCCGACTATGCGCGTCATGCCATGCTCGCGCAGCCAGGCCTCGGCGGCGGCGATGAGCGCGGCGGCGCTTTCCGCATCCATTGCCTCGAACAAGCCGAAATTGCCTGTCCCCGGCCCCATCCCCTGTTCCGGGGGCATGCCGAGCGCAAGCCGGTCGATGTGCGCGCTGATGCGGCCTGTCACCGTGCTGCCGCGCCGGGCGATGAAATATTGATGCTCGGCATGCTCGTGAAAGGGGTTCTTTCCGGGCGTGAGAAGGTTGTAAACCTCAGCCTTGAGCGGCGGAACCCAGTGAGGGTCGTCCGCGTAAATCGCCCATTGCAGGTCGACGAACGCCTTGAGATCCGCCTTGTCGGAGACGGGTGTGATCACTAGATCGGCTTGTGCCACGGCGGTTCCCTTGTCCCGCGCCGCTCGCGGCGCCCGATGGTAAGAGATGCAGCACTGCGTATCTCACGGGTGGATTGTCAACCCGCCGGCAGGTCGAGCCGGCGGGATGGGGATGAAAACATATTGCTGCCACGATCTGCACGCATTTCACACATAGGGTCAGGGTCATGACTGCAATGGAAAAGACAATGAGCGGAGGCGTCTCGCGGGACGTGCCGGGCCGTGCCGCACTTGCCACCACGCCGGATGATAGCGCTATGCTGCGCGCGGCGGTGGAGCTGACGCGCGATCTCGGCAAGGCCAAGCCTTCGATCTACTGGCCGGATTTTCTCGCGGCAACGGCGCTCGGCTATGTCGGGCTCGCCGTGGCTATCATGGCGAACCAGGGATGGCTGGTCGCGCTCGGCGGCCTCGTCGCCGCGGTGGCGCTGTATCGCGCGGCCAGCTTCATTCACGAGCTGACCCATATCCGCAATGGCTCCCTGCCGGGTTTCCGCCTCGCGTGGAACCTGCTGATCGGCATCCCGTTGCTCATCCCCTCCTTCATGTATGAGGGCGTGCATACCCAGCACCACGCCAAGACGCGCTATGGCACGGTGGATGATCCGGAATATCTGCCCTTGGCGCTGATGAAGCCTTGGACGCTGCCGCTATTCATCGTCGCCGCGTTGCTGGCGCCGGTAGCTGTGCTTTTCCGGTTCGCGGTGCTGACGCCGCTTAGCATGCTCATCCCGCCGTTGCGGCGGGAGGTCGTGGCGCGTTACTCGGCGCTGACGATCAACCCGGCCTATCGCCGCCAGCCACCGGAAGGCGCCTTGAAGCGCCGCTGGGCCTGGCAAGAGACGGGCGCTTTCCTGTGGGCGGTTGCGCTTATCGCCAGCGTGCCCCTGTTCGGCTGGCGGCCACTGCTGACCGGCGTGGTGATTTTCTCGGCCGTCGCGGTGCTCAACCAGCTCCGCACGTTGGTCGCACACCTCTGGGAGAATGAGGGCGAGCCGATGACCGTGACCGGCCAATATCTCGATTCGGTCAACGTGCCGCCGCCTGCGCCGCTGGCCGGTCTGTGGGCACCGGTCGGCCTGCGGTACCACGCCCTGCATCACCTGCTGCCGAGCATGCCCTACCATGCGCTGGGCGAAGCGCATCGGCGGCTCACAGCGCAACTCGGGACCGGCTCAACCTATCAGCGCTCCAACCACGCCGGCATGCTCCCGCTGGTCGCCCGAATCGCCCGAAGCACGATGCGGGTCTGACGACGATCGGGGCCGACCCTATTCCTCGGTCGTGACGAGGACGGTTTCGCCGACCAGCAGGAAAAGCAGGAACGGCGCCCAGGCGGCGAGGATGGGGGGATAAACCCCGAGATTACCCATCGATAGCGCGAAATTGTCCGCCACGAAAAAGGCGAAACCGAGCGCCATGCCGATCACGGCGCGCACGAAGAGCTTGCCCGACCGCGCGATGCCGAAGGCGGCGACCGAGCCGAGGAGTGGCATCAGCAGCGTAGCGAGCGGCCCGGAGATCTTGTGCCACAGCGAGCCTTCCAGCGCGGCGACCGGCCGCCCCGATTCGCGCAGCGCGCCGATCGCCTCGCGCAGCTCGGTGAAGGAGAGTCCGTCCGCATTCACCGATGAGAGGGTGAACTGGTCCGGCCGGATGCCCTTGCCGATGGTGAGCGTTGGCACTTTCCTGCTGGAGCCGCGCACCACGTCAAAAATCTGGACCTGCTCCAACCGCCAGCTATCGCCGATCTGGCGACCCTGCTTGGCGTTGACGATCTGCACCAGCTTGTCGCCATGCCGATCATAGAGCTCGATGTCGTGCAGGCGCACGTTGGGTCCGGCGCCGGTGATGGTGGCGGCGCGGATCAGATCCTCGCCGTCGCGGACCCAGATGTTGGACTTGACACCGCGGTCGTCGGGTATCGGGCCGAAATCGGCGGCCTCCCAGGCGGAGAGCGTCGCCGTCGCCCGCGCCACGACCCGTTCGTTGAAGGCAAAGCTGATCACCGCCACGGCGACGCTGGCGATCATCAACGGCGCGAGGATCTGATGGGCGGACAGCCCGCCCGCCTTCATTGCGACGACCTCGCTATTGGCATTCAGCGTGGCGAGGGTGACGAGGGTGCCAAGCAGCACCGAGAAGGGCAGGAAGCGCGCGATGATCTGCGGCACGCGCAGGCTCACATAGCGCCACAACTCACCGTCGCCATTGCCGGGATAGGCGAGCACGTCGCCCGCCTGACTCAGCAGGTCGAGCATCTGAAGCACCAGCACCAGCATGGCGAGCATGGCGAAACAGCGCCACAGGAAGGTCTTGCCGAGGTAGAGAGCAAGGGTGCGCGAGGGGAAGAAGTTGAGCAGCATGGCTAGGCTTCCTCCAACTTGCCGAAGCGGTGCCCGCCGACCCGACGGACCACGCGCATCACCAGCCTCGCTACCTTGGCGAACTGTCGCTCCAGCGCACCGATCGGCTGGCCGCCGGGGACATAGGCGGTCTGGTAATACATCCATGCGATCAGTGCGCCGACCAGCACGAAAGGTCCCCACAGCGCGAGGAACGGATCGACCCGGCCGAGCGCGCCGACCGACTCCGCATATTGGTTGATCTTGTGATAGGTTACGATGAATACGATCGAGAGAAACACCCCAAGTGCCGAGGTCGATCGCTTGGGCGGAATGGCGAACGCAACCGCCGCGAGCGGCAGCAGGAACATCATCGCCACCTCAACGACGCGGAAGTTGAAATTGGACCATGCCTTGGCGCGGTCCAGCGGTTTGGTGTCCGGCGCCATGCCGGCACGAAACAACTCGGGAAGGCTCAGCTCCACATCGCCCTCGCGATTGCGGAACTGCTCGATCTTGGGCAGGTCGATCGGCAGGTCATGGCTGGAGAAGGAGAGGATGCGGGGGGTCTCGAAACCGGGGGCGTCGTTGACCAGGACACCATCCGACAAGCGCAGGATGATCGTATCCGGATCATCCGTTGCGAGGAACTGGCCATGAGAGGCCGTCACCGCCAGCGATTGACCGCTCTTGCTCTCCATCCGCACAAAGATGCCGGAGAGGCGGCGGCCCTCGTCGGCGCTCTGCTCGATGCGGATGGTGAAATCGCGGCCGAGATTGTTGAATTCGCCGACCTTGATCGAGACGCCGAGCGCGCTGGAGCGCAGCTCGAAGCGCAGCCGCTCATAGGCATATTTGCTGTGCGGCTGGATGAAGCCGACGATCACCAGGTTCAGCGCGGCCAGCCCGATGGCGAACAGATAAGGTACCTTGAGCAGCCGCGTGTAAGAGAGGCCGACAGCGCGCAGGATGTCCAGCTCGGAGGAGAGAGCGAGGCGGCGGAAGGCGAGGAGGACGCCGAGCATCAGCCCGATGGGGATGCCGAGGCCGAGATACTCGGGCAGCAGGTTGGCGAGCATCCGCCAGACGACGCTGACGGGCCCGCCCTCTGTGGCGACGAAGACGAACAGACGCTGCATCCGGTCCAGCACCAGCAGCATGGCGGCGATCACCAGACTGGCGAACAGCGGTACGGCAATGAGCCGCGCCATATATCGGTCCAGAGCGGTGAACATGGCCTGTTGCGCGCGCTTCCCTTGCCCGGTTCCGGATCGCGGGAGGGCGCCCGCCCGCGTGCCAGTATCGTGTGACCGCTCCTGGCGTGTGAACGCCTAGCCCGTAAGGTGGTTACCCGGCACCTGCAACCTTTGAAATGCACCCGGCGTTGCCGCCTAGGACGAGATGCAGCGGGTCAACCGTGGTTTCAGGCCGCCGCGGGAGAGCGCCGTTGCCCGCGCGATTCGGCCATGACCTTGTCGATGGCGGCGGCGAGTTGCGTTATGGTGAATGGCTTGCGCAGGAGCGGATGGCCGGCGAGCTGCGCGGCGGTCGCTTTGTCGCCCGCGAAGCCGGTAACGAAAATGACTGGTTTGTCCGTGATGATGTCACCCAGTGCGGCGATCATCTCCGGGCCGGACATGTCGGGCATCAGTACATCCGAGAGGATGAGGGCGATGTCGGGATGGGCGGCGAGCAGGTCGGCGGCTTTGCCAGGATGATCGCAGGCGATGCCGCTATGGCCGAGCGTGGCAAGCGCGGCCAGGGTGGCGCGCAACACGCGGGGATCATCCTCGACCACCATGATCCGCAGCGCGGCCGCTGCGGTTTGCTCTCCAGCTTGCAGAGGCCCTGCCAACTGCTCACCAGCCGGCAAGGTCGCGGTCCTGCGAGGGAACAAGAGTTGGACGCTGGTCCCCTCCCCGGGCGTGGATTTGATGTCGATGGCGCCGTGGCACTGGTTCACGAGGCCGAATATCTGACTGAGACCGAGACCAGTGCCCTTCCCGACCGCCTTCGTGGTGAAGAAGGGCTCGAACACGCGCTCAAGAACGGCCGGAGTCATGCCGCAGCCAGTATCGGTGACCGTCAGGCTGACATGGTCGCCCGCGGCGCACTGGCCTATCTCGCGCTCCTGCAAAGTCATACGCCGGGTGATGATGGTGAGCGTGCCGCGCCCATCCATGGCGTCGCGCGCGTTGATTGCCATGTTGATGAGTGCGCTCTCCAGTTGCGCGCGGTCCGCCCATATAGCCCAATCGCCGGCGTCGAGATCGAGTTCCACCTTGATGCCGGCGCCGATTGCGCGCGCGATCAGATCCTCCATGCGGACGATGAGGGCGTCCGGATCGATCCGGTCCGGCCGGAGCGGCTCCGAGCGGGCGAAGGCCAGTAGCCGCTCGATCAGCGCGGCGGCGTGGTTGGCGCCTTCGATCGCGCTGTCGAGATGCGCGATGGCCTTTTCGGGGTTCTTGCCGATCTGGCGGCGGGCAACATCGATGCCGCCGACGACCACCGCAAGCATGTTGTTGAAGTCGTGCGCGATGCCGCCAGTCAGCTTGCCCAGCGCTTCCATCTTCTGGAGCTGGCGCAGGCTCTGCTCGGCGTGGAGGCGCTCTTCCATCTCGTGTTGGAGCTTAGCGTTGGCGTCGCGGAGCTGCTCGGTGCGCTGCTCGACCGCGGCCTCGAGATCATCGACGCGCGCGGCTTCCGCAAGCGCGAGGCGGCGGGCGAATACGCGCTCGGCACGCGCGCTATGCGCGAACCAGAGCGCTGCGAGCACGGCCGTCAGCAGGCCAAGGCCGACGATACCGTAACTGTCGTTGAGCCGATCGATGCGCAATTCGGAGCGATCCACCTGCGCGTCGTGTCGCCGGCGCTCGCGTTCCTGCAAGGCAACCACACTCGCCAGTTCCTGAGCGATGACCCGCACGGACGAGTCCTTGCGCGTGGCCTCGAGCTGGCCGAGGGCGCCCAGTGCCTGGTTGTAGCGGACGCGCAGAGCGATCTCGGTGAGCGTTGCGCCGCGCTCAACCATGGCGGCCCGCAGTCGCGCGACAGCGCCGGCCTGGCCAGGGCTGTTGCGGGTGGAGCGCTCCAGCGCGGTCAGCTCGCGTTCGGCGGTCGCCCATTCATCCTGGAATTGGCGGCCGATAGCGGCGTCGTGGCTCACCACATAGCGGGCAAGGAGCGCTTCGGCATTGCCGATCTTGGCCTCGACTGTCTTGGCCTGGAGCATGACCAGGTAGCTATGGCGCTGAAGCGCGACAGCGCGCTCGCGTGCGGTGGACGCGTGCCCGGCGAGATAGATCAGCAGCCCGAGCGCCAGCGCAAAGACGATCGCCAGCCCGAGCGGAACCACTCGCCGCCAGAGCGGCGTTTCGTCGGTCATCCCGTCCAGGCCCTCACCACGCTCCGCCATGTCGAGGGACTGGTCTAAACGAAGGGAGGGGCGGTGGGAAGCAGCCTCTCCGGGAGGGACGAGGCGCGCCCCGCCGAGGTCACCCGGGGATGGCGCCCGTGCTTCGTCCGGCCTCCGCGAACATCGCGAGAATCTGGCCGACCTGCTCGCTCGAATGCTCGGCGCACAGCGAGCAGCGCAGCAGGAAGGTACCGGCCGGGGTTGCCGGCGGGCGGGCCATGTTCACATACAGACCCAATTCGAGCAGCGCCTGCCACATCGCCACTGCCTGCGTCTGGTCGGTGAGCATCACCGCGATGATCGCCGACTGCGGCTCCTTGGTGCCGAGTGTGAAACCGAGGTCGATGAGGCCTTTGTGCAGCCGCTTGCTGTTCTCCCAGAGATGGGCGCGTTTCTCGCTGGCGTGCATCAGCTTGCGGATCGACGCGGCGGCGGTGGCGACCACGCTCGGCGGCAGCGACGCGGTGAACACATAAGGCCGGCAGACGAGGCGCATCACCTCGAACTTGGGGTGGTTGGAGACGCAGAAGCCGCCGACCGTGCCGACCGACTTGGAGAAGGTGCCGACGACGAAATCGATCTCGTCCTCGACGCCCAGCTCCTCATACACGCCCCGGCCGTGCGCGCCGAAGAAACCCATGCCGTGTGCTTCGTCGACGAGGATCATGCAATTGGGATGCTTGCGAATGGCTGCGACCATCTCCGGCAGCGGCGCAATGTCGCCGAGCATCGAATAGACGCCTTCCAGCACCACCAGCTTCTGCGCATCGGCAGGCAGGCGGCCGAGGCGCTTGTCGAGATCCTCGACGCTGTTGTGGCGGAAGCGAACAATTTCGGCGTTGCCCAGCGCGCAGCCATCATAGATGGAGGCGTGGCTGTCGGCATCGAGGATGATGTAGTCGCCCTTGCCGGCCAGCGTGGAAATCATGCCCAGATTGGCCTGATAGCCGGTCGAGAAGACCATGGCGCTCTTGGTGCCGTAAAAAGCCTTGAGCGCGTCCTCGACTTCCTTGTGGCCCTGATAGGTGCCGTTGAGCACGCGCGAGCCGGTGGTGCCGGAGCCGAAATTATCGAGCGCGTCCTTGCCCGCCTTGATGACGTCCGGGTCGAACGTCATGCCCATGTAATTATAGGTGCCGAGTAGGATCGTGTCCTTGCCCTTGATGACCGCCAGCGTGGGCGATTTCACCTCGTCCATGACGATCGCGAAGGGATCGCGCACGCCGGTGGCGAGCAGCGCCTCGCGCTCGGCGATCAGCGGATCGAACTTGGAGAACAGGTCCTTGTCCGCGGCGGCGACGCGCATTGTTGTCTTCTCGATCATGTCGGCCATCCTCAGCCTTCCCCCCGCAGCTTGATGACCGCGTCGACGAGCTGGCCGACCGTCTCGATCTCCGCCTGCATGTTCATCGTGATGATGATGTCAAACTCGTCCTCGATGGCCGCGACGAAATCCATCACGGTCAGGCTGTCCCATTCGAGGTCGCCGGCGAAGGTCGTGCCTTCAGCGAGCGCGGCGCCCTTCTTGTTGAACGGCTCGATCTGCGCGGCGACCTGCGCGAAAACGTCCTGGCGATCCGACATGCTGGTTTCTTTCTGGTGTCCGTGGGGATTTCTCCGGAATGCCCCGTCCAAGGCGCCTATGGCAAGCGAATAAGGCGGGATTCAGGCATGATTGCGCCGAGCCTTAGGAAAGAGGCCAGCCGAGCCGGGGCGAGGTGTGGGCAGGAAGAGGCCTGCGCATGAAAATATCGCGAAGGCGTATTCTCGGTCGAAAGCCGCGAATGTTGCGGAGGGGGAGCAGAAAATCCGCCGACGCCCGTAGCCGACCTGTCAGAATGCCCCAACCAAGGCGAGGAACGATAGGCCTGCGGGGAGTATGCCAGCGAGAGGCAGCTGGAGGAGTGCTGTGCGACCGTTTATCCTCCGGTCGCAGCTTGCGGAACGAACCGCCCCTCAGCGAGATATGGCGATTCTCGGGGACGAGGGCGCCGGGCCACTGGTGGCCGGGGTCACGCAGATGCTTCGCCGCAGAACCACCCGGTTACGGCCGGCATGCTTCGCTTGGTAGAGCGCCTCGTCCGCAACGCCGTAAAAGCGCTGGAAATCGCAATCAGGGGGCAGTTCCGCAACGCCGATGCTGGCCGTCACGCGGCGGTCGCCTACGGCCGGGCCATGATCGCAAGCGGCGATTTGGCCACGGATCGTTTCGGCGAAATCATCGAGCGCCTCCCCCCTGAGACCTGTCACCAGCAAGCCGAACTCCTCGCCGCCGAGGCGGGCGACAGCGCATGACGGGCCTTCCTGTTCCGCGATCCGCCGGGCAATCCGGCACAGCACGGCATCGCCGATCTCATGGCCGTAGGCGTCATTGATGGATTTGAAATGGTCGACATCGACGACCAGCAGGGCAGCCGGGAGGTTGGCCGTACGGGCCCGTTTGAGGAGTGGCGCAATGCCTTCCATGAAGCCGCGCCGGTTGGGTAGGCCGGTCAGCGGGTCGCGGCGCGCCAGCTCGCGCGCCTGGGCCTCGGCCGTGCGGGCGCGATCGCGCTCGATGCGCAGATGGGCCAGCCGGCGCGTCGCCGCGGCGGCAAGCCACAAGGCCTGCCAGGTCGCGGCGACCAGAACCAGCAGCTTGGATCCACCACCCCAGAATAGTTCCTCCACATCAACGAGATTGATGAAGGCGAGAACGGCCATCGGGAGACCCCAGGCGGCGACGAGGTCGCGCGCCTCGGGCGACCCGCGTCGCCAACCCCAGGCGAGGCAGGCGGAGACCCCCAACAAGGTTCCAAGGATGCCGAGCCCCAGAAGATCGGCTAACTGGGTGAGGTTGCCGCTGCGTATCAAGGCCAGCGGGATGCCGGCGAGACCGACGGCGCCACCGAGGCAGAGCGTCCCCAGCCGCAACCAGGCCGGCACGCCGCTCCGGTCGAGCGCAGTGACCGCGCTGTTCGTGGCCAGGGTGACGGCGAGGCAGGCCAGGAAGGTGGCGCCCTGTGCCGAGACGGTGCCCGCCATTCCCGGGACCAACGCGAGATGGACCTGGGACCACATGGCCCCCCACAAAATCATCGTGGCGGACCAGGCCGCCTGCCAGGCGAGATACTGCCTGCGCACAGCAACGGCGAGCGACAGGCTGTAGATGCCGCCCACCAGCAACAGGGTGAGGGCGGCGCTGACGGCCGCCGCCATCCCCGCCGATTGCATGCTACTTTGGTCCTTCGGGAGCAGGCGCGCGCGGACGAGTTGGTGATCGGCGAGCCGGTCGAACCGCATCGTCACCGCCGCGAGGGGCACCGCCCGCTCGGGTGCTTCGAACACGATCTGGCCGCCCGCGCGCCACCGCGACCCATAGTCTCCCTGCCGGACCTGCTGCCAGCGTACCGCCCCGTCCGTATAGGAAAACGCGACGGCCAGCCGGTCGAAGCGCGATTGATGAACCATCAGCGCGAGGTTGCTGCGGGGCTTGGCATGGCGGAAATCCGTCCTGAGCCAGAGGCTGCCCCGCTGATAGGCGGCAGGCGTTCCGGTGCAGCTGAAACGGAGGAGGGAGAGGATGCTGTCAGGCTGCTCGATGCTGCTCACCGCGTGACATGACGACTGGTTGAGGCGCAGCGTGGTGGCACCGGCCGGGAGCGCCGCGCACCCTGCGGCGAGGCCGATCAATCCGATCGCCCATCGGCAGTATGTCCAACGTAGAAGTGTCCCAGGCGCCATCATATCCCGTTCTGTCGCACCAATGTGTTGGGAAAGCTTTACCGGCCGTCGGAACCGTCGACGCCGCTCCGTGAAGAGCGCGGCCCGGGGAGCCCTTACTCGCGCAGCAAGCCCTTCGCTCGATAAGCAGCGGTGGTGGCGGCAAGACCCTCGTCGGTTGCGATGGCGGGGGTCCAGAGCGTGGTGGGCGGTTTGAGCGCCGGGTTGGCAACCCAATCCTGATGGCAGAAATAGGCAGCGCGGTCCGGCGTCAGCCGTGCTCTGTCGCCCCGTAGCCGGCGGTCGAGGCGGGCGCCCAGCCGCACCAATGCGCTGGGCATGGCGAGGGTGCGCACCTTGGGCCGGCCGACCGCGCGACCGATGGCTCGGGCGAACTCGCTATGGGCCCAGCCGGCAGGACGATCGTCGTCGACCTCGTAGATGGCCCCCTGTGATGCGTCCGCGTTCGGCTCGGCGAGGCGCACTAGCAGGGCTGCGAGATCGTCGACATGAATGACGGAGAGCCGGCCGCCGGGCGGTAGCAGGACGAGGCCGTGGGTCGCCATCTGGAACAGCTCCAGCAGATCGGCATCGCCGGGGCCGTAGATGGCGGGCGGACGTACCATCGTCCAGTTCAGCCCACTGGTGGCGACGAAGCGCTCCGCTTCGGCCTTGGACCAGCCGTAATCGGAGAGCTGCGGCTCGCGCGCGGCAAGCGATGAGACGTGGACCAGCCGGCGCGTCTCGCTGAGCAACATCGCCTCGGTGAGCGCGGCCGTGCCGGTGGCGTTGCCCGCCTCGAACCCGGCGCGGTCGGGCGCGTTGACCACGCCGGCGATGTGGATCACTGCGTCGCTGCCGCGTACCAGCGCGTCGAGCGCGCGGCTGTTCTCCAGCGATCCGGCGATCCACTCGATGCCGTCGCGCTCGGGCTGGGGACGGCGAGCGAGAGCGCGGACGCGGTGACCGGCTGCGAGCGCCCGCTCCAGCACGGCCTTACCGACGAAGCCGGTGCCCCCCGTGATGGCCAGCAGGCTCACGATAGCAGGACCATATGGTCGCGATGGACCAGAGCGGCGCGCGGCGCGGCACCGAGCAGGCGGGCGACCTGGTCGCTGCGCTTGCCAACGATGCGCTCGGCATCGTGGCTGTCATATTGGGCGAGGCCGCGCGCGATGCGTGCGCCGTCCGGTCCGATGATGTCGATCACGTCGCCGCGCGCATAGCTGCCGCTGCTCGCGGTGGTGCCGGCGGGGAGCAGGCTGCGCCCCTGACGGAGCGCGTGGGCGGCGCCGGCGTCGACGCTGACCCGGCCCTTGACGGTGAGCCGCCCGGCCAGCCAGTCCTTGCGCGCGCCGCGCCGCGCGGAGGCGTGGAACAGCGTGCCCCGGCCGGTCTCTTGCCAGTGGCCAAGCGGCGCGTTGACCCGTCCGGAGATGATGGCGAGGTGGGTGCCCGCCCCGGTGGCGATCCGCCCTGCCTCCAGCTTGGAGATCATGCCGCCCGAGCCCATGCCGGAGGCGGACTTGCCGTCCGCCATGGCGGTGATGCGCGCGTCGATTTTCTCGACCAGCGGAATCAGCGTGGCGTCTGGATTGCTTTGTGGGTTGGCGGTGTAGAGCCCGTCGATGTCGGAGAGCAGCACAACCGCATCGGCGCGCGCGGCCTGGCCGATGCGCGCGGCGAGTCGATCGTTGTCGCCGAAGCGGATCTCCTCCGTGGCGACGCTGTCATTCTCGTTCACCACCGGCACCGCGCCGAGGCCGATCAGCCGATCGAGCGTGGCCGAGGCATTGAGGTAGCGACGGCGGTCCTCAAGGTCGCCCAGCGTCACCAGCATCTGCGCGGCGGTGAGGCCATGGCTCATCAGCAGGTCTGCCCACACCCGGCTCAACGCGATCTGGCCGACGGCGGCGGCGGCCTGCGCGTCCTCCAGCGTTGCCCGCCCGCCCTTGGCGAGGCCGAGGCGCCGCGCGCCGAGCGCGATGGCGCCCGAGGAGACGACCGCGATCTGCTGCCCGGCCGCGCGGCGCTCCGCAATTTCGGTGACAAGGCTGTCCAGCCAGGCGCGCCGCACCGACCCGTCCGGCGCGACGAGCAAGGCCGAACCGACCTTGATGACGAGGCGATGGCATTTGGCGGGCGGGAAACCGATCATGAGTCCGCCCTATCGTTCCCGCGCGGTTCCGGGAAGAGGGGTTTATGCGGTGACACGCCCGCCGGGCAGGTGGCCCCGCGTTCGTCTCTCGTCCAGGAGACGTCGGGGCGAGGGCAGATGGCGGGATTCGAGATGCCATCCCCGCCCCTCCAAGACCGCGTTGCTAAAGCGCGTGGCCAACGCTCGTCTCCAAAGGCGGTGGACGTCGCAGTCGCAGTCGCAGCCGCTCAACGGCGCCCCGGGGGCAAGGGATAGAACCTGCCCGGCGTGAAGCTCCCCACGACGATGCCCGTGGGGAGCGGCGGGATCAGGCCGTAGCGGGGACCCGATAGCGCGCCGCCACGTCGCGTTTCGACAGGTTGGGGCCCATCGCCAGCCGCGCGGCGTGATAAGCCTTCCATTGCCCTTCGTCGGCGAGCGGGGGGATCGTCACCTCTTCGCCGCGATCGAGCCCGAGCAGTGCCGCATCGACCAGGTCGTCCGCGCTCATCACCATGTCGGCGGGGAACGCATCGACATCCTTGCCCGACCGCTCCCAGATTTCGGTGCGCGTTGCACCCGGCAGCACTGCCTGAACGTGGAAGCCCTTGTTGCGGCCCTCCATTGCGAGCGCATGGCTTAAATTGAGCAGGAAGGCCTTCGACCCGCTATAGACGCCTTCATAGGCCTCCGGCGCGAGGGCGAGGACCGAGGAGATGTTGACGATCGCGCCCCGGCCCCGTGCGCCGAACGCCTTGCTCGCCGCGATCGCGAGCCGCGCGGCGGCCGTGACGTTGAGCGCGACGATTGTCTCGATCTCGGTTCCGCCATTCTCCAGCGTTCCGCCGTTCAGCGACATACCGGCGTTATTGAGGAACAGGCTGATACTGGCATCGTCCGCCAGCCTTTGCTCGATGCGCGCGACATCGTCGCTGTTGGTGAGGTCGGCGGCAATGACTTCGACGGTGATGTTGTTTTCCGCGCGCAGCTTGGCTGCCTGCTTTTCCATTTTTGCACTGCTGCGGGCGACGAGGATCAGGTCGTGCCCCCGCTTGGCAAGGCGGTCGGCATAGACGGCGCCAAGGCCGGACGAGGCGCCCGTGATCAGGGCCGTGCCAGTGGGAATTGTCATGTTCATTCTCCCTTTACGGGCGCGTCGCACAGATGCGAGGCCAGTAACTATCAAAATGATAGTGACTGCCATATGCCACTTCAATACCCGGCACAGAAAAAATCCGTGCCCCTGTTCGTCGATCGTGGCTGATACGCACGAGCCGTCGCACCAGCGTCGGATTGCGCCGAAGCTCTTGTGGCGGTGGCTGATGGCGACGTTGAGTGGGACCTCACCAGCAAGAGGTGCCGCGGTCCGCTCCGCCTCGGGCCGAAGCTGCTCGGATACCGAAAGCGAAGAGGTCGCGCGGGCGTTGACGCCGCCGGCACCGGGGCTCCACTCGGCTCGCGCCTGCTGCGCTGCCAATATGATTGACGACCCCTCCGGAGAGTCCGTGAGAGGGGGGCCGAAGGCGGCGAGGCCCTGCCTTCGCCGAACCTCGACACTCGGTGTGTGCCCCACGAGCGCGATGGCGGTCGCGCTTATGGATCTAATGCGGGCGGACGTTTCCAGTGGGCTTGGGTCGGGGAGGGATCACCCCCCGTGGATCAGATCGGCGACCAAGGCTTCTCCGGGACGGCTTCGCCCGTGTCGCCCGCCGTGTCCTGCGCCGCGCCGAGCAGCGGCAGCACGGCGTCGAGCAGCGCCTCCGTGCCTTCGCCGGTCGCTGCGGAGACGATGAACGGCGTGCTGGCGCCGGCCGCCTCGAACTGCGCGGCGATATCCGCCATCAGCTCGGGGCCGAGCAGGTCGCCCTTGTTGAGCGCGAGAAGCTGCTGCTTGCTGTCCAGCCCGGCGCCATAGGCGGCCAGCTCGTCCTGCACGATGCGCCACGCCTCGATGGGATCGTCGCCGGTCGCGTCGACGAGGTGGATGAGCACCCGGCAGCGCTCGATATGGCCGAGGAAGCGATCGCCAATGCCGGCGCCGTCCGCCGCGCCTTCGATCAGCCCCGGAATATCCGCGAGTACGAACTCGCGGCCTTTGTAGAGCACCACGCCGAGCTGCGGCTGGGTGGTGGTGAAGGGATAATCGCCGACCTTCGCCTTGGTGTTGGTCACCTGGTTGATGAAGGTCGACTTGCCCGCATTGGGCATGCCGACCAGCCCGACGTCGGCAAGCAGCTTGAGGCGTAGCCATACCCACATCTCGTCGCCCGGCCAGCCGGTGCCGTGCTGGCGCGGCGCGCGGTTGGTGGAGCTTTTGTAGCTGGCGTTGCCGCGCCCGCCATCGCCGCCGCGCAGGAACACGCGGCGCTCACCGGCCTTGGTGAAATCGGCGAGGAGCGTGCGCTCTTCGTCGTCCGCGAGGATCTGGGTGCCGACCGGAACCTTGATGACGAGGTCTGCGCCGCCCGCACCGATGCGGTTGGCGCCGGCGCCGGGGATGCCGCGCTGCGCCTTGAAGTGCTGGGTGTAGCGGAAGTCGATGAGCGTATTGAGGCCGGGGACGGCCTCGAAGATAATGTCGCCGCCCTTGCCGCCGTTGCCGCCGTCGGGGCCGCCGAACTGGATGAACTTCTCGCGCCGGAAGCTGACAGCCCCCGGCCCGCCCGCGCCCGAGCGAATGAAGATCTTGGCCTGATCGAGAAAATGCATCGCGGGCACATAGGCACTTTGGGGGCAAAGGGGAAGCCGTGGGGCCATGGATCTCCCTTCTACCTTTTCCTTTCTCGGTTCGATAAGCTCAGGGTGAACGGATCTGTTGCGTCACAATCACTCTAGCCGGACGGGTGCCGATCCTCCCCGAGTTCCCACCACCCCATCCGCATGCTAGGGCAGGCCGCATGGGCCCCGGCGGCGCGCCATGGCGGGACGCCGCTGTTGCCCGGATGGCGCCGCACCGAGGCAGGGCCGCAACGGCGAGGGAGCGCGCATGGCATGACGGTGATAGCGGCCCGGCGATATCGCGATGGCGTGGCGGTGGAGGATCTGACGCTGCCGTGCGCCCATCGCGGTGCGCCCGAGCCCGGCGAGTTCGTCTGGATCGGTCTGTTCGAGCCGGATGAGGCCGAGCTGGAGACGGTGGGCGCCTGCTTCGGTTTGCATCCGCTGGCGATGGAGGATGCCAGCCGCCCCGGCCAGCTCCCCAAGGTGGAACAATATGGCGACCAGCTCTTCCTCATCCTGCGAACCGCCCAGCTTGAGGACGCGCATATCGTTTATGGCGAGACGTCGATCTTCCTAGGGCCCGGCTTCATCGTCACCGTGCGGCAGGGTTCGGCGCGCGCCCATAATGAACTGCGCACGCGGCTGGAGAGCACCCGCCAGACTTTGACCCACGGGCCGGATTACGTCCTGCACTCGATCATGGATTTCATTGTCGACGGCTATTTCCCCATCGTCGAGACGCTGGAGGAGCAGGCGCTGGCGGCCGAGGCAACGGCGGACGATCGCTTCCTGGACCACGCCACCATCCGCAGTATCTTCGCCATTCGCCGCGAGGTGGTGCGCTTCCAGCGGATCATGGGGGTGATGAGCGATGTCGTCGCACGACTGGTCAATCACCCGATGCCCAATATCGACACCGACATGATCCCCTATTTCCGCGACGTGCAGGACCACGTCCGCCGTGCTGAATACCGCCTCTCCGGCCTGCGCGAGATCCTCACCTCGGTCGCCGAGACGAGCAGCTTGCTGGAGCAGCGTCGGCAGGGCGACATCACCCGGCAGCTCGCCGCCTGGGCCGCCATCCTCGCCGTGCCGACGGCGGTGGCCGGCATCTACGGCATGAACTTCCGCTTCATGCCCGAACTGGAGTGGCGCTACGGCTATTTCGCCGTGCTTGCGACGATCGGCGTGGTGTGCGGCTTCCTCTACTGGCGCTTCCGGCGCTCCGGCTGGCTGTAGGGCGCGCGCGGGGGGCAGTGCGTCGATGAACCCTCCGGCTCTGCGCAGGCAGGCGCCTGCGGCCGCACCGCCGCTCCCTGGCGCTCTGGGCTCCTGTCGGCGCGGGAGTACCCATGGTTCACGGGAGGGCGGGATGATTCGCAGGCGGCCTTCATGCCATCGGAGAGGATGGCCGGCCTCCTCGTCAGGCCGCGAGCGACGCTGCGTCGGCGTAAAGCTCCTCTACCACATCTTCACGCATGTCGCTTTCGGCGCCATCCTCGAACAGCGCCGCCAGCACCTCCTCGCCGCGCGCCCGGCTGTGGATGCGGACGAGATCGCCGGTGGGGCGGAAGCCGAGCTTGCGCAACACCCGGCCCGACGCCGGGTTGTCGACGGCGTGGCGCGCGCGGATGCGCCGGTGGCCCATGGCGCGCGCGGCCTGCACCAGCGCGCTGGCCGCCTCCGTGGCGAAGCCCAGGCCCCAATAGGGACGGGCGATCCAATAGCCCAGCTCGACTGCTCCATCCTCGGTGGGGTCGAGGCCGCACCCGCCGACCAGACGTGGCAGCCGACGCGTGCGGGAGAAGACAAGTAGCTGAGGATGCCGCTGGTCGATCGGCCGCGCGAGGAAGCTGCGCGCATCCCCCGCTGTATAGGGGAAAGGCACGCGCGCGAGGTTGCGGGCCACGCTCTGCTCGTTGAGGGCGGCCGCCAGCGCGTTGGCATCATCGACCCAGCCGGGGCGCAGCAATAGTCTGGGAGTGCGGGCGAACATTCGTGTCTCTCCTTCAAGGCATGGCCTTTGCCGTGCTTTGGTGACGATTCCGCGACGGGGTTCACGGCCGGGGAGGGCAGATGTGCCCAAAACGGGCTGAACCTCGTCGCGTTGCCAAGGGAGACAAAAAAAGGGAGGAGGGGCGACCCCTTCTCCCTTGTCTGCGGTGGCCGGACTGCCGGCCATCAAGGGATCGCCCTACTGGACGATCCCGAAAAATCGTCCGTTTATTCGGCGGCTTCCGCCATCGCGTCGACCGATACGAATTTACGGCCGAGCTTGCCGTCGTGGAACACCACGCGGCCTTCGGTGAGCGCAAACAGCGTGTGGTCACGGCCGATGCCGACATTGCGGCCCGGGTAGAATTTCGTGCCGCGCTGGCGCACGAGAATGTTGCCGCCGAGCACTGCCTGGCCGCCAAACTTCTTCACGCCAAGGCGCTTGGATTCCGAATCGCGACCGTTGCGCGACGAACCGCCAGCTTTTTTATGTGCCATGGTCTAAACTCCTCGAATCTCGTCTTCGGCTCAGGCTTCGGCGGCTGCCGGCGCGGCCTCGGCCTTCTTGGCGGCAGCCTTCTTCTTCGGCGCTTCGCCGCCGATCGCCACGATCTTGAGGATCGTGTGCTGCTGGCGGTGGCCGTTGCGGCGGCGGTAATTGTGCCGGCGACGCTTCTTGAAGACGATCACCTTCTCGCCCTTGGCCTGGGCGACGATCTCTGCCGAGACCGACAGACCCTTGCTGTCCTTGATCTCCGAGCCTTCGCCCGCGAGCAGGACATCGTCCAGCGTGATGGTGTCGCCGGCATTGCCAGCGAGCTTCTCGACGACGATCTTGTCTCCGGCGGCGACGCGATACTGCTTGCCGCCCGTACGCACGACAGCGAACATGGGCCTAATTCTTTCGCTCAAATTGCTTGGCGCGGGCAATCGTGGCTCAGCCATGGCTACCAACGCGGGAAAGTGGCCCCTTAGTGGGCGCTGTCAGGCCTGTCAATGGCGCGAAGGGGCCGAAGGGGCGTTCTCCGCTGCCGAAAGAGGGCGTCCGCTGCAGGCGTTGCCCGGCGGTGCCTGCAAATCCCCCGTTGAACAGGGGTTGCGCACCTCTTACATCGCCCCCGCTATGCTGCGTCGTTTTTTCACCGCGTTCCTTGCGTTGTTCGCCCTCGGCGCGCTGGCCGATTCGGCAGCAGCCAAGCCGTTTCCTTCGCTCGCCAAACGGCCGTCCGAGACGCGCGACCGCACACCGCCCGCTCCGCAGGCGATCGTGCCCGCAGCGCCCGATCCGCAATTGGTGGCGCAGGTCGAGGGGCTGGCCGAGCAGATCGCGAGCGGTGAGGCGGCTTTCCGCGCGCGGCTTGATACCGGGCGTACGGCGGTGGCCTCGGCCGAAAGGGCGGCGCCATCCAGCGAGGCATGGGTCAATGCGCAGGTCGCGATCAGCGCGCTCGACAATGCGCGTTATGACAGCGTCGCGGGGCTCGCCGGACTGGATAGCCTCTACGTCGACCGGCAGGACAACGCCGATGCCGCGCGCGTGATGGCCGACCTGGCCGCCATCGACCCGGTGCGGCGCCGCGCGCTCGCTGCGGTCGATGCGCAGAACGATGCGCTGGACGGCCTCAGGCGCGCGTTGCAGCAGCCCTGAGCGCCTGCGTGTGCAGCTTGCCCTCGTGAACATAGCCTTTGACGCCGCGCTGCATGCCGGCGATGTCCGCCTCTGACAGATCACGCATATACTTGGCCGGACGGCCGCTCCACAGCTGGCCCGAGGGCATGCGCTTGCCGGGCGTGAGCATGGCGCCGGCCGCCAGCATCGCATCGCCCTCGATCACGCAGCCATCCATGACGATCGCGCCCATGCCGACAAAGGCGCGGTCCAGCAGGGTGCAGCCATGGACGATGGCCATATGGCCGATCAGCACGTCATCGCCGATGATGGCGGGGTGGCCGCCGTCGCCATAATCGCTCTCGACATGGACGACACTGCCGTCCTGGATATTGGAGCGCGCGCCGACACGAATGAAGTTGATGTCCGCGCGCAGGACGCAATTATACCAGATGCTCGCCTCAGGCCCGATCTCGACATCGCCGATGATCGCGCAGCCCGGTGCGATGAACGCGCTCTCGTGGATCTTGGGCGTCTTGCCGTTGAAGGGCAGGATGAGGGGCTTGGTCATGGATGCGGCTTCTCTTTCTCGGTGTCTGCGGCTCGCCAGTGCGCGCTGCTCAGTGCGTAAATGATCGTCGGGTTCTCTTGAGGTGGATAGGCGGGGTCGACATAATCGAGATCCGCGCGCCGGCTCATGCCCAGCCTTTCCATCAGGCGCCAGGAGGGCACATTGCCGAGTGAGGTCTGGCCGAAGAGGGTGGGCGCGCCGAATCGCTCGAACGCCAACTCGGTAACGCACAACGCCGCCTCCAGCGCATAGCCCTGCCCCCAGCAATCCGCACGCAGCATCCAGCCGATCTGCATCTGGCCGTGCAGGGCCGGCGGCGCCTCGTCCGGCTCGATCGGGGCGAGGCCGCAGTGGCCGATCAACAACCCGTCGGCGCGCCGCTCCAGCAGCATGAAGGAATAGCCGTGCTGTGCCCAACCATCGGCCATGCGCCGGAAGCTCTCGGCGATCTGCTCGTCCGTACGCGGGCCACCGAGATGGGCCATGACGGCTGCGTCATTCATATGGTTCCGCCAGATTCGCTGGTCGCCCTCCGCCTCGGTGCGCAGCAGCAGCCGTTCGGTCCGCGCAATAATCTCAGCCATGGGAGCCGGGCCGGTCGAGGCTGTAGGTGATATGCGCGCGCAGCGGGCTGCCGGGGGGCACGGCGGGATGGTCGAAATCGAGAGCGGTGCGGCGGCGCATGCCGAGCCGTTCCATCAGGCCCCAGCTCCGGCTGTTGGCGAGAACCGTGATCGCCCAGACCGAATCGGCTTCGAGATTGGCCCAGGCCCAGGCGAGGCTCGCCTGCGCCGCCTCGCGGGCATAGCCCTGCCCCCAGGCATCGGCACGCAGCCGCCAGCCAATCTCGATGCGGCCTGCGATCGGCGTGCCCTCGGGCCCCGGCTGGAGGCCGCAAAAGCCGAGCATCGCGCCGTCGGCGCGGCGCTCGACCGCCCAGAAGCAATGGCCGTAGTCCGCCTGTTTCGCGCGCTGGCGGGCGATCGCGGCGGCCACCTCTCCCGCGCTTTGTGGCGGACCTAGAAATTCCATGACGCGCGGATCGCGGCAAAGCGCGAGCAGGGGCGCGTGATCCTCGTCCCGCCAACCACGCAGGACCAGCCTGTCGGTGACGGGAGGGGGCTCAGCCATTCAGCAGCCGCGCCGCATGCAGCGCATGATAGGTGAGGACGCCGGTGCAGCCGGCCCGTTTGAAGCTCATCAGCATCTCCATCACCAGTCCGTTGCGCTCGCCCGCGCCGGCAGCCGCCGCGGCCTCGATCATCGCATATTCGCCGCTCACCTGGTAGGCGAAGACGGGGATGTTGAAGGCGTCCTTCACCCGCGCCACCACGTCCAGATAGGGCAGGCCGGGCTTGACCATCACGCTGTCCGCGCCCTCGGCGATGTCCAGCGCGACTTCGCGCAGGGCCTCGGCGCCGTTGGCCGGGTCCATCTGGTAGCTCTTCTTGTTGCCTTTCAGGAGCCCGCCGGAGCCGACCGCGTCGCGGAATGGGCCGTAGAAGACGCTCGCATATTTGGCGGCATAGGCCATGATCTGGACGTTGGCATGGCCTTCCGCCTCCAGCGCCTCGCGAATCGCGCCGATACGCCCGTCCATCATGTCGCTGGGCGCGACGATGTCCGCGCCGGCCGCTGCCTGGTTGAGCGCCTGGCCGACGAGCACGTCCACCGTGGCGTCGTTCACCACATAGCCGGTCTCGTCGAGCAACCCGTCCTGCCCGTGGGCCGTGTAGGGATCGAGCGCGACGTCGGTGAGCAGGCCGATCTCGGGCACCGCATCCTTGATGGCGCGGATCGCCTGGCACATCAGATTGTCCGGGTCGAGTGCGTGGGCGCCGTCGTCGCTGCGCTTGTCCTCCGGCGTGTTGGGGAACAAAGCGAGGCAGGGGATGCCCTCGGCCGCCGCTTCCTTCGCGCGGGCGACGGCACGGTCGACCGACCAGCGCGAGACGCCGGGCAGGCTGCCGATCGGTTCCTCGACGCCGCTGCCGCTCGTCACGAACAACGGCCAGATGAAATCGGCGGGGGAAAGGTGGTGCTCGGCATGCATCGCCCGGCTCCAGGCCGAGGCGCGGGTGCGACGCAGGCGGAGCTGCGGATAGGCGGTGTTGATCGTCGTGCGGGTCATGGCGGGGGGATAGGCCCGCCGACCGCCAGCGGCAAGCGAGGATGCCGTTTCGCGGGGGGACTTGGCTCGAATCGCCGTTTCGTGTGTGCTGATCCCTGGCCTCGCCGCGACAGGACTCGCCGCGTTGGTCCGCTCCGGCCCCGCGTGCCGTAAAGTGCCGCGACACCACTGCGCGCTGTTCAAGGCGCGGCGCGCTTGGTAACGGCGACGCATGAGCGATTTCAAGGATCCCTTCGACAGTATCCGCGACCATCCGTTCGATGCGGCGCTGTCGGAGCGCTATCTCGTCTATGCCCTCTCCACCATCACGGCGCGCTCGCTGCCCGATCTGCGCGATGGCTTGAAACCAGTTCACCGCCGTCTGCTCTGGGCGATGCGCCTGCTGCGGCTGGAGCCGAGCGGTGCAGCGCCGGACGTGCTGGTCGCCAATCCCGCCCGCAATAACACCGGTTACAAGAAATGCGCGCGCGTCGTCGGCGACGTCATCGGCAAATATCACCCGCATGGCGACCAGTCGGTCTACGACGCGATGGTGCGCCTCGCGCAGGATTTTTCGTTGCGCACGCCGCTCGTCGACGGGCAGGGCAATTTCGGCAACATCGACGGCGATAACGCTGCGGCGATGCGCTACACCGAGGCGCGGCTGACCCAGGCGGCGGCCGATCTGATGGCCGGGCTCGATGAAGGCACGGTCGATTTCCGTCCCACCTATAATGGCGAGGAGAAGGAGCCGGAGGTCTTCCCCGGCCTGTTCCCGAACCTGCTTGCCAATGGCTCCAGCGGCATTGCGGTAGGCATGGCGACGAACATCCCGCCGCACAATGTCGCGGAAGTGATCGACGCGGCGACGCTGTTGATTGACCAGCCGGAGGCCGAGCACGCGGCGCTGATGGCGCTGATGCAGGGGCCGGATTTTCCCACCGGCGGCCTGCTGGTGGATCCGCCGGAGGTCATCGCCGAGGCTTATGCCACTGGCCGTGGCAGCCTGCGCCTGCGGGCGCGCTGGCACAAGGAGGATGAAGGGCGCGGCACCTGGGTCGCGGTGGTCGATCAAATCCCCTACGGTGTCGCCAAGGGCAAGCTGATCGAGCAGATCGCCCAGCTCATCGCGGACAAGAAGCTGCCCATCCTTGCCGATGTGCGCGACGAATCGGACGAGACGCTGCGCATCGTGCTCGAGCCGCGCGCGCGCACGGTCGACCCGGACGTGCTGATGGACGGGCTGTTCCGCCTGACCGACCTGGAGAATCGCTTCGCGCTCAACATGAACGTGCTCGATGCGACGCATACGCCGCGCGTCATGGGGCTGAGGGACCTGCTGCGCGCCTGGCTGGCGCATCAGATCGAGGTTCTGGTGCGCCGCTCGCGGCACCGCATGGAGCAGATCGACAGCCGGCTGGAACTGCTCGACGGCTACATCATTGCCTATCTCAACCTCGACCGGGTGATCGCGATCATCCGCAGCGAAGACGAGCCCAAGCCGGTGATGATGGCCGAGTTTCAGCTCACCGACCGGCAGGCGGAAGCGATCCTCAACATGCGGCTGCGCAGCCTGCGCAAGCTGGAGGAAATGGAGCTGCGCCGCGAGCGTGACGAGCTTGTCGCCGAGCGGGACGACTTGCAGAAACTGGTCGATTCGGAAGCACGGCAGCGCACCCGGCTCAAGCGGGACCTGGCGGCGCTGCGCAAGCGCTACACACCCGAGCAGGGCATCGGCGCGCGGCGCACCGGGCTGGAAATCGCCGGGCCGGCCCGGGACATTCCGCTGGAAGCGATGATCGAGCGCGAGCCGATCACCGTCATTCTCTCCCAGCGCGGCTGGATTCGCGCGATGAAGGGCCATGGTGATCTCGGCTCGACCGACGCGCTCAAGTTCAAGGAGGGCGACGGCCCCGCCTTCGCCTTTCACGCCCAGACCACCGACAAGCTGCTGCTCGCCGGATCGGACGGGCGCTTCTACACGCTAGGCGCGGACAAGCTGCCGGGCGGGCGCGGCTTTGGCGAGCCGGTGCGGCTCATGATCGACCTTGCCAATGAGGCCGATATCGTCGCGCTGGTGCCGGCGCAGCCGGGCGGGCGTTTCCTGCTCGCGGCGAGCGACGGGCGCGGCTTCATCGCGCCGATGGACGAGGTGATCGCCGAGACGCGGAAGGGCAAGCAGGTGGTGAACCTGCGCAGCGGTGCGGTGCTCAAGGTTGCGCGGCCCATTGCGCCGACGGACGATTCCGCTGCGGTGATCGGTGAGAATCGCAAGCTGGTGGTCTTCTCGCTGGCGGAATTGCCGGAGATGACGCGGGGGCAGGGCGTCCAGCTCCAGCGCTATCGTGATGGCGGCCTTTCCGACGCGACGACGCTGGTACTCGCGCAGGGACTGAGCTGGGCGATGGGCGGCGAGAGCGGTCGTACCCGCACGGAGACTGACTTGTTGCCGTGGCGGGCGGCCCGCGGTGCGGCGGGGCGCATGCCGCCCAACGGCTTCCCGCGCGATAATCGCTTCGGTTGATTGGGGGCGACCGCCGGCCTGTGTTGATGTGAGAGATCAACAAAAAAATCACCCGAATAAGCCGGCCGCTTTAATCTTCGTTTACCATGCACGCCCTATGCCGGTGCAATGACAGCCAGTGTGCAATATCAGGCGTCTCATTCCTCGCCGGACACGGCGGTGGCGACGCTGCGCGCGCCGGCTGGTTCGCAAGCGAACGGCGCAACCGCCGGGTCGGGCGATCTGGCGGAAGGCTGCGCTGCGGTGCTGCGCGCGCTCCCTTATCCGGCGGCGCTGCTGGGCATGATGGATGAAGCCATCGTGGTCATCGGCGCCAATGACGAGTTCAGGCTGTTTATGGACGAGCTGGAATCGGCCGCGCAGCCCGATCAGACACGCTCTGGCCGCTTGTTCGACTGGCGCGGCCAGGCCCGTGCGATGTTCGCCGGGCGTCGCATGTCCGATCGGTTCGAGCTGGAGTTCGCCGGGCGGCTAGGCACCCGCGTTTTCAGCTGTGCGATGACCTGGGTGGAGGATATCGGGCATGGCACAAGCTTGCTGCTCACCGCGACCGACCGCACCAGCGAGCGCAAGGCCGAGAGCACGCTGCGCAAGGAGCTGTTGACGGACAGCCTCACCTCGCTGCCCAATCGGGTGGGTTTCGTCGAGCAGATCGAGGACATCGTCGAAGAGCGTAAAACCCGGCCCGACAAGGCCGGCTACGCCATTATCGCGCTCGACCTTGTCCGCTTCAGTCGGATCAACGAATCGCTCGGTGCGATGGCCGGGGATGAACTGATCATCACCGTTGCCCGCCGTGTGAAATCGGTGCTGCGTGCCGGTGACGTGCTGGCGCGCATCGGCGGCAACGAGTTCGCCATCTTCGCCCACGTCAACCATGGCCTCTCCGAACTGCTGCAGATTGCTGATCGCGTCCGCAAGACATTCGAGACGCCGATCCGCCTCTCCAATTATCTCATCAGCGTTGAGGTGGCGCTTGGCTGCGCACTGGCGCAGGATGGTGACGACGATATGGAGACGCTGCTGCGACAGGGGCAGGCGGCGGTCAAGCGAGCCAAGAAGTCCGGTACGCTGGAAATCTACCGCGCCCATGTGCTGCGCGAGGCGCTCAAGCGCTTCACGCTGGAAAACCGCCTCCGTGAAGCCATTGAGGGGGGTGCGCTCACCATGGCGTTCCAGCCGCTCATCGACCTCAAGACCGGCGCGGTGAAAGGTTTCGAGGCGCTGGCCCGCTGGGAGGACCCGGTGATCGGCCATGTTTCACCGGCCGATTTCATCCCGGTCGCTGAGGAATCCGGGCTGATCGTGCCACTTGGTCGCTGGGCGTTGTGCGAATGCGCGCAGATCCTCGCCGACTGGGACCGGCGTTATGGCGCGCCGCTGGCGGTCACCATGAACGTCAACCTCTCGCCCGTGCAGATGGTGCGCGACAATGTGCCGGGCGCGGTGGAAGAGGCGCTGCGCTATGCCGGCATCGACGGCAACCGCCTGTCGATCGAATTGACCGAGAGCGCGCTGATCACCGATCCGGACAAGACCCGCCAATTGCTCGGCGCGCTTCAGGCAATGGATGTCACGGTCGCGATGGACGATTTCGGCACCGGCTTCTCCAATCTCGCCAGCCTCCAGTCGCTCCCGATCGACGTGCTCAAGATCGACCGCAGCTTCGTGGTCGACATGATCGCCGACGAGGACAAGATCGCCATCATCCGCGCCATCATCAGCCTCGCCGGCGCATTGGGCATGGAAACCACGGCCGAGGGCATCGAGACGCCCGAGCAGGCGGAGGCGCTCGCCCAACTCGGCTGTGATTACGGTCAGGGCTATCACTTCGCCCACCCGCTGCCGCCGTTGGATGCCTATCGTTACTGGATGGCGCGGAGCAGCGAAACGATCATCTGAGCGGCCATCGCGCGGGTCTGCTCCTTCGGAGGGAAGCCGGCGGTGATCCAGTCGCGCTCCAGCGCCTGCAGGGTTTTCGCCACCTGCGGCCCGGCGGTGAGGCCCATGTCGATGAGATCGCCGCCCGTCAGTGGCAGGTGCGGCACCGGCCAGTCGCGAACCCGCGCGATATCCGCCACCGTGAAAGCGCGGCCGAGCAGCATGCGGTCGATCGCGCCCTGCGTTCCCAGCCGGTAGGCCAGTGCTTCCGGCGTGGCGGCCTCCACCGGCGCGAGCATGGCATTGAGCCGGCGCCGTGCCTTGTTGGAGAGGCGCAGCCGTGCACCAATCTGCTCGGCACCTCCCTCACCCGGCGGCAGCAATGCAGCCAGGCGGCGCAGTCCGTCAGGCGCGCAATCGGCCTCGCGCTCCGCCGCGAGCAGCGCACGCAGAGCGGCGACGCCCGCCATCGTCACTTCCGGCAAGACTGGCCGCAGCACATCATCCTCGACCATCGCGGCCAGCACGACACTGGGGTCTGGCAGGGCGAGCAAGGTGAGCAACTCGTCGGCAATGCGTTCGCGCGAGAGCGCCATCAGGCTGGTCGCGCGCGCGACGCAGGCCGCATAGTCCGCCGAGGCCCGGTCCAACGTGCCGAAGCGGGCGGTGAAGCGGAAGAAGCGCAGGATGCGCAGATGATCCTCCGCGATGCGCGCGTCCGGATCACCAATGAAGCGCACGCGCCGCGCGGCGAGATCGTCCAGCCCGCCGAAATAATCGAGCAACGCTCCGTCCTGCGGGTCGGCGTAGAGCGCGTTCATCGTGAAGTCGCGCCGGGCGGCATCCTCGCGCCAATCGGTGGCGAAGGCCACGGTCGCGCGCCGTCCATCGGTCGAGACGTCGCGGCGCAGCGTGGTGATCTCTACCGGCCAATGGTCCAGCACCGCCGTGACGGTTCCATGCGCGATCCCGGTCGGCACCGCCTTGAAGCCGGCGAGCTTGATCCGCCGCATCACCTCCTGCGGTGGGTGCACGGTGGCGATGTCGACATCCTTGACCGGCAGGCCGAGCAGGCTGTCGCGCACAGCCCCGCCCACGAAGCGCGCCTCCCCGGCGTCGGCGCCAAGCACGGCGCACAGCGCGTCCAGTCCCTCGCGCGTGCGCCAATCGGCTGGTGGAAGATGCGTGGGCGGTGCGCTCATGGCAGCATGCCTCCCCCGGCCGCCTCGATACGGCGGAACAGGTTGACGAGGATCGCAGCCGTCACGCCCCAGATGCGCTGATCCTGCCAGCGATATTCATAATAGCTGCGCGGCACGCCCTGCCAGTCCACCGTCAGATAATTGCGGTTGGCGGGATCCCGCAGGAAATCAAGCGGTACCTCGAAGATCGCCTCCACCTCCGCCTCGGACGGATACAGCGGCAGGTCGGGCGGGACGATGGCGACCACCGGCTCGATGGCGAAGCCGGTGCCGGTGCGGAACAAGTCCGAGCGACCGAGCACCTCCACCCTCTCGGGTGGCAGCGCGATCTCCTCCTGCGCCTCGCGCAGGGCGGCCGCCACCGAATCGGCATCCTCCGGGTCCAGCCGCCCGCCGGGGAACGCGACCTGCCCGGCATGAGCGCGCAGCCCGGCGTGGCGCAGCGTGAACAGCATACCCGGCTCGGGCCGATCGGTGATCGCCATCAGCACGGCGGCGGGGGTGAACGGCCCGGCGGGTTCGGGACGGTGCTGGTAGAGGAACACGTCCTGCGTCTGCGGCTGGTCGTAGCCCCGGTCGAGCGCCGCGGTGAGGCTGTCGCGAAGGCTCATGCGCGTGGCTCCGATGGGGCAACGATGCGGCCGGCATGTCGGGGCATGGAGGCGTTTCGGACAAGCGGACGGGCGGGCTGGCGCCCGCATGGGCCGCGACGGCTACGGGACGGCGAGGCGAGATCGCAAGGCGAGCGCGTCGACACCCCCGCGCCGCGGCCGTCCCCGGTGGACTGGGCGCGCGGCGTCACGGGTGCGCCTCCGGCTCGGCGAGGCTGTGGAAGGCGCCCCCGCTCCACAGCCCCGGCGGGTCGTTGCCTTCCTCCAGCGCGAGGTCGGCCAGCGTATAGTAGACCGGCCGGGCAATCCGGGCGCGCAGTCCAGCATCGAGGCCGAGATAGGGGCGCGGGCCATGCGGGCCGCTCTCGACGACAATTGGATGGGCCGCGTCGGCATCGAACCAGGCCTCGGTCGCGCCGATGCGGAAGTGCAGCGTGCGCGCAGGGCCGTTGCTTTCGCTGGTCATCGCATCCGCGATCAGCGGTGCATCGGCCACGTCGATGTCGAGGCTCTCCACCGGCGTCACCAGTACGTATCGGCCGTCCGCCTCGCGCCGCAGCAGGCGCGCGAACAGGCTGACCAGCGCGGGGCGCGCGATCGGCTGGCCCTCGTGGAACCAGCGGCCCTCCGCGTCGATCCGCATGCCACTGTGCCCGCAATGGGGCGGATGCCACTGCTCGACCGGATAGCGCCGCGCCGGAGCGGCGTCGTCCGGCAGGCCGGCAATGTACGGCGCGGACGCTGGACGAGAAGAGGTGGCGGTCATGCCATGCAGATAGGCAAGCCGCGCCGCCTTGGCAAAGGGCATGGTGATACGCGGCGGGAGATGGGCCGCTCCGGGGCCGTTATGAACGCCTTCGGCAAAAGCTGGCAGGGCCCTTGCGGACGGCAAGGGCACGATAGCTCGGCCATGGGGTTGGCCTGCGCAGGAACAAGGCGCGGGATGGTGGTGCCACGCGCCAGTTGGGCAAAGGGTAGAGCACGGCCTGCAGCGGGAAGAGCGTGCGCCGTATCGAAAATGCCGTGGCCCCTGCGCCGGAGCGAATCCTGGGCGGCAAGGCTGCGCGGTTGGGCCGCTTTCGCCCGGTCTTTGCAGACTCAGCGCGGAGCGATTTCGTTCGCCCCGCGCCCGACGAAGGCTTGTTTTTCTCCCGACAGGAGCACGGCCGAGAGGAAAAAGCGTCCCCCTGACTGCCTGGCTCCGACAGCCGCTCAAGACAGGCTTTGATAAGTGCGGGGCGAACGGGAGGGGGCTTTGCAATGGGCCGTAAAGCCCAGCCGCCTACAGCGACGCGCCACCGATCAGCCCGGCGTGTTCTCCATGCTCGCTAGCGCTTGGTCCACCTCGCGGGGGCCGAGCAGGCCGGTGGCCGGCAGGACGAGATCCGCCGACGTTCGCAGCAGCAGGCGGTGGCGCTCGACCGGGCCGGGCACGGACCAGCCGGCGGTCTGCTCGGCCGAGAAGGCCCAGAAGCGCCCGTAATATTCAGGATCGCCGATCATCATGAGCGGTTCGCGGGGGTGGGTGTCCACCGTTTCGATCAGCCGGTCCATCAGCGCGCGGCCAATGCCCCGGTGCTGCACCGCCGGCTGCACCGCGACCGGGCCGACCATCACGAGCGGGATTTGCGCGCCATCGGGCGCGTGCAGCGCCACCGGCCAGCATTGCAGCGAGCCGATCAGCGCTCCCGCCTCGTCCAAGGCCGCAAAGCTGAGGTCGGTCAGCCAGGCCATGCCGAGTCGAATCCGATAGGCGGTGCGGGCGTGACGGTCCGGGCCGAACGTCGTATCCAGAAGGGCGCTGATTTCCTCATGTTTTGCGCCTGCCAGTTGCTCGATCCGTGTCACCGCTTGCCGTCTGCTCCTCAAGCGGGCAATAGCGCCCCCAAGGCGGCGGCGTTTAGCGGTTCGCACCCAAATGAAAAGGCAAATTCGGGGACAGCGATGGGGCAATCGATCCAGCCAGGCGCAGGAGCCGGCACGCCGCCCATGGACGACATGTTGGTGCTTGAGATCGACGATCTGGAAGTCGATGTGCTCACCGGCATCTATTCGGAGGAGACCCATCTCCCCCAGCCGCTGCGCATCAGCGTGCGGGTGCTGCTCACCCATGCCGAGCATTATGCGCCGGACGGGCCGCTGAACCTCACCAAAAACTATATGGATCTCAAGCACGCGGCGACCACGGCGATCACGCGCGGCCAGCATTTCACGCTGGTCGAGGCGGTGGCCGACCACATCATCGACACCATCTTCCTGCAGGATCGCAAGGCGCGACACGTCACGGTGAAGATCATCAAGCTCGCCCTCACCGAGAAGAGCGAGAAGATCGGCATCACGCTGGCCCGCTGGCGGAAGTGAAGCCGGGCCGCGCGGATGGCGCGGTGAGTCCCTGAAGGGCTGCGGCCAGATGATTCGTTCGCCTCCCACCGCCTAGCGCGAGCGGCAGGCGGGTTGCGGACGATTGCGTCATGGCGGGGACGAAAACAGGCCCTGTTAGACAGACACGCTGGCCTCTTAACACGGACGTGCGCCCGATCGGCCGGCGCGCGCTTGTTCCAAACCAGCGGGCGCGGGGGCCGCCGCCACGACCGCGCGCCACAGCGGCCGCCCACGCAGCTCGACGCCGTGCGTCCGCTTGCCAACCGGCCATGGGGCGCGACCGGGGGGCTTGCTCCGCCGCGCCCGCCATGGGATGGCCGATCGGGCAAATGCAGGAGGACAAGAGCAGTATGCGCTACTGGCTGATGAAATCGGAGCCCGATTGTTTTTCGTGGGACGACCTCGTCAAGCAAAAGCGCGCCGAATGGGACGGGGTGCGCAATCATGCCGCGCAGCTCAACATGAAGGCGATGGCGCTGGGCGACCAGGCGTTGTTCTACCATAGTAATATCGGGTTGGAAGTCGTCGGCGTCATGGAGATTGTCCGTACCGCCGCGCCGGACAGTACGGACGAGAGCGGCAAATGGATGGCGGTTGAGGTGGCACCGTTGCGCAAGCTCCCCAAGACGGTCACGCTCAAGCAGATCAAGGCTGAGCCCGCACTTGCGAAGATGGAAATGATCCGCCAGTCGCGCTTATCGGTGGCGCCTGTGCGGGAAGACGAATTTCACAAAATATTGGAAATGGCGGGAGAATAGGCCGATCGCCCTCCGAGTCGATTGCAGGAATTGCAATCTACTAGATTGGCTTGCAATTGAATTTTGTTGCAGTGCAGCACATATCCGCAGGCGGAAGCATTAGGAGTGTCGTTTTTCGGCAACCCGGTGGAGATCGTCATGCGTTTGTGGAAGAAGATTTTTTCGGCTTATGTCGCCTCGGCGACCCTGTCCGCGCCGTTCGTGATCAGCGGCTTCTATTGATCGGATAGGCGGGGCGATCCCGTCCCCCTGTCACGGACCTGAGAAGGTGGCATGGCCAGGCCGTGCCGCCTTTTTTATGTCGGGCGAAGCCACCCGCGTCTTTTGGCCGATTGCCGGCGGTCCGACGGCTCCTCGCGCGTTTATCCACGAACTTATCCACAACTATCCACAGATTAATGCGATCAGCCTTGATTTAGGGGCGCGATTCCCCTTGGCGCGACTCGCATCTCATGAGAGCCTCAGTCTTGCAGATTGCAGAGAATATTGTGATAAATCATGGTATTACCTGAATCTGAAGGGTCAATAGCGAGCGCGCGCAACGTGACTGCGATTTGACCCGACCTGAAGCCGGACGCAACCGCACGCTCCTTGTGAGCGCGCATCGAGCGAGGCGGCAGGAGGGGCCGATCATGCCTTTGAGGCGGGATTGGGGCCCCGCAGGATCGGATCGGCGCTCTCGGTGACGGTCCGGTTGATCCGCAAGGAGTCATGAGGCTCGCGCGTGGATCGGGACTTGGGGCTGGTCGCAAGATCGTCGTGAGTCCGGCGCGCAATGATCCTCGGATCATAATCGCGTCATGCCGGTCGCTGGATGTCCGGAAACGGCCTGGAAGGCGATTGGCGACGTGGGGGTCGGCAGCAATGCCGGCCCCCATTCATCGTTGGGGTTGCTTGGGCGTATAACGGCCCGCTCGCAAAACCCTCTGGTGATCGCCACGCCCCCGGCGCCGGCTACCGCGCGGGCGGCAGATGGCCGAAAGCCCCTGATATGGGATGTTTGAAGCCTGTTCCGCTGCCGGATGGCCCATCGCGGCTGTTTGAAAGATCCGCGCCCCTCAGCCGAGCAGCGCTTCCGCCTGATCGAGCGTTTCCTTGAGCAGCTGGACGAGCGCGCGGTAGGGCGCGGGCGTGGTCATGTCGAGGCCGGCGCGCTTGAGGATATCGACCGGATAGTCGGATCCTCCAGCCTTGAGCACGCCGAGAAAGACGTCCCGCTCCTTCGCCCCGCCGGCGAGAATGGCGCGGGAGAAATAGGCCGCCGCAGCGATGCAGGTGGCATATTGGTAGACGTAGAAGCTCGTGTAGAAATGGGGGATATAGGCCCATTCGTTGCCATAGACCGGGTCAATGGCGACCTTCGGCCCGTGATAGCGCACCAGCAGGTCGTGAAAGATGCCCGTGAACGCCTCGCCCGAGAGGCCCTGCCCCGCCTCGGCCCGCTCGTGCGCGGCCATCTCGAACTCGGCGAGCATGGTCTGGCGGAAGAAGGTGGTGCGGATCGCCTCGATTTGCTGGCCAAGGTAAAAGAGCTTTTCCTGCTTCGTCTTGGCCTGCTTCAGCATGTGGGCGACGAGGAGTTGCTCGTTCAGCGTCGAGGCGATCTCCGCGAGGAAGATGGGATAATCCGCCTTCTCGAATGGCTGGGTAGCGTTGGCGAGCAGGGTGTGCATCGCGTGACCCCACTCGTGGGCATAGGTGGTGAGCCCGTCATATTTATCGCTCAGATTGAGGAGCAGATAGGGATGCACGTCGTAGGCGCCGGGGTTCATATAGGCGCCGGGGCGCTTGCCGGGGCGCGGCAGCGGGTCCATCCAGCGCGCCGCACTCGCTTTGGCGAAGCTGTCGACATAGGCTTTGCCGAGCGGCTGGAACGCCGCCATCGAGAGCGTGCGCATCTGGTCGAGCGAGAAGGTTCGCTCCAGCTGCACCAGCGGCGGATACATGTCGTAATAGGCCAGATCAGGCAGGTTCAGCAGCTTGCGGCGCAGCTCGAATGAGCGGTGAAGCTGCGGCAGGCCGGCATTCGCCTCCGCTACCAGTGTGCGATAGACCCCCTCGGGCACATTGGCGCCGGAGATGGCAGCGGCCAGCGCGGTCGGATATTTGCGGGCCTTGGCGGTGAAGATATCGCCTTTCACCTGCGCCGCATAGGTCGCGCCAAAGCTGTTCTTGAAATCGCCATAGGTCTTGAAGAAGGCGTCGAACACCGCCTTGCGGTCGGTCCGGTTGGGCGCGTCGCGGGAGAGTGTATAGCCTTGGCTATCCAGCCGCACCTGCTGCCCGGTCGAGAGGGTGATGGTCGGCCACGGCACGTCGGAGGCGCGGAGCTGTCCGGAGATGTCGCCCGGCCCGGCGAGCGGCGATGTCGCGCTGGCCAACAGCGCTTCTCCCTCGGGTGAGAGGGTGTGCGGCGCTTCGCGCAGCACGTTGGCGAGATAATGGTCGAATTTTCCCTTGAGCGCGGTGTTCTGCGCGACAAAGCCGTTGATCTTGCCGGCGCCCGCCGCGAGCAATTCCGGCGCGACCCACGCCGTCGCCTCGCCGAACGCGGTAAACAGGTCGATCGCCTGCCCCTGCCTCTCCTGATTGGCGGCGATGCGTACGTCCTCGTCCGCCTTGAGGCTGGCGTAGGTGTAGATGCGCGAGATGGTCCGGTAGAGGTCGGATTGAAGGGTGAGCGCCTTGGCCAGCGTGTCCGCGCTCTCGCCGAGCCGACCTTTGTATGGCGCAAGCTGGGCCAGCGCGCCCAGCGTCTCGCGCCGCGCTTTGTCCCATGCCGCGTCGTCAGGATACAGCTCCGTCAGGTCCCAGGCGGCGGCCTCGGCCTTGGCGGTCTGCGCCCAGGCGGGCATGGCGGCGGCAAGCGTGGCGATGGCCGCGGCTGCCAGGGCGTCGCGACGGGAGAGGTCTGTCATGAGGCGGCTGTCCCATATTGGCCGCATGCATCGGCGGCGCAGGGGTGGATGGGCGCAATCTGCGCCCGCTCGATGGGGATGGGAAGTCTTTTATTGCGTGGCGGCGCAACATGGGGAGGCTCGCGGCGCCGCTTGCAGCCAGGCTGGCGCTTCATGCTCTCCGGATCGGCACGGTCATAGCCGCTCCATCCGCAGCCAGCCCTGCTTGCCAAGCCATGCCTTGGAGAAGGCTTTACGCGCTGCGGCCGCCTCCAGCCTGCGCCCCTGCGCGTCTTCGCTCCGCGCCAGGCCATAGAGCGCCCAGCCATTGTGAGGGGCCTGCACCAACGCCTCGCGAAACGTCCGGCTTGCCTCGTTGTAGCGGCCGGCGAGAAATTGGGCTGCGCCGAGAGACTGGCGCACCGGATAATACCAATAGGGCGGCTCCTGATAAGGCAGCGTCCCCTCCAGGGCGATCGCCGCGCGATAGAAGGCGGCAGCCTCCTCATAGCGCCCCGACAGGCTGGCGTATCGCCCGCGCGCGACCGCCTGGGCGAGCGCCAGCAGGTCGGGCGCCGGCACGCCTTGTTCGATCATGACTGTAAAATCGCCGGATTTGGCGAGACCATCCATCGCCGTCATTTCATTATCGAAGGCTGCGCGGTCCTGCCGCTGGGCATGGGCAACGGCCCGCGCGTAGTGTCGCATCGCCCGGGCGTATGGAAGGCGCGGGTCGGGCTCCGGCATGGCGAGGATCGCATCGGTAGTGGCGAACTGCGTCATCGCCTGAAAGGGGGCTGCGTCGATCACCTGGATCCATGCGATCCGGGCGGATGTGTCGGGGTCGAGAACCGTCCGCAGGCGCTGGGCTTCGCGAATGGCCGTTCCCATGTCACCCGCCATTTGCGCGGATGCGACGATGAAATGAATATTGTGCGGATAATAGCCATAGCGCACCAGGCTATGGTCGTTCGCACTGCGGATATAGGCCTCATCGGCGCGCGCTGCCGCCACGTTCACGCGGATCGAATCCGCATAGCGTCCGCGAACATGGAAGATGTGCGCGGGCATATGGACGAGATGCGCGGCACTTGGCGCGAGCGGTTTCGCCAGGCGGTCGGCGGCCGCCTCCGCGCGCTGCGGATCGCTGGCCTCCAGCAGATGAATGGCGAGATGGGCGGCTTGCACATGCGCCGGATTGCGCGCCAGCACCGTCTCGACCAGGCGCACGGCTTCCCCGCTCCGGCCGATCGGCGTTTTCTTGTCGGCTTCCCAATAGGCCCAGGGCGTGGTGTCCATGGCGGCCTCGGCGGCGAGCACGGCCACATCATCGTCGGCCGGGTAGCGCCGCGCCACCTCCAGCATCGCGTCGGCATAGGCGGCATCGAGCGCGGCACGGTCCGCCGCGGGATCGCGCGAATAGCGCAGCGCCGCGGCTTCGATCAGCGCCCGCTCCATCGGTGACGCCCCGTCACGCAAGGCCATGGCCCGGTGCATTGCGTCGAGGGCGGCCGTGCGGTCGCGCTCCTCCATGGGGGCATTGATATTGGGGCCCAGCGCGACCGCTTCGCCCCACCAGCACATCGCGCAGCCGGGGTCCAGGCGCTGCCCCTCGCGGAAGGAGCGGACGGCGCCCGCATGGTTGAAGCCATAGGCGAGCAACAGCCCTTGGCTGAAATAGCGGCGCGCCTCGGCGTTCGTCGTCGTGAGCGCGAAAGGTGAATGCGTAAGGTCCGCATAGAGAGGAATCGGTGCGTCACGGCTGACGGGCGCGGCAACGGCGGCTGCAATCAACAACTCCGAAGCCAAGGCCGAGCCAACGGCTCGCGCCCCGCAGAGCATTTGAGCGATGCGGCTGGGGTCAAGGGCCGCGAGGGCAGCGGCCGAGAAACGCGGTTCGACGGAAAAGCTTGCGAGCGTGAGGCCCATACCGGCCAGCGTGACGGCTTTCACCACGGAATTCATGCGCGTCCCCTTCCCCAGAGGCATGAACGAGCGGGCGTATGGGCGAAAGCTATCATGGGCGGCAGGCGGCCGCAATCGAACCGGAGCGGGGTTTTGACGGAGAGGTCTTGCGATGTCTGCTGATGCCGCCTCGCCATGGCGTTCTGACTGCGCCGGAGGCGGGCCCCGCATATCTCGCCGCCAGCGTTCATTCAGGAGGCCATGGCGCGCGCAAACGGGATGATCGCATGGCTGTCAGGGAGCGGTGACCGGACCTGCATCGGATCGTCCTGCCCGCCGGGGTGTTCATGAACGCCATAATCGTATCGCGCAGCCACAAAAAAAGGCCGGAGGATTGCTCCCCCGGCCTCTTCGTTCATTGGCTGGTGCCCGGACTTAAAAGTCCATGCCGCCCATGCCGCCCATGCCGCCGGGCATGCCGCCAGCAGCCGGCTTGTCATCCGGCAGCTCGGCAACGGTCGCCTCGGTGGTGATCAGCAGGCCGGCGACGCTGGCTGCGTTCTGCAGCGCGGTGCGGACGACCTTGGTCGGGTCGATCACGCCGGCCGCCACCAGATTCTCATAGGTGTCGGTCTGCGCGTTGAAGCCGATCGTCGGATCGTTGCCGTCGAGCAGCTTGCCCGAGACGACAGCGCCATCGTGGCCGGCGTTCTCGGCGATCTGGCGGACCAGCGAGGTCAGCGCGCGGCGGACGATGTCGATGCCGCGGGTCTGGTCGTCGTTGGCGCCCTTGAGACCGTCGATCGCCTTGCTGGCGTAGAGCAGCGCCGTGCCGCCGCCGGGGACGATGCCTTCCTCGACCGCTGCGCGGGTGGCGTGCAGCGCGTCGTCAACGCGGTCCTTGCGCTCCTTGACCTCGACCTCGGTCGCACCGCCGACCTTGATGACGGCAACGCCGCCGGCCAGCTTGGCAAGACGCTCCTGCAGCTTCTCGCGGTCATAGTCGGACGTGGTGGTCTCGATCTGCGCACGGATCTGTTCCACGCGGCCCTTGATCGCTTCCGCGTCGCCGGAACCATCGACGATGGTGGTGTTGTCCTTGTCGATGGTGACGCGCTTGGCCTGGCCAAGCATGCCGAGCGTGACGTTCTCTAGCTTGATGCCGAGGTCTTCCGAGATCATCTGGCCGTTGGTCAGGATCGCGATGTCTTCGAGCATCGCCTTGCGACGATCGCCGAAGCCCGGTGCCTTGACGGCCGCGACCTTGAGGCCGCCGCGCAGCTTGTTGACCACCAGCGTGGCGAGCGCTTCGCCCTCGATATCCTCGGCGATGATGAGCAGCGGACGGCCGCTCTGCACCACGGCCTCGAGGATCGGCAGCATCGCCTGGAGCGACGAGAGCTTCTTCTCGTGGATGAGGATGTACGGGTCAGCAAGCTCGACCTGCATCTTCTCGGGGTTGGTGATGAAGTAGGGGCTGAGGTAGCCGCGGTCGAACTGCATGCCCTCGACGACATCCAGCTCGAAATCGAGGCCCTTGGCCTCTTCGACGGTGATGACGCCTTCCTTGCCAACTTTCTCCATGGCTTCAGCGATCTTCTCGCCGACCACGGTGTCGCCATTGGCCGAGATGATGCCGACCTGGGCGATCTCGTTATTGCCGGAGACCGGCTTGGAGCGGGCCTTGATGTCGTCGACCACCTTGGCGACGGCAAGGTCGATGCCGCGCTTGAGATCCATCGGGTTCATGCCGGCCGCGACGGACTTCATGCCCTCACGCACGATCGCCTGGGCGAGCACGGTGGCGGTGGTGGTGCCGTCACCGGCGGTGTCGTTGGTTTTGCTGGCGACTTCACGCACCATCTGCGCGCCCATGTTCTCGAACTTGTCCTTAAGCTCGATTTCCTTGGCGACGGAGACGCCGTCCTTGGTGATGCGGGGAGCGCCGAAGCTCTTGTCGATGACGACGTTGCGGCCCTTGGGACCGAGGGTCACCTTCACCGCGTCGGCGAGGATGTCGACGCCGCGCAGGATGCGCTCGCGGGCATCACGGGAGAATTTTACTTCCTTGGCTGCCATGGTGTTTGTCCTTCCTTAATCTTCAGATCGGGCTGACGGGCGATCAGGCGATGACGCCCAGAATGTCGCTTTCCTTCATGATGAGCAGGTCTTCACCGTCGACCTTCACCTCGGTGCCCGACCACTTGCCGAACAGCACGCGATCGCCAGCCTTGACGTCCAGCGGGGTCACCTTGCCATCTTCCGACTTGGCACCGGTGCCCACGGAGACGATCTCGCCTTCCTGGGGCTTTTCCTTGGCCGTGTCGGGGATGATGATGCCGCCGGAGGTTTTTTCATCGGCTTCGATGCGGCGAACCAGCACGCGGTCGTGCAACGGACGGAATCCCATAACATTGTCCTTTCCAAAAGGGCGTAGGCAAATCCGGTCCCCGCGGTCATGCCGGCATCCTATGGTCGATGCGCTGGCATGTCAGGGTAGCGGCCGCCCCCGCGCTTGAAACAAGTCTGTTAGCACTATCGCATGGTGAGTGCTAACTGCGGGCATATGGGCGCGTCCCGAGCAGGGTCAAGGGCAGGGCCGATGAAAAGTTCGGGTTTTTTGGTCGAGCGTTGTCCGGAGCGGCGGCAGCGGGCTGGTCCGGGCGGTCGCGACGGGTCGCAACGGCCGTGCATCGCGCTGCGCGATGCGCTAGAAATCCATCTGTCGAACAGCGTAATCATTCTCCAAAACCGTCCAGTTGCGGCTTGAACATCGGGCACGGTCCCGCCAGTCAGCCGCTCCGGACCGGAGCGAAAGGGAAGCCACGGTGAAATTCGCAAGAGGCTTGTGGGCGGTCCTGGTGGCGGTGAAGGACGGACTGGTGCTCCTGCTCCTGCTCTTGTTCTTCGCTCTGCTCTATAGCGGCCTGAAGATGGCGCGAGCGGGGGATGGCGTGCCAGCCAGCGGCGCGCTCTATCTGGCGCTGGACGGGCCAATCGTCGAGCAGCCGAGGATGCTTGACGGGTTCTCCGCCGTCACCGGCAACGGGCCAGCGCCGGAATATCGCCTGCGCGACGTGGTCTACGCCATCGAAACGGCCGCGCAGGATAGTGCCATCAAGGCGGTGGTCCTCGATCTGGAAGGCTTTGGCGGCGGCGGCCAAGTCGCCATGGAGCGGGTCGGCGCGGCGCTGGACAAGGTGCGCGCCGCTGGCAAGCCGGTGCTCGCCCACGCGGCCTTCTATGATGATGACGGCTATCTGCTCGCAGCCCATGCCAGCGAGGTCTGGCTCTCGCCGATGGGTATGGTCGGCGTCACCGGGCCGGGCGGCAGCAACCTTTATTATAAGGGGTTGATCGACAAGCTCGGCGCCAAGACCCATGTCTATCGTGTCGGCACCTACAAGAGCGCGGTCGAACCCTTCATCCGCACCGACCAGTCACCGGAGGCGCGCGCCGCCAACGAAGCGCTGGTCAAGAGCATCTGGGGTAATTGGCAGGCCAATGTCGAGCGTGTGCGTCCCAAGGCGAAGGTGGCGACCTATCTCGCCGACACTACGGCGCTGCTCCGGGCCAATGGCGGCGACGCGGCCCGCACCGCGCTTGGCGTCGGGCTGGTCGACAAGCTGGGCGACCGGCTTGCCTTCGGCCAGCATGTCGTCCGTGTGGCCGGCGCGGCGCATGACGGTGGGCCTGGCGATTTCGCGGCGATCCCGCTGCACAGCTACCTGCACCGCCATGCGCGCGACACGAGCGGCCAGGTCGGCGTCGTCACCGTCGCTGGCGAGATCGTCGATGGCGAGGCGCCGGCCGGCACCGCTGGCGGTCAAAGCATCGGTGACCTCATTCGCGATGCGCTGGCCAAGAAGGATATCAAGGCGCTGGTCGTGCGGGTCGATTCACCCGGTGGATCGGCCGCGGCGTCGGAGGAGATCCGCTCGGCGCTGGTCGCGGCGCGCGCCAAGGGGTTGCCGGTGGTCGTCTCGATGGGCAATGTTGCGGCGAGCGGCGGCTATTGGGTGAGCACCGGGGCCGACATGATCTTCGCCGAACCCTCGACCATCACCGGGTCGATCGGCGTGTTCGGCATCCTGCCCAGCTTCGAGACCACGCTCGCCAAGATCGGTATCACCAGCGATGGCGTGAAGGCGACGCCGCTCTCCGGCGAGCCGGACGTGATCGGCGGGGTGAGCGCCGAATTCGATGCGCTGGCGCAGGCGAGTGTCGAAGATATCTACGGCAAGTTCATCGGCCTCGTGGCGCAGGCCCGCAAGCTGACTCCCCAGCGCGTCGACGAGATCGGCCAGGGGCGCGTGTGGGATGGCGGCACGGCGCATCAGCTCAAACTGGTCGACCGCTTCGGCGGGCTGGATGAGGCGGTCGCCGAGGCAGCGCGGCGCGCCAAGCTGTCCGGCACGGCGGCAACGGCCCGTTTCATCGATCCGGAGCCGGACGCGCTCTCGCGGTTGCTCGCGACACTCGGGCAGAGCGCGCGCCTGACCAGCGCCGAATCGCGCGCTGGCCCACGGGATTGGCTCAGCCACGCCGCGCTCCGGCAGCAGCAGATGGCGGCCCGCGTCGTCAGCGATCTGCGTGGATTGGTCGAGGGGGCATCGATCCGGGCCGATTGCCTCGAATGCCGCAGCTTCACGCCGGCGCCGGCGGTTAAGCCGCAGGAGCAGGCGGGCTGGTTCGCCGCGTTGGCGCAATGGATGAGCGCTCGCTGAGCATGCAGACGTCGATCACGGGGAGCTGTTTGTGCGGCGCCTGCCGCTATGAAACCGACGCCGCGCCAATCAACGTGCGCATCTGCCATTGCCGTATCTGCCAGAAGGCGATTGGCGCGGCCTTCAACGCACGCGTGCTGGTGCCGCTCGATCGGGTGACGATAACCGGGCCGGTCGGCTGGCACCATAGCTCGCCGGAGCTGCGCCGGGGTTTCTGTCCGCAATGCGGCACGACGCTCTTTTCCGAACGTGCGGCGCTGAACGCCATCGGTCTTACCATGGGCAGCCTTGACGCGCCGGGTCGCTTCTTCCCGACCGACCAGTTCTGGGTCTCGAGCCGGCAGGCCTGGCTGACGGGCCTCGACGATCTGCCATGCCATGAGGCCGGGCCACTCGCTTGAGCCGAGGGGATGTGCCCTTACGGTTGGTGAACACGGGGCGACCCGCCGCTCCCTGTCGTTCTCCGACGCTGCCGAGCGCCGCCACCCTCCCGATTAGTCGCGGTCGGCTGGCGCTTTATAGGAGGGCAGGGCGAGGCCGCGTGCGATCGCCAACGCCCGCAGCACGAAACCGGCCAGCGCGGCCAGCACGCCGGCGATGGCGGTGGGCACATTGGCGCTGACCAGCAGCGCGTAGAGCCCGGCGGAGAGCGCCGCCGCCGTCACGTAGATTTCCGGCCGCAGCAGGATCGAGGGTTCGCCGGCGAGCAGATCTCGGATGATGCCGCCGACGCAACCGGTGATGACGCCCATCAGCGCGGCGACCAGCGGATGGACGCCATAGCTCATCGCCTTGGCGGTGCCGTAGACGGCGAAGGCGGCAAGGCCGACCGCGTCCAGCCAGTCGAGCGCGCGCAGGCTCCAGAGGCGCGACGGGGTGATCCACACGGCGAGCGCGGCGCCAAGGCAGACGAGCGCCACCAGCGGATCGTGGATCCAGAAGACCGGTGCGCCGATCAACAGGTCGCGCACCGTGCCGCCGCCCACGCCCGTCGCCAACGCAAAGAAGGCGAAGGTGACCAGCGTTTGGCGGATGCGCGCGGCAGCGAGTGCGCCGGACGCCGCGAACACCAGCGTTCCCACGATGTTGAGCGCCACCAGGATTGAACCGATCGGCACGGCCACATCTGCTGTGTTCATGGCGGCGGTCTATCGCCCGATGGTGGGGCTGTCGAGCCTGCGTAACCGGGCTATGATAGCCCCGTTCATGAAATTCAGACCTAGGGAAAGCCTTTCATCATGCCGCACCGCTATCTCGTTTTCTACGGTTCTTATCGCAGCAATCGTGCGGGTATTCGGCTCGCGGACTATAGCGTCGCGCAGCTCAGCGCGCGCGGTCATGATGTGGAATTGATCGACGCGAAGGCGGTTGGCCTGCCGATGCTCGACAAGCGCTATGTCGATTATGCCCCCGGCACCGCGCCTGCCGCGATGGAAGCGCTGGCGGAGAAGATCCGCATGGCCGATGGCTTCGTGTTCGTCGCGGGCGAATATAATTGGGGTATGCAGCCGGGCCTCAAGAATCTCGTCGACCATTATGGTCATGCCGAATGGGCGCGGCGCCCGGCCGGAATCGTCAGTTATTCGGCGGGTCGCATGGCCGGTGCGCGCGCGAATTCCGCCTGGCACGCAACCTTGACCAGCCTCGGTATCACCGTTGTCCACAGCACGGTCGCCGTCGGTGGCATCACCAGCAGTCTCGATGAAACCGGCGCGCCGACTGGCGATGGCGGTGCAGCGCTGGCACGGGTCTTCCCGGCTTTCATCGACGAGCTGGAATGGTGGACGCGGGCGGTGCAATCGGCGCGCTGACGAGCTGGCCGGCGCCCGTCCCGTTCCGGTCAACCCTGCGCCCGGTCAGATATGGATCGGCTTGCCGAGCACGCCCATCGCGGCTTCCTTGAGTGCCTCGTTGTGCGTGGGGTGGGCGTGGCAGGTGTAGGCGATGTCCTCCGATGAGGCGCCGAACTCCATGGCCTGCGCGGCCTGCGCGATCATCGTGCCGGCGGGCCCGGCGATCATCCACACGCCCAGCACCTTGTCGGTCGCCGCGTCGGCGATGACCTTCACGAAGCCGTCCGTCTCGCCGATTGCCTTGGCGCGGCTGTTGGCCAGCATCGGGAATTTGCCGACCTTGATCGGCCCGCGTTCCTTCGCGGCTTCCTCGGTGAGGCCGACGCCGGCGATCTCCGGGTGGGTGTAGACGACGCTCGGGATGACGTCATGGTTCACGATGCCCGTGAGGCCGGCGATATTCTCGGCCACGGCGATTCCCTCATCCTCCGCCTTGTGCGCGAGCATCGGGCCGGGAATGACGTCGCCGATCGCCCAGACACCGGGGACGCTGGTTGCGAAATCGTGCCCGGTCTCGATCTGGCCACGCTGGTTGGTGGCGAGGCCGATCGCCTCCAGCCCCAGCCCTTCGGTGTTCGGGCGCCGGCCGATGGAGACGAGCACCGCGTCGGCTTCGATGGTCTCGGCGGTGCCGCCGGCGGCGGGCTCGATGGTGACGCTCGCCTTCTTGCCCTTCACCGCGACGCCGGTCACCTTGGTGCTGGTCTTGATCGCAAAGCCCTGCTTGGCAAACAGCTTGGCGGCTTCCTTGCGGACTTCGCCGTCCATGCCGGGCAGGATCTGGTCGAGAAACTCGATGACGGTGACCTTGGCGCCGAGCCGGCCCCAGACCGAGCCCAGTTCGAGCCCGATGACGCCGCCGCCGATGACGACGAGATGCTCCGGCACCTTCTTCAGCGCCAGCGCGCCGGTGGAATCGACGACGATGCCCTTGTCATTGTCCACCGCAACACCCGGCAGCGGGGTGACGCTGGAGCCGGTAGCGATGACGATATTTTTCGCGGTCACGCTCTTGCCGGCAACGCTGACGCTGTGCGCGTCCTTGAAGGTTGCGAGGCCCTTCAGCCACTCGACCTTGTTCTTCTTGAAGAGATATTCGATGCCGCCGGTCAGCCCTTTGACCGCGTCGTCCTTGTCCGCGAGCATGGCGGGCAGGTCGAGCGAGACAGCGCCGAGCTTGACGCCGTGGCGGGCCAGCGCGCCGCTGCTCGCCTCGTGGAACAGCGCCGAAGCGTTGAGCAGTACCTTGGAGGGGATGCAGCCGACGTTGAGACAGGTGCCACCCAGCGTCTCGCGGCTCTCCGCGCAGGCGGTCTTGAGGCCAAGCTGCGCGGCGCGGATCGCCGCCACATAGCCACCCGGCCCGGCGCCGATCACGAGGACGTCATAATCGAACTGGTCTGCCATCATCGCACTCCATCCAGCCCGTGCTCCTGCGAAAGCAGCAGCCCGGGGCGGCTCAGAACAAGGTCTCGAACAGATCCTGCGGATTGTCCCGTTCGATCAACTCCATCTTCCAGGCCCGTTTCCACGTCTTGATCTGCAACTCGCGTCGCCGCTTTTCCTGTAGATCATCATGACGTTCAAACCAGACAAGGAGCGTGCAGTCATGCTCCTTGGTAAATCGTCCATCAGGCCTTTGTCGTGCCTCTCCGCCGAGGCTCTTGCCTTCGCAGGAACACCGTCGCTCCTTCGCTCCTTACAGGTCGATCAACAGCCGCGTCGGATCCTCGATCGCGTTCTTGAGCGCGACGAGGAAGGTCACCGCCTCGCGGCCGTCGACCATGCGGTGATCATAGCTCAGCGCCAGATACATCATCGGGCGGGCGACGATCTGGCCGTCCTTGACGACCGGGCGTTCCTCGATGCGGTGCAAGCCGAGCACGCCGGACTGCGGCGGGTTGATGATCGGCGTCGACAGCAGGCTGCCGAACACGCCGCCATTGGAGATGGTGAAGGTGCCGCCCTTCATCTCCTCCATGGTGAGCGTGCCCTCCTTGGCCTTCTTGCCAAAGCCGGCGATGGTCTTCTCGATTTCCGCGATGCTCATGCTCTCGGCATTGCGGATCACCGGCACGACCAGGCCGTTGGGCGCGGAGACGGCGACCGAGATGTCGCAGAAATCGTTATAGACGATCTCGTCGCCCTCGATCTGCGCGTTGACACCGGGAATGTCCTTGAGCGCCATGCAGGCGGCCTTCACGAAGAAGCCCATGAAGCCCAGCCGCACGCCGTGTTTCTTCTCGAACAGGTCCTTGTACTTGGTGCGCGCCTCGATGATCGCGGTCATGTCGACATCGTTGAAGGTCGTGAGGATTGCCGCGTTGTTCTGCGCTTCCTTGAGGCGCTTGGCGACGGTCTGACGCAGGCGCGTCATCTTGACGCGCTCCTGGCGACGCGAAGGACCGTCCGACGCCGCGCCAGCATCCCCGCCGGCCGGGGCAGCGACAGGCGCCGCCGCCACGGCGGTACCGGCGGCGATCGCGGCCATCACGTCATCCTTGGTCAGGCGGCCGTCCTTGCCGGTGCCTGCGATGCGGCTCGGGTCCAGCCCATGCTCCAGCACCAGCCGGCGCACGGCCGGGGAGAGGGTGATGGAGCCGGCATCGGGTTCGCCAGCCGGCGCGGACGCGGCGGGCGCCGGGGCAGGCGCGGCCGCCGGGACCGGGGCAGCTTCAGCCTTGGCAGGTGTGGGCGCGGCGCTGGCAGCCTTGATGGCGGGCGCGGCTCCGGCCTCGACCGTTGCGATGACGGCGCCGACATTCACCGTATCGCCTTCCTTGGCGATCAGCTCGGCGAGCACGCCCGCCACCGGCGAGGGGACTTCGATCGCAACCTTGTCCGTCTCCAGGCTAGCGATGGGTTCATCCACCGCCACGGCGTCGCCCGGCTTCTTCAACCACTGGCCGACGGTAGCCTCGGTTACGGATTCGCCCAGCGTGGGGACTTTGACTTCGGTGGCCATGTCTTTTCTCCTGGCGCCGCACGGGGCGGGACTCAGCCCTTTTTCTGACGTTTGATTTCGGTGCGCACGCTATGGTCGAGCGCGTCGGCAATGAGTGCACCCTGCTCGGCGAGGTGGCGTTTGGCAAGGCCGGTGGCGGGCGATGCCGAGGCCTTGCGCCCGGCATAGCGCGCGCGCATCGGCGCCTTGTCAGCCTGCTTGAGGGCTTCCTCGATGAACGGCTCCACGAAGAACCAGGCGCCATTGTTGCGCGGCTCCTCCTGGCACCAGACCACGTCCTCGAGGTTCGGCATGCGCTTGATGCGCGCGGCGAGCGCCTCGGTCGGGAAGGGGTAGAGCTGCTCGATGCGGACGATCTGGGTGCCCTCGTCCTGCGCGGCATCGCGCGCCTCGATGAGATCGTAGGCGACCTTGCCCGAGCACAGGATGAGCTTGCGGGTCTCCTCGTCTGGCGCCGGGTTGGTATCCGACAGCAAACGCATGAAGTGCGTGTCGCCCAGAAAGTCCTGCGCCCGTGACACAGCCAGCTTGTGCCGCAGCAGCGACTTGGGCGTCATGACGATGAGCGGCTTGCGGAAGGGCCGCAGCATCTGCCGGCGCAACAGGTGGAAATAATTGGCCGGCGTCGTGCAATTGGCGACCTGGATATTGCCCTCGGCGCAAAGCTGAAGAAAACGCTCCAGCCGGGCCGACGAGTGCTCCGGCCCTTGCCCCTCGTACCCGTGGGGCAGAAGCATGACGAGCCCATTGGCGCGGAGCCACTTGGACTCGGACGATGCGATATACTGGTCGATGATGATCTGTGCGCCATTGGCGAAATCGCCGAACTGCGCCTCCCACAGAACCAGGCTCTTGGGGTCCGCCATGGCATAGCCATATTCGAAGCCCAGCACGCCATATTCGGAGAGCGGGCTGTCATAGACTTCGAAATGGCCGTGCGGCACGTTGAGGAGCGGAATATATTTCCGTTCGGTATCCTGATCGATCCAGGCGGCGTGGCGCTGGCTGAAGGTGCCGCGCCCGGAATCCTGGCCAGACAGGCGCACGCCATAGCCTTCCGAGAGCAGCGAGCCGAAGGCCAGTGCCTCGCCCGTCGCCCAATCGAAATTCTCGCCGGTGCGGAACATTTCGGCCTTGGCGTCGAGAATGCGGCGCAGCGTCTTGTGGATATTGAGATCGGGCGGCACCGTGGTCAATGTGCGGCCGAGGCTCTCGAACAGCTTGGCGCTGATGGCCGTGGCGACATTCTGCCGCGTGGTTTCAGCATTGGCTGGCTGGTGCAGGCCAGACCAGCGGCCGGCGAACCAGTCCGCCTTGTTCGCCTTGTAGCTCTTCGCGGCCTCGAACTCCTCGTCGAGCAGCGCGACGAACGCCTCGGTGGTGGCCGCGATATAGCTGTCGTCGACCACGCCCTCTTCGCGCAGGCGCGCGCCATAGATCGCGCTCACCGGCGGGTGCTTCTTGATCTCCGCGTACATGAGCGGCTGGGTGAAGCTCGGCTCGTCGCCCTCATTGTGGCCGAACCGGCGGTAGCACCACATGTCGATCACGATATCGCGGTGGAAGGTCTGGCGGTAGTCGATCGCCAGCTTGCACGCGAAGGTCACCGCTTCCGGGTCATCGCCGTTCACATGGAGGATTGGCGCCTGCACGCCCTTCGCCACGTCGCTCGGATAGGGCGAGGAGCGCGCGAACTGCGGCGAGGTGGTGAAGCCGATCTGGTTGTTGACGATGAAGTGGATGCAGCCGCCGGTATTGTAGCCGCGCACGCCCGAGAAGCCGAAGCATTCCCAGACGATGCCCTGGCCGGCGAAGGCCGCGTCGCCATGGATGAGCACGGGCAGCACCTGCTTGTGCTTGCCGGGGCCGATATCGTCGCGGAAGAGCTGCTGCGCACGCACCTTGCCGAGCACGACCGGATCGACCGTCTCCAGGTGCGAGGGGTTGGGCACCAGACTCATATGCACGTTGATCCCGTCGAACTCGCGGTCGGTGGACGTGCCGAGGTGATATTTGACGTCGCCCGAACCGCCGACATCCTCGGGGTTGGCGGTGCCGCCGGAAAATTCGTGGAAGATGACGCGGAAGCCCTTGGCCATCACATTGGCGAGCACGTTCAGCCGGCCGCGATGGGCCATGCCATAGACGATCTCGCGGACGCCATATTGGCCGCCATATTTGATGACCGCTTCGAGCGCCGGGATCATCGATTCGCCGCCGTCGAGACCGAACCGCTTGGTGCCGACATATTTGCGGCCCAGGAACTTCTCATATTGCTCGGCGTGGATCACCTTGGTGAGGATCGCCCGCTTGCCCTCGGGGGTGAAGATGATCTCCTTGTCCTGCCCCTCCATGCGGTCCTGCAGGAATCGGCGCTCTTCCACATCGGAGATGTGCATATATTCGAGGCCGACATTGCCGCAGTAATTGGCCCGCAAGATCTGCACGACCTCGCGGATGGTCGCCCATTCGAGGCCGAGCGCGCCGCCGATATAGACCTTGCGATCGAGATCAGCGCCCGAAAATCCGTGATATTCCGGCGTCAGGTCGGCCGGCAACTCGCGGTGCGTGAGGCCGAGCGGATCGAGATTGGCCGCCAGATGGCCCCGCACGCGATAGGTGCGGATGAGCATCATCGCGCGGATGGAATCGCCCGCCGCGCGGGCGATGTCCGCTTCGGCAAACGGCGTGCCGGCCTTGGCCGCCGCCGCCTTGACCGCGACCTGCATCTGCGTCGGGTCGAGCGCGGCGGTCAGATCGTCGGTCGTGTCGAGCGGCCAGCCCTTGCGCGCCCAGCTCGGCCCCTGCTCGACCTCGGTCGTGCTCATGAAATCCTGGTTCTGATAGCCCATGGCTCGATCCTCGCTTCGCCCGTTCCGGCCGAATAGATGAAATGGCTGCCCCCCATCCCGCCTTAATGCGCGGGAATGAAGGGCCCCTTAACCAAGCTTATCCCTTCAGCACTTCGAGCAGCGTCGTGCCCAGTTCCGAAGGACTGGCGGCAACCCGGATGCCCGCGGCCTCCATCGCCGCGATCTTGTCTTCCGCGCCACCTTGGCCGCCGGACACGATGGCGCCGGCATGGCCCATCCGCCGACCCGGAGGGGCGGTGCGGCCGGCGATGAACCCGGCCATCGGCTTCTTGCGGCCGCGCTTGGCCTCGTCGATGAGGAATTGCGCCGCCTGCTCCTCGGCATTGCCGCCGATCTCGCCGATCATGATGATGCTCTTTGTCTCGTCGTCGGCGAGGAACAGCTCCAGCACGTCGATGAAGTTGGTGCCGTTGACCGGATCGCCGCCAATGCCGACCGCCGTGGTCTGGCCGAGGCCGGCATTGGTGGTCTGGAACACCGCCTCATAGGTGAGTGTACCCGAGCGCGAGACGACGCCCACTGAGCCCTTGCGGAAGATGGAGCCGGGCATGATGCCGATCTTGCACTCGTCGGGCGTCAGCACGCCGGGGCAGTTGGGGCCGATCAGCCGCGACTTGCTGCCCGAGAGCGCGCGCTTGACGCGTACCATGTCGAGCACCGGAATGCCTTCCGTGATCGCCACGATCAGCGGTACTTCCGCGTCGATCGCCTCCAGGATCGAATCGGCCGCGAATGGTGGCGGGACGTAGATGACGGATGCGGTCGCGCCGGTCTTGGCGACAGCTTCCTCGACCGTATCGAACACCGGCAGGCCGATATGGCTGGTGCCGCCCTTGCCCGGCGTCACGCCGCCGACCATCTGCGTGCCGTAAGCCAGCGCCTGCTCGGTGTGGAACGTACCGGTCGCGCCGGTCATGCCTTGCGTGATGACCTTGGTATTCTTGTTGACGAGGATGCTCATGGGCGGGCCCGGTCCTTTTCATCGTCACCCCGGCGTCGCCGGGGCCATTGCTATACGAGCGTTGGGGAAAGCTGTCGCCAGTCGGGATTCGTGCCACGATCCGGCGGGCCCTTCATGCCCTTCGCCATTTCTTCATCTGCCTCTCGCGCATGACCTTTTCGATCCAATCATGCCCTCTGAAACAGACCAACATCTTGCACCTGTATCGTCTGGAAACGTCCGCGATGCCTTCAGATACACCCAAACGCGACAACAGGTTGCCGGTTACGCCGATTTGGAGCGTGCCGCTCGGCCTGCTCGCCATGATGGAGGCGTAACCTTGTTCCTCCACCTTGCGCCTGCTCCGTCCCACCGGCGCAGTCCGGTATCCAGGTCCACATTGTGGATGGACGCCGGTCGCGCCGGGGGCGGGCTAAGCTCACGCCAGGCTCGGATCCAGCCCCTTGCAAGCCACCAGCAGTTCCTTGACCGCGTCGACGCTCTTCTGGAGGTTGGCCTTGGCCTCGCTGTCCAGCTCGATCTCGACAACCTGCTCCACGCCGCCGGCGCCGATGATGACCGGCACGCCGACATAGAGGCCATCAACCCCATAGGCGCCGTCAACATGGGCGGCGCAGGGGAGGAGGCGCTTCTGGTCGTAGAGATAGGCTTCCGCCATCGCGATGCCGCTGGTCGCGGGCGCGTAGAAGGCCGAGCCGGTCTTGAGCAGGCCGACGATCTCGCCGCCGCCCGAGCGGGTGCGCTGGACGATCGCGTCGATGCGTTCCTTGGTCGAGCGGCCCTGCTTGATAAGGTCAGGCACCGGGATGCCGGCGACAGTCGAATATTGCACGACCGGCACCATGGTGTCGCCATGGCCGCCGAGCACGAAGCTGTTCACATCCTTCACCGAGACCTTGAATTCGTCGGCGAGGAAATGGCTGAACCGCGCCGAATCGAGCACGCCCGCCATGCCGACGACCTTGTTGGTCGGCAGGCCGGAGAATTCGCGCAGCGCCCAGACCATCGCGTCGAGCGGGTTGGTGATGCAGATGACGAAGGCATTGGGGGCGTTGGCCTTGATGCCTTCGCCGACGGCCTTCATGACCTTGAGGTTGATGCCGAGCAGGTCGTCGCGGCTCATGCCCGGCTTGCGGGCGACGCCGGCGGTAACGATGATGACGTCCGCGCCGGCAATATCGGCATAATCATTGGTGCCGGTGATCGTCGCGTCGAAGCCCTCGACCGGGCCGCACTGGGAGAGATCGAGCGCCTTGCCCTGTGGCACGCCTTCGACCACGTCGAACAGGACGATGTCGCCAAGCCCCTTGAGCGCGGCCAGGTGGGCGAGCGTGCCGCCAATATTACCTGCGCCGATAAGTGCGATCTTCTTGCGAGCCATGCGCCTTAATCTCCTCCACGGATAAACGGGATGGCCGCACGCCTTAGGCTCAATTTGTGAACGGTTCAATGACATTGACCGCGCCCACGCAGGAATAATATGCAATTAGTTCGCAATAGCAAAAAACAACGTTAAAAACAGTCAAGGATGTGCTCGAACGGGCCGTCCGCGCCGGTATAAGGCAGGTTAGGGCATCGCAGATCCGTGGCGCACGCCATTGCACGGATCGCGTCAAGGGATTGCCCAGACCCCAGCGCCGATTCGCTCGGCGGAACGGCGCTGCTCAGCGTTTCTTCTGCCAGGTGAAGAATGCCGACATCGCATAGTTCCAAACCACGCTGACGGTGATGCCCGCCAGGGCGGACAGCGCCCAGTAGGAGCGGTGCGAAAACAGCCAGTCCGCCACGCCGACATTGGCCGCCGCGCCAAACGCGCAAACCAGGTTGAAGCTGACCCAGCCGCGTGCCAGCGCCCAGCCCCTCAATCGCTTGTCGCGGTAGGTGAACATGTTGTTGAGGAAGAAGTTGCTGGAGATGGCGACTACCGTCGCCACGGTCTGGGCCATCCCGAACGGCTGGCCGAGCAGCTTGAACATCAGCATCAGCGCGGCGAAATGCACCACCACGCCCAGTCCGCCGACCAGGGCGAAGCTGAGAAAGCGCACCGGAACGACGTGGCCCACCGCCTTGTCGAGCAGCAATTGGACATATTCCCACAGCACCAGGCTATCGAGCTTGCTCTCGCCATGTTGGCGGGCGCGGAAGGTGTAGGGGACCTCGGCCACGCGCAGCGGCGTTGGCGCGCTCGCGGTGATGTCGAGCAGAATCTTGAAGCCCACGGTGGAGAGGTACGGCAGCGAGCGCATGAAGGCGTCACGCCGGATCATCATGAAGCCGCTCATTGGGTCCGAGATCGGCGTTTTGGTAAGGTGCAGCGCCAGCTTGGTGGCGAAACGGCTCATTTTCTGCCTGCTCTCGCTCCACTCGCCCATGCCGCCGCCGTCGATGTAGCGGCTGCCCACCACGAGATCGACGTCGTCGCAACGCAATCGCTCGTACATCGTCCTGAGAATGGTCTCGTCGTGCTGGAGATCCGCATCCATGATGGCCACATAGGGCGCGGCGGTGGCCAATATGCCTTCCACGCAGGCGCTGGAGAGGCCGCGCCGGCCATAGCGCTGGAGCACGCGCACGCGCGGATCCGCGAGGGCCAGGGCGCGCGCCGCCTCCGCCGTGGCGTCCGGCGAATTATCATCGACGAAGACGATCTCCCAGGGAATGCCGGGCAGGGTCTTGCCCACCAGTTCGACCAGCAGTGGCACGTTCTGTCGCTCGTTGAACGTTGGCACCACGATGGCGAGTTGGGCGGGGAGCATCATGCCAGTCAAAGGATTATCCGTTCGTCACTGCTTCGGGTGTTTGCGGTAAAATTGGACGGTCAGAGCGTAATAGCCCGGCTTGACTAATATTTCGCTGCCGTCCCAGCCGGCGTCGGCGAGCCGGGGAGCGAGCGCTGGCGCCCCGGCCGGTCCCGGACCCAGCGCGGCGCTATCGACCGGCCGCAAGTCCCTGAAGCTTTTCACGTCGACCCGGCTGACCAGCAGTGTTTGATAGGGGACTAGTGCGCTCAGCGGTTCCGGCTTGCCCAGCGCCTCGCCGGAGGGTTGATGGAGGTGAATGCGCATGGCGGAGCGGCGGTCCGGGCTCAGCAGCCATTGGTCGAGCGCGCGTCCGTGCGCCCAGCTCAGCGGATAGCCTGCCCAGCCCCAGCCTCGGGCATCATCGGTATGGAGGATGGCAACCTTCGGGCCGGCGCCTGCCAGCAGCGCCTCCAATGTGCGGGAGGGGCCGTGGATGAACAACTCGGCGCGCGCGAGGAACCAGGCCTGCCCCCACGCCGCGCCGATGCCGGCCAGCGCCAGCGCGGCAAGGCGGACGAAGCGCGCGCCCTTGCCGCCCGGCCCAAGCAGCCCGTCGGCGCAAAGCGCCAGCAGCACCGCGAGCGGCGGCGTCATCCAGATATTGTAGCGCGGCGACAGCGTGTTGAAACCGCTGAGCACAAAGGCCGCGGTCGTGATCGCGACGAAGCCCGCGAGCAAAGCGATCGTGATGCCCACGGCCGGCTCATGCCGCACGGCGAGGCCGCGGCGGCGGATCAGGCCGGCAAGGCCGATGGCGCCGAGGAGTAAGAGCCCCACCGTGCCGGCGAAGAACAGGCCGACGATGGGCGGATTGACCATCCACTGGACGCTGCCGAGGATCTGCCCGCCAAAGGTGGCGATGGTGCCGAAGCCCGGCGCGGCCGGCGGCAGATCGCTGTTGCTCATGGCAGCGGCATGGCTGATGAACGGCACCAGCCCGATGCAAAGCAGGAGGAACAGGCCGTATCCCAGGGCCGCGGGGATCGCCGTCCGCACCGTCGGTGAGTCAAGGCAGGCGGCAAGGAAAAATGCCGAGGTCGCGACGACGCCGAAGTAATGCGTATAGGCGCTCGCGACGCCAAGCAGCAGGAACAGCGCCAGCCGCCGGGGCCGCGCGGCCACTCCGCCATCCACCAGCAGCGCCACCTGCGCGCATGTGAGCGCCAGGAACAGCGGATAGGCGCGGATCTCCACCGCGATATCGATCACCTTGGGCGAGAGCACCAGGAACAAACCGGCGATCAGCGCGCTGCGCGGGCCGAACCGGCGAGCCATCGCCACCATCAGCAGGAGGATGCCGCCGCCCACCATGGCGGCATGGTAAAGGCGCATCGTCAGCACGCTGCCGCCGGACAGGCGCCAGACCGGCATGTCGAGCAGATAGCTGAGCGGCGGTGACCGGTCGAGCGGCACGCCGAGCGGAACGGTGAGCGTGCCGGCGAGCCAGCCCAGCAAGGCGTCGGGTGCGAGCGTCATGCCTGAAAGTTGAGTGGTCTCATCAAGCCAGACATTTTGCGCGCGGGCAAAGATGATCGCGCCGACCGTAAAGATGAGTAGCACCAACACCGCCCCGAATCGGAAGCGCCCGATTGTCCTATCCCCTTGTTTCACTTTGCTCCCCATCTGGCCGACCCCCCCGATCGGCCGCGTGCGCCCTCTTATCATTGGGGTCGCTTCGGTTCTGGCATTAACAGAACCCCGTTAAAAATGCATCAGGCTGCATGTGCGCCGTGGCCCAGCGCGAGATAATCGAGCGATTGCATCTCCATCAGGCGGGAGACGGTGCGCTCGAACTCGAATGCGCCGTCGCCCTCCGGGTAGAGGGCAGCGGGTTGCGCGTCCGCGCCGGCGATGAGCTTCACCTTATGCTCATAGAGCGCATCGATCAGCGTGACGAAGCGCGCGGCTTCGTTGCGCTTCTCCGGTCCCAGCACCGGGATGCCGACGATGATGACGGTGTGGAAGCGCCGCGCGATGGCGAGATAGTCGCTCGCGCCGCGTGCCTCGCCGCAGAGGCGCTTGAACGAGAAGACGGCGACGCCCTTGAGCGATTTGGGCACGTGCAGCGTGCGGCCGCCGGGAATTGCCAGCTCTTCGCTCGGCACATGGGCGCTATCCTCGGGCGGATAGTCGGTAAGGCGGAAGAAGATGTCGCGCAGCGCCGCCGTGGTCGCCTCGCCATTGGGCGTGTGCCAGGTGTCGGCGCCGCCCAGCCGGTCGAGCCGGTAGTCGGTCGGGCCATTGAGCGGCAGCACGTCCAGCCGCTCCTTGAGCAGCGCGATGAAGGGCAGGAACAGCTCGCGATTGAGCCCGTCCTTGTAGAGATCGTCCGGCGCGCGGTTGGAGGTGGCGACCAACGTCACGCCGGCGTCGAGCAGCGCCGTGAACAGGCGCGACATGATGGCCGCGTCCGCCATGTTGTTGACGACCATCTCATCGAACAGCAGCACCCGCACATCCGCCGCGATGGCGCTGGCGACCGGCGGAATCGGGTCGCCGCTCTCGCTCTCGCGCGCGGCGCGCAGGCGGGCGTGCACGTCCAGCATGAACTCGTGGAAATGGGTGCGGCGCTTGGCGGTGCCGTCCAGGCAATCGCGCAGCAGGTCCATCAGCATGGATTTGCCGCGCCCGACGCCGCCCCACATGTAGACGCCGCGCACCGGCTCGGGCGATTTGCGCAACATCCGCCAGAGCACCGATCCGCGCCGGGGCGCCGCCTCGAGCTCGTCCTGCAATTGGGTGAGGCGCAGCGCAGCGGCGCGCTGGTCCGCATCCGGCTGAAGTTCGCCGGTTGCGACCAGCGCATCATAACGGGCAATGACAGTGGTCACGCCGCTCCGCAGATCAGGGGCCTGGCGATGAGCGCCGCCATCGGCGGCACGCAACTATGCATCAGATGGCCCGCTCGACCATCATCTTCTTGGTTTCTGCAATCGCCTTGGCGGGCGAGAGGCCCTTGGGGCAGACATTGGAGCAGTTCATGATGGTGTGGCAGCGATAGAGGCGGAAGGGATCTTCCAGCTCGTCGAGCCGTTCGCCGGTATGTTCGTCGCGGCTGTCCGCCAGCCACCGATAGGCCTGGAGCAGGATCGCCGGGCCGAGGAACTTGTCCGAATTCCACCAGTAGCTCGGGCAGCTGGTCGAGCAGCAGGCGCACAGGATGCACTCGTAGAGGCCGTCCAGCTTGGCGCGGTCCTCCGGCGATTGCAGCCGTTCCTTGTCGCTCGGCGGCGGCGTTACCGTCTGCAACCACGGCTTGATCGAGCTGTATTGCGCGTAGAAATGCGTAAAATCAGGGACGAGGTCCTTGATGACCTCCATGTGCGGCAGCGGCGTGATGCGGACCTCGCCCTTGCAGTCCTCGATCGCGGTGGTGCAGGCGAGGCCGTTCTTGCCGTTGATGTTCATCGCGCAGGAGCCGCAAATGCCCTCGCGGCAGGAGCGCCGGAAGGTGAGCGACGAATCCTGCTCGCCCTTCATCTTGATGAGCGCGTCCAGCACCATCGGGCCGCAGTCGTCGAGGTCGATCTCGAACGTGTCGTAGCGGGGGTTCTCGCCCGAATCGGGGTCGTAGCGATAGACCTTGAAATCCTTGACGCGCGTGGCGCCATCGGCGGCCTTGTGCACCGTGCCCTTCTTGCGCACGACACTGTTTGCGGGGAGAGAAAATTCGGCCATCGCGACAGATCCCTGGCATGGCGCGCGGCAGACGGCGCGTCGTATGATGGGGGCGTCCTAGCGCGTCACTCCCGCCGGCTCAAGGGGCGAGACCGGGGGAAACGGGCTTTGGCGCGGGCGCGGCATCCTTTTGGCCGTTTGGGAGGTTCTCTTGCCATGACAAAAAGCCTGTTCATCACCAATCCGCGCAGCGGCAGCTATGACGAGGCGCTGGTCGCGGAGCTGATCACGCTGTTCGCGCAGGGCGACCAGCCGATCGGCCGGACACTGGCCTTGGGCGAGGAGGATCTGCCGAGCGCCCAGACGGCGCGGGCCGAGGGGCTTGACCTCATCGTCATCCTGAGCGGCGACGGATCGATCAGCGCGGCCGCCGATGCGCTGGCGGGCTGGGCTGGCACGTTGCTCGTGCTACCCGGTGGCACGATGAACCTGCTCTCGGGCGCGCTCCACGGCGATCTCAGCGCGCCGGACATCGTGCGGAGCTGGCTGGCGGGCGAGGGCAAGCGGCTGCGCGTGCCGATCATCCGCGCGGGCGATCTCACCGCTTATGCCGGCATTGTCGCCGGGCCGACGGCGCTGTGGGGCGATGTGCGGGAGGATATGCGCAATCTCGATCTTGCCGCGCTGGCCGGCAGCGTTCCCCGTGCGCTGGGCGCTACTTTGGACGAATCGGGTGTGCGCATCGCGGGACAGGAAGCACAGTTCCCGGCCATTTATCTGGAGCCGTCCGACGGGGGCATCGAATCTTATGGCATCCTCGCCGCGAGCGCGGCGGACCTGTTCAAGCATGGCCTCGCCTGGTTGCAGGGCGACTTCCGCGAGGGCCCGTCCGAGCGGCTCGGCAGCCATGAGTCGCTGGTGCTGGAAGCAACGCACGGTCGGCTGGACATGTTGGTTGATGGCGAGAAGCGGACACTGCGCGGCAGGTTGGAAGCGCGGCTGGAGCCGTCCGCTCTGTGGTTCTACGCGGCGCAGGGCGCGGTGATCTGGCGGTAAGCGCAGCGCACCGATGGAGAAGCCGTTTCTGGCAGCGTGCACCCCGTGTAATCCCGCTTCCCACCCGGCGGCCGGCCTGCTTAAATGGCAGCCATGATCCACGTCCGCCCGTCGCGCGTCGCCGCGCTTCTCGCGCTCTTGCTGGCGGGGGCGTCCGCCGCGGTTGCTGCTCCGGCCGATCCCGCCGACCCGAACCTGCCGCGCCTGCGCAAGCTGCTCGCGCAAACCCCGTTGATCGACGGGCACAACGATTGGCCCGGCGTTTTGGCGGCGCGCGCTGGCGACGCACGCTGGACGATGGACCTGCGCCGGCTCGACCCCGTGGCCTATGATACCGACATCGAGCGGCTGCGCCTCGGCATGGTCGGCGGGCAGTTCTGGTCGGTCTATGTCTCGGCCGATTTGCCACCGGTCGAGCAGGTGCGCCGCACGCTCGACCAGATCGACCTCGTGAAGTCCATTGTCGCGCGTTATCCGGAGACGTTCGCGCTGGCCCACAGCGCGGCGGACGTTCGCGCCGCGCACAAGGCTGGCCGCATCGCCTCGCTGATCGGCGTGGAGGGCGGCGGCCAGATCGACGAGAGCTTCTCGGTGCTGCGCACTTATGCCGCGCTTGGCGTACGCTATCTCACCCTCACCCATAGCAAGACCACCGCCTGGGCGGATAGCGCCACCGATAATCCCCGCCACGATGGGCTGACACCGTTCGGCGTCGCGGTCGTGCGCGAGCTCAATCGCCTCGGCATGCTGGTCGACCTTGCCCATGTCAGCGAGGCCACGATGCTTGACGCGCTGGCCGCCAGCAAGGCGCCGGTGATCTTTTCCCACTCCAGCGCGCGGGCCTTGTGCGATCATCCCCGCAACGTGTCGGATGCGGTGCTGCGCAAGGTCGCGGAGAATGGCGGCGTGGTGATGGTCGCCTTCGCGCCCAATTATATTTCCGAGGCGCGGCGCGTCTGGGGCGTCGAGCAGGGTGCCCAGCGGGCGCTTTATAACCAGCCGCCGCTCAACGGCCTTTATATCGGCCAGCCCGAGCGGGCCAAGGCGGCGATGGACGCCTGGCTCGCCGAGCATCCCGAGCCTGCGGTAACGGTGCAGATGGTCGCCGACCATATCGAGCATATCGCCCGGGTCGCCGGTCCCGATCATGTCGGCCTTGGCGGCGACTATGACGGCCTGCCCACGCTGCCGGAGGGCATGGAGGGCGTCGAGAGCTATCCCCCGCTGCTCCTCGAGCTGATGAAGCGCGGCTGGAGCGATACCGACATCGCCAAGCTGGCTGGCGGCAATGTCCTGCGCGTGATGGCGCAGGCGGAGACGGTGGCGGCGCGCATGGCGAGCGAACCGCCGGCGACCTTCACCGTGCAGGCGCTGGACGGCGGCGGAACGGCGGGCGCGCGATAAGTGACGCCCGACCTCGGGCCGCCGCGCCAAGGCCCGCTTTCAATGTTCGTGGTGTGTCCCGTGGCAGGCCAGCGCCTCGATCACGTCGTCCAGCCGGGCCGGGTCGCCGATGGCGATGACGTTGCCGTCGCTGGCGTCTGTCAGCGGCTCGCCGGACCAGTCGCACATGCGCCCGCCCGCGCCCTCTACGATCGGCACCAGTGCGGCAAGGTCATGCAGCTTGAGGCCGGCTTCGACGACGATATCGATATGGCCGCTCGCAAGCAGCGCATAATTGTAGCAGTCGCCGCCCCACACGGTGTCACGACACTGGCCGGCGAGGATGGAGAAATGCTCGCCGGTGTGGCCGGGGAAATATTGCGGGCCGGTGGTGGCAAGGATCGCCTGATCGAGATCGCGGCAGCGGCGAGTGGCGGCGGGCTTGCCGTTGACGGTCGTGGTCTGCCCCATCGCGCCGACCCAGCGCTCGCCGTTGATCGGCTGGTCGATGATGCCGAGCAGCGGCCACCCATCCTGCATCAGTGCGATGAGTGTGCCGAAGATCGGTCGACCGGCGATGAAGCTGCGCGTGCCGTCGATGGGGTCGAGCACCCATTGCCGCGCGGCGCCCGGGTTCACCGCGTCGAATTCCTCGCCGATGATGCCGTCCTGCGGCCGCTCGGCCTCGATGAGGGCGCGCATCGCCAGTTCGGCGGCGCGGTCGGCTTCCGTGACCGGGGAGGAATCGGCCTTGTCCTCAATCTCGTAGCGTGCGCGGAAGAAGGGGCGGATGGCGGCGCCCGCCGCGTCGGCGAGGCGGTGCGCGAGGGCGATGTCGTCGGCTTGGCTCATGCGCGCCTCATGCCGGAGTGCGCCGCGCCTGCCTAGAGCAAAGAAGGTTCGCCCGCGCTCATAGCGCCGCGGGCATGGCGGCGGGTGCGCCGGAACCGGTCAACGCGCGCAAACGGGCGGGACTGAACGCGCGTTAAAGCTCTTCCCGTCCGCGCCGTTCTGAACGGGAATCGGGACAGGGAGCGACATGCGCCTTCTGATGTGGAGCCTCACCATCACCTTCGCGCTCGCGGGCCTTGCCTTGTGGGGCGATGGCGGCTTCGTGGGCGCGGACGTCGTCGCGCGGATGCTCGGTTTGCTCGCGCTTCTCGCCTGCCCCTTCTTCTGGACCCGGCCGGACGGTCTGGTGCCTGACGAGATCAGCCTGCCCGGAAAGCAGCGGCTGATGCTCGGCCTTGCGCTGCTCGTCGCCACCCCGCTGATCCTGCCGTGGCAGCTCTGGCTTTGATCGCGGTTGGCGCGGAGCATCGCCGCGCCTATTGAGGGGCGATGCCTGAGCTACCCGAAGTCGAAACGACCGTCGCCGGCCTGCGCACCGTGCTGGCGGATGCGCGCCTCACCCTGATCGAGCCGCGCCGCGCGGACCTGCGCTTTCCTTTCCCCGTTGATCTGCGTCAGCGGCTTACCGGCGCGACCGTCACCGGGCTCGGCCGCCGCGCCAAATATGGGCTGATCGAGACCGATCGGGGCGATACGATGATCTTCCATCTCGGTATGTCCGGTCGCTGGCGGATCGACCCGGCGGATATCGGCAAGCATGATCATCTGCTCGTCGAGACGGAGCGCCACCGCCTCGCCCTGCACGATCCGCGCCGGTTCGGTTTCGTCCATCTCGTCGAGAGCGCGGCGCTCGCCGCATATCCGGCGTTCCTCGCGCTGGGGCCGGAGCCGCTGGGCGAGGATTTCACGGCCGATCATCTCGTCCGCGCGCTCGCGGGCCGGGTCGCGCCGATCAAGGCGATGCTGCTCGATCAGCGGACCGTCGCCGGCCTTGGCAACATCTATGTGTGCGAGGCGCTCAACATGGCCGGCATCGCGCCGACGCGCGGGGCGGGGCGGATCGGCAAGGCACGGCTGGCGCGCCTGGTCGAGGCGATCCGCGCGGTGCTGCGCGCGGCCATTGCGGCGGGCGGGTCCACGCTGCGTGATTATGCGCGACCGGATGGCGAGCTTGGCTATTTCGCCAAGGAGTGGCGGGTATATGGTCGCGAGGGCGAGGCTTGCCCGTGCGGGGGAACTGTGCGTCGCCGCGTCGATTCGGGGCGCTCGACCTTCTATTGCTCCAGTTGCCAGACATGAGGCCGGATCCGGTCGACCGTGCCCGCGTGACGAGCCTGTCCGCGACGACGCGCGCCGCTGCCGGGCTGGTGGCGCTGGTCGGGCTCGCTGGCCTCGTCATCCGCTTCGGCGCCTCGTTCGATCTCACCGGCTCGACCGGCGCGGCGCTCTGGTCGATGCTGCGCTTCTTCACGATCATCGCCAATGCGCTGACGGTAGCGGTGATGGCCGCCATCGCGTTCGGCGCGGGTGCCGCGTTCCGCCCCCGCATCGTCGGCTGCGTCACGCTTGTCATGCTGTTGGTCGGCGTGGTTTACGTGCTGCTGCTGCGCGGCATCGTCGAGTTGGGCAGCGGTGCTTATGCCGCCAATATCATCCTCCATTATGTGATGCCGCCGCTCACGCTGGCCTTCTGGCTGCTCTGTGTGCCCAAGGGCGGCATTTCATGGGGCGATCCGGTGCGCTGGGCGCTGCTGCCGCTGGCCTATCTGCCCTATGCGCTCGCCCGCGCGGCAGAGGATGGGCGCTATGCCTATCCGTTCATCGACGTGGACCGGCTCGGCTGGGCGCAGGTGCTCGTCAACGCGCTGGGCATCGCGACGGGGTTCCTGCTGGCCGGCGTTGCGCTGGTGTGGCTCGACCGGCGCATGGGGCGGCGCTGAGCGGGGTGAGCGTCCGAGCGTAAGGGGAGACAGCGCTTGACCTGTCCCGACTTCGCTCGACGCGAACGGGGATAGCTCTTGGAACGACGCCGTTCTCCTGCTTTCGCAGGAGCACAAACCAGGGCCAGCGGGCCGGCGTTTCGATCTGAGGCGTCGGCTAGCCGTGTCCCGTCCCTACAGCGGGGCGCACGCCCGCTCCAGCCATGCCTTTGCCTCGCCCTCAAGTTGCGGGCCGACAATCGCCAGCGTCTTGGCATGGTAGGCGTCGACCCATGCCCGCTCCTCGTCGGTCAGCATCTCGACGGCGATCAGCGCGCGGTCGAGCGGCGCATGGCTCAGCGTCTCGAAGCCGAGAAACGGCTTTTCCGCCCCGTCGATCTCTCGCGCTACCACCAGCACCAGATTTTCGATGCGGATGCCGTAGGCGCCGGTCTTGTAATAGCCCGGCTCGTTGGAGAGGATCATGCCTGCCTGCAAGGGCTCGTCGCCGCCCCCGAAGGTGGCGATGCGCTGCGGCCCTTCATGCACCGAGAGGAAGCTGCCGACGCCATGGCCGGTGCCATGGGCATAATCCAGCCCCTGCGCCCAGAGGAACTGCCGCGCCAGCACGTCGAGCTGGCTGCCGCGCGTGCCGGCGGGGAACTGTGCGCGCGCGAGCGCGATATGGCCCTTGAGCACGAGCGTGAAGTCGCGGCGCATCGCGTCGGTCGGGGTGCCGATCGCCATGGTGCGGGTGATGTCGGTCGTGCCATCGCGATACTGCCCGCCCGAATCGACGAGCAGCAGCGTGCCGGTCTCGACCGGGCGGCAGGTCTCCTCGCTCGCCTTGTAATGGACCACGGCGCCGTTCGGCCCCGATCCGGCGATGGTGTCGAAGCTCAGGTCGACCAGCGCGCCGGTCTCCTCGCGGAACCGCTGGAGACGGTCGGCCACGCTCAGCTCGGTTTCGCCGCCTTTCGGGCCTTCCACCGAAAGCCAGTGGAGGAAGCGGGAGAGCGCCGCGCCGTCGCGCGCCTGCGCGGCCTTGTGGCCGGCGATCTCGGTGGCGTTCTTGATCGCCTTGGGCAACACGGCCGGGTCGCGCAGCGGGCGGATGGTCGCGCCGGCCTTGTCCAGCGCCTCGAAGATCGCCGCCACCGCCCGATCGGGGTCGACCGCGACTGTCTGGCCGGCGAGAGCGTGCAACGCGGCGGTGAACTCCGAACGGTCGCGGATCGTCACCGCATTGCCGAGATGCGCGCGCACCGCTGCGTCGATCTTGGCCGGGTCGACGAACAACTCCGCCTTGCCGTCGGCATGAAGCAGCGCATAAGCGAGCGCGACCGGCGTTCGCGAGACATCGGCGCCGCGGATGTTGAATGTCCAGGCGATCGAATCGAGCGCGGTCAGCACCGTCGCGTCGAGTCCTTCCGCCTGCATCCACGCGACCATGTCCGCCCGCTTGGCGGCGCTGGTCTTGCCGGCGTAGCGCTCCTCATGCGGCACCAGATGCGCCTTGCTCGGCGCGGGCCGGTCGGTCCACACCGCGTCGACGGGGTTGGTCTCCACCGGCACGAGGGTCGCGCCCTGCTTGGCCAGCGCTCGCGTTGCCTCGTCGACCCAGCGGCTGGTGTGGAGCCACGGATCGTAGCCGATCCGCGCGCCGGCGGGGGCATGGGCGCCCAGCCAGGCCGCGATGCTGGTCTGCGGAACGCTCTCATATTGCCAGTGGGTGCCGTCCACCTGCTCGCGCACCTGCAACGTATAACGACCGTCGACGAAGATGGCGGCCTCCTCCGGCAGCACCACGGCGCTGCCAGCCGAGCCAAGGAAACCGGTCAGCCAGGCGAGTCGCTGTGCATAGCCGCCGACATATTCGGAGAGGTGCTCATCGGTGAGCGGGACGACGAAGCCATCCAGCGCCTGCCGCTGCAATTGCGCGCGCAGGGCTTTGAGGCGGTCTTCATGGCTGGACATGGGGCATTCCTGATTGTTTTCGCTGGCGCCACCATAGGCCTTTTGCCGTCGCTTGCCAGCGCGGCCGCAGAGTGGCGCCCGAAGAATATCCCGTGGAACGGCGGGATCTCACGACTTGTTAAGGGCGTGGAGGCTATGCCGGCACGGCTGGGAAACGGACTGCACTCGTGTCACAATCGCTCGTTCTTTCACATAGTTGGCCGGCTTATGAGGTCGCTGAGCGCATGCCGGCGATGGTGCTGCCGTCGCTCGCGGAGCAGGCCGTATCCGCGCCGATCGGCGTGTGGAACTGCCATCTGGCGGACCAGGCGTTGCATTGGTCACCCGCCGTCCATGCCCTGTTCGCCCTGCCTGCGGACGAGCCCTTGGTGCGCTCGCTCGTCGTCTCTCTCTACCTGCCGGAGTCGCGCCTTCAGATGGAGGCGCTGCGCGGCTATGCCATCAAGCATGGCCGTGGCTTCACGCTGGACGCGCAAATCCAGCGGGCCGATGGCGACCGGCGCTGGATGCGGCTCTCCGCCGTGCCGATCATTGATCGGGGGCGCGTCGTGCGCCTCGCTGGAACGAAGCAGGACGTGACGGCCGAATATGACGGGCTGGGCTGAACGGCCGCTTGCAATGCCATTGAGCCGCGCGGCGAGCGCGCCTATCTCGGCGCGATGACCGACGCATCCCGGCCGCCCCGCGCGGCGCAACGCCCCCACCAGACAACCCATCACGGCCGCACCCTCGACGACCCATGGGCGTGGCTACGCGACCCCGGCTATCCCGAGGTGACAGACCCGGATGTGCTCGCCTACCTCAAGGCCGAGAACAGCTATTTCGAGGCCCAGATGGGTGCCCGCAAGCCGCTGGTCGACCGGCTGTTCGACGAGATGAAGGCGCGCATCAAGGAGGATGACCGCTCGGTGCCGCAGAAGGACGGCGCGTTCGTTTACTGGAGCAGCTTCGAGACCGGCGAGCAATATCGCCGCCACTGGCGCCGTCCGGTCGGCGCGCCGGATGACGGCTCGGCCGATGAGTTGATCGTCGATGAGCCCGCGCTGGCCGAGGGCAAGGATTATTTCCGGCTCGGCGCCGTCGCCATTTCAAACGACGACCGCCTGCTGGCCTATGCGATCGACGACAATGGCTCGGAGCGCTACACCGTCCGCATCAAGGATCTGACCACCGGCGCCATGCTGCCGGACGTGATCCCCGATGTGCTCTCCGCCCTGGTCTGGACCAGCGATGATAGCGCGCTCGTCTACGCTCCCGCCAACGCGCAGTGGCGGACCGATCGCGCCGTGCTCCATCGCCTGGGTACCGACGCGAAGGATGACGTGCTGCTTTATCAAGAGGCGGATGAGGGCTTTCGCGTCTCGGTCGGCCTCACGTCGGCAGAGAACTGGATCGTCATCGCCACCGGCGACCATGTCACCAGCGAGGTGCGGCTGGTGCCGGCGGGCGATCCTACAGCCGAGCCTATCCTCGTCTCCGCCCGCGTGCCCGAGCGCGAATATGACGTCGATGAGCATGAGGGCTGGCTCTATATCCGTACCAACGACACCCACTCCAATTTCCGCCTCGCCCGCGCTCGCATCGAGACGCCGGACCAATGGGAGGAGGTGCTGGCCCCCTCCGATCATTTCTACCTGACCGACGTTTCGTTGTTCAAAAGTTTCTACGTCACCGAGGGACGCGAGGACGGCCTCGACCAGATCGAGATCCGCGACTACGCCACCAACACGGCCAAGCGCCTCGATTTTCCCGAGCCGAGTTATGTTGCCGGGCTGGACGACAACCCCGAATATGATGTGGCCAAGTTGCGCATCAGCTATGAATCGATGGTCTCTCCCGAGACCATCCTCGATTACACGCTGGCGGACGGCCACCGCGAGATTCTCAAGGTGCAGGAGATCCCTTCCGGCTTCGATCCCGCGCTCTATGCCAGCGAGCGGCTGATGATCCCGGCGCGCGACGGCACGCTCATCCCCGTCTCCATCCTCCACCGCCGCGATTTCCCCATGGATGGCTCGCGGCCCCTCTACCTCTATGGGTACGGTGCCTACGGCATCGCCATCGAGCCGGGCTTCGGTACCTCGCGCCTCAGCCTCGTCGATCGTGGCTTCGCCTTCGCCATCGCCCATATCCGCGGCGGCGACGATCTCGGGCAGGAGTGGTACAAGGCCGGCAAGCTGGAGCGGCGGACCAACACGTTCACCGATTTCGTCGACGTCGCGCGCGGCCTCATCGAACGTGGCTATACCAGTGCGGGTCGTATCGCGACGTCGGGCGGCTCGGCCGGCGGCGAGCTGATGGGCGCCATCGTCAATTCCGACCCCGAGCTGTGGGGCGCAGTGGTGGCGCATGTGCCCTTCGTCGACGTGCTCAACACCATGCTGGATGAGACGCTGCCACTGACGCCGGGCGAGTGGCCGGAATGGGGCAACCCCATCGAGGACGCCGCAGCCTATGATTTGATCGCCAGCTATTCCCCGTATGACAATGTGACGGCGCAGCCCTATCCGCCGATGCTGGTGACGGCGGGCCTCAACGATCCGCGCGTCACTTATTGGGAACCGGCCAAATGGGTCGCTCGCCTGCGCGCCACCCGCACGGACGACAAGCTGCTGCTGCTCAAGACCAACATGGAAGCCGGCCATGGCGGCAAGTCGGGTCGCTGGGAATCGCTGCGCGAGACTGCCGAGGAGTTCGCCTTCATCCTCTGGCAGATGGGCGTGGAGGAATGATTCGGGGACGCCGCATCAGGGGGCTATGCGTCCCATGACCGGCGTCTTTACCTTGGCGATCGTCGCCGAGCCGGCGGACATCGACATCATGGGCCATGTCAACAATGCCGTCTGGGTGCGCTGGATGGAGGCCATCGCCACGGCGCACTGGCAGGCGCTTGCCCCGGCCGAGGCGCAGCAGCGCTATGGCTGGGTCGTGACCCGGCACGAAATCGCCTATCATGGCAACGTCGGGGTCGGCGAGACGGTGACGGCGCGCACCTGGGTGCCGGACCCGCCGCGCGGCGCCCGCTTCGATCGCATCGTCGAGTTCGCTGGCGCGGACGGCAAGGTGAAGGTCGCTGCACGGACCAGTTGGGCGATGATCGACCTGGCGACCCGCCGGCTGATGCGCGTGCCGGCAGATTTGGCCGCGCTGTTCGTGCGGGCGACATAAGCCACCCGGCCAGCTCCGAAAGCGCTGCCCGCCCGCCGCGATCCGTGCTCCTGTCTTCGCGGGCACATGAGGAAGCGCTGATCGAGGGCTCGCCCTCCCGAGCGCTTCCCTCAAGCCGGGTCGAGTTGCTCCAGCGCTTCGCTCGCGGCCATCCAGCTTTCCTCGGCCATCTCAATGGCATCCTCCAGCTTGGAACGGCGCCGCATCAATTCGCCCATCGTGCAGTCCTTCTCCTCCGGGCCGGCGGAGGCGGGATCGAACATGGCGCGGTCAATGCGGGAGCGGGCGGCGGTGAGGTCAGCGAGCGTCTTTTCCGCCTTCTTCACGTCGGCCTGCAGGGCCTTGTAGCGCTCGCGCACCTGCGCGGCAGCGCGGCGATCGGCCTTGCGGTCGGTCTTGCCGCCGCCGTCGCGCGCCGGTGCGCCGGCACCGCGCCCCAGCACGAAGTCGGTATAATCCTCCAGCGAGCCGTCATAAGGCAGCGCTCTCCCGCCATCGACCAGCACCAGCCGGTCGGCGACGAGGCCGATCATGTGGCGGTCGTGGCTGACGATCACCACCGCGCCGCTATAGCTGTTGAGCGCCTGCACCAGCGCCTCGCGGGCGTCGACGTCGAGGTGGTTGGTCGGCTCGTCAAGAATGAGCAGATGCGGCGCGTCGCGGGTGATGAGCGCCAGAGCCAGCCGCGCCCGCTCGCCGCCGGAGAGCGAGCCGACCTTCTGGGTCGCCCGCTCGCCCGCGAAGCCGAAGCGGCCGAGTTGCGCGCGCACCGCGCCCGGTGTCGCGCCCTTCATCGTTCGCGTCATATGCTCCAGCGGCGTATCGCCGACGTCCAGCTCTTCCACCTGATATTGCGTGAAATAGCCAACGTTCATCTTGCCCGAGGCTGTCATTGCCCCGTCCAGTGCCGGGAGCTGCCCGGCGAGCAGCCGGGCGAGCGTGGTCTTGCCGTTGCCGTTGCGGCCGAGCAGTGCGACGCGGTCGTCCGGGTCGATACGCAGGTTGAGGCGCTGGAGCACGGGCGTGCCGTCATAGCCAACCGCCGCCATGTCCAGCGTGATGAGCGGCGGGCGCAGGGGCTGCGGATCGGGGAAGTCGAACGCCAGGCTGGGATCCTCCACCGCCGCCGCGATCGGCTGCATCCGCGCCAGCGCCTTGGCGCGCGACTGGGCCTGCTTGGCGGTGCTCGCCCGTGCGCTGTTGCGGGCAATATAGTCCTGCAGCTTGGCACGCTGCGCTGCCTGCTTCTCGCGCGCCGCCTCCAGTTGGGCGAGCCGCTCGCTGCGCTGCCGCTCGAACGCGTCGTAACCGCCCGGGTAAAGGGTGATCCGGCCATTCTCCAGATGCAGGATATGGTCGACCACATTGTTGAGCAGGTCGCGCTCGTGGCTGATGATGAGGACGGTGGCGCGATAATCCTTGAGGAAATTCTCCAGCCACAGCGTCGCTTCAAGGTCGAGGTGGTTGGAGGGTTCGTCGAGCAGCAGCAGGTCGGGCGCTGAAAAGAGCAAGGCGCCCAGCGCCACGCGCATTTTCCAGCCGCCCGAATAGCTGTCCAGCGGCCGGTTCTGCATCTCCTCGTCGAAGCCGAGGCCGGCGAGGATACGGCCGGCACGGGCGGGGGCGCTATAGGCGTCGATGGCGATCAGCCGATCGTGCAGGTCTCCAAGACGGTGTGGATCTTCGCACGTCTCGCTCTCGGTGAGCAGCGCGGCGCGCTCGGTATCGGCGGCAAGCACTGTCTCGAACGGGGTGGCGGTGCCGCTTGGCGCTTCCTGCGCAATATAGCCCAGCCGTGTGTCGCGCGGCATCTCGATCGCGCCGCCGTCCGGCTCGATCTGGCCGATGATCGCCTTCATCAGCGTCGACTTGCCCGCGCCATTGCGGCCGATGAGGCCGATGCGTGCGCGGGGCGGCAATGCGGCGCTCGCGCGGTCCAGAATCGTGCGGCCCCCGAGGCGCACCGTGATGTCGGTGATCGTCAGCATGGCGCGCCGTTAGAGCATTTTGTCCGCGGGCGGAACCGTCAGGGGAAGATCGCCTTTGCGCGGCGGCGCGTCCTCAATCCACCTGGCCGCCAATCCAGCCGGGCGGGTCGCTGGCCGGGAAGGACTCGTCGGATGCCTGATCGACCGCATCCCATTCGGCATTGGGTTGGGCCTGCTCCGCCAGAATCGCGCGAGCTTGATCGAGCACCTGCGCAATCACCGCCGCATGGGTGCCGGAAAGCTCGCCTTCCACATCATCCTCAATCTCACCGATGCAGGCACATAGCTGTTGACGAACGGCCTCGGCACTGTGCGTCTCCAGGGGAATATCGGGTTGCTGCCGAAACAGGGTGACCGCCCGATCGGTCGCGGCTGCGATGGCTGCGGCGTCTAACGGATCGTCATATTCGTGGGGCATGGCCGACTCCCCTTCTTCTGCATGTCAATCCTAAGCCCGGCGGGGTTGTTACAGCAACAGCCAGCCATGGCTTCCGGCGACGGCGCCAAAGATGGTGATGTAGCTCAGCACGAGCAGCACCACGTGCACGCGGTGAAGCGCAGTGAACGCCTGTTCGGGATTGCGCGCCACCCATTTTGGAAGGATCCGGTGGAGGATGAGTGGTTCGCCGATGAACAGGAGGAAGGCGAACAGGGTCCACACGCAGACCATGGCGTGCATCCACCAGAAGCGGATGTCGGTGAACCGGTCCCACAGGTCCAGCCGTTCGATCATGTAGAAGCCGGTCAGCCCGGCGAGGATCACCGCGCCGCGCGCCTGCCAGACGAAGCGCCCTTCGAAGGCTTCGAACACGCGCAGCCGATCGGGCCCGAGATCGCCGCGCCGCACTGCAGGCAGCGCCACGGTCGTCGCCATGGAGACACCGCCGATCCACAAAACCACGGCGAGCACATGCAGCACGCGGGCGAGGGCTAGGTCATCCATGGTCTGGTCTCCTTGCTCGGCCGCTGCCGATCCACGCTGCCGGTCTCATTGGGCGGCCTGCGCGGCTGCCTGGGGTGTCAGTGCGCCGTCGCCGATCATCACGATCTGCAGCAGGACATCGTCGCTGCGGGCGGCCGCCCAATGTTCGCCGCCCTGGGCCGGGACCACGATGACGCTGCCGGGGCCGAAGCGGCGCTCGCCGGCCCGGTCGACCCGTCCGCCGTCTCCCCAGGAGAGTGTGCCGGCGAGGACAGTGAGCAGACGGACGCCCCCTGCCTCCCCATGCGGCGCCAGTGCGCTGCCCTTGGCGAGACGAAGCAAGGCAACGAGCGGCTGTCCCGTCCTGCCGGTTGCCACGATAGCCCGGCGCGCCGCGTCATGAACGACGTCATAGCGCAGCGCGTCGAGATCGAGCGGGGCCGTGCGGGCTGGCAGCGCGGCCGGTAGGGCCAGGGCCGCCAGCGTGCTGACGATCATGAGGCCGGTCTTCATTCCGTTTCTCCCGAGTGAAGCGCAGGGGGACATGGCGCCCCCCGCGCCATGTCCCGTGCCCGGCCGGGACCGACTCCAACGATGAACGCGCCGCCCGGTGTGGAGGAGGGGCGGTGCTCATCGCCCGAGCCGTGGGGAGACCGGGGTGAGAGCAGGCAAGCGGTGCCGTGGTCCGGCCTCCGCTGATGAACCAGGACAGTTCACCGCTTGCGATGCTGTGATCGACCGGCGAAATAACATGCATCGATCATTCATCATTTGTGCCAACGCAATTCGGCAGCTATTTTGACGCGGTCGGTGGGCCGGATCGGTGCCGTTCCAATCACCTTGGTTGGGCAGTGTCGGGGGGACGATTTGGTCGGAGGAGTTATGCGGATCGAAGCGAAGGACGCATCGGCATGGGCGGCGCGGGTGGCCGCACTCGATTTGTTCCGTGCGCTCCCGGACGGAGCGCTCGGCGACGCCTGCAGCGCCATGCGGATCGAGAAAGTCGCGAGGAATCGTCTGATTTTCGAGCAGGGGGAGCCAGCCGAGCGCGCCTATGCTCTCGATTCAGGCAGTGTGCGAATAGCCCAGACCGGCGGTGATGGTGGCCAGGCCGTGATCCGCTTCATCGCGCCCGGCGAAATGTTCGGCACAGTGCCGCTCTTCACCGATCACCGCTTCCCTGCCGATGCGATCGCGACCGATGATTCGCTGGTCCTGAGTTGGAGCGAGCGCGACCTGATTGCGCTGATCGGAGCCCATCCGGCGATTGCCATCAACCTTATCGGTATCCTCGGCGCCCGGTTGGCCGAACTGCAGGAGCGGGTGCGCGAACTCGCTACCCAGCGCATCGAGCAGCGGATCGCTCAGGCCGTGCTGCGGCTGGCGACGCAGGCGGGGCAGGATACGCGCGATGGCGTCAAAATCGATTTTCCCCTGCGCCGCAAGGACCTCGCCGACTATGCCGGCACTACGCTGCATACGGCGAGCCGGACGCTGGCCGCCTGGGAGAAGGCTGGCCTGTTAACCAGCCATGATCGGCGCCTGACCGTGCACGATATCGTCCATATCCGCCGGATCGCGGCCCTCTCCCCGGCCTGACGATCGAGACGCCGATCCGGACGGTTGGGGGCGTCGACGGGGGCGGAAGAGCTACGCTCCGGGTGCCATCGCGGCAGGCTGCGCGCGCCTATCCTCGCTCCTAGGCGGCGACCATGTTCACCGTGCGGGTTTGTGCTGGGGGGAGGGCGCCCTTCTTCGCCGTCGCCAATAGCTCTTGCTTGCGGCTCATCATGGCGTCGCGCAGCGCGACGAGATCCACGGCCGTCTTGCGACACTGGGCGAACATGCCGTCTCCGGACCTCTCCTCCTCACGGACATGATGCTTGATCTCCTCGGAGAGGACTTTCACCTTGGCATCGTAAAAGTCGTCTCCGGGACTGCCTGCCTCGATATCGTTGACGAGCAGCTTGGCGCCATCATGCTCGACATAGGCCTCGTCGAGCGTGTGGTCCTCGATCACGCCGCGAAAAGCGGGATAGAATAGCTCCTCCTCGATCGTCGTATGGATCTTGAGCTCGGTGCAAATCTCCTGTGCGAGCGTCCGCTTTTTGCTGGCGGATGAGGCCTTCTCGAACTGTTCGAATAGATCCTCGACCTTCCGATGGTCGGCTTTGAGTAAAGCGATAGCGTCGGTGAATGTCGGGGTGGCCATGGTTGCTCTCCTGAAAACTGCCTGCTTCCAGAAGTCCCTGTGCCGGTCTTCGTTCCCTCTCAGCGTCCCGGTTCGTCGCAATTGGGGCAGAGCGAAGCGCGGAGAGGGGGCGCGCGCGCTCGAGGCGGGTCACGATCGCACAGTCGGATTTCAATGCTCTAGCACATTGGCTGCGCGATTTGGGCGCTCCTCCTTCTTGCTCCAATATCGCGCACTGAATGATTGTCCTTCCTCCAGCAAGCCTTTGTTATTCCCCTGAGATTCTGACGTTAGAGGGCCGGCTCTGGTTCGGCTGACAATCCAGGGCGCAGCGGTAGCAGGTCCACCAGTTGTTGCGCGGCGGCGGGCAGGATTCCCTTGCTGCGGCGATAGACGAAGAATTGGCGGCGGAGTGTTAGCGCCTCGCTTTCGATGAGGCGGATCGAGCCGGCGGCTTCCGTGCGGGCCAGCACGGGGCGGGGCAGCCATCCGAGGAGGCGGGATTCGACGACCAATGCCAGCATGGCGCAGAGCGAGCGGGTTTCGACCGCAATGATGGGGGGTGTGCGGCCCGCGTTGCGCAGCGCCCTTTCGAACAGGATGCGCGGGCTGGCGCCGCGCTCCGGCATGACCCAGCGCTCGCGCAGCATCTCATCTAGTGTGACCACCTCTTGCTTCGCCAGTGGATGATTGGCGGAGCAGAAGACGCTGAACATGTCGTCGAAGCGGCATTCCGCCAGTGCAAGAATATCGGGATGTGCCGGGATTTCTGCTCCGATCATGACGTCGATCTCCCGGCCAACCAACGCGGCGGTCAGCTGGTCCTCGGGTGCTTCGAGCAGTTCGACGCGCAGCCCCGGGGCGGTTTCGGTGAGAGCAGCCAGGGCGGTGTTGAGGATGGTGCGCGTGATGGTCGCGACCGCGCCGACCCGCACCACGCCGCGTCGTAAGCCGCGCACCGCATCCAGCGAGTCCATCGCCTGCTCCAGCTCGAACAGCAGCAGGCGGACGTGCGGCAGGATTGCTTCGCCGGCACTGGTCAGCACCATGCCCTTGCTGTGCCGCTCGAACAATCGGTGGCCGGCGCGTGCCTCCATGTCGCTGATCACCCGGCTGAGTGCGGATTGGGTCAAGAACACACTGGGCGCAGCGCGGCCAAGGCTGCCCTTGTCCACGACAGCGAGGAATGCGCGTAGCTGACGGAGATCAAAAGTCATTCGTAATCCGAATGGATTGAGGTCAATAATGCAATAGCTTTCATGGCTCTGCCATCGCAACACGAGACAACGACGTGGAGGGTGTGAAGGTGAGGAGCATGAAGACCGTTCGTGAGGTAACGATCGCCCTGCTGCGCGAGCTCGGCATGACGACGGTGTTCGGCAATCCGGGGTCGACCGAATTGCCGATGTTTCGCGATTTTCCCGACGACTTCCGCTATGTTCTGGGCCTGCAGGAAGCCATGGTGATGGGCATGGCGGATGGCTATGCGCAGGCGACACGCAACGCCGCTCTGGTCAACCTGCATTCCTCGGCTGGGGTCGGCCATGCGCTCGGCAATCTGTTCACGGCCTACCGCAACCAGACGCCGCTGGTGGTGACGGCCGGCCAGCAGGCGCGCTCAATCCTACCTTATGAGCCCTTCCTGTTTGCCGAGCAGGCGACGGAATTTCCCAAGCCATTCGTCAAATGGAGTGTCGAGCCCGCACGCGCAGGGGATGTTCCGGCTGCGATCGCCCGGGCCTATTATGTCGCGATGCAGGCGCCATGCGGGCCGACGTTCGTGTCCGTGCCGGTCGATGACTGGGATCGACCCTGCCCACCTATCTTGGCCCGCCGGGTCAGTCGTCGGGTGCATGGCGATGCGGCTCAGCTTGCAGACGTGGCGAACGCGCTGGCGAGGGCCGAGCGGCCGGTCTTCGTGGTTGGTGCATCGGTGGCGCGCGACGACGCCTGGGACGAGGTGATTGCCCTTGCCGAGCGGCACCGTGCGCCGGTGTGGGCGAGCCCGATGTCGGGTCGCAACAGTTTCCCCGAGGACCACGCCCTATTCGCGGGCTTTCTCGCCGCCGGGCGTGAGGCGATTGTGGAGCGCCTGACTGGCCACGATCTGATCCTCGTTCTCGGTGCGCCGGTCTTCACCTATCATATCGAGGGCTTCGGTCCGCACGCGCCGGACGGGGCGGCACTGTTCCAATTGACCGACGATCCCCAACAAGCGGCCTGGGCGCCGGTGGGCAGCGCCGTGGTCACCAGCCTGAAGCCGGGCATTGCCGATCTTCTTGCCGGGGCCGCGCCGCGTGACCGTTCGGCGCCGCCACCTCCCGCCCGCGCGCCGCGAATCACCGGCACGGTGATGACCGACGCCTATCTGCTCCAACAGATCGCGGCCCTGCGCCCTGCGGGCAGCATCATTGTCGAGGAAGCGCCATCGAGCCGGGGTGCGATGCATGATCATCTGCCGATCACGGAGCGTGACGGCTTCTACACCTGTGCCAGCGGAGGCCTTGGCCACGGCTTGCCTGCTGCCGTGGGCGTGGCGCTGGGCCGTCCTGATGAAAAGGTGATCGCGATCCTTGGCGACGGCGCGAGCATGTATGCCATCCAGGGCCTGTGGAGCGCGGCGAAGCTGGGCGTGTCGATCACCTTCGTCATCGTCAACAACCGGCGCTACGAGGCGCTGCTTAGCTTTCGTAGCCATTTTGGGCTGGATAAAGTAGAGGGAACGCGGCTCGACGATATCGATTTTTGTGCTCTCGCGCAGGGGCAGGGCATTCCCGCCACACGCGTAGAGACCGCCGATGCGCTCGATAATGCCCTGCGCACCGCCTTTGCCGCGACTGGTCCGCGGCTTGTCGAGGTGCTCGTCGATTGAACCCCTGCTGACCGACTCATCAAGTCGAGCAGCGCGGCGGACAGCTCGGTAGCCTGATCGTAACGCAGCTCCGCTTCGAGGTACGGGATCAGTGCACGCGCCGCCTTGGCGGAAATATGGCCAGCTCCTTTGAAACGTGAGAAGGTGGCCAGCTTGTCCAGCAATGTGTCCGCCGCGCTCTTCGGCAAGCACAGCCTGCGAAGTTTGGCGCCGATCTTGTCGGGAGTTTCTTGAGCTATGGCATGGGCAATGTGGTCAAGCTGGTCCGGCTTGTCCTGTTTCGCCATAGCGCTTCGCCCAGGGCATAGCGGAGCTTGCCTGCGCGCTCCCAGATGGCCTGTGCTTCATCCTTCAGTTTCATTACGGTGATTGCTGGTCGGCCGGCCGTCCGATCCGCTGGCACACTTCCTTGACGGAGAGTGTCAGCAGGCACTCGCCATCCGCGTAGCCATGCGCAGGTTTAACGACACCTTCACCGCATCCGCAGATTTCCGGGGCTTTGGCGGTTGTCTGCGGACCGCTGTGGGATGGTAGCTGGCGGAGACGCCGGGATTCGAACCCGGGGTAGCCCCTTAAGGCTACGACGGTTTAGCAAACCGCTGGTTTCAGCCACTCACCCACGTCTCCGCGCGCCGGCGCGGGCAAGTGGCGGCCCGCGCGGCAGAAGGCGGCCTATAACCGGGCTGTTCGGGGTTGGCAACGCTCGGTGAAATTCCCCGCCTCAATTCCCGGTAAGACGAGAAACGCGTCTGCAGGCGTGGCGCGACCAGCCGGCTTTGGATGTCGATCACCTGCAGAAAACGCCGGTTTTATGCGATCCTTCAGGTCCGCAGTCCTCGCGACTCGGCCGGCACCCCTCATCGCTGAACTTCGTAGAACCAAGCCGGAACATCGTGGAGGACTTCTCCAGGAGCGTTCGCTTTATCTCATATCATCATCGACTCGTCGCTGCGGCCAGGCGGTTGATTCGCCAGGGGCGGGGGCATCTGGTACCTGCCCGCCACCTGCAAAACGATATATAGCAGAGCAATCGGGTGGCAAGATTCAACCTTAGTCCCGGGGGGGCGCTGACATATCTGCGATCTCTCGCGCCTGAGCGGGAGATTTTCCTCCGGACCGGGGGGCAGGTGCGCTTCCTCAAGATCACGACGCGTTTTCAGTGGATGGCTGCACTTTCGGTGCTGGCTGTCCTGCTGTTGTGGGCGTTTGGAACCGTGTCGCTGCTGTGGAGCCAGGCAAATATCGCCCTGGAGCGCTCCTCACTGGCCAGCGACCGGGCCGCCGTCGCCACGCGCGAGGCGAAGGTGAGCGCCTACCAGCGGTCGGTCGACGACATCGCTAGTGATATCGAGGCGCGGCAGGATGCGATCGAGGAGATCATGCGCGCCAATCTGGGCACGGCGCCGGCGGGCGCTGCGGTCGTCGGCCCGGACGAAGCAGGGCAGGGTCGTCCGGCGGCAGCGGTCGGCAAGCCGCTCAGTGCGTTGTCGCCTGAGGCCGCCCGTCTCGAAGCGTTGCAGCGCGAGCAGGCTGCGCTGGAAGCTCGCCTTACCCAGGCCGCGCAAACCCGGCTCGCGCGTGTTGAGCAGGCGATTCGCAGCTTCGGTCTCAATCCGACGAAGCTGAGTGCGCCCCGGCGTGGACAGGGCGGCCCGTTCATCCCCGCCGGCGCGGCCGTCGCGTCCGACGAAGGCCTGCGCAATCTTGCCACCCTGCTCACGCGGCTGAGCGTCATGGAGGCAGCGTTGGCTTCCATCCCCTCCGGCCGACCGACGGCGGCGCCAATGGAAACCAGCTCCTATGGTTATCGGCGCGATCCGTTCGTTGGCTCGCTCGCCTTCCACTCCGGCATCGATTTTCCTGGCAGGCATGGTCAGCCCATTCTCGCGGCGGCGCCCGGCAAGATCAGCTATGTCGGTGCGCGGCAGGGTTACGGCAATGTCGTCGAGGTTGACCATGGCAAGGGGCTGATGACACGCTATGCGCACCTCTCCGGCTACGCCGTGCGGCCGGGGCAGAAGGTGAAGCGCGGGCAGACGATCGCCCGCATGGGCTCGACCGGGCGCTCGACGGGAACACATCTTCATTTCGAAGTGCGCGTCAACGGCGCGGCGGTCAATCCGCGCCCCTTTCTGGAGGCACGGCAGGATGTTCTCGAAGTCCAGCAACTCGCCAAGCGTCGCGTCGCCGATGGCTACCGGGGCTAAGCACACACCCTATTCGATCATCGGCGGCGATGTCGCCATCCACGGGAATGTGGAAGCGAGCGTCGACCTGCATATCGACGGCAAGGTCGAGGGAGATATCAGCTGCGCAGCTTTGGTGCAGGGCCCCGAGAGCCGAATTCAGGGCCATATCACGGCCAGGAGTGCGCGGATCGGCGGGCAGGTCGATGGATCGATCAGCGCCGAGGAGCTTGTTATCGAAGCGAGTGCGCGCGTCACTGGCGACGTTTCTTACCAGAGCATCAGCATTGCGACCGGCGGGCTAGTGGATGGCAAGATGACCCACATGAGCCGCGCGGCCGACCTCAAGCTGGTGGGCACCGACGCGGGTTGACACTGGCTGAGGGCGGAGCTTTGGCGCGGCGCGCGGGGCTTGGGTCCACCTCATACTGCTGACGAGCGCATCGGTGGCCGATGGAGCGGCGCCACAGCGATTTCGCCGCTCATTCCTTGATTGGATCGCAGCTTTTCCCGAGGCCGGCCTGTCTTGGTGAGGGTGGATGGCTCCGTGTCTCGTGGTCGCGCTCCGGTCCGCTGCCTGAGCTGCAGGAGGGGCTGGGACAGCACGTCATCCGGCCAATAAACAATTCGGGACGAGACCCGGATTGGGTCTCGCCCCGAATGTCCGCCAATTTCCTTCCCCCCGGTAGGAAACTGAGCGGAGGACGGTAAACGCCGGCCGGGCCTCAGGCTTCTTCCAGCTTTACCAAACGCAGATAGGGCTTGAGTGTGCGATAGCCCTGCGGGAACAGCCGGCTGGCCTCCTCGTCGGACAGTTTGGGTGAGATCACGACCTCGTCGCCGACTTCCCAGTTGACCGGGGTGGCGATGCTGCGAGCGTCGGTGAGCTGCAGGCTGTCGATCGCGCGGAGAATCTCCGGGAAGTTGCGGCCGGTGCTCGGCGGATAGGTGAGGATGAGGCGGATTTTCTTCGACGGGTCGATCACGAACACAGAACGCACCGTCACCGTGGGATCGCTCTCCGGATGGATCATGTCATAGAGCGTCGACACCTTGGCGTCGGGATCCGCGATCATCGGGAAGTTCAGCGCGTAGCCCTGCGTTTCCTTGATATCGACATCCCAGCGATGGTGCGCCTCAACCGGATCGACGGAGAGGCCGATGGGCTTGACGTTGCGCTTCTTCCATTCTGCGTCCAGCTTGGCCACTTCGCCCAGCTCGGTGGTGCAGACGGGCGTGAAGTTCTTCGGGTGGCTGAACAGCACGCCCCAGCTGGATCCCAGCCAATCATGGAATTTGATGCGGCCGTGGGTCGTCTCCTGCTCGAAATCAGGAGCGATCTGTCCAAGACGAATATTCATTGCGAGAATCCTCCATTGGGTCTCCGCCAATTTGGGGATGGTGGATGCAACAGGCAAATGAATGATATGATGGGTTGAAGGCAGATATGTTGGTTTTAACTGACCGAAACAGGCGGATTCGCTCAAGCCCTGCCTCGTTAAGCGCGCCCATCCCTGTCTGACCAAGAAGCGGCCCGTGTCGGGTATTTGTCGCTGCCCGGAAAACGCATCAGCAGGGGGCGGACACTTCGATCTGGTTGAAGCCGACGGCCCACAGCTGTTCGATAACTGACGCTAGCCTGCTGCTGCTCGGGGAGGCCGGGCGCGGCGCCAAGTTCGATTGTCTCCAGCCCCAACGCGATCCATGCGGCTAGCGGGACCGCCGCGACGAACAGGAAAAGGGACAAGGGCTGGTCAATCACGCCCACGCGGATCAGCGTAAACAGGACGACCGAGGCGATGGCCATCAATCCTACGAAGGCCAGGATGAGAGGTCCGATCATCAGCGAGCTCGCCTGCCCAGACGGTGGGAAATGAATGGGCCGATGCGATTTCATGCTGGCCTCGCCACAGGGGCAAGGCGGCCGGCCCGGCTGCGCGTCACAATATGGGGCATCATGATGCCCTCCTTGCCGCCTTACCTTCAGGCCGCTTGATCCATCAAGCAAATGAATATAATTGGATATTGAAAGGAAAGATTCTGCTGAATGGATATCGGTGTCGCCCGCACATTCCTTGAGGTGGTCAAGACGGGGAGCTTTGTCAGCGCCGCCGCCAACCTCAATCTGACCCAGACCGCCGTGAGTGCGCGCATCCGTGTGCTGGAGCAGCAGCTCGACCGGCCGGTATTCGTACGCAACAAGGCTGGCGCGCGGCTGACCCCCGCTGGCGAGCAGTTCCTGCGCTTCGCCACCAGCCTGGTGCAGGTGTGGGAGGGCGCCCGTCGCGCCGTCGCGCTGCCGCCCGGCCGCGAGACGGTGGTGACCATCGGCGCCGAGTTGAGCCTGTGGAGTCCGATCCTGCGGCACTGGTTGCTGTGGATGCGACGCGAATGCCCCGAGATTGCGGTCAGCACGCAGATCGACACCTCCGAGCGGCTGATGGAGCGCGTCCAGGATGGCTCGTTGGACGTCGCGGTGCTCTATGCCGCGCCACGCCGCCCCGGTGTGATTGCCGAGCTGCTGTTCGAGGAAAAGCTGATCCTGGCGCGCACCACGCCGTCCAACCAGCCGATGAAGCCCGAGGACCATGTCCATATCGACTGGGGCGAGGATTTCGCGGCGAGCTATCAGGCTGCCTTTCCGGATCACACCAATGCCGTGGTGTCGATCAGCTATGGGCCGCTGGCGCTGGATTATATCTTGGCGGCCGGTGGCAGCGGTTATTTTCGCGAGGGGTTCATCCGCTCCTACCTGGAAGAGGGGCGCCTGATCCCGGTGCCCAACAGCCCGGAATTCTCCTATTCGGCCTATGTGGTGCACTCGACCAAGGCCGATCTTGGCGTCATGGCGCGCATCCGCGCCGGCTTGCGCGCGGCGGCAGCGCTGTCTTCCTGACCGAACCCAGGGTCGCGCTGGCCGTTCGAGCTGAGCGGGCCTCGCCTAGTCTGGCCTAGCCTAGCCTAGCCTAGCGGGAGGCGGTCGCGGGCTGCTGGGCGGCGAGAAAGGCGATGATATCAGCGCGCCGTTTGGCGTCGGTGAGACGGAAGGCCATGCGGGTGCCGGGCACCATCTTCTGGGGGTCGCTCAGCCATGCGTCGAGCGTGGCGGCGGTCCATACGATCTTGGCTTTCTTAAGGGCGGGCGAATAAGTGTAGCCCGGTACCGTTCCCGCCTTGCGACCGACGACGGCGCGGTGCGCAGGCCCGACGCGATTGGCGTCGAGCGAGTGGCAGCCACCGCAACTCGCATCGTAGGCGGTGGCGCCAGCACGAGCATCGCCGACCCGGCCCGGGGTGGCGCCGTACACAATGGCAGAGAAGGTAGGCAAGAACAGTGCGGCTCCCAAGGGAAGCGCGGCTTTCAATATGGGGCGCATGGTGAAGAGTCCTGATGAGGGGGAAGCGGGATAAATATGCCAGCCGGCCCGCCGCCGTTCCCTGTGGGGCCGGAACAAAGCGGGGGCCGGCTGGCCCTGCCCTAGCCGAACATGAAGGCGGCTTTGGGCATGGCTTGCGACAGCGCCTGCGAAATGATCGACCAATGTGCCGCTTCGTCAGCGGCGATCTTGGCGCAGACCTGATGAAGCGCCGAATCCCCGAGCGAGGGGATGACACCGATGTAGGCGTTGGCGGCGCCGCGCTCGTGCAACTGAGCGAGGCGGAGGATATCGGCCTGGTCCTTGATCGCCGCGATGTTGAGGCTGGTCATGTAATCAGCCCGGCTCTTGGGGGCTACGGGCTGGCCGCCCAGCTGCTTGACCGCCCCGGCCAGCGCATCGGCATGGCCCTTGTGATGACCTTGGAAGGTGAGCGCGAGGTCTAGCACCGGCTTTTGCAGCAGATTGCTCTCCGCACCGATCTGATAAGCTTCGATCGCCTCCCACTCGAGCCCGAGTGCGACATTGAGAATGTCGATGTCGCCCTGGTGGGCGGCGACCCCGATCTTGCGGCTTCTGGTCTGTGCCAGCGCCGGCACGTCACCCAAGATACCGATGGCAGCGACCGACAGCGCTGCCGTCCCGGCGAGGCCGAGCAGGCCACGGCGCGAGCTTTGCAGTTCTTCGTGCATGTATAGTCTCCTTTGGCGGGCTGTCGGTCCGGTCCTCGGCCGGCGCAGCCGCGCGCATTGGATGCCGTGGGATGGAAAAGGTGCCCGGAAATTTCGACGGCGACCGGGCACCTTTTCGGGCCGGCCGCATCCAACACAGCGGTTCCGGCGAGAAGGAAGGACTGCGGTGACATTGGATGGTAAAGTGACTGTCGACGCGGGAGAGCGTCTCCCGGCCAATCGGATCGAGAAGGCGGCCGTGGCGGAGCGCGGCCAACGCCGCCCGTCTCCTGCCGAGATCGAGGCAGCGATCCGGACGCTCATCGCGGCGACCGGTGACGATCCGGCGCGCGACGGGCTGCGGGAGACGCCGGCCCGTATCGCTCGTGCCTATCGCGAGTGGTTCTCCGGTTACCGCGTCGACCCGGGAGCGCTGCTACGCACTGTGTTCGAGGAAACGGCCGGCTATCGCGACACGGTGCTGCTGCGGGATATCCCGCTGGTCTCGACCTGCGAGCATCATCTCGCGCCCATCATCGGGCGCGCCCATGTCGCGTACCGGCCGGACGGACGTGTTGTCGGCATCTCCAAGCTCTCGCGGCTGGTCGAGGCATTCGCGCGCCGGCTGCAAATCCAGGAGCGGCTAACCGAGCAGGTCGCCCATTGTCTCAACGACGCCTTGGCGCCGCACGGCGTCGCCGTCATCATCGAGGCCAGTCATGCCTGCATGACAACGCGCGGCGTGAACCAGCACTGCGTCTCGTTGGTGACGCGCTGCTGGCTCGGCGATTTCGAGCGGGATCGCCACCTGCGGGCTGAATTGCTGGCCTCGCTCGATGTCAAACGGACTCAATGGTAGAGGAGGGCGATCATGAGCGCGGAACCTCAGAGCGATTATGCGGCTTTGTCTGATCTTGATCTCGCCGCGCGGGTCGCTGCGCGGGATCGGCAGGCGGTCCGTATCATCACCACCCGCAACAACCAGCGGCTGTTTCGCGCGGCCTGGAGCGTCCTGCGTAATCGCGCCGAGGCGGAGGATGCGGTGCAATCGGCTTATCTCAAGGGCTTCGCGTCGATCGGCGGGTTCACCGGCGCCTCCAGCCTCTCGACCTGGCTGACGCGGATCGTCATCAACGAGGCGCTCGGCAAACGGCGGGCGGAGAAGCGCCGCCGTGCGCGGCTGGATCCCGATTCGGTCGTCCATCTCGATGAATATAGGAGCGCAATGATGCGCGGATCGACAGGCAGCGGCACACCCGAGCAGACGCTGGCCCGGCAGGAAATCCGCCGGATGATCGAAGGGGCGGTGAGCCACCTGCCCGATATTTACCGGCTCGTTTTCGTGCTGCGCGATGTCGAGGGGCTCAGCGTTGAGGAAACCTCCCATGTGCTGGGCGTGGTTCCGGCGACCGTCAAGACCCGTCTCTCCCGCGCCCGCCGCATGCTGCGTGAGGCGCTGGCCCCCACGCTGGAGACCTCGCTCAAGGGCAGCTTCCCCTTCGCCGGCGCGGATTGCGAAGCAATGACGCGGCGCGTGTTGGAGGCGTTCGACAGCTCTGCGTAAGGTCAAGGGTATCGCGTGTGCCGAACGGCCCCACGCTGGCCGTCACCGTAACGTTTTCCCGCGAAAGCAGTGAGCGAGGTCGACAGGGCGTTGCGGCTGAGTCCCGCGCTCCTGCCTGCAAGGAGCACAGGGTGGCTCCGAAGCCACGAGCTATGCGCCAGACCCGCGGCACGGCCCGTGATGAGCGCGCTTGGGTAGCCGGCACTCTCCGTCTCGACGCGCCTATATCTCCTGAATGAATGGCGAGAGAACTCGTCTTCGCGCGTTGGCGCGCTGCACATTACCGGATGTATGATTGGGGCAGCGTCGTCAGTGCGCGCGTGCTACGGGACGCGATCTGGCAAATTAGTCCGCCAGCCCCTCGCCAGCGCGTCGTTCAAGCATGCGATGCAGGCCATTGGCGACGCAGTGCGCGGGATTCGGTGCGAGGATGACGGAGAGACCCGTCGCGCCGGCGATCATGCTTTGCAGCAAGGGGGTGAGCGCGCTGCCACCGGTGAGGACGATACCACGATCGTGGATGTCGTAGCTGAGTTCGGGGGGGGTGGCGAGCAGCACGTTGCGCACCACATCGATGATCTGGGCGACATGTCGTTCAACGACCTGGTCCAGCTCCGCCAGCGCGATGGCGATCGCGGTGGGCATGCCGGAGCCAAGGCTGCGGCCCTTGATCTGGAGGGTGGCGTCGCGAGGCGTGTCAGGGTCCAGACGGGCCTCGACATAGGCACGTTTGAGCGTTTCGGCGGTGGCGTCGCCGACGAGGAACTTGTGGCGGAAATGGAGATGGTCCGCGATGGCGCGGTCCAGCGCGGCGCCGCCCCGGCGCACCGACCGAGTCAAGACGATGCCGCCAAGCGAGAGCACCGCGACCTCGGTGGTGCCCGCGCCGCACTCGACGATCATCGTGCCCACCGGTTCGTGGACCGGCAGGTCGGCGCCGATGGCGGCGGCGAACGGCTCGGCGACCAGTTGGGCCGAGCGGAAACCCGCATCATGCGCGGCGGTCAGCAGGGCCGACCGCTCGGCGGCGGTGGCATCGGCCGGCACGCCGAACAGTCCCCGCGTCGCACGGGCACGCCGACCATCGGGCAGGCGGGCGAGCGCATAGCGCAGCATCTCGCGCGCTGTGTCGAGATCTTGCAGCACGCCCCGCCGTAGCGGTTGCCTGATCCGCAGATGTGCGGGCGTGCGATCCAGCATCGGCTGGGCCTCGCTGCCGGCCGCGACGAGCGTCGCCGTCGGGCCGCCATGCGTGAAGCAGCAGACGGAAGGTTCGTCGAACACCACGCCGTCATGGAGGCGGATGACCCGTAAATTGGCGGTGCCGAAGTCGATCGCGACATCGGCCCGTTTCCAAGGAAGAAGAAAGCCCATCGGGCGAATCTAACAAGCGGGACGGGTTTTGTCGCGTGGACATTCCCCCTTGGTCCGTTTTCGCATGAGCGCCGGACCCGATGCTTTCGGGACCGGCGCCTGCAGGGTCAGTTGCGGGCGGGACTAAAGGGTCCCGCCGCCTTCGGCTGTTGTCGTCAGTGGATCTGCGGCAGTGTCTCGAACTGGTGGTAGGGCGGTGGGCTGGAGAGGGTCCACTCCAGCGTCGCGGCGCCTTCGCCCCACGGATTGTTGCCGGCCGGTGCGCCGCGCAGCAGTGACCACAGGATGTTCAGGAAGAAAAACACCATGCCGACCGCCATGATAGCGTAGCCCAGCGACGCGATATGATTCCACATCTCAAAGGGGGCGGGGTAATCGGGGATGCGGCGCGGCATGCCGCTCATGCCCAGGAAGTGCATCGGAAAGAACAGGATATTCACGCCGATGAAGAACACCCAGAAATGGAGCTTCCCCAGGACCTCGTTGTACATCTTCCCGGTCATCTTGGGGAACCAGTAATAGAAGCCCGCGAAGAGCGAGAAGATGGCACCCAGCGACAGCACATAGTGAAAGTGGGCAATGACGTAGTAGGTGTCCTGGAGCGCGTCGTCGATGCCGCCATTGGCGAGCACCACGCCGGTCACGCCGCCGATGGTGAACATGAAGATGAAGCCCAGCGCCCAGAGCAGCGGCGTCTTGAAGCTGAGCGATCCGCCCCACATCGTGGCCAGCCACGAGAAGATCTTGATGCCGGTGGGCACCGCAATCACCATGGAGGCTGCCGAGAAGTAGAGCTTGGCGTTCATCGACAGACCCACCGTGAACATGTGGTGCGCCCAGACGAGGAAGCCGATGATCGCGATCGCCACCATGGCATAGGCCATGCCGATATAGCCGAACACCGGCTTGCGGCTGAAGGTGGAGACCACCTGGCTGATGATGCCGAAGCCCGGCAGGATCATGATGTAGACTTCAGGATGGCCGAAGAACCAGAACAGATGCTGGTAGAGGATCGGGTCGCCACCCCGCGCCGCATCGAAGAAGGTGGTGTCGAAATTGCGATCGGTGAGCAACATGGTGATCGCGGCGGCGAGCACCGGCAGCGCGAAGAGAAGCATGAATGCGGTGACGAGCACGGCCCAGCAGAACAAGGGCATCTTGTGTAGCGTCATGCCCGGCGCGCGCATGTTGAGGATGGTGGTGATGAAGTTGATGGCGCCGAGAATCGAGCTGGCGCCTGCGATGTGCATGGAGAGGATCACCATATCCACCGCTGGCCCAGGCGAGCCGGACGTGGAGAGCGGCGGATACATGGTCCAGCCGGTGCCGGCACCATGGCCGGTGCCGCCGGGCACGAAGGCCGAGCTGATGAACAGGATGAACGAGGGCACCAGCAGCCAGAAGCTGATGTTGTTCATGCGTGGGAAGGCCATGTCCGGCGCGCCGATCATGATAGGGATGAACCAGTTGCCGAAGGCACCGAGCATGGCCGGCATGATCGCGAAGAAGATCATGATGAGGCCGTGCGCCGTCACCAGCACGTTCCAGAGATGGAGCGCGGCCGCATAATCGTCGCTGCCGCTCCACGTCGGCAGATACTGGATGCCCGGCGCGGCGAGTTCGAGGCGCATCATGCCCGACACGGCAGCGCCGATTACGCCGGCCGTGATCGAGAAGATGAGGTAGAGGGTGCCGATGTCCTTGTGATTGGTGGACATGAACCAGCGCATGAAGAAGGACGGCTTGTGGTCGTCGTGCGCCGCCTCCAGGTGTTCGTGTGTGGGGTTGGCAGCCTCTGCCATCGTCGCCTCCAGTCGTTCAGTGGAAACGAGCGCCAGACGATGCGCTTGCGAGCGAAGCCTGGCACGAAGCCGGGCTGTCGCGGGGGCGCAGAATCAAGCAGGAATGACCGGCCGGCGGGTCGTCTCCGGCAAACATCTACCAACTGGGCATATTTCAAAAAAGATCATCTTTTGGGTGGATATATGCAATAATTTTGCGCTCATGAGGGCCTGGCGCACCCCGATCATGCGGCACCACATGGCGAGGAATTCCGTTTGCCATGAGATCGCGATTGGCGTGCCTTCAGAGGCGAGATGCTCAGTGCGTCGCCGCCTCGTGCCGGGGCATGGGGAACAGCAGCCCGATGACGGGCAGCACGATCATGCCGATACCGGACACCAGAATGGCCGTCGCCACGCCGTGATCCTCGGCGAAGTGGCCCCACAGCCAGCTCCCCAGCGCGATGCCGCCGAAGGTGAGGCTGCTCACCATCGCGGTGATCCGCCCGACCAGCGCCTGCGGTGACCAGAGCTGCCCCGCGACGGAGAAGCCGGAGAGCGCCTGCACCCAGCCCGCGCCGCTCAGCACCAGCAGGGCGAGCATCGCGGGCAGGCCGGGGCGCAGCGCAACGCCGATGCAGCCGAGACCGTAAAGGATGCCGGCGATACGGATGATCGCCTCGCTGGAGAAGCGGGTGCGGAACCATGTCGCGCTGGCTGCCCCGACGACCGCGCCCAGCCCCAGCGCACCGAGCAGCAGGCCGAACACGGCCGAGCCTTCACCCAGCAGGTCGCTGGCAACCAGCGGCATCAGCGCCCAGGCTGCCGCGCCGGTGGTGGTAAAGGTGATGGCGCGCAACAGGATGGTGCGCACCTCGCGCGAGCGGCCGGCGTGGCGGAAGCCTTCACCGATGGCGGCGAGGAGCGGCGGGCGCTGGGTGGGCGGCGGCGTCTGCGGGCGCCAGCGCCAGAGGATCACGATGACGGCGACATAGCTTAGCGCATTGGCGACGAAGGCGGTCTTGGCCCCGCCCACCGCCACGATCGCGCCGCCCACCGCCGGGCCGAGGCTGCGCGCAACGTTGAAGGCGAGGATGTTGAGCGCCACCGCCGCCGCCAGCTCGACGCGCGGCACGATACCGCCGATCGACGCGGCGAGCGCCGGGTTGAAGCAGGCGACCCCGCAGGCAAGCAACGCGGTGAGGCCGATGACGACGGCAGGCGCCACCACGCCGGCGAAGCTCAGCGCCGCCAGCAGCACCGAGAGCAGCATCATGCCGATCTGCGCGGCCAGCATCACGGTGCGCCGATCGAACATGTCCGCCCACGCGCCCGCCGGCAGGGCGAGCAGCATGATCGGGAGGTTGGTGGCGCTCTGCACCAGCGCGACGATATCGGCGGGCTGGCCGGTGATGGTCATCTGCCAGGCCGCCCCCACCGACTGGATGGCGTTGCCGAAATTGGACAGCAAACTGCCCAGCAAAATCAGCATGAAGGCGCGGTAGCGGAGCGGCGAAAGCGTGGTCGATCCGGTCATGGGCAAGGGGCGTCCTTCCTGCTTCTTTTCGCGCTTCGGTGTGCCGCTTGCGCCGCGTCGGGTGCTCTTGGCGGCGCATGCGGCGGCGCGCAAGAGCCCGGTGGCAGAGCGTTGAGTTCGTTGGAGACCATGAGCGGCCCCAAAGCTGAGTACACTCGACGGTTTCAGGGCAGCCGCATTTTTCACGAAAAATATCTATATGAACGAGAAATAATATGCATTTGCCTTATGGGTTGCGAGGCGTCACGCTCGCAGGCCTAGCAAATCGTGCTTCGACACAATCGCGTCCGGAGAGGATTCCGAGCAATTCGGGCCGGAGCGCAGGAGGGAGCCGGCCGTAGAGGTAGACGCGTCCATGACCATGACTGACCCGCCAGGGCAGGCCTTCACCCTGGAACAGTGGCGATTGATAGAGCAGTTGTCGCAGTCGCTCGGGTCGGTGCAGGCGCGCTGGCTCAGCGGTTATTTTGCTGGATTCGACGCCGGTCTGCGGCAAGCCCTTCCGCAGACCGCGTCGTTTCCCGATGCCGCGCCGGCCCCTTCGCCCGCTTCAGTCACGCGCAAGCTCACCATTCTCTTCGGCACCGAGACGGGCAATAGCGCGCAGATCGCCAAGGACCTCGCCAAGGCTGCGGAGGCGGTCGGCCTCAAGCCGAAAATCGCCGATGTGGCCGATTACAAGCAGCGCGAGTTGGCTCAAGAGCAGGATCTGCTGCTCATCTGCAGCACCCATGGCGATGGCGATCCGCCGCAGCCGGCAACCGCTTTCTTCGAGTTCGTAGAGGGGCGTAAGGCGCCTAAGCTGCCGGGTGTGCGCTTCGCCGTGCTGGCGCTGGGCGATACCAGCTACGAATTCTTCTGCGAGGGCGGCAAGCGGCTCGACAAGCGGCTGGAGGAACTGGGGGCGCAGCGGCTGATCGATCGGGTCGACTGCGATGTCGATTATGAAGAGAATGCCGAGGGTTGGATCGACGCGATCGTCGCCAGGCTCGGCGCAGAGGCAAGCGCCGCAGCGGTGCCCGCGAGCGCGGCGCCGGGCGCAGCCTGTGCTGTGGCAGCCGCGCCCCTTCCGCAATCTGCCCATGACAAGCGCAATCCCTTCTCTGCCACGGTCATCGAGAATATTCCCATCGTTGGGCGCGGATCGAGCAAGGAAACGCGGCATATCGAGTTTTCGCTGGCCGGGTCCGGCCTCACCTATGAGCCGGGGGATGCGCTTGGCATCGCCGCCTCGAACGATCCCGCGACGGTCGCCGCGTTGCTCGATGCGTTGGGCCTCGCGCCCGATTCCGTTTTCGACCTCAAGGGGCAGACGGTGGCGATCGGCGAGGCGCTGACACACCGTTTCGAGATCACGGCGGTGGTGCCGCGCTTCCTCGATTACTGGGCGATGCTGAGCGATGCATCCGCCCTCAAGCAACTTCTGGATGACGAGCATGCCGGCGAGCGTGCCGCGTTCCTGCGCACCCACCATATCGTCGATGTGGTCCGCCGCTTCCCGGTGAAGGACGTCATGCCACAGGGCTTCGTGAGCGCCTTGCGGCCGCTCCAGCCGCGCCTATACTCGATTGCCTCCAGTCTTGCCGCGATGCCGGAGGAGGCGCATCTCACGGTCTCGCCGGTGCGTTACGAACTGCATGGCGAGGCGCGCAGCGGTGTCGTCTCGGGCATGCTTGCCGACCGCGTCGAGCCGGATGCCACGCTGCCGGTCTATGTGCAGAGCAATCCGCATTTCCGCCTGCCGGGCGATGACGCGCCGATCATCATGATCGGGGCGGGAACCGGCGTGGCGCCCTATCGCGCCTTCATGCAGGAGCGCGAGGCGCGCGGTTCAACGGGGCGGAGCTGGCTGTTCTTCGGTGAGCGCAATTTCCGCACCGACTTCCTCTACCAGACCGAGTGGCAGAGCTGGCTCAAGGACAACACGCTCACCCGCATGGACGTGGCCTTTTCCCGCGACAAGGCTGAGAAGGTCTATGTCCAGCACCGCCTCAAGGAGCAGGGCCGCGACCTGTTCGCATGGCTGGAGGAGGGCGCGCATGTCTACGTCTGCGGTGACGCCACCAATCTGGCGCCGGACGTGCACACCGCGCTGATCGAGATCGTCGCCGAGCAGGCCCGCATCGGGCGTGAGGCGGCGGAGGACTATGTCCGCTCGCTGCAGGTCGACCATCGCTACCAGCGCGACGTTTACTGAAGAAGACGCTCATGACAGCCAAGACCATTGATCGCAGCCGCGACCTCTCGCAGTCGCTCGACAAGCTCAGCGCCGACGAACGGATGAAGGCGGCGAGCGACTATCTGCGCGGCACTATCGCCTACGGCCTGCTCGATCGGATCACCGGCGCGATGCCCTCGGCCGACGACGTGAAGCTGATGAAGTTCCAGGGCATCTACCAGCAGGACGACCGCGATTTGCGCGACGAGCGGCGGCGGCAGAAGCTGGAGCCCGCTTATCAGTTCATGATCCGCGTGCGCATCCCCGGCGGTGTCTGCACGCCCGAGCAATGGCTCACGCTCGACGGGTTGGCCCGTGAACATGGCAGTCAGACGCTGCGTATCACCACGCGGCAGACCTTCCAGTTCCACTGGGTGCTCAAGGACAGCCTGCGGCCGATCATCCAGGGCCTGCATGAAGTGCTGCTCGATACGGTGGCCGCCTGCGGGGACGACAGCCGCGGCGTGATGTGCACGGTCAACCCGGAAAGCTCGCTGTTCCACGCGCAGATCGCAGCGCTGGCCAAGCAGGTCAGCGATCATGTCATCCCCAAGACGCGCGCCTATCACGAGATCTGGTATGGTGCCGAGCGGATCGCCGGTTCCGAGCCGGAGGAGCCATTTTACGGGCGCACCTACATGCCGCGCAAGTTCAAGATCGGCTTCGCGCTGCCGCCCTCCAACGACATTGACGTTTTTGCGCAGGATGTCGGCTTCATCGCGATCGGCGACGCCAATGGGTTGCAGGGCTTCAACGTCGCGATCGGCGGCGGCATGGGGCGCACCGACAATGCGCCGGAGACCTACCCGCGCCTCGCCAGCATCATCGGCTTCATCCCGGCCGACAAGGTGTTCGCCTGCGCCGACGCTGCAATGACCGTGCAGCGCGACTATGGCGACCGCAAGGACCGCATGCACGCCCGGTTCAAATATACCATCGACGACAAGGGGCTGGACTGGATCAAGGCCGAGATCGAGCGCCACATGGGCAGCAAGTTCGAGCCCGCGCGGCGTTACGAATTCACCTCCAACGGCGACGTGTTCGGCTGGATGGAAACGCCGGACGGGCGGCATCATCTCACGCTGTTCGTCGAGAACGGCCGGCTCGATCTCGGATGGCTCGATACGTTGCGCGACGTGGCGCATATCCACACCGGCAAGTTCCGGATGACGGCCAACCAGAACGTTATCATCGCGGACGTCGAGGCGGCGGATCGCGCGGCGATCGACGCGGTGCTGGAGAGCCATGGCAAGGCGCCGGGTCATGTTTCGGCGCTGCGCCGCAACTCCATCGCCTGCGTCGCGCTGCCCACATGCGGCCTCGCCATGGCGGAGAGCGAGCGCTATCTGCCTACGCTGATCGACAAGCTTGAACCGATCCTCGCCAAACTCGGGCTGGCAGAGGAGCCGATCACGATCCGGATGAGCGGCTGCCCCAACGGGTGTTCGCGCCCCTATATCGGCGAGATCGCGCTGACCGGTCGCGCGCCCGGCAAGTATAATCTCTATCTTGGCGGCGGCTTCCGCGGCGAGCGGCTCAACCGTATGGTGCTGGAGAATGCTGGCGAATCGGCGATCCTCGAGACGCTCGAGGAGGTGCTGGGGCGCTATGCGAAAGAGCGCGAACCGGGCGAGCATTTCGGCGATTTCACGATCCGGGCCGGCATCGTGCGTGAAGTGACGGAAGGGCGGTTCTTCAATGACTGACTCGTCCAATGGCTGACGGACGCGACCACCAGCCGGCACCCGAGACGATCGCTGCCGCGCATGGCGTCGCGAGTGATCCCAGCTTCGGCGCGGTCGCCCCGCCGATCTACCTGTCCAGCACATACGAGTTCGCCGGTTACGATACGGCGCGGGCCTATGATTATGGGCGCCTCGCCAATCCGACGCGCGACCTGCTGAGCGATGCGCTCGCGAAGCTGGAAGGCGGTGCGGGCGCGGTCGTCACGTCGAGCGGCATGGCCGCCATCGACTTGCTGATTGGCCAGTTGCGGCAGGGCGACCTCGTGCTTGCCCCGCACGATTGCTACGGCGGCACGATCCGATTGCTCAAGGCGCGGGCGGACCGTGGCCAGATCGCGCTGCGCCTCGTTGACCAGACCGACCGTGCGGAGTTCGCACAGGCGTTGGAGGAAGAACCCGCGCTGGTGTTGATCGAGACGCCGAGCAATCCGCTGATGCGCGTGGTCGATGTCGCGGCGCTGGCCGCGCTGGCCCGAGAGGTCGGGGCGGAGGTTGCTGTCGATAACACCTTCCTCTCGCCGGCCCTGCAGCGCCCGATCGCGCTTGGTGCGGATTATGCCATCCACTCGACCACCAAATTTCTCAACGGTCATAGCGATGTGATCGCCGGCGCTGTGGTCGCTGCAACCAAGCCGCAGGTTGATCAGCTCCGCCACTGGGCGAACGTCGTCGGCAGCACCGGTTCGCCCTTCGATGCCTGGCTGACGCTGCGCGGCTTGCGGACCCTGTTCCCGCGCATCGAGCGGCAGCAGGCCAACGCCATGGCGATCGCGCGGCATCTGGAAGCGCATCGGGCGGTCGCGCGGGTCTATTATCCGGGCCTGTCTTCGCATCCCAATCATGCCATCGCCGCACGCCAGCAACGCGGTTTCGGCGCCATGCTGAGCTTTGATCTGGCCGGCGGGGCTGAGGCCGTGAAGCGCTTCATCGGCGCCGTGCGCGCCTTCACGCTGGCGGAATCGCTGGGCGGGGTCGAGAGCCTCGTCGCCCACCCCGCGACGATGACTCATGCCGATATGGGTGAAGAGGCGCGCCGGGTTGCCGGCATCGGGGATGGCCTGCTGCGCCTCTCGGTGGGTTTGGAAAGCGACGCCGACCTGCTTGCCGGACTGGATCTGGGGCTAGCCGCCTGCTGAGTCGCCGAGAGGGTTCGCCCCCTTGTGACGCAGGCGCGGACGATGGGGCCGTCGATTTCAATGGTGCGAGCGCCGGTATCCGCTGACTGCGAGGGGTGCTCGCCGGCCCGCCCTATGTGCGTCGAGCATTGCCGTGAGGTACCAGCGCTGTCCTCATGCGGCTCGACAGCGGAGCAACTCGGTCGATCGATGCAGCGCTTGGGATCCCGTGATCATAGGGAACGTCTGTTCTCTTGCGAGAGTCCGGGGGCCAGCCGATCGGCTGCTACCGCGCGGGGCTCTTGCCTGCGCAGGCCCACCACGCGTCCTTTCTGCATGCAGACGCTCAGCTCATTGGCGTTGCGGCGGAGGCGTTCCCTTCGCCCGGTACCGTGGGCGGTGCCCTCTCGCCAATCCCGAGCAATGCAGCCACGCTGCGGCGATGTGCCATCAGGTCGTGCAGCGAATAGCCGTCGAGCACGGCGAGGAACGCGGCGAGTGCCTCGTCCAGAGCGCCGGTGAGACCGCAGGCGGGCGCGATTACGCAGCCGGCACAATCCACAAGATCGAAGCTGTCCTCGGTGTGGCGCACGACTGCTCCGACGTTGATCTCCCGGGAATCGCGCGCGAGGCGGATGCCGCCGAACCGGCCGCGCACGCTGGTGAGATAGCCGGCGTTGACCAGATCGTTCACCACCTTCATCAGATGGCTCTGCGATACGCCATAGGCGCGGGTGATCTCGGCGATGGAGCAGAGCTGGTCGGGCCGCGTGGCGAGGTAAATCAGCACGCGCATCGCATAATCCGTGTAGCGTGTCAGCCGCATGCGCGCTCCTGTCTCGGGGCGACACCGTTCGCCCGGAATCTATGCATTTTCGTTGCATGTATCAAATCCGTCGAATAGATTCATTTTCAATGCATGATTGAGGAGCGACTCATGAACGGCGCTGTCCTTGCCGAGACTGATCTGGAGCGACTGATCCCGCGCTTCTACGCCCGCGTGCGGGAGGATCCGCAGCTTGGCCCGGTGTTCAACGACATTGTCGAGGACTGGCCGGAGCATCTCGAAAAGCTGGTTGCCTTCTGGTCCTCGGTGATGCTGGGGTCCGGCCGCTACAAGGGCAATCCGGTGATGGCGCATGGCCGCCACATCACCCGCATGGCGCCCGAACTGTTTGCCCGCTGGCTCGAAATCTGGGCGGACGTGACCAGCGAGGAGATGGCGCCCCCTGTCGCGGCCGCCATGCAGGCCAAGGCCGGCCGCATCGCGGAGAGCCTCCAGCTTGCCATGTTCTTCCGGCTGCCTCCGGTCGCGGAGCCCGCTCCGGAGCGCGTTTGACCATGATGTGACTGCAAGGAGCAAGAGATATGGCTGCCCCCTTTGTCGATCTCACCGTTCATCATCGTCCCGTCGACCTGTCGGACCGGATCGCGTTCGGTTTCACCAAGCTGATGCGCTTCTGCGCGGATGCCTTCTTCGCCAAGCGCTACGGCCACCGCGCGATCGTGCTGGAGACTGTCGCCGCCGTGCCGGGCATGGTCGGCGCCACGCTCACCCACCTCAAATGCCTGCGCCGCATGTGCGATGACAATGGCTGGATCCGCACGCTCATGGAGGAGGCGGAGAATGAGCGGATGCACCTGATGACCTTCATCGCGATCGCCAGGCCGACCCTGTTCGAGCGGCTGGTGATTCTCGGCGTACAGTGGCTGTTCTACCTCGCCTTCTTCGGTCTCTACCTCGTCAGCCCACGGACGGCGCACCGGGTGGTCGGCTATTTCGAGGAGGAAGCGGTCATCAGCTACACCCTCTATCTGCGCGAGCTGGATGAGGGCCGCAGCCCCAATGTGCCCGCGCCCGCCATCGCCCGGCATTACTGGAAGCTGTCGGACGATGCGACCCTCCGTGACGTGGTGTTGGTCGTCCGTGCGGACGAGGCGCATCACCGCGACGTCAATCATGGCTTCGCCGGGGAACTGGCCGGACTCGGCCGCGCGGCACGGATCGCGCCTTATCCCGACCATGCCGACGATATCCGCGTGGCAGCCTGAGCCGATCGCATGATGAGCATGCCTTACAAGTCCACGCCTGTCTTTGACGAGATCAGCCTGCCGCAGGCGCTGCGCCATGCCCACAACACCAAGCCCGGTGTCTGGGCCCTGATCCAGGTGCTGGAGGGCGCGGTGTGCTATCACGTCGAGGATGGGTCGGCGCCACCGGAGGTTCTGGTGCCGGGGCGGCCGGGTCTCATCCGTCCGCGCCAGCTCCATCATGTCGAGCCGCTGGGGCCGATGCGGATGCGGGTCGATTTCTACACGGACGAGCCGGCGCTCGGCTGAGCGCGTGGCCCGGCCAGCCCCGGCTCCGTCCCGCACGGCTCCGGGATAACCGGACGCGACGCCACCCTGCGCGCCTGCGCAGGCAGAAGGCCAAACGGCAAAGATCATCTTCGGGCCATTGGCTCCGCTCGAACAGGCGCTTAGCCCTGCCAGTCGAACAGGACGAGTCCCGTGAGAAGCGGGGGGCGGGAGATCCCTTATTTTCTCCTTCCGGTGCCATCGCGCCGCGCATTTGCCGACGGTTGGGCATCGTTCCGTTGCGCAGGTCGAAACGTGGCGGTTTTCCTGCTCTTTCAGCGCCCTGAACTGGGCTAGAAACCATGACTCCCCTGCCATCATCGCCTATCGTCCGCCTCAGGGAGAGGAGGACGAAAAATGGAACAAAAAGTCCCGGTTTTGATCGTTGGGGGGAGTCTCGTCGGCTTGACGACGTCGGTGCTGCTTGGCCGTCATGGCGTGCAGCACATCCTGGTGGAGCGGCATCGCGGCACGGCCATCCATCCGCGCGCTGCCGCATTTCACCAGCGCACCATGGAAATTTTCCGTGATGGCGGCGTGCAGCAGGCGGTCGAGCAGGCGGCCGACAAGGAGTTCGTGCAGGACGGGTCGATCCTTTCGGTCGATTCGCTCGGCGGCGAGGAGTTGGCTTATTACTATCACTCGATGAACGAGGGCGTGGAGCATCTCAGCCCCGCGCGTCGCCTGTTCATCACCCAGATCGGGCTCGAGCCGGTCCTGCGTGCCCGCGCGGCGGCGCTCGGTGCGGATTTACGCTACGCCACCGAGCTGCTCGAGTTTACGCAGGACGAGCAGGGCGTCGTGGCGACGATCCGCCCGCGCGACGGCGGCGAGGAGCAGCGCATCCGCGCGCGCTACCTGATCGGCGCGGACGGCGCCCACAGCCCGGTGCGCCGCACGCTCGGCATCAAGATGGCGGGGCGCGGCGACTTCGCGCAGTGCGCAACCATCTATTTCAAGGCGGATTTTCGCGCCTTGCTGCGCGGCCGGAACATGAGCGTGGTTTATGTCAATCAGCCCGGCCAGCTCGCCTTCTTCCGCTTCGCGATCACCGGAGACGCCGGTTTTCTTGCGGTGTTCGCCACGTTCGACGAGCAGGGGCGCCGCGATAACCGGTTGCGTGAAGGCCTCACCGGCGAGCGGGCAGCCGACATGGTCCGCGCTGCGCTGGGTGTGTCGGCGGATTTCCCGGTCAGCGTCGAAAATATCCAGCCGTGGACGGCGACCGCGGCAACGGCCGCCAGCTTCCGTCAGGGCAACGCTTTCCTGGCCGGCGATGCTGCGCATCTGATGCCGCCCACCGGCGGCTTCGGTGGCAATACCGGCGTGGCAGACGCGCACAATCTCGCCTGGAAGATTGCCATGGTGCTGGATGGGCGCGCCGACCCGGCGCTGCTGGACAGCTATGAGGCGGAACGCCGCCCGATCGCCGCGCTCACCGTGGAGCAGGCCTATCGCCGCTACGTCGAGCGGGTCGATCCGTCGCTGCCGGCGCAGGATCTGGCGGATAATCTCAGCGACACCGCCATCGAGCTGGGCGCAGTCTATCATTCCGATGCGCTGGTCGGGCCCAAGGCCGATGGCGTGCTGACCCAGGAACCGGACGACCTGAGTGGCCGCGTGGGCGTGCGCCTCGCGCATCATTGGATTGAGAAGGACGGCCAGCGCTGCTCCACGCTCGATCTGGCGGGGCCGGGCTTCACGCTGCTCGTGGGCCCCGGCGGCCAGGCATGGGTCGAGATTGCCGGTGGCATCAACGGCCTCGCCTGCCATCAGCTCGGCGCGAGCGACGCGGCGGCGGTTGGTCTCCCGGAGGAAGGCGCGTTGCTCCTCCGGCCGGATGCCGTGATCGGCTGGCGCAGCGGAGCAGGCGCGAAGGCGTCCGAATCGGCGCTGGCCGATGCGCTCCGGCGATTGAGCGGCCGAACGGCCTGAGCCGCTGAGGGCGCGGCGGCTTCCCAGCTTGTCCGCTCGGGCGGAACCGGCCATATCGAGTGCCGAGGGAATGTGGCTTACGGCGCATTCCCTCGGGCTCGGTACGGAGGGATCGCCGCAGCGTTGCGTCGTCCGCCATACGTCGCGCCACGCTGCTTTGCTGTTCGGGAGAACGGCCAAGGCGGTTGACCTTTCAGGCGATAGGGGCTAATCGCGCGGCCTTCGCGTCAGGTCGCTGGCTTCTCAACGAGAGTCGCGCCGCGCAAACCGACACAGTTTCGTTCGAGGAAAAGAATGGCCAATACGCCCCAGGCAAAGAAGCGGATCCGCCGCAATGCACGTCGCGCCGAAATCAACGGCAGCCGGCTGAGCCGCATTCGCACCCTGGTGAAGAAGGTGGAGGCAGCCGTCGCCGCCGGTGACAAGGGCGCGGCCCAGGCAGCGCTTTCGACCGCCCAGCCCGAGATGGCGCGGGGCGTCGCTCGTGGCGTGCTGCACAAGAATACCGCGGCGCGCAAGTTCGGCCGTCTGACCAAGGCCGTCGCCGCGCTCGGCTGACGTCCGTCGACATCGGATTAAGGAAATCGGCGCTGGGCTTCCCGGCGCCTTTTTCGTTGTCCGGCGAACAGCCAGCGGGGCAAACCGAGACGGTTATCACCAACGATTCGGGAGTCTGCTGTAGGATCGACTGTAGGATCGACGTCCGGCGCTGCTGCCGAGCATCGCTGTAGGATTCGAGGCATGGTCCGCGCGCGGCGGGGCGTCTTGGGCCCGTCCGGGCTCGGCGTGGTCGTGCGCACAGAGGGCCGGAGCGGCGTGATGCAACGGAGCGGGCGATGGTTGGGGCCGCGCCCGCCGCCGAGGTCGACAGACTGACGTGCGGCGCCCGGCGTGGCTTTCCCATCGCCCTGGTTGGCCGGTGCGGCGTTGACTGATGGGAGGGGGCTGCGGCAGCGACGCGAGCAGCGAGCAGCGAGCAGCGAGTGGCAGCGACGTGAATGGCGAGTGCCTCAGGTCGCTCGGCGGCCGCGCTGGCGGTGGTCGGATCGGTGGCTGGCTGCGCTCATCGCGGAGAGCGCCGCCATGCGCCCACCCATGTTCCTAGCGGCTGGCTGGCTCGTCGTTGGTGCTGGGGGCGGGGGCCGGCTGGAGTGCCGGGGCGACCATGCGCGGTTCGAGGATGGCGGCGGCTTCAATGATGTCGAGTGCGCGGTGGGCCTCGTTGTAGCGGCGTGCCTGCTCCAGCCAGCGCGCTGTCTCGGCCCGCTCGGGCAGGGCCGCGATTTCGGCGATCGCCGCTTCGATCCGGCCGGATTCAACCTGGAGCCGGGCCCGGGCGATGCGTTGCTCCGGCTCGGGGGTTGGCGCACCCGCCGGCCGGATGACGGCGATGCCACGCAGCTCGCGCATCAGCGCATCCCACCAGCTCTCATCCGGCGCGCCCAGTGCCTCGGCGACCCGGATGTTATCGAGCCCGACGCGCAGATCGGTGATTGTGACCGGTTCAGAGGCGGCATTGACGATGGTCGCCACGGCCTTGGGCTGGGCGTCGCCGAACAGCAGCCGCAACTGGCCTTCGACATAACCGAGCGGGGCGCCGGCATCGAGCGCACGGCGCGCGGCGAAGGCGATCATCATCGCCTCGGCGCGATTGGCGTAGCTGGAGGCGGTTTGCGCGGCAACCGCGACACGGGTGAGGCGCTGCTCGATATCGAGCATTCGCACCGCCTGCTGCTCGGCGCTCATCGTCATCGCGGGCGGGCGCGAGACAGTGGGCGCGGGCAGGCTGGCGCCGGGGTCGGCGGCGTTGAGCGGGTTATCGAGATTGCTCTTGGCAGTGGGCGTCGCGGTCGGGCCGCTCCATTGGAGGCCGCCCTGCCAGGCCAGCAGCGCCCATGCCAGCGTACCGAGCACGCCGATGGCGAGGAGCAGCACCAGCGCGATACCCAGCCGCGAGCGTGAGGGGCGAGACACCCCCCCTGCTGCCGTTTCGGCGCTGCCTTGCTCTGGGTTACTCGCCATGCTCCTCGCCGGTCGGATTAAGAGGCGCTCTTACATAGCGCGCTGGCGAGGCGCAGCAAGGCCGTATCGTCGGGGGCGGATGCGACGGCCACTTGCTGCCAGCCGGGGCCGGCGGCGTCGGCGGCGGCGCGGCTGATCGCGGCGAGCCGGTGCGGGCGGGGGACGGCTGGCAGCAAGGCGGCGAGATGGCGTCCGGCACGCGGCGAGTGAACGGCGATGACGCACGGCGGCAGCGCTGCCAGCAGCGGGGCAAGAGCCTGCGTGTCGCGCGGTTCGCTGCGATAGACGATATGGCGGGTGATGCTCAGCCCTAGCGGATCGAACGGACGCACATCCGCGCCGCAAATATGCAGCAGCCGCCGGTGCCCGGCCGCGACGATCAGCGGAATGGTCGAGGCCGCATCGCCGCCGCCGACCGTGATGGCGCGCTCGCCCTGGCTGCGGATGGCGTCCGCGGTCGCCTCGCCGACCGTGAACAGCGGCAGATCGGCGAAGCGGCGCAGCGCGTCCGCGCCGTGGCGGGCGCCGTTGGCACTGGTCACGAACAGCGCGTCGAATGGCCCTGCCGGCAGCGGCGCAGGGGCGACGGGCACGATCTCGAACAGCGGGAGCTGGATGACCTTGAGGTCCAGGGCGCGGGCGCGTTCGGCCGACTGGTCGTTGCCCGGCTGCGGGCGAAGCAGCAGCAGGGGGCGGTTCACGGTGTGAACAGGGCGCGCAGCGCCGGGCTGGCGCGGCCGAGCAGGCGCGCGCCAAGGTCCGCGGCGCCCGCCAACGCGCCATCGGGCAGCAGCGCCTCGTCGTTGACCTGCTCGCTGCCGTCCTCGTTCAGAATTTGCGCGCGCAGGCGGATATCGCCCCCCTGCTCGCGGGCAAGCGCGGCGATGGGCGAGTGGCAGGTGCCGCCGAGCGCCAGCAGCAGCGCGCGCTCGGCGCGCACGCAGCGCTCCGTCGCGCGGTGGTTGATCGCTGCCAGCAGCGCGGCGGTGGCGCTGTCATCGGCGCGGCATTCGATGCCGACGGCGCCTTGCGATACGGCCGGGAGCATCGTCTCGACCGGGATGGCGGCACCGGTATCCGCCATGCCGAGCCGGTCCAGCCCGGCCGCCGCGAGCAGCGTCGCGTGGATATCGCCGGCCTCGACGCTGGCAAGGCGGCGCGCGACATTGCCGCGCAGCAGCGTGGTCTGAAGGTCTGGCCTTAGTGCCTTCAACTGTGCAGCGCGGCGCGGCGAACTGGTACCGATGATGGCGCCCTGCGGCAGCGCCGCGATGGAAGGCGCGCCGATCAGCCGGTCCTCCACCGCCGCGCGCGGCAGCATCGCGGCGACGATCAGGCTGTCGGGCCGGATCGTCTCGACGTCCTTCATCGAGTGGACGGCGCAATCGATCTCGCCGGCGAGCAGGGCGCGGTCGAGTTCCTTGGTCCACAGAGCCTTGCCGCCGATCTCGGCGAGCGCGCGGTCCTGGATGCGGTCGCCGCTGGTCGTCACCGGAACGACGCGGATGGCGTCCTCTGCCCAGCCATGCGCGGCGCGGAGCGCGGCGACGGTAAGGGCGGCCTGCGCCAGCGCGAGCGGGGAAGCGCGGGAGCCGATCCGGAAGGGTGCGGCGGGGGACGGGGCGAGGGAGGGAGCAACGGTGGGCATGGATGGAAAGCCGATAGACCCTTGGCCTGCGGGGCTCTAGAGGAAAAAACCATGCCCATCATTCTCGGACTGGAATCGAGCTGCGACGAGACAGCAGCAGCCCTCGTGGGCGGCGATCGCACGATCCTGGCGCATCGCCTGGCGGGGCAGGAGGCCGCGCATCGGCCCTATGGCGGGGTAGTGCCGGAGATCGCGGCGCGCGCGCATGTCGAGGTGCTGATCCCGCTGGTCGAGGCGGCGCTGGCCGATGCCGGCATGACGCTGGCGGATGTCGACGGCATCGCGGCCACGGCCGGGCCCGGGCTGATCGGCGGCGTGATGGTGGGGCTGGTGACCGGCAAGGCGCTCGCCCATGCGGCGGGCAAGCCACTGATCGCGGTCAATCATCTGGAAGGTCACGCGCTTTCGCCGCGCCTCGCCGATCCGTCGCTGCGCTTCCCCTACCTGTTGCTGCTCGTTTCTGGCGGCCATTGCCAGCTTCTGGAGGTGCGCGGGGTGGGTGCCTATCGCCGGCTGGCGACGACCATCGACGATGCGGCCGGGGAAGCGTTCGACAAGACCGCCAAGCTGCTCGGTCTCGGGATTCCCGGCGGCCCCAAGGTGGAGGCGCTGGCCCGCGAGGGCGATCCCAGCGCGGTGCCGCTGCCGCGTCCGCTGGTTGGCACCGGCGAGCCGCATTTCTCCTTCGCCGGTCTCAAGAGCGCGGTGATGCGCGCGGTCGACAGCGGCCAGTGGCGTGATGCGGACATTGCGGCGAGCTTCCAGCAGGCGGTGGTCGACTGCCTCGTCGATCGCACCCGGCGCGCGCTGGCGATTGCCGATGCGCCGAGCGCGCTGGTGGTGGCCGGTGGTGTCGCGGCCAATGGCTCGGTGCGCGCCGGGCTGGAAGCGCTGGCGGCGGGGCACGGCCTGCCGTTCGTCGCGCCGCCGCTCTGGCTCTGCACGGATAATGGCGCGATGATCGCATGGGCGGGGTGCGAGCGGTTCGCGGCGGGGCTGACCGACGATCTGGCGGTGCCGGCGCGGCCCCGCTGGCCGCTCGACCCGGCAGCCGAGGCGGTGCGCGGGGCGGGGGTGAAGGCATGAGTGGTTCAAGGCCGATCGGCGTTATCGGAGGCGGCGCCTGGGGCACCGCGCTGGCGCAGGTGATCGCGTCGGGCGGCAGCGACGTGCTGCTGTGGGCGCGCGATGCCGAGGTGGTGCGGGCGATCAATGCCAGTCACGCCAATCCGCTGTACCTGCCGGGCCAGGTGCTCTCGCCGCTGATCCGCGCCACCTATGATCCCTCGCTGCTACGCGAGGCGCGGGCGCTGCTGGTCGTCACCCCGGCGCAGCATATGCGCAGCGTGCTGGGCCGCTTCACGCCGCAGGGGCAGCCGCTGATCCTCTGCTCCAAGGGGATCGAGGCGCACACGCGCAAGCTGATGCACCAGGTTGCGCACGAGGTGATGCCCGGCTCGCCGGTCGCCGTGCTGTCCGGCCCCACCTTCGCGCATGAGGTGGCGGCGGGGCTACCGACCGCGGTGACGCTCGCCGCGGACGACGAGGGGATGGCGACGACGCTGGCGGCGATGATCGCGCGGCCAACCTTCCGGCCCTATGTCTGCGACGACGTGACCGGCGCGGAAATCGGCGGGGCGGTGAAGAATGTGCTGGCGATCGCCTGCGGGGTGGTTGCCGGGGCGGGGCTGGGCGAGAATGCTCGCGCTGCCCTCATCGCGCGTGGCTTCGCCGAGATGGCGCGTCTCGGTCTTGCACTCGGCGGCCGGGCGGAAACGCTGGCGGGGCTCTCCGGCCTCGGCGATCTGGTGCTCACCTGCTCGTCGACCAGCTCGCGCAATTTCTCGCTTGGCCAGGGACTGGGCGCGGGCCAAACGGCAGCCGCGCTGCTCGGCGATCGGCGCACCGTGGCGGAAGGGGCGTTCACCGCGCCGGTGCTGCTCGAGGTGGCGCGCGCGCACGGTGTGGAGATGCCCGTCACCGCCGCGGTCTGCGCGTTGCTGGCCGGCGAGAATACCGTGCAGGCCGTGATCGGCGCTTTGCTCGCCCGACCGCTGCGGGCGGAGTGAAGGCTTTGCGCTGGAGAGGCGTTGCGCCTATGCAGGCAGTGTCGGTGCCGATGGGCGGCGCCGTGGAGCGTCTTGCATGACGAATGCGCCGGGGCGGGCCGAGCAGACCGAGCAGGCCGAGCGCGATGATATTGCGGCGCTGGCCAAGGGCGGGCGGGCCAATGTATTCGGCTTCGTACTGCGTCTGGCCGCGCGCATTCCCTTCCTGTTCATCGCCGGCCGGCTTTACGGCGCCTCGGTGCTGGGGCGCTTCGCTTATGCGGTGCTGGTCATCGAGTTCGCCGCGCAGCTTGCGACCATGGGGCTCAAGCGCGGACTGGCCGAACAGCTCGCGCGCGACAGCCGGCCGCAGGCGGAGGTGGTCGCCGACGGGATGCTGCTCTGCCTGATCGGCAGTTGCGCCATGGCGGGGGTGCTGATGCTGGTCCCGCAGGCGATGTTCCCCAACAGCGGCGTCAACGGGCTCGACCGGTTGCTGCCGCTGGTGGTTGTCGCCATCGCGCTCACCGACGTGGCGCTGGCCGCCTGCGCCTATCATTACAACATCGCCGCGTCCGTCCATGCGCGCTCGATCGTCGAGCCGTGGACGATCAGCATCGCCGCCTTCGCCTTCTATTTCTATTCCACGCGGGACGGGCTGATCCTCGCTTATGTCGTCGCGATGATCGCGGCGATGCTCGCCTCGTTCGTGCCGCTGCTGCGCCATTACGGCCGGCCACGCGGCTGGCGGCCGCATCCTTCGCGGCTGTGGCACATGACCGTGCGCAACCTGCCGCTGGCCGCCGCCGACGCCATCGACTGGGCGACGCGGCGGCTGGACCTGGCCATTCTCGGCCTGTTCGCCGCGCCCTATGTGGTGGGGATTTATTATGTCGCGCAGCAGGTTGCCTCGCTGCCGCAGAAGCTCAAGACCAGCTTCGAGCCGATCCTCAGCCCGGTCATCACCCGCAACGTCAAGCTCGGCAACCATGAGGCGATCGCGCGGCAGGTGAGCCAGGTCGGCTTCTGGATCGTCGCGGCGCAGCTTGGCGTGGCGCTGGCGCTCGGCATTCCCGGCGAGGCGGTGATGGGGCTGGTCGGCCCGACCTTCGTCGGGGGCACCGGCGCGCTGGCCGGCCTTCTCATCGCCGAAGTCCTGGCCGCCCCCGCCGTGGTGAGCGAGGCGGCGCTGGTCTATCTGGCGCGGATCCGCAACCTGTTCGTCTCCATCGCGACCATCACGCTGCAAGCGGTGCTCACCGTCATCCTGATCCTCGTCGCGCGGCGGGTGGAGATGTCGGATCTTTACGTGGCGGCCATGCCGGCCGTCGCGCTCGCCATCGCATTGGGGTGCGCGTCGGTGGTCAAGGCGCTGCTGCTCGGCTCGCTGCTGCGCGCGCCAATCGGCGTGTGGCGCGGGCGGCTGGTCATCGCGGCGCTGGTTGCGATTGTCATCGGCACCGGCTTCACGCTGCTGCCGGGCCATTATGAGTGGGTGGAACTGGTGATCGGCCTGCCCACGATGCTCGTCGTTTATTGCGCCATCGTCTGGACCTTCGCGTTCAACGATGCGGACCGCACCCTGTTCCGGCGCACGCGCGGGGGAAAGGTGCCGCCGTCGGAACTGGTGGAGAGCTAGCGCGGCGCTATGGGCGCGTGCTGGCTGCGTCCTCAACCCGAAGCCAATGAACGCGGCGCGCGCCGGCGCAGGCAGGATCCCAAGGTAAAATGGAATGGCGGCCGGGACCCCGCGCTCCTGCGCGCGCAGGAGCGCGGGGTTCATCAAGGCGGGGTCCGTAATCGCCTATCGCGATTGGGCGCCGGCCCGCGCCCCCGTCAGTTCTTGGGTTCGGGGGCCACGGTTACGCGGATATCCTCGCCGTTCTGGCCGGGGAAGCCGGTGAACAGCGCATCGATGAGGTTTGGCACAAGGTAGGTGAGCTTGTTGCTCACCGATTGCGCCCGTGCCGTGCCTTCGAACAGGCGCTCGCCGCCCGCGCGGTCGATCTTCATCCGCAGCCGGCTCTGGTAAACGACATAAGTCTCGATGTCGTTATAGCCCATCCCGCCCCAGAGGAACGGGTCGTAATAGCCCATCGTGTAGCGGCCGCGCCAACCGCCCCAGCCGCGATAATAGCCGGGGTAGAAGAACGGATCGTAGAAGAAAGGATCACGCGAGAAGCCGGTCGAGCGGACGCGCGGCGTGCCCTTGTCAATGTCGTAATCGAGGCTGACGACGAGTTGCGCCGCGCCGGGATCGCTGGCGCGCACATAGCCATAGTCGGTGAGGCGCTTGGCCACGAGATCACCATAATGAGCGAACTCAAGGCTGCCGGCGAGGCGACTATCGCCCGGCATCACCGTGAAGGTCTGGCCCTGTGCGGGCGGTAGTTGCTGGAACCGCGCGACATCGGCGCGGAAGCCGGTAGCGCAGCCCGCCAGCCCGCCCAGCGACAGGGCGGAGGCGGCGGCAAGAACGAGGAAGCGCTTGGTCATCATGTCTTGTCCGTTTCCCGGGTGAAGGGTTCACCCATTAAGACGACGTAAGAGCTCTTCTACCTTGGATCAAATGAACTATCGTTGAATAAGCGGGGGTGCGCGCGGATCAGCGCATCAATCCGACTGCGTCATAGGCGGCGCGCAGGGTCGGCTCGGCCGCGGCGGATGCCTTGTCCGCGCCCTTGAGGAGGATGGCGTCGAGCGCCTCATGATCGTCTCGCAGCGCCAGATAGCGCTGGCGGATGGGGCCGAGCACGCTTGTCAGCAGCTCCGCCAGCGCCGGCTTGAACGCGCCGAAGCCCTGCCCGGCAAATTGCGCACAGACCGCATCCGGCGTCGTGCCGGCCAGCGTCGCGTAGATGCCGACGAGGTTCTGCGCTTCCGCGCGCCCTGCCAGCCCGGCCGCCTCGCCCGGCAGCGGTTCGGGGTCGGTCTTGGCCTTGCGGATCTTCTGCAGGATGGTGTCGTCGTCGTCGGTCAGGTTGATGCGGCTCATGTCCGACGGGTCGGACTTGGACATTTTCGACGTCCCGTCGCGCAGCGACATGATGCGCGCCGTCTGCTTGGGGATGATCGGATCGGGCAGGGTGAACAGCTCGACGCCGAAATCGGTGTTGAACTTGATGGCGACGTCGCGGGTCAGCTCCAGATGCTGCTTCTGGTCCTCGCCGACTGGCACATGTGTCGCCTGATAGAGCAGCACGTCGGCGGCCTGCAGGACCGGGTAGACATAGAGGCCGACGCTCGCGCCCTCGCGGTTCTTGCCGGCCTTGTCCTTGAACTGGGTCATGCGGTTGAGCCAGCCGATCCGCGCGGTGCCGCACAGCAGCCAGCACAGCTCGGCATGGGCCGGCACGCGCGCCTGATTGAACAGCACCGAACGATCCGGGTCGATGCCGCAGGCGACCAGCGCGGCGGTCATGTCGCGCACATTGGCGAGGCGCTGCTCGCGGCTCTCGTGCACGGTGATCGAGTGCATGTCGGCCAGGAAGAAGAAGCAGCGGGAGTCGCCGGTCATCTCGTCCTGCATGCTTACCCAGTTGCGGATCGCGCCCAGATAGTTGCCGAGGTGGAGGTTGCCGGTCGGCTGGATGCCGGAGAGAACGCGCATGGGTGTTTTCTTCAATCCTGGTTGGCGGCGCGGCGGTGGAGCAGCGCCTTCAAGTCTGCGATCCGGTAAGCGCCCGTGAGGAAACAGGCAATGCCGTAAAGCGCCACCCCGGCGCCGACCAGCACCGCCAGCGCCGCATAACGCTCGAAGAAGCGGCCGGTCAGCCACGGGTCGAGCAGCGCCTGGAAGGCGAAGACGACCGCGCCCATCAGCAGGGCGGCGAGGGCGAGGCGGGGCAGGCGGCCCTTGAGCTGGGCGTCCGCGACGAAGTGGCCGCGCGCCCGCAGCGTCCGGTAGAGCATCGCGACGTTGATCGTCGAGGCGAGCGCCGTGGCGAGCGGCGGGCCGACATGGCCGAGCGTGGGGATGAGGATGATGTTGCCGACGATGTTGATGACGATCGAGAGCATCGCGTAGCGCACCGGCGTGGCCGTGTCGCCGCGTGCATAATAGCCCGGTGTCAGCACCTTCACGAGCACGTAGGAGGGCAGGCCGATCGAGAAGGCGGAGAGGGCCCAGCCGCAGCGCCGCGCATCCTCCGCCGTGAACAGGCCGTACTGGAAGAGCCCGCGCACGATCGGCTCGGCGGCAACGATGAAGGCCACCGCCGCCGGCAGGGTGAGGAACAGCGCCAGCTCGATGCCGCGATTCTGCGTTTCCATGGCGGCGCTGTCCTCGCCCCGCGCGAGCAGGCGCGAGACGGTGGGCAGCAGCACGGTGCCCAGACCGATGCCGATCAGACCGAGCGGTAGCTGGTTCAGCCGGTCGGCGTAATAAATGTAGGTGATCGACCCGGAGGTGAGCAGCCAGCCGGCGAGCGCGGTGGAAATCAGCAGGTTGATCTGCGCCGCGCCGGCGCCGGCGGCCGCCGGAATGATCCGCCGGAACAGCTCGCGCATGTCGTCGTCGATACGGGGCATCCGCAGGCGCAGGCTCACGCCGATCTTGCGGCAGGCCAGCAGCAGCCAGCCCAGTTGCAGCACGCCGCCCACGGTGACGCTGATCGCCTGCACCCGCGCCGTCTCATAGTCATTGGCGCCGTGGAAGAAGAACAGGCCGACGATCATCGCGACGTTGAGCAGGATCGGCGCGGCGGCGTTCACCCAGAAGCGATTGAGCGAGTTCAGGATACCGCCGAGCAGCGAGGCGAGGCTGATCAGCGCCAGATAGGGGATGGTGATGCGCGAGAGCGTGACGGCGTAGGCCAGTTGCTCATGCGTGGGGTTCTGCCGGGCGAAACCGCCGGAGAGCAGCATGGTCAGCGGCCAGGCGGCGACCAGCAGCACGATGGTGAAGAGGATGAGGATCGGCAGGAGCAGCGCCAGCGCCTGCTCGGCGAAGCGATAGCCATCGGGCAGGCCGCCCTCGCCCTCCGCCTTCTTGTTGAACATCGGGATGAAGGCGGCGGCGAAGGCACCCTCGGCGAAGAGGGCGCGAAACATGTTGGGCAGGCGGAACGCGACGCCGTTGAACGCGTCCGCCGCGAAGCCCGCGCCGACATAGCGGGCGGCCAGCGAATCACGAACCAGCGCAAGCACCCGGCTGACGAGCGTAAGACCGCCCACCGAGCCCAGTGCCCGCACGAGGTTCATCGCCGCGCCCCCCGGTCGGCCGCGCGGATCAGGCGTTGCCGGCCGGCGCGCCTTCGACTGCCGCCTGGATCTGCGCCTGCTGCTGCATGTAGAGCGCACCGAAATCGATGGGGTCGAGCAGCAGCGGCGGGAAGCCGCCATCCTGCACCGCGTCGGCGAGAATGCGGCGCGCGAACGGGAACAGCAGGCGCGGCGCCTCGGCATAGAGGAACGGGCGGAGCTGGTCGTCGGGCACGTTGCGGATGCCGAACAGGCCGGCGAACACCAGCTCCACGGCGAAGGCGGTGCCCGCGTCGGTCGCGGCCTTGGCGGTGATCTTGACCGAGACTTCGTGGACGTCGTCGGCCGCCTTCTCGTTGCTGATGTTGAAATTGACGTCGATCTGCGGCTGGTCCTGCCACTGGTAGACGCCGGGCGAATTGGGGTTCTCGAAGGAGAGGTCCTTCACATATTGCGCGATCAGGCCGATCTGTGGCTGGTTGTCAGCGCCGTTCGTGGTCGTGTCAGTCATGTCGTTCCTGTCCTTCAGGCTGTTGCCACCGTGCCGTGCCTGTTCGCTGCGGCGGGGCGCTGGAAAATCGCAGGGCGCGAGCCACCCATCGAGCGCGCGCTTAGCAGGCGGGCCGGGCCTCCGCAACGGTTTGCGCCGGCTCGGTTCGTCTCCTGCGCAGACCGCCCCGGCCTGATACAGGGTGCGATTGTTGATGCTTTTTTGGTCGGCCTTGCGTAAAGTCGATGGGAATGTGCGCCTTGCAGGTTTGAATATCCGCACAAGACCGCCTATGTCCTGTGGGTTCAAGTATTTTGAGAAGGGTCCAATCCGTGACCGTCATTGTCGTCCTGGCCATGATTTTTGCCTTGCTGGCGCTGCGGCTGTTTTCCGTACTCGGCCGTCGTACCGGCCATGAGCAGCGCCAGTTGCCGGCGCCGGTGGACGACCGCCCCGTCGTCGCGCGGGCGACGGCGAGTGCGCAGGGTGACGGCAATGCGCCCGGGCAGCGCGCGGCGGAAAGCGTCGTGGCGGCTCCCGCGCAATCCGGCCTGCGCGCGCTGATCGCGGCGGACCGCGGCTTCGATGTCGCGCAGTTCATGAACGGCGCGCGCGCGGCTTACGGCCTGATCCTGGAGGCCTTCTGGAAGGGCGATCGCGAGGCGCTGGCGCGCTATTGCGACACCGATGTGAAGGACGCGTTCGAGAGCGCGATCGCCGAGCGCGAGGCCGCTGGCCACACGCTCGACAACAAGCTGGTGCGGATCGAATCGGCCAACATCGTCGATGTCACCGTGAACGATGGCTATGCGTTGATCGCTGTCCGGTTCGAAGCGGACCTCTCGGCGGTGACTCGCGATGCCAACGGGGACGTGGTCGCCGGCTCGCTCGATGATGCCATCGGCACGGTCGAGACGTGGACCTTCGGCCGTGATCTGCGCAGCCGCGATCCCAACTGGCAGCTCGTGGAGACGGATGAAGGCTGAGCGGGTTGCCGCTCATGCCTGACCTGACCTCCCGTCCGATCCTGTCGCTCAAATGGCTGATCGTGCTGGCCGGCGCCTTGGCGCTGGCGAGTTGCGGCCGCGTGATTCCGCCGGGTACGCCGGGTAGCCGCCCCGCACCGGGAACGCCGGCGGCGAGGCCACAGCCCGCCACCCCACGCCCGCCCATCGCGGTGACGCCGCCCGCCGCACCGCCCGTTGCCGGCGCCGGAGCGGCGGTGGCGGCCGGGCTGACGCTCGGGCCGGCGATCGACACGCTGCTCCCGGCGGACGCGACGCGCACCGGCCTGGCGCTCCGTGCCTTCCGCATCTCCTGCCCGTCGCTGGTGCGGCGGACCGACCAGAGCGGCCTCACCAGCGGCAGCGACTGGCAGCAGGCCTGCAGCGCCGCCGCGAGCTGGAGCGAGTCCAACGCCCGCGAATTCTTCCGCCGCTATTTCGAGCTGGTGCAGGTGGGCGATGGCACGGCCTATGCCACCGGCTATTACGAGCCGGAAATTGCCGGTTGCCGTACCCCTACCAACGGTTGCGCGACGCCGCTCTACAAGCGCCCGGCCGACCTTATCGAGGTCGATCTCGGCCTGTTCAGCGAGAGTCTGAAAGGCCGGCGAATTCGTGGCAAGGTGACCGGCGCCAGCTTGGTCCCCTATGACGACCGCGCGGCGATCACCGCCGGCACGCTCGCTGGGCGCGGGCTGGAGCTGGCTTACGCCAACGACCCGGTCGAGCTGTTTTTTCTGGAAATTCAGGGGAGCGGCCGGCTGCGCCTGCCCGACGGCAGCATCATGCGCGTCGGCTATGACGGGCAGAATGGCCGCGATTATACCGGCATCGGCAAGCTGATGAAGGATCGTGGCTTGATCCAGGCCGGCTCGATGCAGGACATCATGAGCTATATCCGCGCCAATCCCGCGCAGGGCATGGCGATCATGAACGAGAATAAGAGCTATGTGTTCTTCCGCGAGCTGACCGGCGCTGGGCCGCTCGGCGCGCTGGGCCTCCCCGTGACGCCGGAGGCGACGGTCGCGGCGGATCCGACTTTCGTGCCGCTGGGCGCGCCGGTGCTGCTCTCGCTGGATCGCGCCGAGCCCAACGGGCTGTGGATCGCGCAGGATACAGGCGGCGCGATCAAGGGCGCCAACCGCTTCGATACCTTCTGGGGCGCGGGGGAGCGGGCGCGGGCCATTGCCGGGGGCATGTCCGCCCGTGGCAGCGCGCTGCTGCTGCTGCCGATCGGCACCTATAACCGCCTGACGCAGCAAAATGCCGCGCCGTCGCCTCAGCCCTGAGGAACGGGCGCTCTGGCGGACGCTGACCCGAACGGTCACCCCCCTGCGGCGCACCAGGCCCCCGCCAGAGCCCGTAGCGGCGGTGCCGCCGCCGTCGGAAACGCTCGCCGACCTGCTCGACACGCCCCGGATCAAGGGCCGGGTTCCCCCCCTCCGGCCCGCGCCGCCGGCGCCACCCCCCACGGCGCCAGCGCCCGTGCCGGTGCTGGACGGCAGTTGGGAAAAGCGCATTCGCGGTGGACGCCTGGCGCCGGACATCAGCATTGACCTGCATGGCCTGACCCTCGCGGCGGCGCATCTGCGCCTGGAGCGGCTGCTGGACGACGCCGTGCGGCAGGGCTGGCGCGTGCTGCTGGTGGTGACCGGGCGGCCCCGGCCGGCGCCCGCTCCGGGTGAGACGCGCCGGCGCGGCGCCATCCGCGCGGAGATTGGCGACTGGCTGGCGCGCAGCGTGCATGCGCGGCGCATCGCCAGCGTGCGGCAGGCGCACCCCCGCCACGGCGGCGATGGCGCGCTTTATGTCATCCTGCGGCGCGGCGACTGAGCCGCCAGCGCCTCATGCCTCGCTGAACAGCCAGCCTTCGGCCTCTGCCATGTCGGTAAAGTAACGGGCGGCGATGGCTTCCCCGGTGCGCTCGGCCTGCAGCTTGTTGAGATGCGTCGGAACGACAGTGGCCGTCCGCGGCGCGACATAGGACTGGTGCGCCGCGATCAGGTCGCGGAACTGATCCGAGATTTGCCGGGCCTGCACCGCAAAATCTCGCCCGTCGATCAGGGCGAAATGGAGCCTGCCACTGGCATGCATGGCACGGATTGTCTGGCTGTATTCGCCGGCAAACTGATCGAACGTCGGCTGGTCCCAATAGCCGCGCATGACGATGGTCAGCAGACGCCGCGCGGGGTCGGTTTCAATCGAATAGGGCTGCATGGTCTTCACCCTTGGGCGGTCATCCAGCCAGCCTATCGCGACAGCCTTAAGAATGCGTTGGCTTCGTCACCAGCAGATGCTGATAGATGGCGGTGAGTTGTTCGAGGTCGGCAAGCGCGACCGCCTCGTCCAGCTTGTGCATGGTCGCGTTGACGAGCCCGAATTCGACCACTGGACACAGCGCGCTGAGGAACCGCGCGTCGGAGGTGCCGCCACTGGTCGACAGCTCGGGCGTCACGCCCGTTTCGGCGCGGATCGCGTCGCTCACGCGGGCAGACAGATCGCCGGGCGGGGTGAGGAACGCCTCGCCGCTGATCTTGGCGACGAGCGTGCCACCCTCCACCTCGACCAGCGCACGGATGCGCTCGGCCAGCGCCTCGCCCCGGTGCAGGTCGTTGAAGCGGATCGAGAGGCGGGCGGTTGCGCGCGCCGGGATCACGTTGGTGGCGGGATTGCCCACCATGATGTCGGTGATCTCGATGTTGCTTGGCTGGAACCAGTCGGTGCCGGAATCCAGCTCGATCGCCTCGATGGCGGTGAGGATGCGGACGAGCGGCGGGATGGGGTTCTTCGCCAGATGCGGGTAAGCGACGTGGCCCTGCACGCCCTCCACCGCGATCCACATGTTGACCGAGCCGCGCCGCCCGATCTTGATGGTATCGCCGAGGCGGTTGACCGAGGTCGGTTCGCCGACGAGGCAGAGGTCGGGCGTCACGCCGCGCTCGGCCATATGGGTCATCAGCGCGCGGGTGCCGTGGACGGCGTCGCCTTCCTCGTCACCGGTGATGAGCAGGCTGAGCGTGCCTGGCTGTGCTTGCGCCCCGGCGCGCGCAACGGCGGCGACGAATGCGGCGATGGCGCCTTTCATGTCCACCGCGCCGCGCCCGTAGAGCAGCGCGCCACGCCGCTCGGGGCGGAAGGCGTCGCTGGTCCAGCCGTCGCCCGGCGGCACGACGTCAAGATGGCCGGCGAAGGCGATATGCTCGCCCGCGCCGCTGTTCCGCACCGCCAGCAGATTCTCGACCGGCGCATTTTCGCCATGGCCGTCGAGGAAGCGCTCCACGGTGAAGCCGAGCGGGACGAGCATCGCCTCCAGGCAGTCGAACACGGCGCCCGTCGCCGGCGTTACGGAGGGGCAGGCGATCAGCGCTTCGGCGAGCGCGACCGGATCGGTGAGGGCGGGCGTGTCGGTCATCGCGCCGCGTTAGACCAACTGCGCGCGCACGGGAAGGCGGCTGGCCCAGATCGGCCATCCGCCGCAGGGAGCGGGCCATATTGGCGGCGTCGGGGTCATCAGGGGCGGCCCTCCATGGTGCCGGTTGCATGCCGGCGCGCATCATCTTAGCCACCTCCTATCGTGGACAAAAGGAGGGGACCATGCCCCGAATCGATCTCGATCCTGCCGCATTGCGCGCGAGCACCGGCTATCCGGCGCCATTCGATGAGGCTGTCGCCGGGCGGCTGCATCAGCGGTTGGCGCCGGTGGTGGGCCTCACCGCGATGGGGCTCAGCCATGTGCTGCTGCGACCGGGCGCCTGGTCCTCGCAGCGCCACTGGCACGAGGGCGAGGACGAGGTGCTGGTGATGTTGAGCGGCGAGGCGGTCCTGATCGAGGATGATGGGGAGACGGTTCTGCGTCCCGGCGATTGCGCGGCGTGGCCGGCTGGGTCGCGTAACGGCCACCATCTCGTCAACCGGAGCGATGCCGATTGCACCTTCCTCTGCATGAGCGCGGGCGACCGCGCGGCGGGGGGCGGCTATTCGGATATCGACATGATCTTCACCGAGCAGGGCTTTCTGCACCGCGACGGCACCCCCTATCCCGCACGGCGGATTGCCTGACAGCGCGTTGAGGCCAGGACGCCGCCGTCAGGTCTGAACGCGCCGCGCTTCTGCGTGGGGCGAAGGTCCAGGGCGATCGCGGAGAGGGGCGGGGCCTTAAGGCCCTGCCTGCGCAGAGCAGTGGCCGGTCTGCGCGGTCAGTTTTGGTCCACCCCCGCCGGTTCGAAGCGCGCGATCACCCAGGGCTCGGCCTTGGCGGCGGCGCTCCACTCGGCCATGAAGGGGTGGGCGAGGATCGCGTCCATATAGGCCCGGGCATCGGCCGGCACGGCCACGCTGTAGGTGACGAAGCGCGTCACCACCGGCGCGAACATGATGTCCACCGCGCCGAAATCCCCGAACAGGAAGGCACCACCGCCACCGAACCGCGTGCGCGCCTCGCGCCAGAGGTGGAGGATGCGCGCGACATCGGCGCTCACCTCCGCGCTCAACGGGGCAGGCGGCAGCACGTGGCGCAGGTTCATCCCGCACGCCTGCCGCAGCGGCATGTAGCCCGCGTGCATCTCCGCCGCCATCGCGCGGGCGAGCGCAAGGGCCGGGCGGTCCGTCGGCCAGAAGCGGGTGCCGCCCGAGCGTGCGTCGAGATAGTCGATGATCGCGAGGCTGTCCCACAGTACGGCCTCGCCGTCCCACAAGGTCGGCACCTTGCCGGCCGATGGCGCGAGGTCGCTCTGCGCTTTGCGCTCCTCCCAGGCCTCGTCGTACAGTGAAACCACGACTTCCTCGAACGGCAGGCCGGATTGCTTCGCCGCCAGCCAGCCGCGCAGCGACCAGCTCGAATAGGTCTTGTTGCCGATGATGAGCCTGAGCATGGCGCGTCTCCCTCTGCGCGAGCGATGCGGCGGCGCCGGCGCGCTGTCAACGGGAAGCACGGCGTGTCGCGAAATCCTCCCCGGGGCGCGGCTCCGGTGCCCCCTCAGGTCAGTGCGTCGATCACCGCGGCGCGCAGTTCCGGCAGGCCCATGCCCTTCTCGCTCGACGTGGCGATGATCTCCGGGTGGGCGGCGGGGCGCTTGCGGATCGCCTCGGCCGTGCGCGCGGTCACGTCGGCCAGCTCGCTCGCCTTCACCTTGTCCGCCTTGGTCAGCACGATGCGGTAGCTCACCGCCGCCTCGTCCAGCATGTCGAGCAATGTCTGGTCGACGTCCTTGAGGCCGTGGCGGCTGTCGATCAGCACATGGGTGCGGCGCAGCACCGCGCGGCCGCGCAGATAATCGTTCACCAGATGGCGCCACTGGCGGACCATGTCCTTGGGCGCCTTGGCATAGCCGTAGCCCGGCATGTCGACGAGGCGGAAGCGCGGCACCTCGCCCTCCTGCCCCCCGACATCGAAGAAGTTCAGCTCCTGCGTGCGGCCCGGCGTGTTGGAGGTGCGGGCAAGGCCGTTGCGGTTGGTCAGCGCGTTGATCAGCGAGGACTTGCCCACGTTCGAGCGGCCGGCGAACGCGATTTCCTCGGCGATCGGCTCGGGCAGGAACTTGAGGCTGGGCGCCGAGAGCAGGAAGCGGATCGGCCCGGCGAAGATGCGCCGGGCTTCCTCGATCGCGGCGGCGCGCGCGTCGTCATCCATGGTGATCCTCCATATGGACCGGGCCGCCCCGCCATGGCGGCGGGGCGCTGCCGCTTGCTATTTCGCCGCCGCCGGCTGGCTCAGCACCGGATGCTGCCGGTATAGCCACCACTGCTGGGCGATGGTGAGGATGTTGGACGTGCACCAGTAGATCAGCAGCCCCGCCGCGAAAGGTGCCATCACGAACATCATGATCCACGGCATGAAGGCGAAGATCTGCTTCTGCATCTCGTCCATCGGCGCCGGGTTGAGCTTGAACTGCAACCACATGGTGATGCCGAGGATGATCGCCAGCAGGCCGATGGCGAGGAAGCTGGGCGGCGTGAACGGCAGCAGGCCGAACAGATTGAGCACGTGCAGCGGATCGGGCGCTGAAAGGTCCTTGATCCACAGGATGAACGGCTGGTGCCGCATCTCGATGGTCAGCATCAGCACCTTGTAGAGCGCGAAGAACACCGGGATCTGCAGGAAGATGGGCAGGCAGCCGGCGAGCGGATTGACCTTCTCCGTCTTGTAGAGCTGCATCATCTCCTGCTGCAGCTTGGGGCGGTCATCCTTGTAGCGCTCCTGCAGCGCCTTCATCTTGGGCTGGAGCACGCGCATCGCCGCCATGGAGGCGAACTGGCGCTGGGCGATGGGGAACATCAGCCCGCGCACCACGAAGGTGAGGCAGATGATCGCGACGCCGAAATTGCCGATGAGGCGGAACAGCCAGTCGAGCATGTAGAAGATCGGCTTCTCGAACCAGCGGAACCAGCCCCAGTCGATGGCGCGGTCGAGCAGCGCGACGCCGGCCTGGTCGGTATAGGCTTCCAGAACCTTGGTTTCCTTGGCGCCCACGAACAGCCGGCTGGAGGTGGTGACGCTCTTGCCCGGCGCAACCGTGACCGGCGCGTACGTCATGTCCGCCTGGTAGCGCTGGTTGGCGCCAGCGCGGAATTGCGCGTCGATTGGGCTCGCCTGCGCCGGAATCAGCGCGGCGTGCCAGTAGAGGTCGGTAAAGCCGAGCCAGCCGCCGGTGGTGGTGAAGCGCTGGTCGCCATCCTTGTCGAGATCCTTGAAATCGACGTCGTAATTGGCCTTGCCGTTGAATACCCCGACCGGGCCGGTGTGAATCGTCCAGGTCGACGGGGTCTTGGAGACGCCGAGATGCGAAAGCAGGCCATAGGGGCGCACCACCACGGCGTTGGCGCTGCGGTTCTCGACCGTTTGCGCCACGCTCAGCATGTAATCCTTGTCGATGGTGAGGCGCATGACGAAGCGCTGACCGGCGCCATTGTCCCAATGGAGCGTGACCGGCGTATCCGGCGTCAGCTTGGCGCCGTCGGCGGTCCAAAGGCTGTCGGCGTCGGGCAGCTTCAGGCCCTCGCCGGTCCAGGCGAAGCTGGCGAAATAGGCGTCCTTGGTGCCACTCGGGCTGAACAGGCGGACCGGCGGCGAATCCGGTTCGATCGTCTCCTTGTGCTGCGGCAGCACGATATCGTCGATGCGCGCACCCTTAAGGTTGATCGAGCCGCGGAGCTTGGGCGTCTCGATGGCGAGGCGCGGCCCCTCCTTGAGCACGGCGTCGAGCGGGCGCACGGCCTGCGCCGCGCCATCCACGGGTGCGCCGCTGGCCGGCGTTGGCGTGGTGACATCGCTGGTCGCCGCCCGGGGTGCCGGCTGGTTGGCGGTGGGGAAGAAATGGTTCGAGATGTAAGGCCAGCCGAACAGGATGGCGATGGTCAGCACCACGGCAAGGAAGATGTTCTGCTTGTCGCTCACGTCTTGATCTTTTCCCGTTTCTTCATGTCACGGCGGACAGCCGCGGAATCCTGCGTCAGGGCACTGGATCGTGGCCGCAGCCGCCCCATGGGTGGCAGCGCAATAGCCGCTTCGTGGCGAGCCAGCCACCCTTTATCGCTCCATATTTCCGCAGCGCCTCGATGGCATATTGCGAGCAGCTTGGCGAATAGCGGCATGTCGGCGGCAGGATTCGGCTCGGCCCCAGTTGCCAGAAGCGCGCGACGAGGATGAGCAGCCGCGCGATCATTGGTCGCGGTTTTGGTCCTGGCGTCGCTCCCGCCCGGGCTTTTCGCGCCGGCCGGCGATGCGCTTGAGCGCCGTTTCCAATTCGGCGGAGAGCTGGGCATAATCCCGTTCGATGCCGCCCTCGCGGCCGATCAGCACATGGTCCGCGCCGGGGATGCCGAGGGTAGGCAGCGCCGCCTTCGCCAGCGCGCGAAAACGGCGCTTCATCCGGTTGCGGATGACAGCGCCGCCGATCTTCTTGGTAACGGTGATGCCGAGGCGAACCGCCGGGTCGCCGTCGCGGCGGTCGCGCACCAGCAGGACAAAGCCCGGCATGGGGGCGCGTTGGCCGCGATTGGCCGCCAGATAATCGGCGCGGCGGGTCATGCGACCCACGGCGCGCGCCGAATCGTCTGTCAGGCCGAGAGCTTCTTGCGGCCGCGCGCGCGACGGGCGTTCAGGACCTTGCGGCCGCCCACCGTCGCCATGCGGGCGCGGAAACCGTGGCGGCGCTTCCGAACCAGATTGCTCGGCTGAAAGGTGCGCTTCATCGTTCATTCCTCAAATTCGAATCGATCGGGGTCGACAAGCAAGGGCCGCCGCCCGAGGGGCAGCCATCTGTCCGAAGGCGCGCCGATAGGCAAGCGCGGCGGAATTGTCAATGGAACGGAGGCGATTCGTGGCCGGAGCCGATGGCGGCGAGACGGAGCACGAAAAGTGCATCAGGAGTGGAAACGAAGCGGGAACGTCGCTAGACCCGCCGCATGATCGCACATCTCAAGGGGCTGCTGAGCGCGACGGGCGCCGACCATGCGGTGATCGACGTGGGCGGCGTCGGCTATCTCGTCGGCATGTCCACGCGCAGCCTGGCGGCGTTGGGGGCGGTGGGCGAGGCTGTGATGGTCCATACCGAGATGCTGGTCGCGGAGGATTTCATCCGGCTGGTCGGCTTCGGCGATGAGACGGAGCGCGACTGGTTCCGGCTGCTCACCGGCGTGCAGGGTGTCGGCGCGCGGGTGGCGCTGGCGATCCTCTCGGTGCTCGATCCGACCGAGCTGCACCGCGCCATCGCCGCGCAGGACAAGGCGATGGTCGCGCGCGCCAACGGCGTCGGCCCCAAGCTGGCCGAGCGGATTGTGCGCGAACTCAAGGACAAGGCGGGGCTGATCGCGACGTCGCCGCTGGCGATCGGTGGCGCGGCAGGCGGTGCCGGCCCGGCGGCATCGGGTCTCCAGGCCGATGCGCTGGCGGCGCTGGCCTCGCTCGGCTTCCGTCCCGGCGAAGCCTCGGCGGCGGTGGGTGCCGCGCTCGACGAACTGGGCGCGGCTCCCAGCCTTGATGCGCTGGTGCGGCTCGCCCTGCGGAAGGCCGCGAAGTGAGCGGGTGGTCCTGCTTGAGAGGAGCGCGGCATGGCTGACCCTCGCCCCCTTCTTTCCGCCGAGCGCGCGGCCGACGACGCCGATGCGGCGCTGCGGCCCAAGTCGCTGGAGGAGTTCATCGGCCAGAAGGCGGCGCGGGAGAATCTGCGGGTGTTCATCGCGGCCGCGAAGGCGCGCGGCGAGGCGCTCGACCATGTGCTGTTCTTCGGCCCGCCGGGGCTGGGCAAGACCACGCTGGCGCAGATCGTCGCGCGCGAGATGGGCGTGGGCTTCCGCTCGACCTCCGGGCCGGTCATCGCCAAGGCGGGCGATCTGGCGGCGCTGCTCACCAATCTCGACGAGGGCGACGTGCTGTTCGTGGACGAGATCCACCGGCTCAACCCGGCGGTGGAGGAGATTCTCTACCCCGCCATGGAGGACCGCGCGCTCGACATCATGATCGGCGAGGGACCGTCGGCACGCTCGGTGCGAATCGACCTGCCGCACTTCACCCTTGTTGGCGCGACCACCCGGCAGGGGCTGCTGACCACGCCGCTGCGCGACCGCTTCGGCATCCCCGTGCGCCTCAATTTCTACGAGGTGGCCGAGTTGGAGCAGGTGATCGCCCGCGCCGCGCGACTGCTGGCGCTGCCGATCGCGCCGGACGGCTGCACCGAGATCGCCCGCCGCTCGCGCGGCACGCCCCGCATCGCCGGGCGGCTGCTGCGCCGGGTGCGTGATTTTGCCCATGCCGCCGGGCACGATCTGGTGGATGCCGCCGCGGCGGATGGCGCGCTCTCCCGGCTGGAGGTCGACCAGCTTGGTCTCGACCTGATGGACCGGCGCTACCTGCGGATGATTGCGGACATCTACAAGGGCGGCCCGGTCGGCGTGGAAACGCTCGCCGCCGGCCTCTCCGAGCCGCGTGACACCATCGAGGACGTGATCGAGCCCTATCTGCTCCAGCTCGGCCTCATCGCCCGCACCGCGCGCGGCCGCGTGCTCAACGCACCCGGCTGGAAGCATCTCGGCCTCAATCCACCGGACGGCAGCCAGGACGGACTGTTCGATTAGCACGTGCCCCGTTGCCGCTGCCGCTGCCATGTCTGGGAGGGAGGCAGCCATGCCCCTGTGGGTAACTCCGTCGATCGCATCGGTGGATCGGAATGGGCATGAAAGGGGCGCAGTGTGCGACGACCAGAAGCGGCTATGGCTTGAATTGCCACTCGCGGGGGCTTTTCCCAACGACTCGGCTAGACTAGGGTCACCGCCATGTCATCGGATCCGGCCCCCGCGCCCGCTTCAGGTTTGTTCACGGGCGGGGAGCATCTGTTCCCGGTGCGCGTCTATTATGAGGATACCGATCTGTCCGGCGTCGTCTATCATGCCAATTATTTGCGTTACATGGAGCGTGCGCGCTCGGACATGCTGCGCGTGGCGGGGATCGACCAGCGCGCCGCGCACGAGGCGGGGATCGGCAGCTATGCGGTGGCCGACATCGCACTTCGCTATCGCGCCCCGGCCCGGCTCGACGACGCCCTGACCGTGCGCAGCCGGATCGATCGGGTGAGCGCCGTGCGCTGCGCCATCGCCCAGAGCATCTGGCGGGCGGAAACGCTGCTGGCGGATGGTGGTGTCACCGTCGCCTTCATCGATCCGCTCGGCCGTCCGCGCCGCCAGCCGGCCGCGTGGATCGACCGCTTCAAACAGCTTAGTTCGTGAGGAGAGCGCTTTCTTGTCCCTGACCCTGTCGACCATCGTTGCGGCCGCAGCGCCCGCCCTGTCCAGCGACCCCATCTCCCTGTCGCCATGGACGCTTTTCCTCCAGGCGGACATCATCGTGAAGCTGGTGATGATCGGCCTGCTGTTCGCCAGCATCTGGACCTGGGCGATCATCTTCAGCTTCTCCGGACGCCTGCGCAAGGTCAGCAAGGGCTGCGATTCCTTCGAGCGCGCCTTCTGGCAAGCGCAGGATACCGATAATTTCGTGCGCGATCGCGGCCGCGAGGATCTGCCGAGCGCGCAAGTGCTCAATGCGGCGGTTGGCGAGTGGCGCCGTTCGACCGGACAGCGCAAGATGCAGGCGGAGGGCGCCCGCGAGCGTATCGCCACCGCGATGAGTTCGGCCATCGCCGGGGCGATCGACCGGTTGTCCGACCGCCTCAACATCCTCGCCACGGTCGGCGCCGTCGCTCCGTTCGTCGGCCTGTTCGGCACCGTCTGGGGGATCATGCGCAGCTTCACCGCCATTGCCGGCGAGCAGAACACCAGCCTCGCGGTCGTCGCGCCCGGTATTGCCGAGGCGTTGTTCGCCACCGCCATCGGCCTGTTCGCGGCTATCCCGGCGGTGATCGCCTACAACCGGCTCAGCCACGGGGTGAACCGGCTGGAAGGCCGGCTCTCTCGCTTTGCGGACGGGCTTTACACCACCTTCAGCCGGGAGCTTGAGGTCAGCGAATGAGCATCGGCCTGCCCCCCAGCAAGCGCCGCGGCGGCCGGCGCGCGCCGATGGCGGAGATCAACGTGACGCCGCTGGTCGACGTCATGCTGGTGCTGCTCATCATCTTCATGGTGACGGCGCCGTTGCTCGTCACCGGCGTGCCGATCCGCTTGCCCGAATCGCGTGCCAAGGCGCTCGATCAGGACCAGAAGCCGACGGTGCTCTCGATCAACCAGGAGGGCGCGCTGTTCATCGACGACGAGGGCGTGCCCGAGGACCAGATCGGCGAACGGCTGGCGGCGCTGCGCGACGAGATGAAGCCGACCGACCAGCTCTTCCTGCGGGCTGACGCCAGCCTGTCCTATGGCCAGGTGATGCGCATCATGGGTGAACTCAACCGTGCGGGTCTGGACCGGGTGGCTTTGGTGACGACCGGCGCAACCGATGGCGCGTCGAGCGCGGGCGGGGCGAATGAGGAACGGCCTTCGTCCATCGACCGTTCATCGCGCGAGCCATAGGCAATCGGGATGGATCGCAGCGAGCGCATAGGGCTGGGGGTGGCCACCGCGGGGCATGTTCTGCTTTTCGGGGCGTTGTCGCTCGGCCTCCTGCGCACGTCGGTTCCGCTGCCGCCGCGCCAGACGACCATCGACGTTGCGCTGGCGGACAGCATCGCGCTGGAAAGCCGAACGACGGAGCAGACCACCGAAGCGCCGCGCTCAGCCACCGCGCCCGAGCAGGGGCCACCCGAGCCCGAGGCAGCGCCGCCCGAGCCATCCGAAGCCGTCGCTGCGCCAGTCGTGGCTCCTGCGCCGCCAACGCCGGCGCCGCCCAAACCCAAAGCGGTGCAGCCGACGCCGGAGAAGCCGCGCGAGGCGCCGCAGAAGCCAACACCGCCCAAAGCCACAACCAAGCCGGCGGAAACGAAGCCCGCCGCCAAGGCCGAGCCGACGCCCAAGCCATCGGAACGGCCGCAGCGCGCCTCCCGCCTTGGCCGCGATTTCCTCAAGGGGCTGGACGCCGATACGCCCTCGGCGCGTAATGCGCCGGCCACGGGGTCCAATGCGCCGATGGGCGCGGCCGCGGCACGCGCGCTCAACGCCGAGATCAACCGGCAGATCAAGCCGTTCTGGCGGCCGCCTTCGGGCGCGGACGCCGAGAAGCTGGTGACGCTGCTCAGCGTCCATCTCGACCAGAATGGCGCGGTGGTCGGCCGCATCGAGGTGGTCGGGCAGGAAGGCATCACGGCCAGCAACCGCGCGCAGGCCGATCTCCACGCCGAGCGAGCCATCCAGGCGGTGACGCGCGCGTCACCGTTCCGCAATCTGCCGCCGGAATATTATGATCAATGGAAGTGGCTGCGGCCGCTCAGATTTGACGCGAGGATGTCCCAATGAAACTTCCCACGCTCCGCCGTTTGGCGCTCATGGTCACTGCCATTGCTCTTGCCGGGCCGGCGGCTGCGCAACTGAGCGTCGATGTGACCGGCCAGATCGAGAGCGATCTGCGCATCGCCATTCCCGCCATGCCGACGCAGCAGGTGGTCGAAACGCCCGCCGGCTCCACCGAGTTGCTCGGCCAGAAGATCGCGGAAGTGATCGCCAACGATCTGCGCAACAGCGGCCTGTTCAGCCCGATCGGCCCCAACGGCGTGCCGCGCCCCACCGTGCCGGAAGTGACCAGCCCGCAGTTCGACCGCTGGGCGGGGATGAATGCCGAGGCGCTGGTGCAGGGCTTCGTGCGCTCGGCGGGCGGTGACGCGCAGATCACCGTCGGCTGTTACCTGTACGACGTGGCGTTGCGGAGCGAACTGACGCGCCAGGGCTATGTCGTCGCCCCGCGCGACTGGCGCCGCGCCGCGCACCGCTGCGCCGACCTCATCTATTCGCGGCTGACCGGCGAAAGCCCGTTCTTCGATAGCCGCATCGCCTATATCGCCGAGACCGGGCCCAAAAATGCCCGCGTGAAGCGCCTTGCCATCATGGATAGCGACGGCGCCAACCACCGCTTCATCACCAACGGCCAGAGCCTCGCGCTCACCCCGCGCTGGTCGCCTGATTACAAGTCGATTGCCTATGTCTCCTATGTCGGCAAGACGGTGCGCATCTACATCTATGATGTCGATCAGGGCCGCCAGCGCGCGATCATGGAGACCAACAACGCGGTGTTCGCGCCGCGCTGGTCGCCGGATGGGCGCACCTTGCTCTTCTCCATGGCGAGCGGCGGCAATACCGACATTTACAAGATTCCCGCGACGGGCGGCCGGCCGACGCGGCTCACCAATACGCCTGGCATCAACGTGGGCGGTTCCTTCTCCCCGGATGGCTCGCGCATCGTGTTCGAGAGCGACCGCTCGGGTGGTCAGCAGATCTATGTGATGAATGCCGACGGGACAAACCAGCGCCGAATCAGCTTTGGCGGCGGGCGCTATGCCACGCCGGAATGGAGCCCGCGCGGCGACCTCATCGCCTTTACGAAGATGGCGGGCAACTTCCGCATCGGCGTGATGAGCCCGGATGGTGGCGGCGAGCGGTTGCTCACCAATGGCTGGCAGGACGAGGCGCCGACCTGGTCACCCAACGGCCGCGTACTGCAATTTTTCCGCACCACGCAGGGGCGCGGCGGGCGTTCGACCGTTTGGCAGGTGGATCTGACCGGCGTCCACGAGCGGCAAATCGCGACGCCGGTGGACGGGTCGGACCCGGCCTGGGGCCCGCTTCTGCAATGATCAAAAGCATGCAACAAAATGGTTTTTGGGTTGACTTGTAGGCAAGGCGCCCCAAGCATGCGACGAAATGAATTTTACGTGGGACTGCAATAGGAGAAGAAACAATGCGCACGACACCCATCATATTGCTCGTAACGAGCGCGGCGCTTGCGCTCTCGGCCTGTTCGAAGAAGGCTCCCGAGGCCCTGCCGCCAGCTCCGGCGGACACCACGCCGCCCGCACCGCCTGCTGCAACGCCGACGCCTTCGGGCCCGACGCCGGGTAGCCAGGCTGATTTCCTTGCCAGCGTCACGTCTGATCGCGTCTTCTTCGATGTCGACAAGAGCGATATCGACGATAAGTCCCGTGCGACGCTGCGCAGCCAGGCCGAATGGCTGCAGCGCTATCCGCAGAAGCGCATCACCATCGAGGGGCATTGCGACGAGCGCGGCACGCGCGAATATAACCTCGCGCTGGGCGAGCGCCGCGCCAACGCCGCCAAGAACTATCTGGCGGCGCTCGGCATCGACCCGAGCCGCATCACCACGATCAGCTACGGCAAGGAGCGTCCGGAAGCGCTCGGCTCCGACGAGTCTGCCTGGGCGCAGAACCGCCGCGCGGTGACCGTGACGATCGACTGACGCGCCCGGGCGGCGGAACGCTGCCCGTTGGGAAAACGAAGATGCCGCCGTGTGCAACCAGCCCACGGCGGCATCTTTGCGTTGTGCAGGGCTCTCGCGGACTGGGCGTGGAGCAGGCGCACGTGGATCGCCGATTCGCCGCACGGAAGGCCCGCTGTTTCGGCCGGACGGCGTGCGGCGCTTGCGTTTCTTCCCGGGAATCGGCGGGGCCCGCGCCGGCTGGAAAATCCTCGCCACGCCGCTATGAGGGGCCGCGCACCTCCACGGATCTCCCTTTTTCATGCCTCTTCGCCTTGCCATTTTCGATTGCGACGGCACGCTGATCGATAGTCAGCACAGCATCGTCGCTGCGATGCAGCGCGCATTCGACGCGGTGGCGCTGCCATGCCCGTCGCGCGGTGATTGCCTCTCGATTGTCGGCCTGTCGTTGCCGCAGGCGATGGCGCGGCTGCTGCCCGAGGCGGATCCGGGCGTCCGCGCGGAGGTGGCGGAGCACTACAAGCGCGCCTTTCACGATCTGCGCCTGGCCGGGCAGGTGCGCGAGCCGCTCTATGACGGCATTGCCGCCTTGCTCGACGCGCTGGACGCAGACGGCTGGCTGCTCGCGGTTGCCACGGGCAAGTCGGACCGTGGCCTGCGTCTCGCACTGGAGGCGTTGGGGCTCTACGGCCGCTTCGTTTCGCTGCAAACCGCGGATCGCCACCCGTCCAAGCCGCACCCGTCCATGATCGAGGCGGCGCTGGCGCAGGCCGGCGTCGAGCGGGCGAATGCCGTGATGATCGGCGACACCAGCTTCGACATGGCCATGGCCTGCGCCGCAGGCGTGCGCGGGCTCGGCGTCGGCTGGGGCTATCACACGCCCGAGGCGCTGCGCGCCGCCGGTGCGCACAGCGTTGCCATGGACAGCGCGGAGCTTGCTCGCCATATCGGCCTGCCATGAGCGAGAAACCCGATTCCGCCGCGCCTCTGGGCGCTGACGAGGCCCGTCGTGCCGCGCTCGCCCGGCAGCGCTTCTTCATCATCGGCCTGTTCCGCCTGTCCGGCGCCCTCATCCTGCTGTTCGGGATGGCGATCTCGCTCCAGCGCTTCGGCTGGGTGCAGGGCGACAAGGCCAAATGGATGGGCCTGATCATCTCCATTGTGGGTTTTGTGCAGTTCATGATCGTGCCGCGCATGCTGGCGCGCGCCTTCGCCACGCCGCGGGAGCGGTCCTGACGCCATGGTCGCGATGAAGCGTTTCTGGACGGCGGCTGATCTGGTCGCGGAGGAGGGCGGCTGGTCGGTCCGCCTCGATGGCCGGGCGGTCAGGACGCCGGCGCGGGCGCTGCTCACGGTGCCGGGCGAGGCACTGGCGCGCGCCATCGTGGCGGAATGGGCGGCGCAGGGCGAGGAGATCGACCCGCGCACCATGCCGATGACCGGTTTCGCCAACGCCACGATCGACCGCGTGCTGCCTGCGCCCGGCGAGTTTCGCGGGCAAATCGCTGCTTACGCGGAGAGTGACCTGTTCTGCTACCGTGCGGCCGAGCCCGAGGGATTGGTCGCGGCGCAGTGCGGGACGTGGGATCCTTTGCTCGATTGGGCGCGGACATGTCATGCCGTCAGCTTCACGCTCACCGACGGTATCCTGCCGGTCGACCAGCCGGCGCGCACGCTGGCGGCCTTGCGCGACGCGGTGGAAGCGATCGACCCGTGGCTGCTGGCCGGCGCCGCCACGCTCACGCAGCTAGGCGGATCGCTGGTGGCTACGCTGGCGCTGCTCGATGGTGCGGCGGATGTCGAGACGCTCTGGGCGGCCGTCACGCTCGATGAGCGCTGGCAGGCCGAGCAGTGGGGGGAGGATGCCGAAGCAAGAGCCCGCCTCGACGCGCGTTCCGCCGATTTCTGCAACGCTGCGCGCTACTGCGATCTGGTCCGGGCGGCCTGACATGGGCAGCGATGCGTGCCGGGCAATCGTCACGGCACCATCGGAGGCCCGTTTTCATTCCGAACCGGTTGGCTTAAGGAGCGCACCATGACGGACGCGGCCATCCAACTCACCGACCTTTCCAAAATCTATGCCGGCGGCAAGCAGGCGCTCGATCGGGTCAACCTCACGGTCCCGCGCGGCAGCGTGTTCGGGTTGCTCGGCCCGAATGGCGCGGGCAAGTCCACCATCATCAACATCCTTGCCGGGCTGGTGAACAAGACCAGCGGCAGCGCCTCCATCTGGGGGTTCGATACCGCGACACACCCCCGCAATGCCCGCAACTCGATCGGCATCGTCAACCAGGAGATCCTGTTCGATCCCTTCTTCACGCCTGCGGAGACTCTGGAGATTCAGGCCGGCTATTACGGCGTGCCCAAGGCCGAGCGCCGCACCATGGAATTGCTGCGCGCCGTCCATCTGGAGGACAAGGCCAACGCCTATTCACGCACCCTCTCGGGCGGCATGAAGCGGCGGTTGATGGTCGCCAAGGCGATGGTGCACAGCCCGCCGATCCTGGTGCTGGACGAGCCGACCGCCGGCGTCGACATCGAGTTGCGCCAGCAGCTCTGGTCCTATGTGCGCTCCCTGAACGAACGCGGCGTCACGATTGTGCTGACCACCCATTATCTGGAAGAAGCCGAGGAACTGTGCGACCGCATCGCGATCATCAACCATGGTCGCCTCGTCACCGACAAGCCGACGCGCGAACTGGTCTCCATGGCGCAGGAGAAGGTGGTCGAGGTGACCGTCGACCGCGATCTGGCGACGCTGCCCGACCACAGCCATTTCGAGAAGGTGGAGAAAGCCGGGGAGCGCACCATCCGGGTCACCTACCGGCGCGACCGGGCGACAGCCGGGGAGTTGCTGGCGGTCATCCAGGGGCAGGGCTTCGCCATCGTGGATGTGTCGACCCGCGAACCGGATCTGGAGGATGTCTTCCTCCAGTTGACGCGCGCGGCGGCGTGACGGCACTGCCACGCACCCGTTGACCGATCGGCGTCGCCCTGTTTCCCTACGAACAGGGCGTGCCCCCATAACGAAAGGGCAGCCGATCATCCGACCGGCTGCCCTTCACATGATCATCGTCGCTTGCGCGAATCGGATCAGACGAAGCTGACCGTCGTGCGGCGGCGACGCAGGCCAGCGCCGACCAGGCCGAGGCCCATGATCATCATCGCCCAGGTCGTCGGTTCCGGAACCGGCGAAGAACTGATGCGGATGATGTAGTCGTCGAAATCGCTGTCCGGGCTGCCCGTATCGTTGAAGCCGAAGTACAGGTCGTCCGCCGAATAGCTGTTCGAGGTCAGCAATTGCGGAATGAACAGAGCGACCTGGCTGCTGCCAAGCGCTTCGCCGGCTTCAAAGACATTCCAGAAATTGATGCTGCCAGTCAGGGGACCATCGCTGGCCTGCTGGTAGGTTACCAGCAGGTTGCCGATGTGCCAGCCAGTGTCGTTTTCCCCGAAGCTGTTGCCGCCAACCATGACGAAATTGTCCAGGGCGCTTTCCGATCCGGCGTAATAGACGCTGATGTTGACGGGAGCACCGGTCACCGAGATGGTGTATCCGCCCACTGCCTGCCGAAACAAACCCAGCGCGTTGAGATCGCCCTTGAAATCATTGTTGCTGGCGATGTCCGATGCGGCGCCGATGTTGTTGACCGTCAGCGTCGCATTGGCCGGTATTGCAAAGGCTGCGGCCGCAACGGCAGCGAGCAGGATGCTCTTCGTTCTTCCCATCTTCAATCTCCCACAAATTACAACAGGCCAACGGTGAGACTCGGGTCGTGAGACCCGGCAGTCTTCCGCTACCCCCCACTCCAGAGCCATAGCACAGCGGGCACGGTCTTCACCATATGTTAACCATCTCATTTTGGAACAGGGTCCCATCGGTTGGCGGCGAGGATTTCGCGTCGTCGCCGTGCCGCCGCGTGTCGAGGGCGGCGCATCCCTTCCCAAAGCCGCCTGCGGTGGCTAGGGATCGGCTGTCCGCCGCAATGGGGTGGGCGACCGACAAGAAGCGTGCGCATGACCATTTCTACACATGATGTCGTCATCATCGGGTCCGGTGCGGCAGGGCTGACCGCCGCGATCAATCTGGCGCAGAGCCACAAAGTGCTGGTGCTGGCCAAGGGCGCGCTCGATGGCGGGTCGACCAACTGGGCGCAGGGCGGCATCGCAGCGGTGCTGGATGCGGGCGACAGCTTTGCCGCGCATGTCGAGGATACGATGATCGCCGGCGCTGGGTTGAACGACCGGGCGACGGTGGAGTTCGTGGTCTCCGAGGCGCCCGCGGCGATCGAGCGCCTGGCGACGCTCGGCGTGCCGTTCAATGACGGCGCCGAGTTCGGCGAACGCTGGCACCTGACGCGCGAGGGCGGGCACTCGCACCGCCGGATCGTCCATGTCGACGATGCGACCGGCCATGCGGTGCAGGTGGCGCTGCTCGCGGCGGCGCGCGCCAACCCCAATATCACGCTGCTGGAGGATATGGTCGCGATCGACCTCATCACCTCCCGGCACGGCGAGCGTTATTCGGGCGCCGGGCATGTGTGGGGCGTCTATGCGCTCAACAAGCGCGAGGGGCGGGTCGATGCGTTCGTGGCGCGCGCGACGATCCTCGCCTCGGGTGGCGCCGGGCGCACCTATCTCTTCTCCACCGCGCCGCGCGGGGCGACGGGGGATGGCATCGCCATGGCCTGGCGCGCGGGCTGCCGCGTCTCCAACATGGAGATGATGCAGTTCCACCCGACCTGCCTTTACCATCTGGAGGTCAAGAACTTCCTGATCACCGAGGCGATGCGGGGCGAAGGCGGGCTGCTCAAGCTGCCGCCCGGCGTCCCCGGCGGTGGCGAGCGCTTTATGGACCGGTTCGATCCGCGTGGCGAATTGGCCCCGCGTGACGTCGTCGCCCGCGCCATCGACCATGAGATCAAGCGGCTCGGCCTCGATTATGTCCACCTCGACATCAGCCACAAGCCGGCGGCGTTCATCAAGGAGCATTTTCCGACCATTTACGCACGGCTGCTCGATCTGGGCATCGACATCACCAGGGAGGCGATCCCGGTGGTGCCGGCGCAGCATTATACCTGCGGCGGCGTCGTCATCGATCTGGATGGCCGCACCGATCTGCCCGGCCTCTACGCGGCAGGCGAGGTGACCGAGAGCGGCCTGCACGGCGCCAACCGGCTCGCGTCCAACTCGCTGCTCGAATGCTTCGTGTTCGGCGAGGCGGCGGCCAACCACATCCGCGCCCATTGGGATGCGCTGCCGCCGCCGCCGCCGATCCGCCCGTGGGACGAGAGCCGCGTGACGGACAGCGACGAGGAGGTCATCGTCCACCACAACTGGAAGGAGATCCGCCGGTTCATGTGGGACTATGTCGGCATCGTGCGCACCACCAAGCGGCTGGAGCGCGCGGAGCATCGCGCTGACCTGTTGCAGCGCGAGGTGGACGATTATTACGGCAATTTCCGGGTGACGGCCGACCTTATCGAGCTGCGCAACCTGCTCGAGGTGGCCCGTTTGATCATCCGCTCGGCGCTCGACCGCAAGGAGAGTCGCGGCCTGCACTATACGCTCGACTATCCCGACATGCTGCCGGACGCCCATGACACGATTCTGGTGCCGTGACCGAGCGGTTCCCGCCAAGAGACTCGGTTGATCGCGAATCCGATTCGGCGTGTCGCATCTGCCTTGAACCTGTTCGGGCCATGTTAAGCATCTGATGGCGAGAACTATCACTATGAACGGCAAGGGGAATCAGGTGCAGCGGAGGCGGCGGTTCGCATCATGGCCGGCGGGGATTGCCCTGTTGGTCCTGGCTGGCGCCTGCACTGCCATCCCTTCGGCCGCGCCCGTCCGGGTTGCGTCCTCGCCTGCCGTGGCCGCGCTGCCGGCATCGCCGCCACCGAGGCCCGCGCCGGTCGCCGTCGCTCCGAGCAGTCGTCCGTCGCCCGCTCTGGTCTCGATCATCGAGACGCTTGGCCGTAATTTCAACGGCTCGGTCGGCATCGCGGTGCAGCGGGTGGACGCTGGCTGGACCGTGGCGCACAACGGCAACAAGCTGTTCCCGCAGCAGAGTGTCTCCAAGCTGTGGGTCGCGATGACGATGCTCGACGCGGTCGATCGCGGCAAGATCACGCTCGATACGCCGGTGATGATCCGCCCCGCCGATCTCACCCTGTTTCACCAGCCGATCGCGGCGATGGTGAAGGGATCGGGCTACCAGACCTCGCTGCGCGACCTCTTCTACCGGGCGATGACGCAGAGCGACAACACCGCCAATGATTCGGTTCTGCGCACGGTTGGCGGACCGGAGGCGGTGCGCGGCTATCTGGCGCGGCGCTTCTTCGGGCCGGAGTCGATCCGCTTCGGCCCCGGTGAGCGGTTGCTCCAGAGCCAGACCGCCGGCCTCACCTGGTCGCAGGAAATGTCGCAGGGCCGGCGCTTTTACACGGCGCGTGCCAATTTGCCGCGCTCGGTGCGGGAGAAGGCGCTGGACGCGTATCTCGCCAACCCGATCGACGGCGCGTCTCCGCTCGCCATCGTCAATGCCCTTTCCAAGCTCAAGAAGGGCGACATGCTTTCGCCGTCGTCGACCCAGTTGCTGCTCTCGACAATGAGCGAGGCGAAAACCGGCCCGCAGCGGATCAAGGCGGGCGTGCCCGCCGGCTGGACCTACCTGCACAAGACCGGCACCGGCCAGGATCTCGCGCCGCGCTCGACCGGCTATAACGACGTCGGCATCATGACCGCCCCAGACGGCACCAGCTACGCGATCGCGGTGATGATCGGCGAGACGACGCTGGCCATCCCCCAGCGCTGGGAACTGATGCAGTCGGTCGCGCGCGCGGTGGCGGCACTGCACCGCAAATAAGGCGGGGGCTCGGTCCGCGAGGCCGTTGACCCCCGGTTGCCCGATGCCCTATCCGAAAGCGGATGGCTGCGCCTGACTCCTCGCTCGCGATCGTGATGGTGAATTACCGGACGGCGGATTTCGTTATCCGCGCGGTGGAGGCGCTGGCCGGCGAGCGGGCGACGGCCGGCCCGTTCGAGCTCATCGTCGCGGATGGCGATTCCGGCGACGGGTCGGCGGAAAAGCTGGCCGCGCATTTTGCCGACCCCTCATATCGGGATTGGGTGTCGGTGCTGCCGTTGCCCGTGAACGGTGGGTTCGGCTGGGCCAATAATCAGGCGATCCTGCGGCTGCTGCAGCGGCCCGAGCCGCCCGCGTTCATCCACCTGCTCAATCCGGACGCCGTGGTGCAGCCCGGTGCGGTCGCCGCGCTGCTGGCGGTCATCCGCGCCAATTCCCGGCTTGGCGCCGTGGGTAGCCAGCTGCTCGAACCCACCGGCGAACTATCCGGCTCGGCCTTTCGCTTTCCCTCGCCGGGGCGCGAGTTCGTGCGCGGCTGTGGCCTCGCCCGGCTGGGCGGGCTGTTTGGCGTCGCGCCCACGCTGGTCGAACGCGCGGAGCCCGGCCCGGCCGATTGGCTGACCGGTGCGAGCGTGATGTTCCGCAGCGCCGCGCTGCGCGAGACGGGCCTCTTTGACGATGGCTTCTTCCTCTATTTCGAGGAGGTTGAGCTGATGCACCGGATGCGCCGGGCGGGCTGGGACCTATGGTTCGTGCCGAGCAGCCGGGTGGTGCATATCGCCGGCGCGGCGACCGGTGTGGCGAGCGGCGGCCAGGTCGCCGTGCGTCCCCACCCGGCCTATCGTTACGAGGCGCGGCGGCGTTACTTCATGCTGACGGGCGGCACGGCGCAACTGCTGGCCGCCAATCTGGCGTGGCTGGCGGGGCGTGCGCTGAGAACTGTCGCGCGCCCATTCATTGGCCAGCGCGGCGAGCGGATCCCGCGCGAGCTGCCGATGACGCTGCGGCACAGCTTCTGGCCCTCGGCGCGCGACCGGCGCCGCGCGCCCGTGCGCTGGGACGATCCGCCCGGCCGCCCACCCGCCTGGATGCGCCACTGATGCGCACCGGCATCGTTGCCATCGGTCGCAATGAAGGCGAGCGGCTCAAGCGCTGCCTGCGCAGCGTGCCGCCGGGGTGCCCCGCCGTCTATGTCGATTCGGGGTCAACGGACGGAAGTATTGAATTTGCACGTGGGCAGGGCATCACCGTCGAGCGCCTCTCGACCCAGCATGGCTTCACCGCTGCGCGGGCGCGCAACGCCGGCTGGCGATGTCTGCTTGCCGAGCATCCCGCTCTCGAGTTCATTCAGTTCGTCGATGGCGATTGCGAACTGGACGCGCGGTGGATCGTGCGGGGGGAAGCAGCGCTGGACGCCGAGCGTGGCCTGTGCGCGGTATTCGGCCGCCGGCGCGAGCGCTCCCCGGCGGCGAGCATCTACAACAGGCTGTGCGACGATGAGTGGGACGTACCGGTCGGCCTCGTGGAAGCGTGCGGGGGTGGCGTGCTGTTTCGTGCGGCGGCGATCGTCGAGGCCGGTGGCTATAGCGATGATCTCATCGCGGGGGAGGAGCCGGATCTGTGCCTGCGCCTCGGCCGCCAGGGCTGGAAGATCCGCCGTATCGACGCAGAGATGACGCTGCACGACGCTGACATTCATCGTGCCCGGCAATGGTGGCTGCGTGCACGGCGCGCCGGCTACGCCTTCGCCGAGCATGTTGCGCGCCATGGTGCGGACGCCTTCCCCGACTGGCGGCATCAACGAAACAGCATCCTATTCTGGGGCGGGGTGATCCCCGCCCTCATCGCGGTGCTGGCACTGGCTGCCCTGTTGCCGGCGCTGCGCCGGGCGGCGCTGCTCACTTACCTGCTCATTGCACTCTATCCGGTGCAAGTGGCCCGCATCGCATGGAAGAAGTGGCGTAGCGGGGCGTCGCTGCGATTCGCGCTCGCTTATGGTTGGTGGATCGTGCTCGGCAAATTTGCGCAGTTCGGCGGCGTAGTGCGCTACCATGTCAAGCGCTGGCGCGGCGGGCCGCTCCGGCTGATCGAATATAAGGGCAGGGAGCGGGAGGCATGAACGTCCGGGCCATGTGTTCGCTGATCGCGGAGGATTATCGCGCGCATGGCAGGGAATGGACGCGGCCGGGTTTCCGCGCGCTCGCCGTCCATCGCTTCGGCAACTGGCGGATGAGTGTGCGCCCCAAGCTGCTGCGTGCGCCGCTAAGCATGCTTTATCGCTGGGGCTACCGGCATTGCCGTAACGTCTATGGCATCGAGATCCCCTATACCGCGACCATCGGCCGGGGGGTTGTCGTCGAGCATCAGGGCGGCATCGTCGTGCACGGAGCGAGCGTGATCGGGGACGGGTCCATTATCCGGCAGAACTGCACGCTTGGCCTGCGCTCGCTCGAACGGCTGGATGAAGCCCCGATTATCGGCAAGCGCGTTAACATCGGTGCCGGGGCGGTCGTCATTGGCCGAGTCACGATCGGTGACGATGCGGCGATCGGGGCAAATGCCGTGGTAATGCAGGATGTGCCGGCGGGAGCGCTGGCGGTGGGTGTGCCGGCCGTCGTGAAACCGGGCGCGCGCTGATCCTTCTTCGAAGCCGGCGGCCTTCTGTCCCGCGCCGCCGATTGATTATGCCCCCCTTGGCCGCTATAGGGGCGGCGTTGAAGGATGGCGGCCTTTCAAGGGCCGCCTTTTTCCGTTTGGGTTGCCCCCATCCGGGCCGCCCGCTGGCCAGAAAGGAAAAGGCTCATGTCGATCACGCCGCTCATGCCCGTCTATCCCCGGTGCGATGTGCGTCCCGTGCGCGGTGAGGGCTGCTATCTGATCGGCGAGCGAGGCGAGCGCTATCTGGATTTCGCGAGCGGCATCGCGGTCAACGCGCTCGGCCACGGCCACCCGCATCTGGTGAAGGCGATTGCCGACCAGGCGGCGACGCTGATGCACGTCTCCAACCTTTACGGCTCGCCGCAGGGTGAGGCGTTCGCGCAGCGCATCGTCGACAACAGCTTCGCCGACACGGTGTTCTTCACGAATTCGGGCGCCGAGGCGGTCGAGTGCGCGATCAAGACGGCGCGGCGCTACCATTTCGCCAACGGCAATCCGCAGCGCCACACGCTGATCACCTTCAAGAACGCGTTCCACGGCCGCACGCTCGGCACGATCAGCGCGACCAACCAGCCCAAGATGCGTGACGGCTTCGAGCCGCTACTCCCCGGCTTCGACTATGCGACCTTCAACGATCTTGAGGGCGCGCTGGCGAAGATCGACGACGAGACCGCCGGGTTTCTCGTCGAGACGGTGCAGGGCGAGGGCGGCCTGACGGCGGGCAGCGAGGCCTTCATCAAGGGCCTGCGCGCGGCATGCGACGAGCACGGCCTGCTGCTGGTGCTGGACGAGGTGCAGTGCGGCTACGGGCGCACCGGCAAATTCTTCGCGCACGAGCATTACGGCATCAAGCCGGACATCATGGCGGTCGCCAAGGGCATTGGCGGCGGTTTCCCGCTCGGTGCCTGCCTCGCCACCGAGGAGGCGGCCAAGGGCATGGTGTTCGGTACCCACGGCTCGACCTATGGCGGCAACCCGCTGGCCATGGCGGCGGGCATGGCGGTGCTCGACGTGATGCTGGAGCCCGGCTTCTTCGACGAGGTCGCGCGTCGGGGCGAGCGGCTGCGCGGCGCGCTGGAGCAGCTCATCCCCAACCACGATGGCGTGTTCGAGAGCGTGCGCGGGCTCGGCCTGATGCTCGGCCTCAAGCTCAAGCCGACCGTCGAGGCGCGCGCATTCGTGGCGCATCTGCGCGACAATCACGGCCTGCTCACCGTCTCGGCGGGCGAGAATGTCGTGCGCATCCTGCCGCCGCTGGTGATCGAGGAAAGCCATATCGCCGAGGCGATCGAGAAGCTCTCCGCCGGTGCGGCCAGCTACAAGGTGGCCGAAACGGCGGCCTGATACAATCAGCGCTCCTGCGCAGGCAGGAGCCCAGGGCCCGGCGCCGGTTCTTGGCCGCGCTGGGCGCCTGCGGACCATTGGAAAGTCGACCAAGCGATGACCAGACATTTCCTCAACCTCTCCGATGCCGGCGGCGACGCGATCGCCGCGATGATTGCCGACGCGATCGACCGCAAGGCGGCGCGCACGGCGGCGGGCCTGCCCAAGGGCGCGGCTGATAGCGATGCGCCGCTCGCCGGGCGCACCCTCGCCATGATCTTCGAGAAAAACTCCACCCGCACCCGGGTCTCGTTCGACATGGCGATCCGCCAGCTCGGCGGCACCTCGATGGTGATGGACGCCGGCTCGATGCAGATCGGCCGGGGCGAGACGGTCGCCGATACCGCGCGGGTGCTCAGCCGCATGGTCGATGCGATCATGATCCGCACCGACGATCACGCCAAGATCGAGGAGATGGCGGCGCACGCCACCGTGCCGGTCATCAACGGCCTCACCGACCTCTCGCACCCCTGCCAGATCGTCGCCGACCTGCTCACCGTTATCGAGCATGGATTGGCGCTGCCGGGCAGCCAGTGGGCGTGGCTGGGCGACGGCAACAACGTGCTGCACTCGATTGTCGAGGCCGCCGGGCTGTTCAAGTTCGATGTGCGCATGGGCGTGCCGGAGGGCTATGATCCCGATCCGCGCTTCGCTGCCGAAGCTGAGCAGCGCGGCGCCCGGATCACCCTCAGCCGGGATGCGGTGCAGGCGGTGGCCGGTGCCGATGTCGTCGTGACCGATACCTGGATCTCGATGGGGCAGGCCGGCGGCGAGGCAAAGCTCAAGGCGATGATGCCCTATCAGGTAACGCCGGCGCTGATGGCCAAGGCGAAATCTGACGCGCGCTTCCTCCATTGCCTGCCCGCCCATCGCGGTGAGGAAGTGCTGGCGGAGGTGATCGACGGGCCGCAGTCGCTCATCTGGGACGAGGCGGAGAACCGCCTGCACGCGCAGAAGTCCGTGCTGCTCTGGGCCTTCGGCCTGCTGGGCTGACGGGCAAGAGCGCAGCGCGGCCGCCGGCAATGGCCGCCGCGCGCCCATCGGCGCAGGACTTTGAGTCGCCCGTAAGGGCCAGCCTGCCCCGGCCGGAAGCGCGATCTGTTGACCAGACCTCGTCTCCAGCTCCGTCGATGACGATCCCTTGGACATTCGTCGTCACGCTCCCTATCTGGGCGCCGTGACTGCTTTCCCCACTCCCCGCCCTCTCGACAGCCTTCTCGGCTTCACCATTCCCGAGCGTCATGTGCGCGGGCGGCTGGTGCGGCTCGGGGCGGTGCTCGAAGACGTGCTCTCCGCCCACGCCTATCCCCCCGCCATCGAGAAGCTGGTCGCCGAGGCGCTCGTTCTCGCCAGCCTGCTCGGGGCGATGCTGAAGGACGACGAGGGCCAGCTCACCTTGCAGGCGCAGACGGAGCAGGGCGTCGTCTCGCTGCTCGTCGCCGATTACAAGGCGGGCGCCGTGCGCGGCTATGCCCAGTTCGACGCGGACCGGCTGGCGGAGCTGGGCGATAGCCCCACGCTGTGCGACCTGTTCGGCAAGGGCTATCTCGGCATCACGTTCGATCAGGCGGCGACGGGCGAGCGCTATCAGGGGATCGTGCCCTTGGAAGGCGAGGGCCTGGGCGCGGCGGCCGAGCATTATTTCGCCCAATCCGAGCAAATTCCCAGCCTCGTCCACATCGCTGTCCGGCAGGATGCCGAGCAGGGGTGCATCGGGGCCGGCCTGCTCGTCCAGCATCTGCCAGATGGCGAAGTGGGGCGTGAGCGTCTGCACGTCCGGCAGGACCACCCCGATTGGGAGCATATCGCCATCCTCGCCCGCACGCTGACCGACGGCGAGCTGACCGACGCGGCACTGCCCCTCACCGATCTGCTCTGGCGGTTGTTCCATGAGGAGCAGGAGCTCCGCGTGTTCAACCCCCTCACCCTCACCAAGGGATGCCGCTGCGATCTGGATCATATCCGGTCGATGCTCGGTCGCTTTGGCCCGGATGAGCGCGGCGAGATGGCCGACGAGCGCGGGATCATCGCCGTCGATTGCGCCTTCTGCTCGCGGATCTTCGAGGTGCCGCTGGGCGAACTGCCCCGCGTGCACTGACCGACACCACACCTTTCTCAACCTGACCGCGCAGATTCTGCTTTTGCGACGAACCGTGCTCTTTTATCGCCGTAATTTGTCGTTATCTTCGGCGTGAATGAAGAGGCGCATCTGCGCCGTAACGGACGCAGGTGGAGAGATGGTCGTCAGGGCGCGACTTTGGTCTGCGATTGCGCTGGGCACGGTCTGTGCGCCAGGCGCTGTTGCGCAAACGGGAGACTATGGGGCCCTGGGCCTGCTGGAACGCGGCGAGTGGCAGTTGGTCGAGCGCGGGGCGGCCGGCGCCACGCGGCGCATCTGCCTTGGCGATCCCGCGCAGTTGCTCCAGCCCCGCCATCCCGGCCGCCAGTGCAAGCGCTTCTTGCTGGAGAACAGCACGCGGCGGGTCGCGATCACCTATGATTGCGCCCATGCCGGTCAGGGCCGCACCGCGCTGCATGTGGAGACCGGGCGGCTCATCCAGATCGACGCGCAGGGCGTCTCGGACGGGACGCCGTTCGCCATGAGCATCGAAGGCCGCCGGGTCGGGGCGTGCCAGGCGACGGCCTTGGGGCGCTGAGCGGAGCGAGGGGCGCGACAGGCGTCACCTGATCGGTCGTCCGGCACGCCGTTTGCTCCGCCGCCCGCAACCTGCACCGGCAGCGCCGCTCCATCATGGCCGTGGCGCTGAGGCGCGAATTGCGCTAGCGGGCGGCCATGACGTCCCAGCAGCCTATTGCCGTCGCCCTGATCTCGGGCGGGCTCGATTCGATGGTCGCCGCCGGTCTCGCGCGTGAGGCGGGGTTCCGGCTCGCCGCCCTGACCATCGATTATAACCAGCGCCACCGCATCGAACTGGAGGCCGCGCGCCGGGTCGCGGCGGCGCTCGATGTGGAGCGCCATATCATTCTCCCGCTCGATCTCTCGCTGTTCGGCGGTTCGGCGCTCACCGACGACATTGCCGTGCCCAAGGACGGGGTGCATGCCGGCGATATCCCAATCACCTATGTGCCGGCGCGCAATACCATCTTCCTGTCGCTCACGCTGGGGCTGGCGGAAGTGGTGGGGGCGCGGCACATCTTCATCGGCGTCAACGCGCTCGATTATTCGGGCTATCCCGATTGCCGGGCCGAGTTCATCGCGGCGTTCGAGGCGATGGCCGCGCTGGCCACGCGCGACGGCGTGGAAGGGCGCACGGTGCGGATCGAAGCGCCGCTCCAGCATATGACCAAGGCGGATATCGCGCGGGAAGCCGATCGCCTCGGTCTCGATGCCGGCATGAGCTGGTCCTGCTACGATCCCACGCCGGAGGGATTGCATTGCGGCCTCTGCGACAGCTGCCGCCTGCGCGCCAAGGGGTATATCGAGGCGGGGCTGGCCGATCCCACGCGCTACGCCGCGCAGCCCTGAAGCCGCGCCATGAGCTATGCCGTCAAGGAGATGTTCCTCACCTTGCAGGGTGAGGGGATGCAGGCCGGCCGCCGCGCCGTGTTCCTGCGCTTTGCCGGCTGTAACCTGTGGACCGGCCGCGAGGTGGATCGCGCCACGGCGGTCTGCCGCTTCTGCGACACCGATTTTGTCGGTACGGACGGTGAGAATGGTGGCCGCTTCGCCACGGCGGAGGATCTGGCCGCCGCCGCCGCGCGGCTGTGGGGAAGCGAGCCGGGCGGGCGCTTCGTCGTCGTGACCGGCGGGGAGCCGATGCTCCAGCTCGACCGCGCCGCCATCGACGCGCTGCACGCGGCCGGGTTCGAGATCGCGGTGGAGAGCAACGGCACGCTGCCGGCCACAGCGGGCATCGACTGGTTGTGCATCAGCCCCAAGGCGGGCAGCGCGGTGGTTCAGCGCACGGGTGACGAACTCAAGCTGGTCTGGCCGCAGGACGGGATCGACCCGGCTGCTCTGCTCGGCTGGGATTTTGCGCATTTCCTCGTCCAGCCGATGGATTGCGGCGAGGAGGGGGCCAACGCGGCCACGCGCGCTGCCGCGATCGCACTGGTCCTGCGCGACAGCCGCTGGCGCCTGACGCTCCAGACGCACAAGCTGCTCGGCCTGAAATAGGCGCGCGGCACGGCGAGGCGCGATAAGCGCCGCGCGCACGCCTCCTCGTCGGTCGAGGGCCCTATTCGGCGGCGACCGCCTCGGCGTCCGGGCTGTCTTCCTCGTTGCTCTCGCTGTGCGCCGCCGGCCGGCTGGTGTTGCTGGTGTTGCTGACGGCGCCCACGCCATCGGCCTTGACCGCATCCAGGTCGGTCATCGAATCGTTCACCGTGCCGTCGACGACGTCCATGTCGCGCATTTCCACGTTGTTTCCGGCCGCCTGATTGCCGCCGCCGCAGCCGGCGAGCAAGAGCGGGGCGCACAAGGCCGCCAGCGGCAGGGCCATCGTCATGCGGCGAAGATCAGGGCGAGGCATCGTTCTCATTCTCCGTATTGCGCGACCGCTGGCCTTGCTGGCGCGACCCGGTGGGCTGACCGCGAAGGGGCGGACATTAGTGACGTCATGACGAAGCCTCAAGGCCCCGTCGCGTGGTCCGTAGCGGCTGTCCCAATCATGGCCAGCAGCGCCGGCGCGCGGCCGGCGAGCGCGGCGTCCATCGTCGCCAGATCCGCCGGCTTGCCGAGCGCGGCGAGGCTGGTGACGCCAAACGCCCGGATGCCGCACGGCACGATGCCGTCATAATGGGACAGGTCCGGTGCGACGTTGATCGCCACGCCGTGCAGCGTCACCCATTTGCGCACGCGCACGCCAATGGCGGCGATCTTGGCCTCGGCACCGTCCGCGTCGTGGGTCCACACGCCGATTCGCCCCTCCGCCGTCCACGCCGGCACGCCGAGATCGGCGAGCGCCGCGATCACCCATTGCTCGAGTGCCTGCACGAACCGCCGGACGTCGCGGCCGCGCCGGGCGAGGTTGATGTTGAGATAGGCGATGCGTTGGCCGGGCCCGTGATAGGTATATTGCCCGCCGCGCCCTGTCTCGTGCACGGGAAATCGCGGCGAGATGAGGTCGCGCGCCACCGCGCTGGTGCCGGCGGTGTAGAGCGGCGGATGCTCGATCAGCCAGATGCGCTCGCGCGCCTCGCCCCTCGCAATGGCTTCCGCCCGCTCGCTCATGTCCGCGACCCCGGCCGCATAATCGAGCAGGCCCGGCTCGACCCGCCACTCGACGTCACCCAGCGCTCGGCCCGGTCCCGGTGGCTGCGTGCTTGTCTCTCCTGTCGGTGTGGCCTGCATCGTGCCGCCGACATGTGGGTTACGGCGAAATTTGGCAAGGGTGGATGCAGGCGCTGGCTCTCGCTGCATTAATTCCCTATCGAGCGGCGGAAAGGAATTGCGTGCACGGTGAACAAGATCGACCTCAATCTCGTCTGGGATGACGCAAGGGCCATGGGCCGCGCCAATCGCGACCTGCTGACCGCGATCGCCGGCATGTTCCTGCTGCTCCCCGGCATCGTCGCGGGGCAGTTCAGCCGTATGCCACCGCCGCTTGACAGCGGCGCGGAGCCGGCGGCTGCGTTCGCCCGGCTGATGGATTACGCGATGCTCAACTGGCCGGTGCTGCTCGCCCACAGCATCGTCACGGCCTTCGGCATATTGGCGATGCTCTCGCTGCTGCTGCGCGCCGAGCGGTTGACGGTCGCCCAGTCGCTGCGCGCCGCGTTGCTGGTGTTGCCTGCTTATGTCGTCGCCGTGGCCATTCAGCGGGTCGGCATCATGTGCGGGCTCACCCTGTTCTTCCTGCCCGGCTTCTACCTGATCGGCCGGCTGGCGCTGATCGCGCCGGTGGCGGCGGTGGAGCGGCCGGGCAATCCCCTCGCCGTCCTGCGCCGCAGCGCGGAACTGACCTTCGGCAACGGCTGGCGGATTTTCCTGATGCTGGCGATGGTGTTCATCGCCGCGACGGCGATCGGCCTTGCCGTGACGTCGGTGGTCGGGGTGGCTGCAACCCTGCTGCTCCCCAAGGACCTGGTCGATCTGGCGGTGGTGATCGCGTCCGGCCTGGTGGAAGCGGGAATCGGCGTTGCCATCATGCTCGTCACCGCCGCGCTCTACCGCGTCGCCGTGGCAGCCATGGCGCGACAGCGCGGCTAGCATCCCGGAGCGGATCGAGCCGCCATGCGCGCCTGCCTGCGCCGGCCCACAGCGGATTTCGACGCACGGCGCCTCCGGATGAGGAGGGGCGCCCGCCCGCCGCGGCTCAGGCCCAGGTCACCCGCGGCGGCAGGCTCATCAGAATCGCGTCGATGTTGCCGCCGGTCTTGAGGCCGAACAGCGTGCCGCGGTCGTAAACCAGATTGAACTCGGCGTAACGGCCGCGCCAGGTGAGCAACTCGGCTTCCTCCTGCGGCGTCCATGCCAGCCCCATGCGCCGGCGCACGATGCGGGGGAACACCTCCAGGAACGTCTCGCCCACCGCGCGGGTGAACGCGAAATTGGCATCGAAATCGCCTTCGAGATGATCGTAGAAGATGCCGCCGACGCCACGATGCACCTGCCGGTGCGGAATGTAGAAATAGTCGTCCGCCCAGGCCTTGAAGCGCGGGTAATGCTCCGGGTCGTGCGCGTCGCAGGCGGTCTTGAAGGCGGCGTGGAAGTCAGCCGTGTCCTCGGCATAGGGCAGCGCCGGGTTGAGATCGGCGCCGCCGCCGAACCAGCGCTTGGTGGTGACGAGGAAACGGGTGTTCATGTGGACTGCCGGCACATGCGGATTGGCCATGTGCGCGACGAGGCTGATGCCGGTGGCGAAAAAGCCGGGGTTTTCATCGGCGCCGTGGATGGTCTTGGCGAACTCGGGCGAGAAGGTGCCGCCGACGGTCGAGACGTTGACGCCGACCTTCTCGAACACCTTGCCTTTCATCAGGCCGCGCACGCCGCCGCCGCCGCCGCCCTCTTCCATCGGGCCGGTCTTGGCGCCGTCGCTTTCGCGCCACCAGCCAAGATAGTCGAATGCCGCGTCGCTGCCCGCCTCGCGCTCGATCGCTTCGAATTCCGCGCAGATCCGGTCCCGCAGGCTCTCGAACCATGCGCGCGCGGTCGTTTGTTGTTCGTCCAGCATTCGTCTTTCCGTCATGTCGTTTCGGATGATCGTCCTAGCCGCGCCCGCCGGGCCGCCGCCTTGACGTGAATCAAGGGGGCGGTGCGCGGTCAGGCGGGGAACAGATCCGTCTGCCGCAGGGCCTCGCCAAGCGCGATGCCAGTTGCGACCGCGAGGTTCAAGGAGCGAAAGCCCGGCGCCATCGGAATCCGCACGCGCAGGTCCGCGCGCGCGTGGAGGTCTGCCGGCAGGCCCGCGCTCTCCCGGCCCATCAGCAGGATGTCGCCGGACCGGAATCGGGCGTCGGTGAGTCGCGTGTCACCGCTGCTGGTCAGCGCCACGAGTCTCGCATCCGCGTGCAGATGCGCCTGGGCGAAAGCGGCGAAATCGGCGTGGCGGGTCACCTCGACATGGCCGCCATAATCCATTGCGGCTCGCTGGAGCTGCCGGTCCGATGCCGGGAAGCCGCAGGGCAGGATGATGTCGATGGGGATCTGCCAGCAGGCGGCAAGCCGCAGGATCGTGCCGACATTGCCCGCAATATCGGGTTGGTGGAGAGCGATGCGCATGTCCGCCTCCCTAGCCGCAAAGCGGTGGCCGTCCCAGTCCCGCCGCGTGGCGCAAAAAAGCTGTGGCCGATGGGAAATTGAAGGTTGGCAAATCGCGGCCAAGGGCGCTATCAGGCGCCCGAACGCGCCAAGGGGTTCCTGGCGTGCGGTTGTCTATTGCCTCCACCGGGCGGCCTGCCTCCCAAGATCGGGGAAGCGGGCGCAGGCTTCGGCGGGATCGGCACGGACGGTCGATCTGCGGTTCATGTCCGGCGTATCCATGAGGTCGCCAGCGTCGGGCAAAGGGAGGCAAGTGAGAACGCATGGCCACTGAAGTGCAAGGAACGGACGCTGTCGGGGGTGAAGGCGAGGGCGTGCGTCGCCGCGACTTCATCAATATCGCGGCCGTGAGTTTCGCGGGCGTCGGCGGTGTCGCCGTCCTCGCGCCCCTCATCAACCAGATGAATCCCAGCGCCGACGTGCTGGCGCAGGCGACGACCGAGGTCGACCTGTCCGCCATCGAGGAGGGGCAGGCTATCAAGGCGGTGTTCCGCTCGCAGCCACTCTTCGTGCGGCACCTCACCGCGAAGGAGATCGCGGAGGCCGACGCGGTCGACGCGACGACGTTGCGCGATCCGCAGACGCTGGAAGAGCGCACGGTCGACGGCAAGAAGCAATGGCTCATCACCATGGGCGTCTGCACTCACCTCGGCTGCGTGCCGCTGGGCGCGGGCGAAGGCGAGAATCGCGGCGAGTTCGGCGGTTATTTCTGCCCGTGCCACGGGTCGCACTATGATACGGCGGCGCGTATCCGTAAGGGGCCTGCGCCGAAGAACCTTGTGGTTCCTTCGTATCAATTCACCTCCGACACCGCTGTTCTCGTAGGCTGAGGATAAAGATAATGAGCTTTCCCTGGGCTGAGCATTACACTCCCAAGCACCCCGTGATGAAGTGGGTTGACGAGCGGCTGCCGCTCCCCCGCCTCGTCTACAACGCCGTCGGTGGCGGTTATCCCGTCCCGCGCAACCTCAACTATTTCTGGAACTTCGGTGTTCTCGCCGGCGTGGCGCTGACCATCCAGCTCGTCACCGGCATCATCCTGGCGATGCACTATGCGGCCAATGCCGGCATAGCCTTCGATTCGGTCGAGCACATCATGCGCAACGTGAACTCGGGCTGGTTGCTGCGCTATGCGCACGCCAACGGCGCGAGCTTCTTCTTCATCGTTGTCTATCTCCACATTTTCCGCGGTCTTTTCTTCGGCTCCTACAAGGCGCCGCGCGAGATGGTGTGGCTGCTCGGCATCGTCATCTTCCTGCTCATGATGGCCACCGCCTTCATGGGCTATGTGCTGCCCTGGGGGCAGATGAGCTTCTGGGGTGCGCAGGTCATCACCGGCCTGTTCGCGGCGATCCCGGTCGTCGGCGAGCCGATCCAGACCTGGCTGCTCGGCGGTTTCGCTCCCGGCAACGCCTCGCTCAACCGCTTCTTCTCACTCCACTACCTGCTGCCGTTCGTGATCCTGGGTGTTGTCATCCTGCACATCTGGGCGCTGCACATTCCTGGCTCGTCCAACCCGACCGGCGTGGAAGTGAAGGGGCCGCAGGACACGGTGCCGTTCCACCCCTATTATACCGCGAAGGACGGGTTCGGCCTCGGCATCTTCCTGATCCTGTTCGCGCTGGTGCTGTTCTTCGCGCCGAACTCGATGGGCCACCCCGATAACTATATCGCGGCGAATCCCATGTCGACGCCCGCCCATATCGTGCCTGAATGGTATTTCTGGCCGTTCTACGCGATCCTGCGCGCCTTCACGATGGATCTCACCATTCCGTTCACCGGCATTGTGCTGATCCCCGCGAAGCTGCTCGGCGTGCTGGCGATGTTCGCGTCGATCCTGCTGCTGTTCTTCCTCTCGTGGATCGACACCTCGCCGGTTCGCTCGGGCAAGTACCGGCCGCTGTTCAAGAAGTTCTTCGTGCTGCTGGTGATCGACGTGCTGATCCTCGGCTATTGCGGCGGTGCGCCGGCCGAAGAGCCCTATGTGATGATCAGCCAGCTGGCCGCAGCTTACTATTTCGCGCACTTCCTCATCATCCTGCCGATCATCTCGTCGATCGAGCGGCCTGATCCGCTGCCCGGCTCGATTACCGAGGCTGTGCTGGCGAAGTCCAAGAACAAAACTGACGATGCAGCCGGCGCGGTGCCCGCCGCCGCGGCCGCTGAATAAGGGGGCATAGCAATGGTTCGTTTCCTCGGCGGTCTCGTCGGCCTGTTCTTCGCAGGCATGCTGCTCCTGAGCTTCATCTGGGGTGCGGTCGCCTATGTCGCCGCACCGCCGGCGGCCACGGTCGAATCGGAGTTCCACAAGCATCCCATGCAGGTGGCGTGGAGCTTCAACGGCCCGTTCGGCAAATATGACAAGGCGCAGCTGCAGCGCGGCTTCCAGGTCTATACGGAAGTCTGCTCGGCCTGCCATTCGCTGCATCAGGTGGCGTTCCGCAGCCTCGCCGACCTCGGCTACAACGAGGCCGAGATCAAGGCGATCGCCAAGGCGCGTCAGGTGCCGTCGGTCGATCCCAACACGGGTGAGGCGACCACGCGCGAGGGCACGCCGGCGGACAAGTTCCCGCTGGTCTATCCCAACGACGTGGCAGCGCGCGCGGCGAACAACAACGCCATCCCGCCAGATCTTTCGCTGATGGCGAAGGCGCGGCATGACGGCGCGAACTACATCCATTCGCTGCTGGTGGGGTATCAGGAGCAGCCGGCTGAGCTGCTGCGCAAGTTCCCCGATGCCAAGACCGGCGAGGGGCTGCACTACAACCCGTATTTCGCCAACCTGAACCTCGCCATGGCACCGCCGCTGACGGCCGAGGGTCAGGTGACCTATGGCGAGGGCCAGCCCAAGCCGACGGTCGATCAGATGGCTCAGGACGTGTCTGCCTTCCTGATGTGGGCAGCGGAGCCCAAGCTGGAGGCGCGCAAGAGCACCGGCATTGGCGTGCTGATCTTCCTGCTCTTCGGTACGGTTCTGGCTTACATGGCCTACCAGAACATCTGGGCCGGCAAGGAACATTGATCCGGCTGGCGTGATGCCCCGCATCACGCTCCGCACTGACAAGGAAAGGGCGGGTCCGGCGAGGGCCCGCCCTTTTGCATGGGCGGCGCGTCGGAGAGCGGCGGAGTTCGGGTTGGCTCGCGGAGACGGTGTTGCGGATTCGCGTCAGGACGAGGGGCGTCTTCATCCGGTGAGGTGGCACTGACCACCTGCGCCGAACGACGGCCACCGCACTGGAGGGAATGGATGATGCCGGTCGGCTCGCTCTCGGGCGTTGAACTGCCAAACCCGGACGAACGAGGCGCATCCCGTCGAATGATTGCCCTCCGCCCTGCGACCGTTAGCGTTGGCGCGGGTCGCCGTCTCGGGCCTGTCGTCTCAGGGCGCGCAGCCCTGCGCTAGTCTTCGTCAAACAGGTGGCGATAGGCCAAGGGCGGCTGGCTATCCTTCGCAACCAGCGCGATCAGCCTGTCCAATGCGACTGGATAGCTCCTGGAGCGGTCGAGGAACTGCTGTCGGCACGGGATCGTCGCGGCCTGCAACCGGGCCCAGGCGGACGGATCGCGGGCCAGCATTTCGATCGCCGCGACATAGCTTGGCGGGGACTCTGGCTGGGCTTCGGCAATCGCTTCGCCGATTACCGGCAGCGCGTTGGAAAGTCGGCTGGTGATCACCGGCCGTCCCGACAGCATCGCCTCGGCACAGACCAGCGGCATACCTTCGCAAAAGTCGCCGCGCGTCGGCACGATGACGACGTGGGCGCGGGCATAGGCTTGCAACAGTGCGGCGCGTTCGAGGCGGCCATGGACACGGACGACATCGGCGAGGTCGGCCTGCTTGACGGCCGCGCGCAGTGGCTCAAGGTCGCCGCCGTCGCCGCAGACATCGAACACCACCTTCAGATCGGGGCGTGTGCGCAGCATGCTGGCCATCTCGACCAGATCGAACACGCCTTTGTTGCGTTCCACCCGGCCGGCGAAGAGGACATGAAAGGCCCCATCCTGCGCTGGCGGCTGCTCAGGTTCGAAGCCATCGGCGCTGAACTGCCCGGTCCAAAGAAAGACCGGCAAAGCGTCGGCACCGTCCGCGCGTGCCTGTATCGCACATTCCGGTGAGCAACCCGCGGCGCCCTTCGCACGGGTCCTGATGAACCACGAATCCAGACGACGGATGAAGCGTGCCAGCGTTCCTCGCGGCTCAAAGCCCTGCGGCCAGCGAACATTGTGGAAATTCAGCGCAACGGGGATGCCCATCAGCGTGAAGGCGGTGAGCATGAACCAATGCGTGGTGCCCGAATCGATAATGGCCAGGTGCGCCCGGAAGCGTCGCGCCATCGCCGCGAGGCGAATCGCATAGGCGACTTGCCCGATATGGAAGGCGATGCCGCCGCGCCCGACGCGCCACTTGGGGACGTTCCGCGTTTCGATCGCCCCTTCGCTGAAGCGGGCGCGGCGAGGATGCGATGAAACCAGCAGCGCTTCATGCCCGCGGGCGTGCAGCAAAGCGATCGCCTGCGCGGAGAATGTAATGCTCGTTTCCCCGCGCATGGAGCGGAAGGCGGCGCGGCCTGCAACGCGCTTCTCATGATCGCCGACAATGTCGCCCGGACCCAGTGCCATAAAGACGCGCATTGGCCTCATCCTTCCTCGCAAGGACCGATTGCTGCGGGGCTCAGCCCAGCCATTCCGTGATCATCGGTCCGAGCACGTCGTCGATCATCTGCCTGCGCGTGGCTACCGGATGCCAGTCGAGCAATTGTTCCGCGTCGCTCGCGTCATAGCGGGCCCGATGCGCTTTGCAGGCCCAGTCGTGGAGCGTGGAGGTGCGCCGGTTGGGGTGGCGGATGGCATTTTTCAGCGTTTCCTTGGCCAGGTCGGCGAGCCAGTAGCGCATCGGGGAGCGGGCGATCTGCTCCACCTTGACCCCCGCCACCTCCTCATACACCGCAACATAGTCGCGCGCGCTCAACAGCGGCGGGCTGGCGAGCACGAATTGCCGCCCGTCGATTCCCGGTACCTCGGCGCCGCGCGCCAGCGCCTCCGCGACATCCGCTACGCCGACGAGGGGGATGGCATTGCGTCCGTCGCCCCAATATTCGACGCGCGTCTCGCCGGAAAAGCGGCCGATGCCGAGGTGCGCGGGCGGGCTGCCCGGGCCGACGACGATGGCCGGGCGCATGATGACCAGCGGCAGGCCCAGATTGCGCAGCAGCGCCTCGCATGCGGCCTTGGAGCGGGCATAGAGGTTGCGCTTTGCGATGGCCGGGTCGACCGGGGTGGCGGCGTCGATCGTCGTGCGAGGATTGTCCGACGCATATGAGTCGATCGTGCCGGTATAGATGAACCGCTTGATCCCCGCCGCGAGCGCCGCCTCGCCGAGCACCCGCGTCGGCTCGATATCGCCGTCTACATAGTCCTGCCAGCGCTGCCCGTCGCACTTGGCCAGGTGGTAGACGGTGTCGATGCCCGCGAGCGCGCGGCGCGCGGCGTCCGGATCGCCATGGCTGCCGCCCATGATCTCCACCGGCAGGCCGGAAAACTGCAAGGCGGCGGCGTTGGGGTTGCGGGATAGCACGCGCACGCCGCGCCCCCGCGCGACGAGCGTCTCGACCAGCTTGCGGCCAATGAATCCCGTGCCACCGACGATCAGCACCTCGGGCGTTCGCAGGGGGCGCGGCATCACCGGGCGGGGCGCGCGCGCCACCGTTTGCCCCACGCCTGCCTTGTGCGCGATATCCTCGCACACCCGAATCACCTCGACGGAAAACCGGCCGGCATGGCGGGGATCGAGGTCGGTCACGCCGTTCTCGTAAAAGCGGCGGATGGAGCGGAACACGGAGGCTTCGAATGGCGCCGAGTCCGGCTGCTTGGCGAGCGTGGCGCGCAATTGCCGGGTGAGGCTTCCCCATGCCTGCGCCATTTGCGATGCGCCGGCGGTCCTTGCCGCCTGCCAGGCGTCGAGCATCGGATTGGCGGAGGCGGTCTTGGTGAGCGTGCCGATATCGCGCCCGAAATCATAGGCGATGCTGCCGCCGCGTCCGCGCACATGCAGCCAGCGGCTTGCCTCGCCCGGTGTGAGAGACAGCGTCGCCGCGATGGTGGCGGGGCCGGCCGTGCCGCTCGCGTGCCAGTGGCGCGGCACCGTGACGCCGGATGGCAGCCGGGTGGCGTTGCTGGCCTGCGCCGATCCGATCAGTGGCGGGCCCGCAAGGTCGAGGATGAGGGAGACGAGGTGCGGCGCGATCTCGAACAACGCGTTGGCCGGAGCCGCCAGCATCCAGTTATCGAACGGGCCGAAGCGCAATTGCGGAAGGTCATAGAGCCAGTCGACCGTGAGCGCGTCGATCCGGCCGATCTCGCCGGCCTTGATCGCGGTCCGCAGCTGTTCGTAGCGCCGGCCGAACAAAAAATTATTGTTCACCCCCACGCTCAGGCCCCGGCTCTCGGCTTCATCGCACAGCAGCGCGCAGGCGTGGCTGTCGATCCCCATCGGCTTTTCGAGGAACACATGCTTGCCGGCCTTCACCATGGCGAGCGCCGCCGGGATGTGATGGCTGGGGGGCAGCAGGATATGGATGACGTCGCAGTCCGACGCCGCCATCTCCTCGATCGAACCAACGGCATGGGCGAAGCCATAAGTGGCCGCCGCGCGCTGCGCCCGGCCGAGCGCGGCATCCGCGACCATATGGAGCGTCGTTCCGGCGATGGCCCGGACCGCCGTGGCGTGTGATTTCAGGATGAAGCCGGCGCCCAGCATGCCGACCTTGACGGAGGATTGAGTCACGAAAGGCCTTCCCTGATCGCGTCGCGTTTATATTCGATGATCCGCACGGCGCCTTTCGATCGGCGCCAGAAATAGGTGGCCAGCCCGATCATGTTGGCCGCCTTATGGTAGAGGCTGAACCGCGCTTCGAGCAGGGCGTCGCTCAGGCTGAACCCCCGGCGACGGCCGGCGATGGCGACCTTGGCGAAGCTCAGCGGGTAGCCGAGCAGGAGGATGAGCGAGAGGCCTTGCGTCCACCAGGCCGGCACGATGGCGGCCAGTGGCACGGCGAGGCCCCAGAACAGCGTCCGGTAGAATTCGCGGCGGCAATCATGCACCGGGGAGCGCCCGTGCTTCATGTAGCGCTGGGCCAGCGCATGGCCGGCCCGGATCGAGCGTTGCCACCATTGCCGGAAGGAGGTGATGCAGGCGTCATGCTCGGCCATCGGGCAGTCGATCTTGGTGACGACGCGCCCGGCCAGTGCCTGCCGCACGCCGAACTCCGAGTCCTCGCCCGCGATCATGTGTGGATCGAAGCCGCCGACGGACCGGAAATCGGCCGCGCGCACGAGCATGATGCCGCCCAGATTGCCGAAGTCCCGGATGTCGCCCGTCTCGCTGAACCACTCCAGCGCGGCCAAACGCGTATAGATGCTCTGCCCGGTCGGCTTTTCGACAAGGGTGCCGACGACGATGGCGACCTCGGGGCGCGCATCCATCGTGGCGGCCCCCGCCGTCGGAAATTCGGGGAACAGCAGGCAGTCGCCATCCAGAAACAGCACATAGTCCAGCGCCGGCCACTGCCGGGTCAGCGCCGCGAATCCCTCGTTGCGCCCGCGCGCCGCCGACAGCGGGGTGGCCGGGTCCAGTTCCACGACCAGGTCGGCGAGCGGGCGGGCGATGGCGACGCTGTCGTCGCTGGAGGCGCTGTCCGCATAGACGCAGCGCAACCCCGCGGCGCGCACCGAGCGCAGGGCCGCGCCAAGACGGTCGCCTTCGTTACGGCCGATGACAACGCAGCCGATGCGCGCCGTCGCGCTCATGTCACGCTGGCCTGCTCGCCTTCGAGCAGCGACTTCGCCCATGCCTTGAGGTCCGCTCCCATCGCCGGATCTCGCGCCGCCAGCGCGAAGTTGGCCTGCGCAAAGCCGAGCTTGGAGCCGCAATCGAAGCGTTCCCCCTCGAAGGTGACGCCGTGGAAGGGCTGGCGGCCGATCAGCTTGGCCATGGCGTCGGTCAGCTGCACCTCGCCGCCCGCGCCGGCCCCCTGCGTTGCCAGCAAGGCCATCACCTCGGGCTGGAGGATATAGCGGCCGGGCAGCATCAGGTTGGAGGGCGCGGTGCCGCGTGCCGGCTTCTCGACCAGCCCCTTCACCTCGGTCAGCACGCCGTCGCGCTTGCCGGGGTCGATGACGCCGTAATTGTGGGTCTCTTCCGCCGGCACTTCCAGCGCGCAGACGAGGTTGCCGCCGACCTTGTCATATTGCGCGACCATCTGGGCGAGGCAGCCGCGCTCGCGGCCGATCAGCAGTTCGTCGGGCAGGATGATCGCGAACGGCTCATCGCCGACGATGTCGCGCGCGCACCAGATGGCGTGGCCCAGGCCGCGCGGTTCCTGCTGGCGCACGAAAATGGCGTTGCCCGGCGTGAGGCGGGTGCCTTCCAGCGCGTCGAGCGACTTGCCCCGATCGGCCTGGATGCGCTCCAGCTCGTAGGCCATGTCGAAATGGTCCTCGATGGCGCTTTTGTTGCGGCCGGTGACGAAGATCATCGTCTCCACGCCGGCTTCCAGCGCCTCGTCCACCGCATATTGGATGAGCGGCCGGTCGACGACGGGCAGCATTTCCTTGGGCACCGCCTTGGTTGCGGGCAGGAAACGCGTGCCCAGGCCGGCGACGGGGAAAATGGCTTTACGGATCGTCAATTCAAGCTCCCACATGGATGACAGCACACTCGGATCGTTGCGGACTGGCGCTATGCCGCAACTCCGTAAAAATCCCGATACCAGTCGACGAAGCGCTGCAAACCCTCGGCCAGCCTCACTTGGGGCGAATATCCGGTAAGGCGGTGCAGGCGAGTGATGTCTGCCCGGGTTGTGGTGACGTCGCCCGGCTGCATCGGCTGCATGACGGTCCGCGCGGTGCGGCCCAGCGCTGCCTCCAGCGTCGCGATCATCGTCATGAGCCCCTCGGGCCGTCCCTCGCCGATATTGAAGATGCGGTGCTCGCCCGCCGCCGGCGCCCGGTCCAGCGCGCCGACGATGCCGTCCACGATATCGTCGATATAGGTGAAATCACGGGCCATCTCGCCACCGCCATAGATGTTGAGCGGCTCGCCGGCGATGATCTGCCGGGTGAAGCGGAAATAGGCCATGTCTGGCCGACCCCACGGGCCATAGACGGTGAAGAAGCGCAGCCCCGTCTGCGGCAGGCCATGGAGTGCGGCGTAGCTCTGGCTGATCAGTTCGGCGGCCCGCTTGGTGGCGGCGTAGACCGAGACCGGCGTATCGGCGGGATCGTCCTCGCGAAACCCGGCGGCGCCGAGCGGCCGGTCGCCATAGACCGAGCTCGACGAGGCATAGAGCAGATGCTCGAAGCCCGGCGTCTGTCGGCACGCTTCCAGAACCGCGAGATGCCCCGCCACGTTGGTGCGTTCGCATGGGAGCGGCGCTGCCGTGCTGCGGCGGACGCCCGCGTGCGCGGCGAGATGGATGACCCGGCGCACAGCATGATCGCGGACGAGCCGGGCGATATCCTCCGGCTCGGTGATGTCGGTCTTGACGAACTGGAACGCGGCATGGCCGTCCAGCGTGGCGAGGCGGGCCGCCTTGAGCGCAGGATCATAATGGGCATTGAGATTGTCGATGCCGATCACCCGGTCCCCGCGCGCCAGCAGTCGCTGGGCGGTCGCGTGGCCGATAAAGCCGGCCACGCCGGTGATGAGGACGGGCGCGCCGGCCGTCACCGACCAACGGCGGTGTAAGCGAAGCCCGCCGCCTCGACGATATCACGCGGATAGATGTTGCGCAGGTCGACGAGCACCGGGGTCTTGAGCAGGCCCTTGATGCGGGGCAGGTCGAGCGCCCGGAAGGCGTCCCATTCCGTCACGATCACCAGCGCGTCGGCCCCTTCCATCGTCTCGTAGGCCCCCGTGCAATAGACGATATCGGGCAGGTCCTTCTTCGCCTGTTCCATGCCTTCGGGGTCGTAGGCGCGCACGGTCGCACCGGCTTCCTGAAGCGTCCGCACGATGGCGATGGCGGGTGATTCGCGCATGTCGTCGGTGTTGGGCTTGAAGGTGAGGCCGAGCAGCGCGATCGTCTTGCCGGTCACATCGCCGCCGCACGCGTCGATCACCTTGCGGCCCATGCTCTGCTTGCGCTCGTCATTCACCGCGACCACCGTCTCGACGATGCGCTGCGGCGCGCCATAATCCTGTGCGGTCTTGAGTAGCGCCAGCGTATCCTTGGGGAAGCAGGAGCCGCCATAGCCCGGCCCCGGGTGCAGGAACTTGGCGCCAATGCGGTTGTCGAGCCCGATGCCGCGCGCGACGGCCTGCACGTCCGCGCCCACCTTCTCGCACAGGTCGGCGATCTCGTTGATGAAGGTGATCTTGGTGGCGAGGAAGGCGTTGCCGGCATATTTGGTCAGCTCGGCGGCGCGGCGCGACATCTCGATGACCGGCGAGCGGCCGAGCACCAGCGGCCGGTAGACCTGCCGCATCACTTCCAGCCCGCGGGGATCGTCGCCGCCGATGACGACGCGGTCGGGTCGCTTGAAATCGTCGATGGCGGCGCCTTCACGCAGGAATTCGGGGTTGGAGATCACCGCGAAATCGGCCTGCGGGTTGGCTTCGCGGATGATTCGCTCCACTTCGTCACCGGTGCCCACCGGCACCGTCGACTTGTCCACGATCACGGTGAAGCCCTTGATTGCGCGCGCGATCTCGGCGGCGGCTGCATAGACGTAGGAGAGGTCGGCGTGCCCGTCGCCGCGCCGCGAGGGCGTGCCCACCGCGATGAACACCGCGTCGGCGCCGCCGACGGCCGTCGCCAGATCGGTGCCGAAGGAGAGGCGGCCGGCTGCAACATTCTTGGCCACAAGCTGGTCGAGGCCGGGCTCGAAAATGGGGATGCGGCCGGCGCGCAAGGCGTCGATCTTGGTTTCGTCCTTGTCGACGCACATCACGTCATGGCCGAAATCGGCAAAGCAGGCGCCGGAGACCAGACCCACATAGCCCGAGCCGATCATGGTGATTTTCACGCTGCAAATTCCTCCTGGCTGTCGGCGCACAGCACCGCCTGCGCGCCATCGCCCGGCTGCCGGGCGCCGGCATCGGGGTCTGCCGTGCCTTACGCGCCCCTATTTGAAATTGGGCTTGAGCACCAGCCAGACATAGACGACCACACCGATGAGCAACGCAACACCGACGACGTGCATAACCAGGCTATTGTTCTCGATAGCGTAATTGCCGGCCTGGTTGGCAATCGCGCAGCCCAGGGCGGGCGGGAGATAGTCGATCATCCGGTCCGGAGGATTGTCCATGGATGAGCGCTGCAGGAACAGTACGATGATCCCGGCGAAGATCGCGAGCGAGATCCAGTCATAGGCTGTTTCCATCAATCTCCTCCGCCGATGGCGCGTGACCGGCAGGCACTGCGCCCGCCACAGTGAAAGCGCTAAATTTATTGGGCAGGAAAGGCAAAGTGATTCACGATGTTTTTGCAATGGAGCAGATAGGGAGCACCGTTAACCGAAAGGCGGCGGCGGATTTCTATGCTGTTGCTTGCAATCGACGAGCCCGCCGATAGGGATGAGCGCCGGTCTCCGGCATGCCGGGCAGTCAGCAGGAGTTGAGCGTGCGCAAGGGGATTATCTTGGCTGGCGGTTCGGGAACGCGGCTCTATCCGTTGACCCGGGCGGTGTCGAAGCAGCTCATGCCCGTCTATGACAAGCCGATGATCTATTATCCGCTCTCGGTGCTGATCCTGTCCGGCATCCGCGAGATCATGATCATCACCACGCCGCAGGATCAGGCGGCCTTCCAGGCGCTGCTCGGCGACGGTTCGGACCTCGGCCTGGCGCTGCATTATGCGGTGCAGCCGCATCCCGGCGGGCTGGCGCAGGCCTATCATATCGGCGCGGATTTCGTCGGCACGGATCCGTCGGCGCTCGTCCTTGGCGATAACATCTTCCACGGGCACGGCCTGACTGATCTGCTCCAGGCGGCGTCGGCCCGCCAGCAGGGCGCCACCGTGTTCGGCTATTATGTGAAAGACCCGACCGCTTATGGCGTCGTCTCGTTCGATGCCGCGGGGAAAGCGGAAACGATCGAGGAGAAGCCGGTCCGTCCGCGGTCCAACTATGCGGTGACGGGGCTCTATTTCTATGATGGCACGGCGGTCGAGCGCGCCCGCGGCCTCACCCCATCGGCGCGCGGCGAGCTGGAGATCACCGATCTCAACCGCCTCTATCTCGAGGCCGGCGAGCTGTCGGTGGAGATCATGGGGCGCGGCTATGCCTGGCTCGATACCGGTACCCACGCCGCGCTCATCGACGCCGGCGACTATGTGCGAATCACCGAGGAGCGGCAGGGCCTGAAGGTCTGCTGTCCGGAGGAACTGGCCTGGCGCATGGGTTTCATCGACGATGCGCAACTGCTCCGCATCGCTGAGCCGCTGCGCAAATCGGGCTATGGTGAGTATCTGCTGCAACTCCTGGCGCGCGGCACCCTATGAACATCATCGAGACGGCGATTCCCGGCGTGCTCATTCTTGAGCCGAAGGTTTTCGGCGACGAGCGCGGCTTCTTCATGGAAAGCTGGAACGAACGCACGTTCCACGAGGCCGGGCTGGATATCGCGTTCGTGCAGGATAATCACAGCCGCTCGTCGCGCGGCGTACTGCGGGGGCTGCACTATCAGGCGCCCAATCCGCAGGGCAAGCTGGTGCGGGTGACGGCCGGCGCCGTGTTCGATGTGGCGGTGGATATGCGCCGCTCCTCGCCGAGCTTCGGCCAGTGGGTCGGCGTTAAACTCAGTGCGGCCAACAAGCGGATGCTGTGGATTCCCGAAGGCATGGCGCACGGCTTCCTGTGTCTGCAGGATGGCACCGATTTCCTCTACAAGTGCCGGGGCTATTATGATCCGGCCAACGAGCACAGTCTGCTGTGGAACGATCCGGCGATCGGCATCGACTGGCCGCTCGACGGGCTGACGCCGCAGCTTGCCGCCAAGGATGCGGCCGGCCGCCTGCTGGCCGACGCGGTGACGTTCCCGTGAAGGCGCTCGTCACCGGTGCCGGCGGCCAGCTCGGCCGCGCGTTGCAGGCGACCGCGCCGGCGGGGGTGGACCTGACGGCGCTGGACCGTGCCGCGCTCGACATCGGCGATGCCCCTGCTGTCGCCGCGCGGGTGCACGCGATTGCACCCGATCTCGTTATCAACGCCGCCGCCTACACGGCCGTCGACAAGGCGGAGAGCGATGGCGCGGCCGCGCGGCGCATCAACGCCGAAGCGCCCGGCCATCTCGCAACGGCAGCCGCGGCGATCGGCGCGCGTTTCATCCACGTGTCGACCGACTTCGTGTTCGACGGGACCAGTGGCGCGCCCTATCGGCCCGATCACCCGACCGCGCCGCTCGGCGTCTATGGCGCGACCAAGCTGGCCGGCGAGCAGGCGGTTCAGGCGGCCCATCCCACCGCGCTCATCGTCCGGACCGCCTGGGTCTATGGCGACACCGGTCATAATTTCGTGCGCACCATGCTGCGCCTGATGGCCGAGCGCGACGAGGTGCGCGTCGTCGCGGACCAGATCGGCACACCGACCTACGCGACCGGTCTCGCCCGCGCGCTCTGGGCGCTCGACGCTGCCGGCGCCGCCGGCATCCACCACTGGACGGATAGCGGCGCGGCCAGCTGGTATGATTTCGCCGTCGCCATTCAGGAAGAAGCGCTGGGCCTCGGCCTGCTGGCGCGCGCGGTGCCCGTCGTGCCGATCGCCACCAGCGCCTATCCCACGCCGGCGCGCCGGCCATCCTATTCCGTCCTCGACAAGAGCGCCGCCGTCGCGCTGGTCGGGGGCCCCGCGCCGCACTGGCGCGTCCACCTTCGCGAGATGCTCGGAGTCATCAAGACGCATGGCTAATCTGCTCGTTACCGGCGGTGCCGGCTTCATCGGCGCCAATTTCGTCCACTACTGGGCGGCGCATCATCCCAGCGACACGGTGACGGTGCTGGATGCGCTCACTTATGCCGGCAATCCCGCCAATCTTGACGGGTTGAACAGCGTCGACCTGATCGAAGGCGATATTTGCGATACGGCGCTGGTCGAAAAGCTGCTGGCGGATCGCGCCATCGACACCATTGTCCACTTTGCCGCCGAGAGCCATGTCGATCGCTCGATCACCGGGCCGGATGCCTTCGTCACCACCAATGTCGTTGGCACGCACAGCCTGCTCAAGGCCGCGCGCAAGCTCTGGCTCGATACGGGCACGGGCAAGCCCCACCGCTTCCACCATGTCTCGACCGACGAGGTCTATGGCTCGCTCGGCCCGGACGATGCACCGTTCTGCGAGACCACGCCCTATGCGCCCAATTCGCCTTATTCGGCGAGCAAGGCGGGCTCGGATCACCTCGTGCGCGCTTATCACCACACGTACGGGCTGGAGGTGACGACCAGCAATTGCTCGAACAATTACGGTCCCTACCAGTTTCCCGAGAAGCTCATCCCGCTGTTCCTGCTCAACTGCCTGCACGGCCGCGCGCTGCCGATTTACGGCGATGGCATGAACGTGCGCGACTGGCTGCATGTCGAGGATCATTGCCTGGGCATCGAGAAGGTGCTGGAGCGCGGCCGTCCGGGTGAGACCTACAATATCGGCGGCGGGCAGGAGTTGCCCAATCTCCACGTCATCGAGCAGATCTGCGCCACGGTGGACCGCGCGTTCGCGGAGCAGCCGGATCTTGCCGCGCGCTTTCCCGATGCACCGGCGGCGCGGGGCGAAGCCTCCGCCTGCCTCAAAAGCTTCGTCACCGATCGCGCCGGCCACGACCGCCGCTACGCGATCGACGAGACCAAGGCGCGCGGCGAGCTAGGCTATGCGCCGCGCCGCACCTTTGCCGAGGGGTTTGCGCAGACGCTCGCCTGGTATCTGGCGAACGAGGGCTGGTGGCGCCCCCTCCTCGCGCGCGCCGCGATCAGCCGCTGAAGAGGGTGGCGCTCGTCAAGGGCTCGCCGCCACGGGCGGCCGGCGGGACGAGGGGAGCGGGTCCCGAACAGCAAACCGCGTGCTCTGCGAGCGCAGGGGGGGCGGGGGCGCCACGGCGCCTCGCCACCTTGGGCGCCGCTTGTGCAGGCCCGGCATGTCCCTTCGAGTGATCCCCAGCGCTAAGGCCGGGCTGGCGGCGCGCGCCTAATCGGCCTTGCTGAAATAGTCCGAATATTTGCCGTAGGCGCCATAGGAGTAGCCATAGGGATCGCCGACGCCGCCATCGTAGCGGTTGAGCACCGAGCCGATGCAATCGGCGGGCTCCAGCAGGCGCATGGCGTCTTCCACCTGCTTGCGGCTGTTGCGGCCCTGTTCGATGACCATCAGATAGCAGTCGCTCTGCCCGGCGATGACCATCGCATCGTCATTGGCGAACACGGGCGGCATGTCGAACACCACGATGTGCCCCTCGCCCAGCGTGCGCAGGGAGGCGACGAAGGCGGCGAAGCGCTCGCTCGCCAACAGCTGCACCGTATCCAGATCGTTGAGATAGCAGGGATAGAGCGCGAGGTTGGTGCCTTCGACATGGTAGCCGACCTTGCGAAGATCGTCGGTGTCGCCGGTGAGGAACTTCTCGAGTCCGGTATCGCCGGTCAGGCCGAAGCTGGCGGCGATGGATGCCCGCCGCACGTCGAGGTCGAACACGTGCACGCTGTGGTTGGGCAGGCGGCTCAGCGTCGCGGCCAGATTGGCCGAGAGGAACGACTTGCCGGCCCCCGGTGCGGGCGAGGTGATGCCGACGATGCGGTAGTCGCGCGCCGCCATCCGCTTCACCAGCTGCGAACGCAGCAGGCTGAACGGCCGCGCGGAGATGTGGCGGCCGTTGAAGCCAACCACGCGGTTTTCCTCCAGCACCCGCCAGTCCGGTGTGAACAGCGGCAGCTCGGCATGGGCCGGGATGTCGAACAGCGCGGAAGCGGCCTGCCCGGAAGCGACGAGATGGTCAGACAAGGGTCAAGCTCCTGTGGCGCATGGCATCATTTCCTGCGGCGGCCGGCATTATCATCGTCGTCATCATCATCGTCATCGTCATCGTCCCCGCCAAAGGGCCAGAGCGCCCGCAGGCCCTTGACGCCCTTCCGGCCGCGTTCCTGCTTGGTGATGATGGTCGGGATCACAACGAGCGGAAGCTCGCCGGTCGCCAGCGCGACGGCGCCGGTATCGCGGATCGGCTTGGTCACGATCTCGATGAGCAGGATGATGCCCAGCCCCAGGCCCAGGCCCGCTACGGAGGCGAGCGCGATGATGAGCGGGCGGTTGGGCGACGCCGGCTTGTCCGGCACCACCGGCGGATCGATGATCGAGAGGCGCTCACCCTGCTGCTCGTCCTCGGCCTTCTTGCCGGCCTTGGCGGCGAGCAGCTGGTTGGAGACGCCCTGATACTGGTTGTTGAGACCCTGCAGACGCTGTTCGAGCTGGGCGATCTGCTGCTGCAGCGCGGGTCCGCGCATCTGCGCATCCATGATCGCCGCGCTGCGGCTCGCCTCGTTGCTGCGCAGCGCCTGCAGCGTGGCGAGCTGACGATTGTTGGAGGCGATCTGCGCGTCGACGGTGGAGAGCGGGATCTTCTGCTGGTTGGATTTGGCCAGCTCCCGTGCTTCGGCCAGCCGCTGCTTGGCGAGCACGACGTCGGGGTGGCTATCGGTATAGGCGGCCTGCGCGGCGGCCAACGCCGCTTCGGCATTGCTCACCACCGGGTCGCGCTCGGCGGCGGACTTGGTGAGGTCGCGCTGCGCGGCGAGCTGGGAATTGGCGGCCTGCAGCGCGGCGATCTGCGAATCGATGCCGGCGGTCGTATTGGCCATGGTGCCGATACCCGGCATCAGCGCCAGCCCGTTCCGCGCCTTGATATCGGAGAGCGTGCGCTCGACCTCGCTGATCTGCGCTTGCAGATCGGTGGCCTGGTCGGTCAGGAACTCAACGGTGTTGGTCGCTTGCGTCGCGGTGCTGGAAGCGTCGATTTCCAGCACTTGCTCGGTGAGCGCCTGCGCCACCGCCTGTGCCTTGATCGGGTCCGAGTAAACGAAGCTCATCGAGAAGGCGATGGTCGACCGGCGCCCGTTGTTGGTCGTCTGGATGTCGGCCGTCACCGGGTCGATGGCGATGGCCTTGCGCATCGTCTCGATAACCTGCGAGAGCGACTTGGTGCGCAACTCGGTCTCGTAGAGGCCATTGCGCTGGATCAGCTCGAACAGCTGCGGCCGGCTCAGCACCTGCTGGCGAATCCGCGCCATGCGCTGATCGACAAGCTGGGCGCCGTTCGTGTCCGGCTTCACATCCTCGGGCAGCAGCGATGCCTCGACGAGCAACGTGGCGCGCGACTCATATTTGACCGGCAGCAGATAGGCGGCGGCGAGGCCGACGATGACCCCGAGCAGCGCGGGTATGATGACGAGCCATTTGCGCTGCATGATGATGGAGGGAAGATAAGGAAGAAAGGCGGCGCCGCCCCCCTCATCCTGAAGGCCCTGATGGATCTGGATATTGTTCATCAGAGATTGCCTAGCCTGTATTTCAGCCCGGCCGCACCATAGAAGTTGCTGCCCCGGCTGAGTGACGAATTGAATGTGTCACTGTAGCTGAGCTGCAGCGTTGCGGAAAGGCGCGGAACCACTTGCCGGCTATAGCCGACGCTGGCCGTGCCATAATCGGTGGTCCGTGCGAGGGTGCCCACCGAACTGGCGCGCGAATAGGAGATGGTGGTGCTGATCTCGCTGCGCGGGTCGAGCTTGTAGCTGTGGTTGAGGCCGAAGGCGGTCACCTTGGACGTGCCGCTGAACGAGGTCGGTGAGACCGAGCGCGACAGGCTGGCGCACAGGTTGGAGCGGTCACCCTGGTTGCACAGGCTGGCCGAACCCGAGAAGAAAGTGCCCTTGAGCGACCCGCCGACAACGTTGGTATCGGAGAAGGTGACGCCCGCCGACAGGTTGAGCGAGACGCGTGGCGCCAGCTTGGTCGCAAAGAGCACGGAAGGCGAGAGTTGCGTGCTGTCGCCCAGCGGGCCGCCGCGATAATCGGCCCATCCCGCATCGAATCCGAGACCGATCGAGGTCTCCCGCGCAATCAGCCGCTGATAGGCGATCCCGCCGCCATAGGATGAGTAGGGCCGGTTGAACGCAAGGGCGCCGTTCGGATAGCGCACGTCCGAGATCCGGCCGGTGACGCTCACCGAATCGCGTGACGAGAGGCTCGTGGTAAGGCCGGCCGAGCCGTAGATGGTCTCGACCCGCTCGGCGAAGCTGGTCGCGCCCGAAGGGTCGATGATGATCGGCGCGCTGGGGTCGGTCGGGATGCCGACGCTCGGGTCGAAGATCGGGTAAAGCGAATTGTGGACGAAGCTCCTGAACCCGGCGCTGGCGGTCAGCGCGGTCATGCGGCTGACCTGCTGCCGGGTGGAGCCCGAGACGCCATAATCGGTCGTCGCCGAATAGCGGTTGGTATATTCGGTGTGGGTGACTTGGCCGTCCAACGTGGTCGTGCCGGTCGGGGAGATCAGCACGACGGAGGGCAGGAAGCTGCCGCTCAGCGTCCCGGTGCCGTTATTGCCGCCGCCCACGGCGCCAAAGGGGTTGCTGGCATAGCCCGCATTGACGGCAACATCCGCCCCGACCTTGGTTTCGGCGATGGCCGCGCTGCTTGCCAGCAGCAATCCGATGCCCGCGATGGGCCCCCCCACTCTCATCATGGTCATGGTACGATCACCGTATCCCCGGTCTGAATCTGCGGAATGGCGCGTGCCGCCGTTTCGGAAAGATTGCCCTTCATCGCGCCACCAAGGCGGAAGCGGATCGAGGTCAGCTCGTTCCCCTGCTTGCGGATGATGGTGATGTTGTCGAGATTGGCGAACTCGTCCGGCCCGCCCGCCATGCCGATCGCTTCCATCAGGTTGACGTAGCGGCCGGGCGTGAAGGTGTTGGGCGCGCGCACCCGTCCGATCACCGAGAAGGTGAAGCCGGCCGGCGCCAGCACGGAGACGGTCACTTGCGGCGGCTGCCCGCGATACTGGCTGGAGAGGCCGTTGGAGATGGCCGTTTCGATCTGCTCGGGCAGCAGCCCCTGCGCCACCACGCGGCCGACGAGCGGGAAGGAGAATGTGCCGTCGGGCAGCACGCGGATGCTCCGCTGCAACCGTTCTTCGCCCCATACATAAACCTCGATCTGGTCGCCGGGGTTGATGGTGTAGGGGCGGGCCGACGGGGCCGTGACCACGATCGGCTTGCTGTCCGGCTTGCTCTCCTGGGCAATTGCGGGGGCTGCGAATGCGGTGAGCAGCACCGCCATGGACCATGTTTTCACGGTATAATGCACGCGTGGAAATCCTTTTTGCTGGCCCTGAGCCCAGGCCTCATATACCAGAAAAGCATGTCGTCACTACGTAAAAGCAGCGTTAACGACGGGTGCCTTTTGGTTACTTTGATTGCCTGGTCCCGAGAAGCTTAGTAAGCGCGGCTCTGTTTGGCGATATTGGGGCCGCACGCGATGAACGACTTAGATAGTCCGGTCTATCCCCGTGTGCCGCATTGCCGGGCACGCGTGGATCGCCGGTTCGGTGGGGGGCGCGGATCGCGGCTCATGCTCTCGCTCCTGCTCCCGGCCCTGCTCGTGCTGCCGGCGTGCAAGAGCCCGGCGGAGCGGGCGGCGGACCTGGCAGCACAAGCCGAGGCACAGGCCGATGCCGGCAATCTTGCGGCGGCGCGGAAGGCAATCGTCGAGGCGATTGCCCTGCGCGATGATATTCCGGCCTATCAGCAGTTGCTCGGTGCGATCGCGATGAAGGCGGGGAATTCGGGCGACGCATTTCGGGCCTTCTCGCGAGCGTTGGACATTGATCCGACCAACATGACCGCTCTGGCCTATGTGGCCAATCTCGGTGTGCAGGTGGGGCAGGTCAATCGGGCCGAAGAAGCGGCGGATCGATTATTGACGCTCGATCCCAACGCGCTGCCGGGCCTGCAGGTGAAGGGCATGATCGCGCTCGCCCGCGATCATAACGACGAAGCGCTGAGAATCGGCGACAGGATGCTGGCGATCCGGTCGGGGGATGAGGCCGGCACGATCATCAAGGCGCGGGCATTAGCCAAGCAGCAGCAGTTCGACGCGGCGCTGGCGCTGCTCGACGGTGCGGCGAAAACGACCGAATCGCCCGTTCTTCTCGTCAATAAACTCAACATCTACCGCAACCTGCGCCAGCCGGAAGCGATGGCCGAGGTGCTGGCCCGTCTGGAACAGCGCAATGCCATGTCGCCCGCGCTCCGGCTGGATCAGGTGAATCTGTTTTACCGGCTCGGCCGAACGGATGCGGCGAGAAAGGCGGCGCTGGCGATGCTGCGTCAGGGCGCAACGGCTGACAACTACCAGGCACTTCAGCGGCTGTGGTGGGAGTATGACAAGACCCCGCTCACCGTCGCATCGGCGAAAGAGGCTGGCCAGTGGAAGGATCCCGTCGCGGTGCAGCAGACCGTTCGCTATCTGCTGGCGCGCGGCGACCTGCCCACGGCGCGGGCGGTGCTCCGTGCCGCGCCGGCGTCCGCGCAACCGCTGCTCGCCTCGCTGGAGGCGCGGCTGCTCGCGGCCGGGGGGCAGGGTGCGCAGGCAAGTGCCGCAGCCGAGGCGCTGCTCAAGAAGGACGAGCAGGATGTCGATGCGCTGCTGGTGCGCGCACTCGTCGCGTTGGATGCGGGCAAGCGGGAGCCGGCGGTGGAGGCCGCGCAGCTTGCCCGCGCCAATGATCCCGCCAATGCGGAGACCTATCTCGTTCTGGCGCGTATTGCCCAGGCTGAGGATCAGGCATGGCGCGTCCGCAGCTCCTTCGAGGAAGGTCTGAAGGCGTTGCCCCAAAATTTCCTTTTACTCGAACGCTATACGCAATTTCTTCACCAGTCCGGCGATAAGGGGCGGGCGGTATCGGTTGCACGCGCGTTCGCGCGGGCAACGCCATCGTCCATGCGCGCCTGGACCTTTCTGATGGAACAGTGCCGGTGGGCGAATGACGATGGGTGTTTGCAGGGCGCAGTGGCGGGACAGAAAAATGCCGAAACGACCTATCTCGTCGACGATCCGCCCGGCACGGTCCGCAATCGTGGCTTGTTCGGTCGTATCTGATGCTGGATTGGGTTAAGCGTTGCACAGCATGAGCCCTCCCCCCCGACACCGCCGCAACAAATATGTGCGGTTCACGTCCAACGTGCTGCGCTCGGGCGGCATGTTGAACGACGCCATCTGCTTCCTGCTCGCCTTCATCCTGACCGTCGTGCTTCATGCCGCATGGTATGGCTATTATTATGATCATCGCCTGCACTCGACGGCGGCGATCATCATGGCGATCAACTTCTTCCTGATCCGCATTTCGCGCGATGCCTATTCGGCGTTTCGCGGGCAGGGCGACGATCTGAGCAGCGGCACGTTCATCGATTTCCTGGTGGCGATCACGCTGACCGGCTTCACCATCGTGCAGTTCGGCGAGGCGGGCGACCTGTCCGCCCGTTTTTCGCTGATGTTCGTCGGGCTCTGCCTGTTCCTGCTGATCCTGTCGCGGCTGCTGTTCCGGCAGTTCATCTGGGCCGCGATGCGGCGCGGCATCATCGGCCAGCGCGTGGCGATCTATGGCGCCGACCGCGAGGTGACGAGCCGCCTGCTGGACCTGCTCAACATCGAGCGGCTGCCGCATATCAAGGTGATTGGCTTTGCCGATGACCGCCGCACCCGCGTCGAGACCGGCATGATCGGGACCTATCCTTATCTCGGCGGGTTCGACGACATGCTGGATCTGGCCCGCGCCGGCATGCTCGATCAGGTGATCGTCGCGCTGCCGCTGGTCAGCCAGGAGCGCCTCAACCGGATCATCGAGGAGCTGAGTGCCGGCTCCATCGATATCTGCATCATGCCGCGCGAGTTCCTCGTGCTGCGCGATCGCTACCGGGTGAACTATATCGGTTCGCTGCCCGTGCTGAGCGTGTGGCAGCAGCCGGTGCGCGATCTGGATGGCGTGCTCAAGGCGATCCAGGATCGCGTGCTGGCGCTGATCGGGCTTATCGTCCTCTCGCCGCTGCTGCTGCTCACCGCCATCGCGATCAAGCTGGAGAGCAAGGGCCCGGTGCTGTTCCGCCAGCGGCGGCTGGGTTTCAACAATCTCGAGATCGACGTGCTCAAGTTCCGCTCCATGTATGTCGATCGCCAGGATGAGACGGGCGCTCAGCGCACGCGCAAGGATGATCCGCGTGTCACCCGGGTCGGGCGGTTCATCCGGCGCACGAGCATCGATGAGCTGCCACAGCTCTGGAATGTGCTGCGCGGCGAGATGTCGCTGGTCGGTCCCCGGCCGCACGCGCTCGCCATGCGGGTAGGGGACGAGTATTATCACGAGGCTGTCCGGGGCTATCCCGCGCGCCATCGCGTCAAGCCCGGTATTACCGGGCTCGCGCAGGTCCGCGGTCTGCGCGGCGAGATCGACACGATCGAGCGGGCCAAGAAGCGCGTGGAATATGATGTCTATTATATCGAGCACTGGTCGCCGCTGCTCGATCTGAGGATCATCATGGAAACGATGGTCCGGCTGGTGTGGGATCGCAATGCCTATTAAGGGGCCGTCCGGTCGCGCGGCGCCCCGCGCCAAAACAGAGAGCGCCCCATGCAGAGCGTGATCGCGCAGGGTGCGCTCATCGTCTGGCCGCTGGTCGCGCTTGTGCTGTTCATGTTGCTGCCGGCTGGCCGTGCAGTCATCTGGACCATTCTGGCGGCCTATCTGCTGCTTCCGGTCGGCTTCAGCTTCGATCTGCCGGCGGTGCCGCCGATGGACAAAAGCTCCATTCCCAACCTCGCCGCCATCATGCTGGCGCCGCTGTTTGCGCGGCGCGGCGAATTCAGGTGGCCGCGCAGTTCGGTGGTCAAGGTGCTCATGCTGGCCTGGGTGCTGGTGCCGATCGGCACCATGCTCAACAACCCCGAGCCGCTGATTACCGGGCTCTCGGTTCGCCCCGGTCTCGGGTGGTGGGAAGCGCTCTCGATGGCGACCGGCAACGCGCTGGAACTCGTGCCCTTCCTGCTCGGCGCCGCGCTGCTGGCCCATGAGCAAGGGCATCGAGATATCGTGCGGGCCATCGTGCTGGCCGGCCTGGCCTATTCGCTGCCGGTGCTGGCTGAGGTCCGGCTCAGCCCGTTCCTGCAGACGCGGGTCTACGGCATCAACTCGATCGAGTTTTTCATCCAGCAGGTTCGCGGTAGCGGCTTTCGGGCCATGGTTTTCATGGGGCATGGCCTGCTCGTGTCGACCTTCCTCGCGATGGCCGTCATCGGCGCGCTCGGCCTGTGGAAAGCACGGATGCGGGTGCTGGGCGTTTCGGCGCTGCTGGTCGCGGCGTATCTCGCGGTGGTCCTGCTGCTCAACAAGACGGTGGGCGCCACGGTGCTGGTGCTGGCCCTGGCGCCCGCGCTGCTGCTCATCCGGCAGCGGTCGTTCCTTGCGCTGGTTTTTCTGATCGGCGCCGTCGTGGCGATTTATCCCACGGTGCGGGGCGCGAACCTGCTGCCGCTCCAGTCGATCATCAACGCGGCTGGGCAGATCAGTCCGGCGCGCGCCGAGTCCTTTGAATTCCGTGTCCGCAACGAGACGATGCTGCTGAATCGCGCCGGCGAAAAGCCGGTCTTCGGCTGGGGGAGCTATGGGCGGAACCGGGTCATCGTCGAGCAGGGTTGGGGGCCGGGCTTTGCCGATCTCACCGTGACCGACGGCACGTGGATCATCGTGGCCGGGACGTACGGCTGGGCTGGCTATCTCTCGTGCTTCGGGCTGCTCTGCTATCCGTTCCTGCGCGGTTTCCGCCTGCGCAGGGCGACGGTGCCGGTCATAACGCTCACGCTGTTGACCATGCATCTCCTCAACATCATCGACCTTATCCCGAATTCATCGCTGCGGCCGTTGACCTGGCTGATCGCCGGCGCGCTGGCCAATATGACTTTGGCCGGCCTGCGTAGAGGCAGCCCCGGTGAAACGCGCCCCGTCAATCCGCGCCGAACAGCAAGCGAGATGCGTCCCGCGCTCTGAACCGGATCCGGGGGGCAGGCCGCCGGCCCCGTAGCGATCGATCGCAGAACTGGCTCGGCTGGCGGCAAGCTTGTTGGGCTTGACGGGGCCATCGCCCACTAGCCGCCTTGAGGCGACTCAGGGTGCGGAGGTGAGTCGACTCGTCATGTCGGGGTTGACCATCGCTCATGCTCGCTCTCTGCCTTCTCGGCGGGGCGCATCCCTGCGCGCCCAATCCCGGATGTTCACTTAACCAACGTGTGCAGCGCGCCATGCGAAGCGCTGTGCGCCGGAATGAAAGAGGCTGAACCAACGGCCTCGACGGGAGCAGAAAACATGAGTCGCAATAACCTCCAGGGACGTGCGCGTCGCTTGCGTGTAGCCGCTATCGGTTCGACCTCGGCGATGGGGACGCTCATGATCGCCAGCGGCGCATCGGGCGCGGTCCTCTTCCTGACGATGTTGGGCAGCGCAGTGGGGAGCAGTTCCACGGTTGGCTGGCTTCAGCCAATCTCGTCGACCGGCAATTTCGGCACGGTCCGACCTTCGACGTCGCCCACGCCCACGCCCACGCCCACACCCACGCCGACACCACCGCCGACCACGGTAACCCAGCCAGGCACCGGTCCGACGAGTCCGCTCCCCGGCGGGGCCGGGCCGCGCGCGATGAAGCTGGGCGTAAACCTTGAAATCCCGATTTACTACGGAGGAGCGCGCGTCTTCTCCAACCTGATCCTGCAAAGTCCCTGGTGGCTGGTGTCGACCGGGGGCAGCTGGACAGAGACCATCCCCGGCAGATTGGATCGCAACCAGAATCTGATCAAGCTGGCGGCTGGCGAGTCGGCGGTCCGGGTCATCAGCCCGCCCACGCAGGCGCTGTTGGGCAAGTCGGTTCCCATTGTCTGCCGCTGGAGTGGCAGGGCGAAGGTCTGGACCGATGGGTCGGTCGTCCGCGACGTGAAGATGTCCGCGAATTCGCTCACATTCACCTTCGTGCCCAATGGGGACCAGAGCGGCTATTTCAAGATCAGCGATCTGGATGCGGGCAACCCGATTCGGAATATCGACTGCCGCGAGACCAGCGCTGATCCGCAAGCGGTCTATGATCCTGCGTTTGTGCAGACCATGAGCCAGTACAACACGTTGCGCTTCGTCAAGTGGCAGCCCGCGGTCGAAGCGAACAAGGCGGTGACTTGGGCCGGCCGCGCCCTGCCCACGGCCAATTCCTACATCTCGCCGGTTGATGGCGTGCCGATCGAGCGCATGGTGCAGCTCGCCAATCTGACCAAGACCAACCCGTGGTTCTGTATCCCGTGGAATGCGGATGCGGAGTATGTCCGCAAGTTTGCCGAATATGTGCGGGACAATCTCGATCCGGCGCTCGTCGCCTATGTCGAGCTGTCCAACGAGGTCTGGAACGCCGTTTATCCGGTCCATGCGCAGGTCCTCGCGGAAGGGCGCGCCAGAAATCTCGCAAGCGATTATGGCACGATCGTCTACTACCGCCACGCGCAGCGCACCGGCGAGGTGATGGACGTCTGGAAGTCGGTGTTCGCCAGCAATCCCAAGCGGATCGTGCGCGTGCTCGCGACCCAGAACGCCATTCCGTGGGCGGCCAAGACGGCCTTGTCCTACAAGGATACGGCGACCAAGGTCGATGCCCTCGCCACCGCGCCCTATTTCGATTGGCACTTCGCGACGACGGGCACGCAGCCGCCGGCTGACTTCTTCTCCAAGCGGCTGGTCAGCCAGATGGACACGCGGCTGGCCAGCGCGGCGGAAAACAAGGCAATCGCGGCGGAAAAGGGCCTGCGCTTCATCGCCTACGAGGGCGGCCAGCACGTCACCATCTCCGGCGGCGCGGACGTGCCGATGCTGGCCAAGCTCCAGCGCGATGCCCGCATGGGCGATCTCTATACGCGCTACCTGACCAAGTGGAAGGGCGAGTTCGGGGATCTGATGGTGCTGTTCAGCGGCTGGGGACCGATCAGCACCTATGGCGCGTGGGGGATGCAGGAGTATCTCGGCCAGCCGCTCAGCGCGGCGCCCAAGGCGCAGGCGGTCGACGCCTTCCGCCGCTCCCATGTGACGAAGAACTGATCGCCCGCCACCGTCGGGCTGCGGCGCGGATTTGCCTTCCCGGGCGGCTCCGCGCCGCTTGCGTTTACGGACGATCCTGAACGGCCCGGCACGCGGACCGCGCCGATGACCGTCGCGTCGGTTTCGTCAGGCTGGCGAGGGGCCGGGTCGTTTGGAAAGGGGCCCGTACAACCCGGCGAGGCTCCGCCCGCGCGATGCGCGTCAGGGAGGGGCCCATCTGATCGGTCTTTCGCGGATCCGGATCCTTTCCCGCTGGAACCGGACGAGCCGTTCATCGCGGCATCGCGCGGGTGCGCTGCCCCAGTGGCGGGATACCAAGCGCCGCCCCGATTGGGCGCAGCCGGCGATGGCTGGCGTCAAGCTGCGGCCGCCGGTTCAGGGCGGTCACGGCTATGCTGGCCGGGCGCCATGAACGGGGTGTTTCGGTGCGACGCTGAAGGGGGTCGGTCGACGGGCTGGAGCGGCGCCGCCTCGCTCGGCAAAGTGGGTGGCCGCGCGTGGCGCGTGCTGCCGGGTCCAAAAGTCCATAGTCCCGCGGTTATGCGCGTCTCAGCGCGCCGCCACCATCGCCCCGCCGGCCTGGCCGTCGGTGGTCATCGCCGGCTTGCTGACCCCCACGGGCAGCCGCTTGAGATCGGCCAGCCGCGCCTTGAACGCGGTAAGGGCACTGCCGGAGAGCTGGGCGGTCTCGGTGAACTTGATCGAGCGCGGGTTGATGGTGGCGCCGCCGCGATACAGCTCATAGTGGAGATGTGGCCCGGTCGAGAGGCCGGTAGAGCCGACATAGCCGATCACCTGGCCGCGCCGCACCTGCTGCCCGGCCTTCACCGCGATGCGGCTCATATGGCCGTAGCCGGAGCCGATATTGCCGCCATGCTGCAGGCGGACATATTTGCCGTGGCCGCCATGCCAGCCGGCGAAGGTCACGCGCCCGTCGGTCACCGCATAGATGGGAGAGCCGTAGGCGGCGGCGAAGTCGATGCCCGCGTGCATGCGCTTGTAGCCGAGGATCGGGTGCGAGCGCATGCCGTAGTTGGAGCTCATCCGGCCCGATACCGGGGCGGCGAGCACGCCGCGCCGCTCACCCACGCCGGAGGCTTCGAACCATTGGTCGCGGCCGCCCTGCGTCCATTTGAGCAGGTTGAGGTCCTTGCCGCGCGCGCGGTGCAGGCCGGCATAAAGCAGCGCGCCGGTCTCGCTCTCGCCGGTCTCGGCGCGGCGATGGGCGACGATGATATCGAACGTATCGTCGGCGCGAATATCGGTGCCGACATTGAGGTGGCCTGAGAGCACGCGCAGATATTGCTGGATGCTGGCCGGGTCCGCGCCGGCCGCGCGGGCCGAGCGATACAGGCTGTCGCCCACGCGCCCGCGGATGCGTAGCGGCGTGTTGTCGACGGCGATCGGGATGCGGGTCAGCGCCAACGCCCCGTCGACGCGGTTGATCTCCAGCGCCAGATCGAGCCGCGCGCGCACCGCCAGCTTTTCGAGGGGACGCGGCATCGCGCGGCTGGCCCGTCGGCCGAGCACCATGCGCAGGCGCGTGCCGGCGGGGATTGATTCGGGGCTCACCGCCTGGCCGATCAGCGCGATCACGGCCTTGGCGTCGGCGTCGCTCACGCCGGCGCGCGAGAGGCTATGGGCGAAGCTGTCACCGGTGCCGAGCGCGGCATCCAGTTCGATCTGCGGGCGCTCGGGCGTCTCGGCGAGCGGCGCGACGGCGTCGGTCGGCCCCATGCGCAGGCCGCTGTCGGCGCCGAGCGCCAATGCGCTGGTCGCCTGCGAGCGATACTGGTCGAGATGCGTGGCACTGAGCGGGGCCGGCACCGCCGCCGGCAGCGCGATGACGCCGGGCGCCATCGCCAGCGCGGTGCCGCACAGCGAGAGGCAGGTGACGAGTCCGCGCCACCAGATACGGCTGCCGATGTCCCGGCCGAGATCGGGGACGAGATCGACGGTCTGTGCCCAGTCGCTGATGCGCGCCTTCCAGGGCTCGCGCTGCCCCGGCGCGGTGCCGAGCGCGGGCGCCGGGCTGGTCAGCCACAATGTCGCTGTACCTACCCCCTGGCTGGGATTGAACTCGATCTTCTGAAACACCCGTCGACTGCCCCCGAAAGGCTCTTTGGTTCGCCGGTTGCCAAATCCGCCGACGTCACCGGAATCTTGTAAAATGGGCTGGTTAAAGTCAACTAAACAGCGATTTGAGCCAAAAGGCTGCGGCGAGGCGTGCGTCACGGCCGACCGGCTGTGGAACGCTGTGCGAAATATCGTTGCCGGAGCGGAAAACGCCCTTGCCGCGCCGCGCCGCGCGCTCCATGTCTCGCAGGACCATGGCCAGCTCCCGATCGACGGACAAGGCGGTGCTGGGGCCCACCAACACCGGCAAGACGCATCTCGCCATTGAGCGCATGTGCGGGCATTCCAGCGGTCTCATGGGCTTCCCGCTCCGGCTGCTGGCGCGCGAGGTTTACGAGCGCGTGTGCCGCATCAAGGGGCCCGATCAGGTAGCCTTGCTCACCGGCGAGGAGCGCATCGCCCCGCCCAAGGCCCGTTACGTGCTCGCCACGGCGGAGGCGATGCCGGCGCGCGGCGGCTTTGGCGCGCTGTCCGATTTCGCTTTCGTCGGGGTGGACGAGGTCCAGCTCGCCGCCGATCCAGAGCGCGGCCATATCTTCACCGATCGGCTGCTGCATGCGCGCGGGCGGGAGGAGACGATGCTGCTCGGCTCTGCCAGCATGGCGCCGCTCGTGCGCTCGCTGCTGCCTGGCACGGAGATCGTCTCGCGCCCGCGCTTCTCCACCCTGCGTTACTCCGGCGCGCGCAAGCTTTCGCGGCTGCCCAAGCGCTCGGCCGTGGTCGCCTTCTCGGTGGAGGAGGTCTATCGCGTCGCCGAGTTGCTGCGCCGCCATCGCGGCGGCGCGGCGGTGGTGATGGGGGCGCTCAGTCCCGCCACGCGCAATGCCCAGGTCGCCATGTTCGAGGCGGGCGAGGTCGATTATCTGGTCGCCACCGATGCCATCGGCATGGGCCTTAATCTCGATGTCGAGCATGTCGCCTTCGCTTCGCTGCGCAAGTTTGACGGCCATCGCACCCGCCGGCTGACCATCGCGGAAATGGCGCAGATCGCCGGCCGCGCCGGGCGCCACCAGAAGGATGGCACCTTTGGCGACATCGGTTCGCCGGACGCGCCGCCGGCTTTCTCAGCCGAGGAGATCGAGCGGATCGAGGAGCATCGCTTCGATCCCATCGAGCAGATTTTCTGGCGCGCGGCCGATCTGCCGATGGACAGCGTGTCCGCGCTGATCGCGGCGCTGGAGGCGCGGCCGGATCGCCCCGGCCTGCGCGCCGCGCCGGAAGCGATTGACCTCGCCGCGCTCAAATATCTGGCCGACATGCCGGACGTGATCGCGCGGGCGCACGGCCGCGCGCAGGTCTCGCGGCTGTGGGCGGCCTGCTCCGTGCCGGATTTCCAGAAGCTCGGCATCGAGCATCACGCCCGCATCATCCATCGCCTCTGGCAGTGGCTGAGCCAGGGTAACGGCCATATCCCGCAGGATTGGTTCGCGGGGCAACTGGCCCGGCTGGATAATGTGCAGGGCGATGTCGATGCGCTGGCCGGGCGCATCGCGGCGGTGCGCATCTGGGCCTATGTCGCCCAGCGCGATGACTGGCTCGCCCACCCCGCCGAGATGGCGGCGCGCGCCCGCGCATTGGAGGAGCGATTGTCCGATGCGCTTCATGCCGCGCTGCGTCAGCGCTTCGTGGATCGGCGGACGTCGGCCCTTCTGCGGCGAGCCGGGAATGCAGATGCGTTTTTGGCAGTGGACGTGGACGGCTTGGGCAATGTAACAGTCGATGGACACAGGCTGGGGACGATGCGTGGCTTTCGCTTCGCGGTCGATCCCACGGCGAGGGCGAGTGAAAAGCGGCTGCTGCTGGCCGCTGCCGAACGGAGACTGGGTGCACATTTGAACGAGATGGCACAGGCATTGCTGGCGGTGGACGACAAGGCATTCAGCCTCGCCAGCCCCCCCGGTGGAGATGCGCAGATTATCTGGAACGGCCATCCGGTGGCCACGCTCAAGGCCGGGCAACGCCTGCTCGCGCCCGAGCTGGCGCTTGATGCCGGGCTGTCCAACCTGGCGCCGGAGATCCAGCAGGGTATCCGCGAGCGGCTGGGCGTGTGGGTGCAAGGCCAGCTTGAGCGCCACGTCCCGGCCCTGCTCAAGATGGAGGCGGGCGCCATCGATCCCGCCCTGCCGCCGAGCGCGCGCGCCGTGCTGGCGCAGCTGGCCGACGCGGGTGGCATCGTCCCGCGCGTCGCGCTGGATGAAGCGCTGGCTCAGGTCGCCAAGGAGGATCGCACCCATCTGCGCAAGGCGGGCGTGGTGATCGGCGTCATGGACCTCTACCATCCCGGCCTGATGAAGCCCGGCGCGGCGCAATGGCGGATGACGCTGCTGGCGCTCAAGCGCGGCGAGCCGCTCGTGGCGCTGCCTGCTGCGGGCGCGGTGCTTCTGCCCGTCAGCGAGGAGCTGGACGAGATCGGCGCGCACATTGCGGGCTTCCGCAAGCTCGGCGAGACGTGGCTGCGCATCGACATGGGCGAGCGGCTGGCACGCGGCGCGCATGAGGCGATCGCCGCCGGCAAGCCTTATGGGCCGGAGGATCCCACGATCGTCTCGGTCGGTCTGCCCGAAGCGAGTTTCCTTGATCTGATGCGGCAGGCGGGCTTCCGCCCCGTCGCCGAGCCGGCGGAAGGCGCGCCTAACTGGACGTTCAAGGGCCGGCCGCGGCCGCGTCCGCAGGGGGAACGCCGGGGGCAACGCCACGCCGAAAATCGTCCGCCGCGGTCGCGCAAGGCCGAGGGTGAGCAGGGCGCCGGACACGGCGGCAAGGGGCGCGCGGGGAAGTATCGCGCCGGCAAGGATCATGCGGGCAAGGAGCGGGGCGGTCCGCCGCGCGAACGCCGGCCGGACCGCGAGGGCCGGGACCGGGCCGAGCCGCGCTCGCGCCCGATCGTGGCCACCGGCAAGGCGCTCGCCGGTCTCGGCGCGCTGTTCGGCCGCGAGGAGTAGCCGCTGGGCGCGCGCGTGCAGGCCGGAATGCCGGGCAGAACGCCCGGCCACGGCCCGAGCCTGCGTCTGGACAAGTTCCTCTGGTTCGCTCGCCTGGCGCCCAACCGGTCGAGCGCGCAGGCGCTGGCCGAGCGCGGCATCGTGCGGCTCAACGGCCGCCGGATCGAGCGGGCGCACGCCCCGGTGCGGGTTGGCGATCTCATCACCTTCCCGCACGGTGCGGTCATTCGGGTCGTGCGGGTGGAGCAACTGCCGGCGCGGCGCGGCCCGGCCAGCGAGGCGCAGCTCTGCTACAGCGCCATCACGCCGGGCATTGTGCCTGCGCAACAGCAGGTGGCGCAAAGGTGATTTAGGGCGGCATCGCCGCTTGCCTGTTGACGCTCCGGGGGCGCGAGCATATCGCGGCCCCAGAATAACCGAGGAAAGCCTGCCATGACCTACGTCGTGACCGACGCCTGCATCCGCTGCAAATATATGGACTGCGTCGAAGTCTGCCCCGTGGACTGTTTCTACGAGGGCGAGAATATGCTCGTCATCAACCCCAACGAGTGCATCGACTGCGGCGTGTGCGAGCCGGAATGCCCTGCCGAGGCTATCCTGCCGGATACCGAGAGCGGGCTTGAGCAGTGGCTGGAAGTGAACGCCAAATATTCGGCGGAGTGGCCCAACATCACCAGCAAGGGCGATGTCCCGGCCGATGCCGACGCGATGAAGGGCGAGAGCGGCAAGTTCGAGAAATATTTCTCGGCGGAGCCCGGCGCCGGCAGCTGAAGCGCCGGCTCACCCCTTCACCGTCGCACAACCCACAGCGTTTCGCGCGCTTCCCCGTCGCAATCCCTTGTGCGCCGCGCAATGGGATGCGCAGGGGGCGTGACCGCTACCATGCTTAGTGGGCTAGCTTTTTTGTGACGAATCTGTTAGTCGGCTCTCGTGCCGGTGCGTTCAGCGCCGCTCGGGAGTAATTGCGCATGGCCTATGGCTGGCATCGACCTGTCCCCTCTCTGACGATGCGCCGCAATTCAGCCAGATCAGTTTAGAGCAAAAGAAAGGTTCGCAAGCATGGCTGCTAAAGCGCTGTCCTTTGATGTCGGCGATTATGTCGTTTACCCCAAGCATGGGGTTGGGCGCGTGATCGAGCTTCAAAGCCAGAAGATCGCGGGTATCGACCTGGAACTTTATGTGCTGCGGTTCGAGAAGGAGCGGATGACGCTCCGCGTGCCGACCAACAAGGCCGAGAGCGTCGGTATGCGCAAGCTTTCGTCGGACAAGACGCTCGGCGAGGCGATGGAAACGCTCAAGGGCAAGCCCAAGGTGAAGCGCACCATGTGGTCGCGCCGCGCGCAGGAATATGAAGCGAAGATCAACTCGGGCGATCTGGTCTCGATTGCCGAGGTGACGCGCGACCTGTTCCGTGCCGACGACCAGCCCGAGCAGAGCTATTCGGAGCGTCAGATCTTCGAGGCCGCCTCCAGCCGTCTCGCCCGCGAGCTGGCCGCGATGGAAGAGGTGGATGAGGCGACGGCCCTCACCAAGATCCTCCAGATCCTGAACGAGGCCGCGCCGAAATACGCCAAGGACCGCGTCGACTGACGCACGCGTCCTGCCAATGAAAACAGAGGGGCGGCGTCGCTTTGCCGAGGGGCAGGCGGCGCCGCCCCTTTTTTTGTGGGCGAGACCGGCCGTGGTGCGTCGCGCAGGCCGCGTTCTGACCCGGTGCGCCCTCGTCCTGCCTGTGCAGCCATGATGGCCGGCTGCCGTTTCGGGGTTGGCAAAGTCCATCTCTATCTGTATTATCAGGATAACACACATGGAGATCGAACGATGCTCCCCATCATCCGCCATAGCCTGCTTATCGCCGCCGCCCTCGCCCTCGTGAACTGCGGCTCCAACGCAACCGCCACCGGCAGCACGCCGCAGGAGCTGAGCCGCCTGCGCGATTTCGACAAGATCGCGCTCGCCGGGCCGGATCATGTCGTCGTCCGCCGGGGCCCGGCCTTTTCGGTCACCGCCACGGGTGACGCCCGCGCGCTCGCCCGGCTGGAGCTGAAGGTGCGCGACAAGACGCTGGAGATCGGCCGCAAGCGTGACTGGCGGAGCATCATGCCCGGCCGGGATGGCGGCGCGACCATCACCGTCACGCTGCCGGCGCTGCACGAGGTCGCGCTGGCCGGCTCGGGCAACATGCAGGTGGATGAACTCACCGGCAAGTCGGTCGAGGCGAGCGTGACCGGCTCGGGCAACCTCGTCATCGCCCGCGTCCAGGCGGACAGCGTCGAGCTGGCATCGTCCGGCTCGGGCACGCTCACCGCCAGCGGGCTAGCGCGCGAGGCGGATCTTTCGGTCGCCGGCTCGGGGGGCATTGCCGCCGCAGGGCTTGCCACGCGTGCCGCCGAGCTGTCCCTGCTCGGCTCTGGCGATGCGCAGTTGCGGGTGGACGGCCCGGCCGAGGTTTCGATCGTCGGGTCGGGGAATGCGACCATTTCCGGCAAGGCCCGGTGCACGATCAGCCGGGTCGGCTCGGGGGATGTCCGCTGCGGCGCCTGAGCGGTGCGCGGGCGTTGGCGCCCCGCCTGCTTGCCCTGGCTTTGGTGCTGTTCCCGGCGGCCGCGCCGGCGGCGACGCGCAGCTATATCGTCACCGATTTTGACAGCCTGCGCGTCGAAGCACCGATCGACGTCATGGTGCAGGCCGGGCGGGGCGTCACCGCGCGCGGCGACGGCGATCGCGATGTGCTGGAGCGGGTCGATCTCACCGTCTCGGCGCGGGTGCTGACCATCCGCCTCAAGCCGTCGCCTTATGAGGGGCGCCGGGGGGGCGCCGCGACCGCGCGGCTCAGTCTCACCGTTCCGGCGCTGCGCCGCATCCAGCTGACCGGCGCGGGCTCGCTCCAGGCCAGCGGGCTGGCCGGCAGCCGGGCGGAGATCATCGCAGCGGGCGATGGTGCCCTTTCGGTCACCCGCGTGGACAGCGATGTGCTGAGCGTCACCCAGCTCGGGTCCGGCTCGGTGGCGCTGGCTGGCAAGGTCAAGGGTCTCACACTGCGCGTCTCGGGCGCTGGCGCTCTCGATGCCGCCGCGCTCGCCGCCGCCGATCTCGATCTGCGGCTCGATGGGCCTGCGAGCGTCACCGCGCAGGCGGATCGCGCCGCGCGGATCGTCGCGGTGGGGCCGGGTAGCGTCACCGTCGCCGGCAAGGGCGCCTGCACCGTCAACCATGTCGGCAGCGGCACCGTCACCTGCGGCGGTGCCAGCTACTGAGCCCGCGGCGCGCGCGGCGCACGCACGATCGACTCCCCGCAAAAAAAAGGCGCCGGGGGAGCCGGCGCCCTTCCGTTTCTTCCATCCCACGCAGGATCAGGCGAACTGAACCCTCGTCGCCCGGCGCCGCAGCGCGGCACCGACAAGGCTGAGACCGCCAATCATCAGCGCCCAGCTTGCCGGCTCGGGAACCGGCGCGGTGCTCAGTTCATCCACCCGGAACTGCTTCGCATTGTCGACACCCGGGTCGAAGGTGAAGGCAAGGCTGGTGATGCCCGGTCCCTCCAGGACGAACTTGTTCTCGCCGCTGGTTGAAATCAGGCAGATCGTGCATCCCGGTCCGGTGAACAGCGCGCTTCCGTTGACCAGAAGCGTGAAGTCACCGTCATCGCCTGCGAAGCTGAACGTCATGCGGTCCCACGCCTTGGCGAAGAGAACGTTCAGGTCCGTAAAGGTCGGGTCGCCGCTGATGGTGGCTTCGCCGCCGCCATTGCTATGCAGATCGCCGGATGACGTGCTGAACGTGACCGCCGAGCCATCCTGATTGACATGGGCGTTGATGGTCGGGCCGGTTTGGGCGCCATTCGTGTGAACCCCGGTCGGGACACCGAATGTGGCATTATCTTGGAGTGAATAGCTGCCGACGTTGACGACGGTGGCCTGTACAGGGAACGTCGCCAGGGCTGCGCTCGCGATGAGCGCAGAAACAACTAGTTTTTGCATGATATATACCTTCCCACATATCGCGAACGACTCGGGGCCCCCGAAGGCCCTCATCGTAGGATTGGTGCAGGCATCATACTGGCTTTGGCAGTTGGTAACCAGATCATTAAACATGGCCTGCGCCGCAGGACCGGCGCGTTTCGTCTTGATATGCCTCATTCATGGCGCAAAGCGCGCGCCGCAAGGACTTGATTGTCGCCTTATCTGATGAGGTGGGCGCTTATGCTGCAACGAGATTTCGGCAGTCGGCGGGCCGAGTCGGCGTGCGAGACCGCGCGGCTCGGTCCGTGGAGATGCGGCGGCGGGCCGGGCGGATAGGCCCCCGGGACCGCCCTGTCCGGCTGATGGCTCAAACGCGGTCGGCTTGCACCACCGGGTCGATCGCGCGCAGGGCGGAGATGATCCGCGCGACGTGCTGGGCGTCCTCCACCTCGATGTCGATCAGGTCGGTGTGGAACGGACCCTCGCGGTTGATCAGTTGCAGGTTGAGGATGTTGGCCTTGTTGACGCCGAAGATGTTGGCGACCGCCGCCAGCGCGCCGGGCTGGTTCTTGACGATGATGGAGAGCCGCGCGGTGCCGCCGCTCGCCGTGCTGTTCCAGCTCAGATCGACCCAGTCGGCATCCTGCCCGGCTTCCAGCGCGAGGCAGTCGATCGTGTGCACCTCGATCGGTTCGCCCGGCCGGCGCAGGCCGACGATGCGGTCGCCCGGCACCGGATGGCAGCATTCCGAAAGGGTGAAGGCGATGCCCGGCGTCAGGCCGAGGATCGAGACGGCGTGGGTCTGCTCGGCGCGCTTGCGGCTGGCCGGCGTCTCCTCGACGCTACCCGGCACCAGCGCGTTCATCACCTCCGCGTCCGAGATGCGGTTGGTGGCGATGGCGATCATCAGCGCCGCGCGGTCCTCCAGCTTGAGACGCTTGATCGCGGCCTTCTCCGCCTTGTCGCCAATCTCGACGGGCAGCCGCTCGACGATCTCCTCGTAGAGCTTCTGGCCCAGCGTGATCGTCTCGGCGCGCTGCTTCTGGCGGATGAACCGGCGGATCGCCGCGCGCGCCTTGCCGGTGATGGCGAAGGAGAGCCAGCCGGGCTGCGGCTCCTGCGCGTCGGATTTGAGGATCTCCACCTGATCGCCATTTTCCAGGATGGTGCGCAGCGGCATCACCCGCCCGTTGATCTTGGCGCCCACCGTCTGGTTGCCGAGCGAGGTGTGCACGGAATAGGCGAAGTCCACCGGCGTCGAGCCCTTGGGCAGCTGCTGCAATTCGCCCTTGGGGGTGAAGGCGAAGATGCGGTCCTGGTACATCGCCATGCGGGTATGTTCGAGCAACTCGTCCGCATCGTGGCTCTGTTCGAGGATTTCGACGAGGTCGCGCAGCCAGCCGGCCTGCCCGTCAGGCGTGGCGTGGTCCTGCTTGTAGGCCCAGTGGGCGGCGAGGCCGAATTCGCTGTCCTGATGCATCCGCTCGGAGCGAAGCTGGATCTCGATCCGCGCATTCTCCTCGTGGATCACGGTGGTGTGCAGCGACTGGTAGCCGTTGCGCTTGGGCGTCGAGATATAGTCCTTGAACCGCCCCGGCACCATCTTGAAGCGCTGGTGGATGAGGCCGAGCGCGCGGTAGCAATCGTCGGTGCTGTCAGTGATGACGCGGAACGCCATGATGTCCGAGAGCTGCTCGAAGCTGATGTGCCGCTCCTGCATCTTCCGCCAGATCGAATAAGGGTGCTTCTCGCGGCCGGAGACGGTCACGTGCATCCCGGCGGAGGTCAGCATCCCCTGCAACTGGCGGGCGATGCGGTCCACCTTGTCGTGCCCGCCCTCCTTCAGATGGGCGAGGCGGCGGGTGATGCTGTCATAGGCTTCCGGGTCGAGCTGCTGGAAGGCGAGCATCTGCATCTCGCGCATGAACTCGTACATGCCGATGCGCTCGGCGAGCGGCGCATAGATGTCCATCGTCTCGCGGGCGATGCGGCGGCGCTTCTGCTCGCTCTTGATGAAGTGCAGTGTGCGCATGTTGTGCAGCCGGTCGGCCAGCTTGACCAGCAGCACGCGGATATCGTCCGACATGGCGAGCAGGAATTTGCGCAAATTCTCCGCCGCGCGCTGGCTTTCGCTCTGCGCCTCGATCTTGGAGAGCTTGGTGACGCCGTCGACCAGCCGGGCGACGTCCTCGCCGAACAGCCGGGCGACCTCCTCGGTGGTGGTCAGCGTGTCCTCGATGGTGTCGTGCAGCAGCGCGGTGACGATGGTCTTGTCGTCGAGGAACAGCTCGGTGAGGATGCCCGCCACCTCGATCGGGTGGCTGAAATAGGGGTCGCCGCTGGCGCGTTTCTGGCTGCCATGGCGGGCGACGGAAAACACATAGGCGCGGTTGATCAGGGCCTCGTCCGCCTCCGGGGCGTAGGCCTTCACTCGCTCGACAAGTTCATATTGGCGCAACATCTTGCCCCAAGATGGGATTGGGCGGCGGGGCCGTGCAACAAAATAATGCTGCGGGGGGTGTAAAGCGGCGTGGAAATTGTCTGTCCGGCGCCTGAACGGGCGCGGCGCCCCACCGCAGACCCCGGCAAGCCCCGTCGCATCGTCCATGGGCGGGGGGGCGTGGCGCTGCCTCATCTGGCCATTTGGGTGATTGGTCCGGCGCGCGGAATGCGCTAGCTTAGGCCCGATGAACGAACGCAAATGTCTCGATGCCTTCGGCGGATGCGCCCTGCCCGCCGCGTTGGAAGCGATGGGAGAGCGCTGGTCTTTCCTCATCCTGCGCGCCGCGTTCGACGGCATCGTCTATTTCGAGGAATTCCAGGGGACGCTGGGCATCGCGCGCAACATCCTCTCCAACCGGCTGGGCCGGCTGGTCGCCAATGGCATCCTCACGCGGGAGCCGGTGGCGAGCGACAAGCGCCGCGTTGCCTATCGCCTGACCGAGAAGGGCGCTGATCTCGTCCCGGTGATGATCGCGCTGCGCCAGTGGGGTGAGAAATGGAGCGACCGTCCGCCGGCCGACCGGGTGCTGTGCGATCTGCGCGACGGCGCGCCGATCCGCCCGGTGACGTTGCAGGCCGCCGATGGGCGCCCGCTGGCTTATCAGGATCTGTGCTGGATCGACCGGGACTGCCCGCCCGGCGCGGCGGGGGAGGGCGCGCGCGCGCCCTGCTGCGGCGGTGAGCTGGCGCTCGCCGGCGCCGGCGGGAGCGGGCGCGGCACGGATGGGAGCGGCGCGGGGTGAGCGATCCGGTTCCGGCCCTGCCGTTCCGCGCGGAGCCCTTCTTCGAGGATAAGAACCGCGCCTTCTGGATCTTGCAGGGGCTGGGGTGGAGCGGTGCCTTCCTGCTGCGCGCCGTGTCGGGCATCGCCAACGGCCAGTCCATCCCCTCGCTGGTGCCGGTGCTCATCTCCACCGTCACCGGCTACTCGATCACGCTGCTCATGGCGGTGGGCTATCGCTTCCTGCTCAAGCAGAAGCCGATCGTCACCTGGACCATGTCGATCCTCGTCGCGATTGTCGCCGGCGCGACCGCGGCGTTCATCGACGCGTGGATGTTCACCACGCTCAACCCGGTTGGCAGCGGGGCCAGCCTCAAGCTGTTCCTCGGCTATCTCTATCTCGATTTCACGCTGATCGGGGCCTGGTCGGCGCTCTATTACGCGATCAACTTCTACATCACCGTGGAGGAGCAGGCGGACCAGCTCATGCGGCTGGAAAACCAGGCCAACGCCGCACAGCTCGCCATGCTGCGCTACCAGCTCAATCCGCACTTCCTGTTCAACACGCTGAACAGCATCTCGACGCTGGTGCTCCTCAAGCAGACGGATCGCGCCAACGCCATGCTCTCGCGCCTGTCCGCCTTCCTGCGCTATACGCTCATCAACGAGCCGACCGCACAGGTCACGCTGGAGCAGGAGGTGGAGACGCTCAAGCTCTATCTGGAGATCGAGAAGATGCGGTTCGAGGATCGGCTGCGCCCGGTGTTCGACATCCATCCCGCCGTCGCCAATGCCCGGCTGCCCTCGCTGCTGCTCCAGCCGCTGGTTGAAAATGCCATCAAATATGCCGTTACGCCGCAGGAGGAAGGGGCCGATATCGTGGTGACGGCGCAACCTGTCGGTGAAAACGTCCGGATCGTCGTGTCGGATACCGGACCCGGCTTGCATGCCGTCGATCAGCGCATGACGAAAGGCACGGGAGTTGGACAGACCAACATTCGTGACCGGCTCGTTCAGGCGTTTGGGGAACGCCAGAGCATGGAAACGCGTTCTCCGCCCGAGGGGGGCTACAGCGTCATCATCGAGATGCCGCTTATTTCTGCCGAACCATCAAGGGTAGCCGCATGACCATTCGCACCATTCTCGTCGATGATGAAAGCCTCGCCATTCAGGGCCTGAAGCTCAGGCTGGAGGCGCATCCCGACGTGGAGATCGTGGAAACCTGCACCAACGGGCGCGAGGCGATCCGCGCCATCAAGACCCACAAGCCCGACCTCGTCTTTCTCGATATCCAGATGCCGGGGTTTGACGGCTTCTCCGTCGTCCAGGGCGTGATGGAGGTCGAGCCGCCGTTGTTCATCTTCGTCACCGCTTACTCGGACCACGCCCTGCGCGCGTTCGAGGCGCAGGCGATCGATTATCTCATGAAGCCGGTCGACGAGCAGCGCCTCGCCGATGCGCTCGATCGCGCCCGCCTGCGCCTGCATGAGAAGCGCCACGTCGCCGAGGCCGAGCGCCTGCGCGAGGTGCTGGCGGAGGTCGCGCCGGACGTGGTGCCGGATATGTCGGCGGATGCCGATACGCCCTCGTCCAGCCGCTACGAGAAACTCATCAACATCAAGGATCGCGGCCAGATCTTCCGCATCGACGTCGATACGATCGAGCGCATCGATGCGGCCGGCGATTATATGTGCATCTACACCGCCGACAATTCGCTGATCCTGCGCGAGACGATGAAGGATCTGGAAAAGCGGCTCGATCCGCGCAACTTCCAGCGCATCCACCGCTCCACCATCGTCAATCTCAGCCAGGTCCGGCAGGTCAAGCCCCACACCAACGGCGAATGCTTCCTCGTGCTGGAATCCGGCAGCCAGGTGAAGGTCAGCCGCTCCTACCGCGATGTGGTAGCCCGCTTCGTCCACTGACGGGGGCTAAGGGAGCGGCCCTGCCGGCTGCTCCTCTAACCCAGCGCTCCTGCGGAAGCAGGGGGGTATAGCGTTACCGCCAATAAATGGTTAGGCGGACCACATCAGAGAGTGACAGTATCTGACATTGATGTTCTCAAGCGGACCAGAAGTGCGTCAGCCTGCATCTCCATAGCTTCCGCGATGACGATGAACTCGAGAATGTCCAAGCGCCGCTCGAGCTGTTCGATCTTATTCACGAATGAGGGCGGTTTGTTTAGCCTGCGGGCAAGTTCATGTTGGGAAATACCTCGCTCGGTACAGGCATCCTTCAACGCATTGATCGCTGCTCGATAGTCGGGCAAAACCACCCATCCCCGCTGCATCGATCAACCCCCGATTCTTAAGCCAGAGCGTTAAGTATATGTACACTGCATAGTCCCCATAATGGGGACACTCTGGAATTGTTGGAGCTATGTCGGTGCGGCCCTATCTGTTGCCTTTGCTCTGTTTGAATCTGGGCTTCATGTCGGCGTGCTCAAGTCCAACCAATTTTGAAAAGACCTTTGTTACGCAAGGTCCTAACTACGTTATCATGCTTCAACTTCATTCTCCTGATAGTCGCAGTGTATTTGGATCGGTCATTTCCACTGAAGTTGTAGAGGGTATGAGGGTGGTAGCCGGTAACAAGCCAATCTCCGGCACGATTGAGGGCAAAGCCATAAACTTCACGATCAATCATCCGCCTGGAAATGATCCGCCCAACACACCGGTTTCCGGAATAATGTCAGGAAATGATTTGACCTTGACCTTCTATGCCCACGGCAACGCGACCGAGCTTACTTTTCATCGCAGCACTGCCGAGAAATATGAAGCAGCTGTCAAAGAAACTTTCAAAAACATAGCGGAATTCGATTGAGCGGCTCATAGGACCAATCCCGCTAGCATTCGCGCCAATTGCGGTGATAACCTGCACGCGCCATCTTTGCGCAAGATACAGTCTGCGCCGGAGAATGTTCGATCCTGCATAAAAGCAAGCAAGGCCGGATCGACCTTGGGGCGTTTTGGCTCGATCAAATCGAATATGAAAGCTGGCTTCCCCCGCCGTCCATGATGCAGAATGCCAATGGTTGGGTCAAAGCCATCGGCTACGGCTTGAATTTGCAATTGTGCCAGCTTCACCCTGTAAGCGTAGTTGAGCATTGCATTGATTGGATGCGACGCATTGCGATTTTGCTGATCGCGCTAGAGCGGCTTCAAAGAGGTACCTGCCAGCGTCCATTCCCGGCCGTCCGTGCCGCTCTCATCGAAATGCGCTTCAACACGCAACGCAAGCCCCCAGCCCGAACCATGCAGCAACTTGCGGGCGAACCACCCAAGATCGGTGATGCTCATCTAGCACACCGCCTTGGGGCACAATGTATAATAACGCCCACAAAAAATAGGCCGGCGCTCAAGGGAAGCACCGGCCATTGCCAGGGAGGGGGAGAGGGGGAGGCTGGCGCGGGTGCGCCAGCCGGAGTCAGCAGCGGCTATCGCTCTTGTCGATCGCGCGGCCCGCGACGGCGCCCACCGCACCGCCGATCAGCACGCCTGCGGTCTTGTCGCCGCCGCGGCCGGCCAGCTCATTGCCGATCAGGCCGCCGGCGATGGCGCCGATGATCGTGCCGCCGGTGCCGTTGTCACGGCAGCGATAGCGGTAGTTGTTGCGGGAGTTGCCGCGATAATAGTTGCCGTTGTTGTAGGCGCGGTAGTCGCGCGAGCGGTAATCGCGATAGTCCCGATAAGTGCGGTCATAGCGGCTATTGTCATAGCGATTATAGCCGTGGTCGCGCGCCGCGGCCGGTGCAGCGACACCCAGGGAGGTCACGACCATGGTGGCGGCGGCCGCGAGGCTCATGAACTTGAATGGCGTCATGGTCTTGCTCCTTCAATCGGGCGAACCGTTTGTGGCATCGCGGCCACGCCTTGTCCGTCATGAGCCCCTTTTAGGGCCTGCCGGTTGAGCCAAAGCTGAATGGTGCCGTTAGCAGCCGTTCAGCTTTGAGCGGCCGGTCGCGCGGGGGACACGGGTCGCGCGGGCGCGCGCCCCGCCGGCTTGCCGTTCGCTGGTCTCGGGCCCGGCCGCGCACCGCAGCGGCGCTTGACGGCGATCGCCAGCGCGGTGGCCGGGCCGGGGTCACAGCCCTTCGGTGCCGGTTCAGCGCCGGTCGGGGGCCGAGCGTTGGTGATCGGATCGAACGGTCCGTGCTCATGGACAGGGCCTGCCTCGCCCCCGCGCGGGACCGGGAGCGGGGCCCGCGCGAGACCGGATCGCCGGACGCGACACAGTGCATGGCGGCCAGCATGGCGGCTCTGGCGCATCCCCCTTGCTAGTGCCCCATTCGTGCCCCGGCGAGTTTCAACGGCTCGGCCGCATTCCCGGCGCCCCAACGCGGCGCTTCCATCCCGCCGGGACTAACTCTATGCGCGGCGCATGCAGCGGATCGCGCTCATCCTGTTGCTGTTCGTGCTGCTGATGAATGGGCAGCACGGCGGCTCCGAACCGCCGGCGGTGGCCGCCCGCATCGCGGTTGCCGCGCGTCCGTTGCCGCGGGGCGCGGTGGGCGATCCCGCGCGGTTCGGGCCGTTGCGGCTGCTCGGCGCGTGGCATCTCACCAGCCCGCATCCGGCCTTTGGCGGCTTCTCGTCGCTGCTCGTGGACGAGGGCGACGGGGCGGAGGGCATCGTCGCGCTCAACGATACCGGGGAGGCCTTCACTTTCGGTCTGGCGCCTGCCGGATCGGGCGCGGTGCGGTCGCTGCCGCGCCCAGCGGCGGAGCAGGATGTGCCGCGCTGGAAGTGGGATTCGGAGAGCATGACGCGCGATCCCGCGTCGGGGCGCATCTGGGTCGGTTTCGAGCATCTCCAGATGATCTGCCGCTATGCGCCCGGCTTCGCGCGGCGCGAAGGCTGCGCGCGCCCGGCGGCGGTGCGGCGCTGGCCGCTCACCGGCAGCCTCGAATCGCTGGTGCGGCTGGGGGACGGGCGGTTCCTGGCGCTTTCGGAGATGGCCCGGCGCGCGGACGGGGCGCACGATGTGCTGCTCTGGCGCGGCGACCCGGTCGATCCGGCGACACCGCCGCCCGCGCACCTCGGCTATCGTCCGCCGCCCGGCTACCGGCCGACCGACGCCCTGTGGCTTGGCGGTGATCGGCTGCTCGTGCTCAATCGCCGGCTGACCGTGGCGGAGGGCTTTACCGCCCGGCTTGCCCTCGTCCGGCTGCCGCCGCTGGTCGCCGGAGCACAGCTTCAGGCGCAGGTGATCGCCAGTTTCGTGCCGCCCGGCGTCGCCGATAATTTCGAGGCGCTGGCCCTTTCACGCGACGAGCATGGCCGGCCGACGCTGTGGATTGCCTCGGATAACAATCACTTGTTTCTCCAGCGCTCGCTGCTGCTGCGCTTCGCCCTGCCGCCCGACTGGCTGAGCGACGACCCGGCGCCGTGAGCGTCGGTATCAATGTAACATGCTGTTATAGTTGAACAAATCATCAAGATTGCGGCACCGGAAAAAGCCGGAATCGTTGACTAAAACCGTGCACCTTCCCCCGCACGCACAAAAAAAGGCGGCCCGCAGGACCGCCCTTTTTTCACTGTCGCTGATGGGGCGTTCAGGCCGCCTGAACGGCGCTGGCAGCCTTCTTGGCGATCTCGCGCTTCAGCCGGCGGGCGCGCAGCGAGAGCTTGGTGTCGGCCGTCTTGAGCAGCCAGTTATCCAGGCCGCCAACATGCTCCACCGAGCGCAGGCCATGGGTCGAGACGCGCAGGCGCACGCTGCGCTCCAGCGAATCGGAGATCAGCGTCACATTCTGCAGGTTGGGCAGAAAGACCCGCTTGGTCTTGTTGTTGGCGTGGGACACGTTGTGGCCCACTTGGCGGCCCCGGCCGGTCAACTCGCAGATGCGCGACATGCTGTTCGATCCTGATCTTGTATACGTTCGGAAAGCGGCGCGGATAGCGGTTCGCGGCCGGATCGTCAAGGCGCTTTCCCGGTGAAACCGCGCTTGATGGCCCCTCTATGGCCGGTTCTCAACCGGCGGGCAATCCTTTACGGCTGCGGCGATGGCCGATCCTTTCCCCCTGCCCGAGCCGATGCGCCTGGCGCTCGCCGCCGCCGAATCCGCGCAGGCGGCGGGGGAAGTGCCGATCGGCGCGGTCGTCACCCGCGCGGGTGCGGTCATCGCCACGGGCGAGAATCGCAACCGCCGTGATGGCGACCCCACCGCCCATGCCGAGATCGTGGCGATTCGCGCTGCCTGCGCCGCGCTCGGGCAGGATCGGCTGACCGGTTGCGACCTGTGGGTTACGCTGGAGCCCTGCGCCATGTGTGCCGGCGCCATTGCCCATGCGCGCATCGCCCGGCTCTATTACGGCGCGGGCGATCCCAAGGGCGGCGGCGTCGACCATGGCGCGCGGGTCTTCGCCCAGCCGCAATGCCATCACCGGCCGGAGCTGTTCCCCGGCATCGGCGAGGGCGCAGCCGCCGGGCTATTGCGCGCCTTTTTTGCCGCCCGGCGCTGACTCGTCCTCGTTGCCCAGCGGCGCGATGCGATAGAGGGTGAAGGGCAGTTGCCCGCCGAACTTGAGCGGCACGGCGGTGAGGAACGGCATCCGCTCGCCGCGCACCAGGCGCGCATAGAAGCCGTCCGGGCTGCGCCGCTGGTAGATCGTCCCCTCCGGGAAATTGGGACAATAGAGCAGGTAGCTGGCGCCATGCGCGGCGGCGATGGCGCGGAACTGCTCGGGCGTGCCGTCAAAGGCATGATGGATGTCGAGGATCGCCTTGCCATTGCGATGGTAGGGCCCGGCGATCGCGCTGTGATGCGTGATGGCGATCAGGCGCGGGCCGAGGTCGACCAGCGTGAAGATGGTCGCGGGCGCGATCTGGTTGAGGGCGAGCAGGGCCGGCTGGGTGCGGCAGCGCGCCTCCGAGCGGCGCGATTGCTGGCGAACCGTGGCGGCATTGGCGGAAGGCGCGGCGGATCCGGCGGGCGCCGTGTTGATGGTCTTTCCCTCGCGCTGCTGCGCGGGTTTTGCGGCCGTGTTGCCGGCGTTGGTCAGGTTTGTCGCCATTGCGGTCGCCGACGGCGCCGGCGCTGCCTTGTTACCCGCGAATGCCTTGGCGGCCAGTGGGTAGAGCGAATAGGCATTGGCCGCGCAGCCGAGCAGGCCAAGGCCAATGAGGCCGGGCAGCCGCAGCATCATCGGTGCGGTGAAAAGGGCCGCGAGCAGCGCCCACATCGCCCAGGCGACCGGTGGGATGGCGAGCAGTTGCGCGGCCGGTCCGGCGCGGATCTGCCAGAAGGTGAGCGCGATGGCGAAGGCAATCATCAGCGTCACCGTGCCCCACGCCCATAGCCGCTCGCTGTCCCGCCGCGCGACCCAGCAGCCGGCCAGTCCGCAGAACAGCCCGGTGGCCGGCAGCGCGCTCATCGGCACCCAACTGGTCGCCGCCTGGACGTAGATGGGCTTGGCCTCGCGAATATAGACCAGCCAGCTCCGCTCCAGCTCGGGAGAGATCTGGTAGGCGCCGCTGAGGATGCACTGTGGCCAGGCAGCGAGCGCGAACCCGCCAATGATCAGCCCGCCGATCGCGGCGGCGATGAACCGTTGCGGCCAGGTCTTGAGCGGCAGGTAGGTGATGGCCAGCAGCACGCCGGCGGCGAGCACGAGGATGCTGGTCCAGACCGGCGAGAGCGCATCGCACACCGGCAGCCGGTTGGCGTTGCTGGCGAACAGCGCGTAGCCGAGCGCGGTGGTGCCGCCCAGGCTCAGCGCATAGGGCCGCAGCCGCCGCGCCGCGCCTTCCTTGAAGATCCAGCGCAGCGCGACCAGCGCGCCCGCCCCGGCGAGATAGACCATCATCTCCATGCCGATCACCACCGAGGCGGCGCTGGAGCCGCCGGCGACGATGCCGCCGCGCCGCCACTTGCGGTCCACCAGCCCGGCGAGCGTTGTCGCGGTGAACGCGAGCTGCCAGCCATGATGATCGACCCGCAGCGGCATGAACATGGAGAGCCCCATGCCCGCGCCCAGTGGCAGCAGCATGGCGGCGATCCAGCCGTGCCCGCGCTCGCCCGCCGCCAGGCGGCGGGCGAGGAAGGCGAGCGCCAGCATCAGCACCAGCAGCGGCAGCAGCGGCGCGACGCCGAGCGCCAGCTCATCCGCCCGCGCATCGCTGGTGAACAGACGGAAGAACAGCATCAGCCCGGCGATGGGCAGGTCGACGAGCCGGCTCCAGTGGATGTTCGCGCCGCCCGGCGGATCGAGCCGATATTGTCGCAGGTCCCACCAGCTCTGGCCGTTCAGCCAGTCGCGCACCTGCAGGTAGCGCATATTGTCGTCGGTATCGCCCAGCGAGAGGAAGTGGATGGCGGTCGCGTAGCGGTCGAGATAGGTGGCCGCGATCAGCAGCCAGGCGATGACGACGATCCAGCGCCATTCGCGATGAGCGAAACGGTCGAGCGCGGCAAGCCAACGGCGCCAGCGCGGGCCGGGGCGCGGTGCGGGTTCAGCGGACATGGGCGGATGGATTTCCCTGGCCAATAGATGCGTTCCCGAGCCGGCGAGCCGGGCCCGCCTCGTGCCAGCAGACGGCACGCGGGCACCGCGCGCGGCAGGCACCGCGGGGTGAAGGAGCGTTGTTTACCGGCAGTCGCCTGCCGGCAGTCACGGCCGTTGCCCGTTTTGGATACACGATCTAGGGCTTAACCGAGTGGATCGAAAGCGCAACGGGGCATTTGCTTGGCGAACGGAACGGATGATCGCGGGGGCGGAGCGGCGGGCAGCGTCGTGGCCGGCCAACTCGTCCGCTACGGGCTGACCGGGGGCTTCGTCACCGCGCTGCAGGCGGCGGTCTACTGGGTGCTGGCGGACCGGGCGGCGGTGCATCCGCAGCTCGCCAATTTCCTCGGCTATCTGGTCGCCGTGGCGAGTGGTTATGTGCTCCATGGCCGCTTCACCTTCCGGGGCCATGGCGGCCGTGAGCGCCCGCTGGCGCGCGGTGTGCGCTTCGTCGCGGTGTCGCTGCTAAGCCTCGGCCTCAATGCATTGTGGGTTTGGTTGTGCGTCGACCTGCTGGGCTGGCCGCTCTGGTCGCCGGTGCCGGCGATGGGCCTCGTTACGCCGGCGCTGGTGTTCGTGCTCAACCGGCAGTGGGTGTTCCGCTAGGGGAACGGCAGTCCGTCCGGGCGCGGGCCTGCACGGGGCACCGGATCGCCACGGATTGCTCCGCCGCCAATGAAAAGGGCCGCCGGATCACCCAGCGGCCCTAACCAAGAACTTTGTTGCTCTGCGGCGAAACTCAGTTCGCGTTTTCGACGGCGTTCGACGCGTTGGCGACGGCGTTCGACGCGTTGTCGAGAGCATTGCTCGCGGCGGTCATGGCGTTGTCAGCGTTGTTCGCAATGTCATTGGCGACATCGGCGGTGTCGTTGACAGCGTTGTTGGCCTCCTGCTGAGAGCAGGCGGCGAGACCGAGCGAGGCGGCCAGAACGAGCGAGAAAGCAATAGTCTTGGTCATGGGCAAACCCCTTGATGAATTCATACCGCGCAGAAACTACGGAAGGGGTCCCCCCCCTTAAAGCCTGCGAGCGCGAGTCGTATCGGTTTGTCGCGGCCAACGCAATCCCTTGCGCAAAGCTGAACGAAAGCAGGGTTTGTCTTTCGCACGCTTTGACCCGGCGCGAGAGTCGCCTAAACGAAGGACGATGCTAGGTCAGCTCGATCTTTTCCGTGCGCTTGCCGACCCGACGCGGCTGCGAATCGTTCATCTGCTTCGCGAAATGGAGCTGGCAGTGGGCGAGATCGCCGTGGTGGTCGGGCAGAGCCAGCCGCGTGTCTCGCGCCATGTGCGCATCCTGGTCGAGGCCGGGCTGGCTGATCGGCGCAAGGAAGGAAGCTGGGTGTTCCTCGCCTTGCGTCGCGAGGGGGCGGTCGCGCTCGGCGCGTTCCTGGATGCCGTGCCCCCGTCGGACAGCGAGCGGCTGTGGATCGAGGCCGATCAGGCCCGGCTCGCCGCCGTGCGGGCCGAGCGGGCGCGGGCAGCCGAGGGTTATTTCGCGGTCCATGCCGAGCAGTGGGACGCGCTGCGCTCGCTTTACGTGCCGGAGGCGCAGGTCGAGCGCGCGATGGCGCGGATGCTCGCTGAGCGGCCGCTCGGCCATCTGCTTGATATCGGGACCGGCACCGGGCGCATGGCGACCTTGTTTGCGCCTGTCGCGAGCAATGTCACCGCCATCGATCGCAGCGCCGAGATGCTGCGGCTGGCGCGTGGCAAGCTGCCGCCGGAGATTTCCGATAAAGTCCGCTTCCTTGCCGGGGATTTCAACCAACTGCCGATCGAGAGCGGCACCGCGGACACCGCGATCCTTCATCAGGTGCTGCATTATGCGCCGGCGCCCGAGCATGTGATCGCGGAAACGGCGCGCACGCTCGCGGAAGGCGGCCGCCTGCTGATCGTCGACTTCGCGCCGCACGACCGCGAGGAACTGCGTCTGCGCGACGCCCATGCGCGCCTTGGTTTCTCGGACGAGCAGATTGCCGCCTGGTATGCCGGCGCGGGCGTGACGCTCACGGGCGTTGAGGCGCTGGCCGGTGGCGAGTTGACGGTCAAGCTATGGCTGGGTGAACAGCGACCGGCGCCCGAAAAGGGGTGAATGGCAGGCAGCCGACCAGCGGGATGGCCGTTGGCGGCCACCCCGGTCGGCCCGCGCAGCCTTAGGTGGTCGCCGAGCGCGGCGTCCTGGTCAGCGCGTGCAAGCGGTCCTTCACGGCAAGCTTGAGCTTCTTGAGGCGCTGCAGGCGCATGGCATCGGGCCAGCGCTGTCGCTGCTCGCGGCGCAGGGCATCATCAATGTCCCGGTGACGGTTGAGAAGGCGGGAAATTTGCGAAGTCACATGCCACTCCTTTTGGAACGATAATGATCCAAACTCGGGTGACAACCGGGCGACTTATGTCGGCTCTTGGGGGGTGCCTACAACGCACCGGCGTCACCCGATGCGGTCCGACATCACGAAAGGACAAAGGGGGAGCGTCACTTTCGCCAGAGGGGCCCGGCCCGCAGACCCTCATTTAGCCATCAAACCTGTTAATTCAAGCCCTTGCGCAAACAAAATACCAATTTGGACCACCTGTTTGCTCAATCGCCGAGCTGTTTGGCTTCCTGATATTTGAGCTCCAGATAGCGGTTGTGGGCGGCCAGTTTGTCGAGGTCGCCGCGCGCGAGTTGCTCCGTCATCGTCGCGATTTCCTGCTCGATCACGCTCAATCCCTCGACGAGTTGGGCGTCCGGCACGCGGCCGTTGCGCGGCTGATTGCGCAGCGGCGCGGGGATCGACTGATAGCCGGTCACCAGCTCGGGCAGATGATCGCTCAGCAACCGGCGCACTTCCACTGCGGCGGGTTCCTGCGGGTTGAGCGCGGCGAGCTGCGGCGCCAGCGTCTCGAGCCGGTTACCGATCGCGTCGATGATCGGCACGGCCGGCGCGGGCAGCGCCTTGCGCTGGCTCTCCAGCCAGATTTCGGTCTTGAGCGGCAGCGACTTGAGGTCCGTCTCGCCCAGCTTGGCCGGCGTCACGTCCGGCAGGGCGGGGATGAACGCGAAGATCAGGCAGGCGAGGAGCAGCGCCATGACAACGAGCAGGCCGGTGCTCCCGAGTGGCTGGACGAAGCCGAACAGCCCGGCGCCGACGATCACCAGCGCCGCGGCAAAGATCATGCGCTTGAGCCGCGTCATCAGGTCCTGCCGCTTGTGCGCCCGGCCGCGCGCGCTCGAACTCAAATAGCGCGCCGAGGTGCGCGCAATCAGCTCGTTGGAGCGCTGGATCAGCTCGTCGACGTCGCTTGCCATGGCGCTCCGATCATTCGATGGCGGTGAGCGGGCTACTACCGCCGGTCACCGCCGCCTGCGCGCGTGCCTGTCCCTCTGCCCGCGCGATATAGCCCTTGGATTTCTCGACCTCGCTGGAGAGAGTGGTGACGGTGGTTTTCATCGTCTCCAGCGCCTTCATCTTGAACGTGTCGATACTGTCCATCGTGTCGTAGATGTTCTGGAAGGCGCGTTGCAGCGTTTCCAGCGGGATCGTGCTGGACGCGGCCTGCTCGTGGATCTGCGCGGACTGCGTCTTGAGCAATTCGCCGGTCGAATCGATGATGTTGGCGGTCGTCGTGTTGAGGGCGGTGATCTGCTCCAGCACCAGCCGCTGTCCGGCCAGCGCCTGTGCCACCGTTACCGCCGTGCGCAGCGCCGAGACGGTGGTCGTGGAGGCGCGATCGACGCCCTTCACCAGCTCGACATTGTTCTTCTTGACGAGATCGAGCGCGAGATAGCCCTGCACCGTCACCGCCATCTGGGTGAGCAGGTCCTGCGTGCGCTGGCGCACGTAGAACAGCGCGCTCTCGCGGATCGCCTTGGCCTTGGCCGGGTCGGTCGCATCCAGCTCCAGCGCCTTGCTCTCCAGCCGCGCGTCCATCGTCTTGGCGATGTGGATCATCTGCTCCAGCCGGCCCATGGTCGCCCACATGTTCTGCCGTTCCACGTCGATCGCGGCATTGTCCTTGATGAGCGTGTCCTTGCCGCTGGCGAGGCTGCCGAGGATGGAGTTGATGTGCGTCTGGCTCGACTTGTAGCTGTCGAAATAGCTGCGCATCTTGTTGCCGAACGGAATGATGCCGAACAGCTTTTTGGGCGCCAGCAGGTTGCCGCGTTTGCCCGGGTCGAGGTCTTCGATCACGCGGCGCAGTTCGGCCAGATCGGTGCCGACGCTGGCGTCGCTGTCCATCGCGCGCACCGGCCGGTCGAGAAAGCGGTTGCTATGCCCCGCCGCCTCGGCGATTTCCTTGCGGCCCATGTTGGTGATCTGATCGACCTTGGCGCCGAACTCGGGCGAATTGGCGTCGAGCGCGGCCAGTTCCTCGACGAAACCGTCGACCCGCTCCTCCAGCTTGGATTTCTTCTCATCGTCGATCGGCACCAGACCCGCCGCGCGCTCGGGCGTTACCACAGGCACCGGCTCGGGCGGTGTCAGGTCGAGTGTCTCGGCGGTCTTGGTCGTCGTTGCACTGCTGGCCATCATAGTCTCCTCGCGGTGTTATATTGCGCTAGGACACGCCGGGATCAAGGGTACATTCCGCTATAGGTCGGGCGTGTCGCGCTGCCAATGCGGATCGGATCGTTGCGCCGCCCGGCTCTCTCTTCCATGGTAAATCTATATTAGCGTAACGGCCTTAATCCTGAGGCGTTGCGCGGATGGAATAGAGACGGGAATGTATCGGTCTGAAGAGGTGGAACAGGCGCCGGACGTGGGCGTGGCGGCGAACGCGAACGAGGGCACGCGGCGCGGCGCGGCGCCGTCAGCGCGAGCGGACGTTTATGATCTGGTGGTGATCGGCAGTGGCCCGGCCGGGCGACGCGCGGCGGTGCAGGCCGCCAAGGCCGGCAAGGCGGTGCTCGTGGTCGAGGGTCGGCGGCGGGTCGGCGGCGTTTCGGTGCACACCGGCACGATTCCATCCAAGACGCTGCGCGAAACGGTGCTCAATCTCACCGGCTGGCGCGAGCGCGGCTTCTACGGCCGCTCCTACCGGGTGAAACAGGATATTGCCGGCAGCGATCTCGATACCCGCCTCGGCAAGACACTGGAGCATGAGGTGGACGTGCTGGAGCATCAGTTCCAGCGCAACGGCGTGCGCACCATGGAGGGTTTCGCGCGCTTCGTCGATCCGCACCACGTCGTTGTCACCGCACCGGACAGTAGCGAAATGGTCGTGGCGGGGGACCGCTTCCTCATCGCGGTCGGCACCAACCCGTTCCGCCCGGATTATATCCCGTTCGACGGGACGAGCGTGCTGGACAGCGACATGCTGATCGAATCGCCGCGCGTGCCGCGCAGCCTCGTTGTCATCGGGGCGGGGGTGATCGGCATCGAATATGCCACCATCTTCAGCGCGCTGGACGTACAGGTGACGCTGGTCGAGCCGCGCGCCTCCTTCCTCGATTTCATCGACCGCGAGATCATCGACGAGTTCGTCCACCAGTTGCGTGATCGCGGTATGACGATCCGGCTCGGCACGGAAGTCACCGCCGTCACGAGGGACGCGGCCGGCCCTGTCGTGACCACGCTGGCGGATGGCCGCTCGATTCGCAGCGAGATGCTGCTGTTCGCCGCCGGCCGGGTCGGCGCGACGGCCAATCTCGGGCTGGAGCATTGCGGCCTCGCGGTCGACGGGCGTGGGCGCATCAAGGTCGATCCGCATACGCACCAGACGGAGGTGCCGCATATCTATGCGGCCGGCGATGTGATCGGCTTCCCCAGCCTCGCCTCCACCTCCATGGAGCAGGGGCGCATCGCGGCGTGCCACGCCTTCGGCCTGCCGATGCCGCCCGCGCCGGTCTATTTCCCCTATGGCATTTATGCCGTGCCGGAGATCTCTACGGTCGGCCTCAGCGAGGAGGAAGTGCGCGCCAAGAAGATCCCCTATGAGTGCGGTATCGCTCGCTTCCGCGAGACGTCGCGCGGGCACATCATGGGGCTGGATAGCGGCCTCATGAAAATGATCTTCTCGCTGCGCACCCGCCGCCTGCTCGGCGTCCACATCATCGGCGAGGGCGCGACGGAACTGATCCACATCGGCCAGGCGGTGCTCAACCTCAAGGGCACGATCGACTATTTCATCGAGAATACGTTCAATTACCCGACGCTGGCCGAAGCCTACAAGATCGCCGCGCTCGACGCCTGGAACCGCATGCCGCGTGATTGCTAGGCGGCATGCGCCCGACGGAGGGGCACCCCACGCCCCGCTGATGTCAGTGCGCTATTCCGCGGCGATGGCCGGGGGATCGAAGGCGTCGATCTCGCGCCAGTCCTGGTCCGGCGCGCAGGCGAAGGAGATGGCGCGGATGCGGCCATAGTCCACCTCCGGCCCGGCGAAGGAACGTTCACCGGTCTCCTGGAAGCGCTCGACGGCGGTGAGCAGCAGGCGTCGCGCGCGGTAGATCACCTTGTCGCAGGTGCCGAGGAATTCCTTGCTGCGGTCCACGATCGGCCCCATCGATTCCTGCACGACGAAATCTTCATAGGCATTGCCGCGCCCGACGATGCCGCTCCAGTGCCCGGCCTTCATCGCCGCGCGGTCCTGGTGCCACATCGTCTCCGGGCCGCCCATGTCCGAGTTGAAGAAATCCGGGTCGCCGGAGGTGTTGCCATAGGCGCTCATCATGTCGCGCTGGAGCGGCTGGTGCGGGTCGTAGGCGATATACCATTGCGCCGTGGTCACATCGTCGATCGGAATCGAGCAGCAAACGATGGCCGGGCCACCGGGAGTGGAGGGGATGAACGAGAAGAAGGGCAGCGAGACTTCGCGGATCCGCGCGTAGTTCATGCCGCCTTCGCGGCGGATCGCGCCTTCCCGGAAGCCATAGGGCTGGTCCACGAACTCGAACGCCGGCGCCCCGTCGTTGAGCATGTAATCCGCCTCGTTCTTGAACAGGGTGCGGCCGACCGCGCTGCCCAGATTGGCCGAATGGAGAAAGCCGACATGCGCCGAATCGAGCAGCGCCTCCAGGCCTTGTAGCCAGTTGGTGCGGATGATCCCGCGCGTCGGCTGGACATGCCCCTCGGGGAGCTGGGTGAACTCGTAGGCGGGGAAGCGCGGCGGCGTCGCCTGCCTGCCCATGTAGACCCACACGATCCCGCCGCCCTCGTGCGTCGGGTGGCTGCGCACGGGCACCCGCTCGGCAAAGATCTTTCGTTGGCCGCTCGGCTCGGTGGGGGCATCCACGCATTTGCCTTCCACGTTGAACTTCCAGCCGTGGAAGATGCAGCGCAGGCCGTTCTCCTCGTTACGGCCCAGCGCCAGGCTGGCGCAGCGGTGCGGGCAGGCCTCCTGAATGAAGCCGACGCGCCCGTCGGTGGCACGGAAGGCGACGAAATTCTCGCCGAACAGCCGCACGCGCACCGGCGCGCCATCCGTCTCGACAGCGGCGGACCGACAGGCCGGAACCCAATATTCGCGCAGCAAGGCGCCCATCGGAGCATCGCCCTCGACGCGGGTCAGCAGTTCATTCTGTTGGTGAGTCAGCATGACGGAACTCCTCTCCAGTGTCGTCCGCATCGTGCCGGGGTGCCGCGTTATCCGGTTACCTCGCACCGTCCCTGTGTCACCCTTTTACACCGCCTTTGCGGTGACGATCCATGCCTTGCCGCCGAGCATGTTGCCCTCCCCCGGCACATGGTGCGCAGCGAGCGCCCGGGTCAGCTCCGCTTGCACCGCGTCGATCCTGTCTGGCCCCGCGGCCCGCACCGCCTGGCCGATGGAGAGCGTGGAGAGCAGCATCTCGGCGGCCGCTTCTGGCGTCGCCCCCGCGCCGCCGACCGGCAGCATCCGCGCGCATGGCGTGATCTCCACCGCGCCCATGTCAGCCTGCGCCAGCACCGCGCGCAGATAGTCGGTATCCGCAAAGGCGAAGGGGCCGGGCGCGTGCGGCTCGCGCGCCGGCAACGCGACATGTTTCGCGACCGCGCCCATCAGCGTGGTGATCCACTCGTTGTCTTCCGGCGGTGCCCACACGGCGAGGTCGATCCTTCCGCCGTCCCGCACCATCCGCCGCAGGTTACGGAAGCCCGCCTTCGCATCCTCGAAGAACATGCTGCCGAAGCGCGAGAAGAGCCGGTCGAACGGTGCGCCGGTGATCGTGGCCTTCGCTGCGTCCGCGCAGACGAAGCGCACGTCGGAGGGTGTGCCCATCGCGGCGCGCGCGCCGCAGGACCAGATCAGCTCTTGCGAGATGTCCAGGCCGGTCGCGTTCCCGCCGGGCGCGACGGAGCGGGCGATATTGATGGTCGTCCCGCCGCCGCCACACCCGATGTCGATCACCCGCTCGCCGGGTTTGAACTGTGCATGGGTGAGCAGCGCGGCGCCGACCGGCGCGATCATGCTCTCGAACTTCTGGAGGTTGGCGAGCCAGTTGCGCCCGGTCTCGCCCGCCCAGTCCTCTGCGCTAGCACCCGCTGCGGCACTGCTCATGAGTCGACCCTCCCTCGTTCAGCGATGTCCTTTCCTTCTAGCGGCTGCGGAAACGCCGTCCATGCCAAAAAGGCGGCATGTCGATGACAATGTCCATCGTTGCGCTCAACTCGGCGTACTCCGTCGCGGGGCTATAGTGGTGCGTGCCTCATTCGGCGATCAGCCCGGCCAGTCCGGCAAACGCGAGCGTGGCGGCGGCGATTCCGCCGAGCACGCTCGGCTTGAACCACCATGGCGGCGGAGGGTCTTGCTGTTTCATCTTGGTTCTCATCGGCTTATGGGGTTGCGGATCGATCGGACGTCAGGCGACCGCAAGGGGTGGCGCGCGCGGCGGGGCGCTGGTCGTGTGCCGCCAGACGTCATGCGCTGCCGGCGTTCGGAACGCCCCGCAGGCGGCATAAGCGCTGGCGCCGAGGGTCACTGATGGCGCAGGGGTGGCGTACAGAGCGGTGAATCGGGGCGCGGTGATTCGGGCGGGTGGCGCCTTCACCCTGGCCTGCCTCTCCTTCGCGGGGTGATGTGCGGAGGGCATCGTGTTCGAGCGCCCCTGCAGCGCGACCGCACTGCTGGTCGGATCGAAGGCAGAGCCGATCAGCCTTGTCGCGGACGGCTCTATCGGCAACATGGCGGGGGCGAGGGTGCTGGCGAGCGCAAGCAGCATGGCGGCGACGAACACGCGCCTCTGCCACCAATATGCTGCCGCTTCGTTCACGGATCCTCCACGGGATGGTCATCGCCCTGTGTAGCCGACGCGCAGCGGGTGGGAAGGCGGCTCGTGCGCAAAATGTGCGCGGAGGTTGCGGTGGCAGCGCTTTTTCGCTATGCGCCGCGCGATATTTGCGCGGCTCTTTCGAGTTGTGCGACCCCGCTACAACCTAGAGAGACCTTCATGAGCCCTCGTCCCGACGCTCTGCGGAACGTTGCCATCATCGCGCACGTCGACCACGGCAAGACCACCCTCGTTGACCAGCTCCTCCGCCAATCCGGCACTTTCCGCGACAATCAGCGCGTCGACGAACGCGCGATGGACAGCGGCGATCTGGAGAAGGAGCGTGGGATCACCATCCTCGCCAAGCCCACCTCCATCGTGTGGAACGGCATCCGCATCAACGTCGTCGATACCCCCGGCCACGCCGATTTCGGCGGCGAGGTGGAGCGGATCCTCTCGATGGTCGATGGTGTCATCCTGCTGGTCGATTCGTCGGAAGGCGCGATGCCGCAGACCAAGTTCGTCACGGGCAAGGCGCTGGCGCTGGGCCTGCGCCCCATCGTCGTCGTCAACAAGGTCGACCGGCCGGACCAGCGCACGCAGGAAGTGCTGGACGAGGTGTTCGACCTGTTCGTCTCGCTCGACGCGACCGACGAGCAGCTCGATTTTCCCGTGCTCTTCGCCTCGGGCCGCAACGGTTATGCGAGTGCCGATCCCCTTGCGCGCGAGGGCACGCTGGAGCCGCTGTTCCAGAAGATTGTCGACCATGTGCCGCCCCCGGCGCTGGATGCGGACGCGCCCTTCACCTTCCTGGTGACGCTGCTCGACCGTGACAATTTCCTCGGCCGTATTCTCACCGGCCGCGTCACGTCCGGCACGCTCAAGATCAACCAGGCGATCCACGCGCTGGACATGGACGGCAACGTCATTGAAACCGGCCGCGCGTCCAAGGTGCTGGCCTTCCGCGGCCTTGATCGGGTGCCGGTGGAAGAAGCGCGGGCGGGCGACATCATCAGCCTCGCCGGGCTGACCGTGGCGACCGTGGCCAACACCATTGCGGACATTTCCGTTTCCACGCCCATTCAGGCGCAGCCGATCGACCCGCCGACGCTCTCCATGCGCTTCTCGGTCAACGATTCGCCCATGGCCGGCCGCGAGGGCAGCAAGGTGACCAGCCGCATGATTCGCGACCGGCTCCTGCGCGAGGCGGAATCGAATGTCGCCATCCGCGTCACAGAGAGCGAAGACAAGGACAGCTTCGAGGTCGCGGGGCGCGGCGAGCTTCAGCTCGGCGTTCTGATCGAGCAGATGCGCCGCGAAGGGTTCGAGCTGGGCATCAGCCGCCCGCGCGTGCTGTTCGGCACGGATGAGGCCGGCAACCGCACCGAGCCCTATGAGACGGTCGTGATCGACGTGGACGATGAATTTTCCGGCACCGTCGTCGAGAAGATGGCGCTGCGCAAGGCGGAGATGACGGACATGCGGCCCTCCGGTGGCGGCAAGACGCGCATCACCTTCTCCGCGCCCTCGCGTGGCCTCATCGGCTATCATGGCGAGTTCCTGTCGGACACGCGCGGCACCGGCATCATGAACCGGCTTTTCGAGAAATATGGTCCCTACAAGGGCGCGATCGAGGGCCGCAAGAATGGCGTCCTCATCTCGAACGGCGCGGGCGAGGCCAATGCCTATGCGCTTGGCCCGCTGGAAGAGCGCGGCGTGCTGATGGTCGGTGTGGGCGAGGCGCTCTACGAGGGCATGATCGTGGGCGAGAACGCCAAGCCGGAAGACCTCGAGGTCAACCCGATGAAGTCCAAGCAGCTCACCAACTTCCGCGCGAGCGGCAAGGACGACGCGATTCGCCTCACGCCGCCGTGGAAGATGTCGCTTGAGCAGGCCATCGCCTATATCGACGATGACGAGATGGTCGAGGTCACGCCGAAGACGATCCGCTTGCGCAAGCGCTGGCTGGACCCGCACGAACGCAAGCGCCAGTCGCGCGCCGCCCAGGCGGCCTGAGCCTGAGCGTGTCGGGCGGGCGACGGCGGCGTCTGTGGAGCGCGTCGCCGGTCGTCGGCATCCGGGCGCGGGCGCTCCGGTCCGCACCACGAACGGGAAGGACATCACGATGAACGATACCGACCCCGCAACGGCAACGGCTGACGGCGACTGGCCGCCGCTCAAGCCTGTCGAAACCGGCCTGCGCGGCCGGTGTCCGCGTTGTGGCAAGGGCAAGCTGTTCAAGGGTTTCCTGGCGCTACGGTCGGGCTGCGATGTCTGCGGCCTGTCCTATGACTATGCCGATCCCGCCGATGGCCCCGCCTTCTTCGTGATGATGTTCGCCTGCATCCCCGCCGTGACCTTTGCGCTGGTGCTCCAGATCAAGGCGGAACCTCCGCTCTGGGTCCATTTTTTTACTTCGCTGCCGGTGTTGATCATCACCTGCCTGCTCCCGCTGCGGCCGCTCAAGGGATGGCTGGTGTGCAGCCAGTATTTCTTCCAGGCGCGTGAGGGCCGGCTGGCCAATCAGCCAGTGGAAGCATCATCCGATCCAAAGGGCTGAGGTCTCAAGGGAGGCCTCCCCATGGGGCGCGGCGGGGCAAGGCGTTTGTCCCCGCGAACCTGATGGCGCGGTACTGTGTGGGTCCCAAGCCCATTTCCGGCTACGGCCGCTCCGTCGTTGTCCCGTTAGCGCACTGCCATGGCGGTGAGGATGCGGGCGGCTTCGCTTTCCGCCTCGCGCTCGACGCCGTCGTGATCCAGCGTATAGCGCCGAGCGAAACCGCGCACGCCCCAGCGTTGATATTGCTGCACATGGATGAGTTCGTGAGCCCAGAGATAGGCATCGGCAGCGCCGGCGTCGGTGCGAAAGGCGATCACCTCGTCGAGCGTGATGGCGGCTGCGTTGGCGCGAAAGGCGTGGGAGGGCAAGGCAAGGTCGTTGCCGATCCCAACCCGGTAACGCACCCGGTCGAGCAACGCGTCGGGGAAATGGCCGGCTAGCCGCGCCCGAATCGCCGCCGGAATCGGGCTGACCCCGCCACGCACCACGTCGTCCCGCGAGGCAATGATCCACTGCGCCAACGCCTCGCTGGCCACCTGGTTGGTGGCATCGGACAGGTTACGCAGGAGCGCGTCCCGTGCCGCCTGATAGTGCGGCCGCGCCTGCGCGAGGCGGTCCCTGGCGGTGGCGATGGCGTCGGTCAGAAGGGCCGTTCCATCCGGGCTTCCGTTCGCCGGTGCGGTCGCTGCCGATGGCAGCGGGGCGAGCAGGGCGGCGAGCGCGGTCGAGAGGGCAAGGGGCCTGAACATGGTTTGGCTTTGCCCCGCCGACTAGGAGGCGGGCGCTGAATGGGTGTTGAATGATGCAGCCGGGCGCGCCGCGCCATCGCTCCGCCGCTGCCTTCGTTTTCCTGAACGATGCATTCGCCGCAGGTTCAGCCGCCGGCGCTCATGGTCATGGTCGCAGCACGACGAAGGCCGCGCCGTCTGCCGAACATCGGGAGATGCAATGATGAAGCTGAACAAGAGCCTGTGGGCCGCCGTTCTCGCGGCCGGCATGTTGATCACCGTCGCTCCGGCCGCTCAGGCGCAGACCAGCGTAACGATTGGCTATCGCGACTATGATAACCGGGGCGACTGGCGCCGCGATTATCGCGATGATCGTGGCTATCGCGATTACCGTAATGATCGGCGCTATCGCCACGATCGGCGCTACCGCTACGATCATCGTCGCTACGGCTGGAATGGCTGGAACGACGGCTATCGCTATCGCAAGGGGCGCCGCTGCCATACCGAATGGCGTTGGGATCGCTGGCAGGATCGCAGGGTGCGGGTCCGCGTCTGCCGCTGAGCTCGCGGATCCTGGTGGAGAAGCGTTGACGGCGTGGAATGCGTGCGGCATGGCACCCGCCATGTCTGATACACCGCCCGATCGCCTCTCCACCAACCCGCGCAGCCCTCATTTCGATGTCGACGTGCTCCAGCGCGGCGTTGGCATCCGCTTCAAGGGGCGCCAGCGCACCGATGTGGAAGAATATTGCCTGTCGGAAGGTTGGATCCGCGTTGCGGCCGGCAAGAGCCGCGATCGTTATGGCAACCCCGTAACCATCAAGCTCAACGGCGAGGTCGAGGCCTGGTTTGAGGACACTGCTCAGGCCGAGGCTGGCGAGGCGGATGACGGCGCCGCCGCCTGACGGCACAGCCGACTAAGCTACGGCGTGCCGAGCCCCAAGGCACGGCCAGTCGTTGTTTCTGTATGATCCTGCGAAGCGCGGACGCGGTGTCGGGCCGTTAGGCTGATCGCCCACGAGGGGCGGTAGCAACCGTTCGCGCATGGGCGGTGGCGCTTCGTTCGCCAGTCATTCCGCCGTCACGCGCCCCGCCTCGACATGCAACCGGCTCGCGCGCCCGAGCGCCTCGAACAGGCTCGGCTCCGTCCCTGTCATCCACACCTGCCCGCCGGTCGCGCGCAGCCGCTCGAACAGGGCGGCACGGCGGACCGGGTCCAGATGCGCCGCGACCTCGTCGAGCAGGATGACCAGCGGCCGCCCCCCGACCGCGCGGCACAGCTCCGCATGGGCGAGGACGATGCCGAGCAGCAGCGCCTTCTGTTCGCCGGTCGAGCAGAGCGCGGCCTCCTGATCCTTGCCGCCGTGGCGCACCAGCAGATCGGCGCGGTGTGGACCGGCGAGCGTCCGTCCGGCGGCGGCATCGCGCGAGCGGCCGCCGGCGAGCGCGGCGCGCAAGGCGTCCTCGTCTCCCTCCCAGCCGGCGAGGGCGAGCAGCGGCTGAGCGAATGGCTCCTGCGCATTGGCCGCGATCTGCGCGCCCAGTTCGGTAATCAGTGTCCGTCGTGCCGCATCGATCCGCGCGCCATGCTCGGCCATCTGGCCTTCCAGCGCGGTGAGCCATGCCGGGTCGGGCGGCGTCTCGCCGGCAAGCAGCGCGTTGCGCGCCCGCATCGCCGCCTCGTAGCGGGTGCTGTGATGGGCATGGACGGGATCGCGCGCCAGCACGAGCCGGTCCAGGAACCGCCGTCGGCCGCCTGGACTTTCGAGGAACAGGCGATCCATCGCCGGGGTAAGCCAGCTTACCGCGAGCAGGTCGGAGAGCGCGTTGGCCGAGGCGGTGCGACCGTCGATGCGGACCTGCCGCCGGTCCGGCGCGTCGGCCAGCGTGCCGGTACCGATCTGCATGTCGCCCACGCGCGCGGCGATGGCAAAGCCGCCCGGTCCGCCCTGCCGCGCCATGTCGCGCAGCGCCACGCCGCGCAGGCCGCGTCCTGGTGCCAGTAACGAGAGCGCTTCGAGAATATTTGTCTTGCCCGCGCCATTCTCGCCGCTGAGCACGATCATGGGCTCAGCGGGCGCGATCAGCGCGTTGGCATGATTGCGGAAATCGGCGAGGGTGAGGCGTGCGATCGCCATGGCCGCTCGTAACCACTGCGCGCTGGCGGGCCAAGCGATTCTGTGGCAAATTGGCTCTCACGACAAGACTGGCAAGGATGAGGCGTGATGCGGATGGCGATACTCAAGCTGGCGGCGGCCGCGGCGGCGATCGGGATTGCAGGATTCGCTGCTTCGACCAGTGTCCTTGCCGCTCTGCCTGTGGGCGCCAAGGCGCCGGATTTCGAGACGCGTGGCGCGCTGGCCGGCAAGGTCTTCACGCTCAAGCTATCCGATCAGCTCAAGAAGGGGCCGGTGGTGCTTTATTTCTTCCCCGCCGCCTTCACCCCCGGTTGCACGGCCGAGGCGCGTGAGTTCGCCGAGGCGACCGATCAGTTTAAAGCCGCCGGTGCCACGGTGATCGGCATGTCCGCCGATCCGATCGACAAGCTGGCGAAGTTCTCGACCGAGGAGTGCCGCGACAAGTTCGCCGTCGCCTCTGCGGGACCGCGCGTGATTGCGGGCTATCAGGTGGCGCTCAAGAGCGAAAACCCTGCCTTGTCCGGCAAGACGGATCGAACCTCCTACGTCATCAGCAAGACCGGCAACATCGTCTATGCGCACAGCGCGATGGACTATCGGGATCACGTCAAGAACACGCTGGCCGCCGTCCAGTCGATGAAAAGCAGGTAAAGCGCCGGGCAGTTCAGCACGCCCGATGGAAGGGGCGGCGCTGGCCGGCTACTAACGTCAGCGATCGCTCCCCGGCGGGCGACGAAGATCAACATGGTGTGCCGCTGGGCCGCCCACGGCCCTGCATCCCCGGTTCGTCAGGCTGAACTCGACCCGCGCGCGGGACGAGGCCCTGCCGACAACCGGTCCGGCCGTTGTCTCCCTTATCCGCTCGTCAGCGTCCGGAGTCCGCTCGTCCGGTCCGGCCTCGCCCTGTGCCGCGAGGACAGCCTCCCCCTCGCCAGGGAACTGGTGAACCTCAGGGACGGCCGCTGCGAGATCGCCGCCATCGATCCTCTCGGCAGCCGCCGCGCCCGCTCGGTAAGCGAGCTGCTGGAGAACCCGCGGCGAGGAGTATCCTGCTGGTCTGCCCGACATCCCATGGCCACCCTTTCCTCCGTCGTCACCCTTTCCTCCGTTGTCACCCGTTTCCCCATCGCCTTCCATCACCCGCCTCCCGCCTCCCGCCTCCCGCCTCCCGCCTCCCGTCTGCCGTGCCGCGCTGCCGCAAGCGCACATGCCACGCCCCCTGCACACCCGCCCAAGACCCGATTCAATCCGGCCTGTTCTTCGGCTATGCCCGCACGATGGCGACCATCACTCTCTGGATGAAGCGCTGGCTGCGTCGGCTGGGCGCGCTGATGCTCTTCATGGTTCTGCTCGTTGTGCTCGCCATGATGCGACCGTCCACGGACGCTGACCGGCTGACCGACGCTGGCGGTGCGCGAGTCTATGTGCAGGATGGTGATAGTTTGCGCATTGCCAATCGCGCTCTCAGGCTGGAGGGGGTCGATGCGGTCGAACTGCACCAGCTTTGCCGCGAGAGCGCTGGGGCCCAATGGAGCTGTGGCGTCGAGGCGCGCGAGGCGCTCGTCGCTCTCGTCGCGCGGGGCGGCCTCGACTGCGAAGCGCGCGCGTCGGATCGCTTCGGCCGCGCGTTGGTGCGCTGCTCGACCGCGGGATCGCGCGATATCGCCGCCGATTTGGTTGCGCAGGGCTGGGCGCTGAGTGGCGACGGGCGCGGCAACGGTCGCTATCGCGCGGAGGAGCTCGCCGCGCGGCAGGCGAAACGCGGCATCTGGCGCGGCACTTTCGAGCGGCCGGGCGCCTGGCGCGCCGCGCATCCACGTGTCGACTGAGAGCGCGTGAGTCCGCCCGGGCTCGTCATGGGCGGATGAGGGTCTGACCGAGCAAAGGACTCTCCCGCCGCTTATCTCCCTCGCCACGCAGACGTTGATTTTGTCCGATCAAGCGGCCAAAGTTCCCCATCCACTGTCAGGTCTGGAGAAGCCCATGAAAATCGAGGGAACAACCGCGTTCATCACCGGCGGCGCGAGTGGCATCGGCTTCGGCATCGCCCAGCGTCTGCTCGATCATGGCGCGCGGCTGGTGCTGGCGGATATCCGGCAGGACCATCTCGACGAGGCGAAGCAGTATTTCGAGGAGCGCCAGCAGGGGCGCAACGTCCACACGATCCGGCTTGACGTGTCGGACCGCGCGGCGATGGCCGAGGCGGCCAGGGAGTGCGAGGCGGTGATGGGCGGGCCGGAGATTCTGGTCAACAATGCCGGTATCGACCCGTCCGGCCCGTTCGAGCAGGCGACGTATCAGGATTGGGACTATGGCCTCGGCGTCAACCTGATGGGGCCGATCAATGGCATCATGGCCTTCAGCCCCGGCATGCGCGCGCGCGGGCGGGGCGGTCACATCGTCAATACCGCCTCGCTCGCCGGGCTGACGCCGATGCCGAGCTTCATGGCGATCTACGCGGTCGCCAAGGCCGGCGTCATCACCCTCACCGAATCGATTCGGGACAGCATGGCCAAGGATAATATCGGCGTCACCGTGCTGATGCCGGGGCCGATCAAGAGCCGGATCCATGAGTCCGGCCAGAACCGCCCCGAGCGGTTCCGCTCCGGCAGCGGGTTCGCCGAGACGGAGGCGCAACTCGGCAAGCGCGTCGTGTCCGATAGCTGGATGGAACCGACCGAGGTCGGTGACATGATCGTGGACGCCATCGTGCATAACAAGCTCTACGTCGCCACACACGGCAACTGGCGCGACAATGTGCGTGAGCGTTTCGAGGCGATGATCGCCGCCATGCCCGAGCCGGTCGATTTCGATTTCGGCGCCTCGCTGAGCGTGCCGGACAAGGACGATTGAGCGGGGCGGCGCGTGTCTATTATGCCTGACAGATCCCCTGTGCGGCTCTAGGCAGGGAGCATGAAAAGCATAAGGCGCGCCTCCGGAGTCGCGCTTGTCGGCCTGGCGCTCGTCCTGACCGGCTGCGGGGGTGGAGGGGGATCATCATCATCGAGTGGCCCGGTCGTCATCGGGCCGACATCGACCCCTACGCCGTCCCCCACGCCGACACCCGCCGCCACCTGCAGCCTGTCGGCACGGCAGGATTGGGCGCTGGCCCAGATGCGCGAGTGGTATCTGTTTCCGGCGACGCTGCCGGGCACGCTCAACAAGGCATCCTATAGGTCGCTGGATGCCTATGTGGATGCGCTGACCGCCGCGGCGCGCGCGCAGGGGAAGGATCGCTACTTCACCTATGTCACCTCCATCGCGGAGGAGAATGCCTATTACCAGTCGGGCGAGACGGCCGGCTTTGGGATGCGCCTTGCCTTTGAGACGCAGGATGCGCTCATCGTGCCGGAGGTGTTCGAGAACACGCCAGCGGATGCGGCGGGTATCCAGCGCGGCGCCCGTATCCTCGCGATCGGCACCAGCACGTCCAACATGCGCACGGTCTCCGCGATCTTCAGCCAATCCGGGACGGACGGCCTTGCTGAAGCGCTCGGGCCCGATACGGCCGGCACCGCCCGCGTTCTGCGGATCGCCGATGCCAGCGGCGGCGAGCGGCTCGTCACGCTCACCAAGGCGGCGTTTGATCTGCAACCGGTCTCGCCGCGTTACGGTGCCCGCGTCATCCAGGAGGCTGATGGCCGCAAGGTCGGCTACATCAACCTGCGCACGTTCATCTACGCTGCTGATCCGCAGCTGCGGCAGGCGTTCGCGGATTTCCGCGCACAGGGAGTCGACGAGCTGATCGTCGATCTGCGCTACAATGGCGGCGGCCTGCTTTCCATCGCGCAGCTTCTGGGGGATCTGCTCGGTGCCAACCGGCGGCCGAGCGATCTCTTCGCGCAACTGGTTTTCCGACCGGAAAAAGCAGCGGAGAATGACAGCTATCTGTTTCGTCCCCAGCCGGAGGCGGTCGGCGCACGCCGGATCGCTTTCATCGGCCTGGGCGGAACAGCATCCGCCAGCGAAGCGGTCATCAATGCCTTCGTGCCGTATCTTCATGCCGACGTCGCGTTGATCGGCGCCAACACCTACGGCAAGCCGGTGGGCCAGATTGCCGTCGACCAGCCCGAGTGCGACGATCGGCTGCGCATCATCGCTTTCGCGACCAGCAATGCGGCGGGGCAGGGCGCTTATTACAGCGGCCTCGCCCCCGTCATGGAACGCACGTGCCAGGCCAGCGACGATCTTGCCTGGCCGCTCGGTGACTCGCGCGAAAACGCCGTGAAGGCCGCGCTGGATTATCTGGCCGGTCGCACCTGCACGCCCATCGCGGGCGCGCTCGGAGGCATCCGTGCCCAATCGGCGGGGAAAGAGGCCTCGCCTCGCCTCCTGACCCCGGCGCGCCCCGCCAACGCCCGTCAGATTGAGGTGCCGGGGGTCTTCTGAGGCCCGCCTTCCGCGAGGGCGCGATGATCGGTCAAGAGCCGCACGCTCGTTTTCAGCCCGTCCGCCAGCCCACGCGCGCGTCGAGCCCCTCCGCAACCCACGGGGCGACGGTCAGGGAGCTCGCCGGTTAACCGGCCAGTCATCGCGCCGCGCTATAAGGGGCTGACAGGAAAGGAGACATGAGCATGTTCGCCCGGCTGTTGAACGCGAATCTGAGCGCGCGGGTAATCAGTTATGGACTGACGGCGGTCCTCATCGGTTTCGCGGCCTGCATCGCGTCCTTGAGCCTGCTGCTCGTCTGAGTATCTACCCCGTCGGCACGGCAGGCCGTCAGTTTACATTAAATCCTGTCCTACTTTGAGCCTATATGGTTATTTCTTCTGTTATGCAGAAGAAACGCCGTATCCCGCCCGCCCCTCTCGTCGATTTCGATCCGGTGCCGCGCCGCTATAGGCAGGACGGTTGGACCGCTGAACGCCAGCGCGCTTTCATCAGCGCCCTTGCAGACACCGGATCGGTTAAGCATGCCGCCGCCCGCGTTGGTATGTCATCCGAGGGCGCCTATTACCTCCGCCGCCAGCCGGGTGCGGAGGGCTTCGCGACCGCGTGGCTCGCGGCGCTTGATCATGGCATCCGCCAACTGGAGGACATCGCGTTGGAGCGGGCGATCCACGGTGTCGAAAGGCCCGTGTACAGCTATGGCAAGGTCATCGGTAGTCGCCGTGTCTATAATGACCGGTTGCTCATGTTCATGCTGCGCAACCGTGCGCCGGATCGCTTCGCGCCCAGCGTCAACCGCCGTCCCGGCGTCTCCTGGGGGGAGCCGGGGAATGAAACGGCCGCCTACACGGGAAGCATTGAGGAAACCGAGCGGTTTCTCGCTATCGTTCGCAAACACTTGGGAGAGGATGACGAAAGCCGCCCGGAGAATCCCGGAGAATCGACCGCCAGCGACCCGTTCGAGGGCCCGCTGGCAAGGAGGTCGAGCGAATGAGGACGCTTTGCCTTAGCTCTCATCCCCCATCCGCAGCGCCGCGATGAACGCCTCCTGCGGGATCTGCACGTTGCCATATTCGCGCATCCGCTTCTTGCCTTCCTTCTGCTTCTCCAGCAGCTTCTTCTTGCGGCTGATGTCGCCGCCATAGCATTTGGCGGTCACGTCCTTGCGCAACGCGGCGATGGTCTCGCGGGCGATCACCTTGGCGCCGATGGCGGCCTGGATCGGGATCTTGAACAGGTGGCGCGGGATGAGATCCTTCAGCCGCTCGCACATGTGCCGGCCGCGGGCCTCGGCCGCGCCGCGGTGGACGATCATTGAGAGCGCGTCGACCGGCTCGTTGTTGACCAGGATGTTCATCTTGACGAGATCGCCCTCGCGCGTGCCGATCTGGTGATAATCGAAGCTGGCATAGCCGCGTGAGATCGACTTCAGGCGGTCGTAGAAGTCGAACACCACTTCGTTCAGCGGCAGCTCATAGGTCACCTGCGCACGGCCACCCACATAAGTGAGGTTTTTCTGGATGCCGCGCCGATCCTGACAGAGCTTCAGGATCGCGCCCAGATAGTCGTCCGGCACGTAGATGGTGGCCTCGATCCACGGCTCCTCGATATAATCGATTTTAACCGGATCGGGCATGTCCGCCGGGTTGTGGAGCTGGACCATGCTCCCGTCCGTCATGTGGATGTCATAGACCACGCTCGGCGCCGTGGTGATGAGGTCGAGGTCATATTCGCGGGTCAGCCGCTCCTGGATGATCTCCAGGTGGAGCAAGCCGAGGAAGCCACAGCGGAAGCCGAAGCCCAGCGCCGCGCTCGTCTCCATCTCGAAGCTGAAGCTGGCATCGTTGAGGCGCAGCTTGGCGATGCTGTCGCGCAGCTTCTCGAAGTCGGCGGCGTCGACCGGGAAGAGGCCGCAGAACACCACCGGCTGCACTTCCTTGAAGCCCGGCAGCGGTTTGGCCGCGCCGTTCTTCACCGTGGTGATCGTGTCGCCCACGCGGGTCTCGGTGATGTCCTTGATTTGCGCGGTGATGAAGCCGATCTCGCCCGGCGCCAGCTCGGCGAGTTGCTCGATCTTGGGGCGGAAGCAGCCGACGCGGTCGACCAGATGTTCGGTGCCGCCGATCATGAACTTGATCTGCTGGCCCTTTTTCAGCACGCCGTTCATCACGCGCACCAGGATGACGACGCCAAGATAGGGGTCGTACCATGAGTCGACCAGCATCGCCTCCAGCGGCGCGTCCCGGTCGCCCTTGGGGGCGGGGATGCGCCGCACGATCGCTTCGAGGATTTCATCGATGCCGATGCCGGATTTGGCGGATGCGAGCACTGCGTCGCTGGCGTCGAGGCCGATCACATCCTCGATCTCGGCCTTCACCTTCTCGGGCTCGGCGGCGGGCAGGTCGATCTTGTTGATGATCGGCACGATCTCGTGGTCGTGTTCGATGCTCTGATAGACGTTGGCGAGCGTCTGCGCTTCCACGCCTTGCGCCGCGTCCACCACCAGCAGCGCGCCCTCGCAGGCCGCGAGGCTGCGGCTGACCTCGTAGGCGAAGTCGACGTGGCCCGGCGTGTCCATGAGGTTGAGCTCATAGGTCACGCCGTCGCGTGCCGTATAGTCGAGCCGCACGGTCTGAGCCTTGATGGTGATCCCGCGTTCCTTCTCAATGTCCATGTTATCAAGGACTTGAGAGGACATTTCGCGCTCGGTCAGGCCGCCGGTGCGCTGGATGAGCCGGTCCGCCAGCGTCGACTTGCCATGGTCGATATGCGCGATGATCGAGAAATTCCGGATATGGGCAAGCTCTGTCATCCCGCGCCGATAGCAGCATGGCGGGCTGTGGCAAAGTGCCTGCTCGCCGCTTCCATCCAACACAAACGGACAAGACTGTTTCCAGTCACATAACGAGCGTGCAATCGCGCTTGTGCCCATGCGTCGCTGTGATAAGCAACGCGCTTCGGACATTTTCACACGTCTGATTTGTAGCGATATTTCGGGGTGAGGTGGGACATGAAGAAGGTCGTGAAATTGGCATTCGCCGCCGGCGCACTCGCCGTGCTGAGTCAGCCGGCAATGGCGGTGGATAACAAGAAGGGGTCATCGGGCCGGCAGGATCAGGCCAAGGGCACGCGAGAAATTCCTCGGTGCACCCGCAATCTGGGCGCGCTCGCCGTTGTCGAGCCGGACAATCAGTGGTGGCGCGAGCTGAGCCTGGGCAGCCCCGAGGCGATCATTCGCGTGTTTGTGCAGCAGTCGGGCTGCTTCACACTCGTCAATCGCGGGCGCTCGATGCAGAGCCGCGCCATGGAGCGTGCCATGGCCGACCAAGGCGAACTGCAGGCTGGCTCGAACCTCGGCAGGGGGCAGGTGAGAGCGGCCGATTATTTCATCGAGCCGAATATCGTCACCACCAACAAGAATAGCGGTGGCAATGCTCTAGGTGGCGTGCTCGGCGGCTTCCTCGGTCGCAGCACGATCGGCGCCATCGCTGGCGGCATTAATATCAAGAAGAGCGAAGCGAACGTCACGCTTTCCATCGTCAATGCTCGCACCACCGAGGAAGAAGCGCTGACCGAAGGCTATGCCCGCAAGTCGGATCTCAGCTTTGGCGCCGGTGGTGGCGCGGGCTGGTGGGGTGGCCTCGCGGCCGCTGGCGGCGGTGGTTACCAGAACACCGACATCGGCCAGGTCATCGTGCTGGCTTATCTTGATGCCTATACCAAGTTGGTGACGCAACTCGGCGGTCTGCCCGCAAATGCGGCGGCTGCTGCGCCCGTGGCGAACTGAGGCGAGCGGTTTCGGTGGGAGGCGAGTTGGCCTGACGGTCAGCTTCGGCCTGGCCTCAAGCTGATCGTGGTTGAGCCATTATCAGGTCGCCTCCCCACCTAGCTGGGCCTGACGCGCGTACTTCGATGAGCAAGCGCGTCAGCCGACCTCTCGCCATCGGTTGCGGTAGAAGGCGAGTGTATCGGCAGCAGTCTGTTGCCGTTCGCGAAAGCGCGCGGTCTCGGTGGAGGATGATCGCAGGCGGTCACTATCGATCGCCTGCTCGAACTCCACGCCAATGCGATCGCCGAGACACCAACGGCAGCTGCCGGTGACTGTGTAACCGGCAGCCAGTTCCACGCGGACGCGTGTGCCCGCGCTCACGCCCGTTATTCCTTCGATCATGGCGCCATGAGCAGAGACATTGCGAATCCGGGCCGGGTGATCGCGGTCACCTACATGTAAGGTGACGGATCGCAACAACGTCATGCGACGCTCCCGGCTTGCCTTGTGCCCGCTGGCCCGGGCGTGGCCGTTGTTATCCGCCAGCAGCGCAACGGTTGCCGCGGTGTTGATTGGGCGGCCATAGACATAGCCTTGGACATGGCTGCAGCCGAGGGAGCGGATCAGTTCCAACTCGTCGAGGGTTTCAGCCCCTTCGGCGGTGGTTTCCATGCCGAGCGCTTCAGCCAGGTTCACGATCGACTTTACAATGGCCGCGTTCCGACTGCCGTTGACGGCGGCCCCGCGCACAAAGCTCTGGTCGATCTTGATCTTGTCGAACGGAGCCGTCTTGAGATAGCCGAGCGCCGAATAGCCTGTGCCGAAATCGTCAAGCGCCAGCCGCACGCCGATCTTTTTGAGCGTTCTGAACATGCGGTCCGTACCGGCACCGCCAGACAGGAACACACCTTCGGTGATCTCCAACTCCAACCGACTGGCAGACAGGCCGGCGTTGGCGAGCGCACTCATGACCTGCGCCGGCAGCGAGGGATTGATGAACTGCAAGGGCGAGACATTGACTGCGACCCGAGTCCCCTCGGGCCATTGGGCGGCATCGTGACAGGCTGTGCGCAGGACCCATTCGCCGATCGCACCGATTAAGCCCGCGTTCTCCGCCACGGGAATGAAAGTAGCTGGTGAGATAGGACCGCGCGTTGGATGGTGCCAGCGGATGAGCGCTTCGAAGCCGGCGATGCGCTCGGTGCTGGCACAGACGATCGGCTGATAGGCAAGGTGCAGCCCGCCCGTCACGATGGCCTGGCGCAGGTCCTGCTCGATCTGGCGGCGGTCGTCGGCATCGGCGTGCATGGCTGGCGCATAGTAACGGAAGAGGCCGCGTCCCTCTGCCTTGGCGGCATAGAGCGCCAGATCGGCGTTGCGGATCAATGTTTCGGCGCTCGTTCCGTTCGCGGGAGCGACGGCAATGCCAATGGATACCCCGATCACTACCTGGCTGCCGTCAACGACATAAGGTTGCGAGAGATTATGGATAATTGCGGTGCCGAGCCGGGTTAGTTCGGATCGCTCGCTCATACCCGGCAGGACGATCTGGAATTCATCCCCCCCCAACCGGCCTACCTTGCCGCTCGTGCCGGCAAGCCGGAGCAGTCGTTGAGCGACCTGGCGCAGCAGTGAGTCTCCCGCCGGATGCCCCATTGTATCGTTCACTTCCTTGAACCGATCCAGGTCGAGCATCAGCAACGCGCAGGCGCCGGGAGCCCCGTGGTGGTGCGCAAGCGCTTGCTCGAGGGTTGTAAGCATCTGCATGCGGTTGGCGAGACCGGTCAGCGAATCGAACTGGGCGAGGCGGGCTATTTCCGCTTGCGAGCGACGCATCTCAGTCAGGTCAGAACCACTTCCACGAAAGCCAATGAACTGGCCGTAAGGTGTTGTTACCGGCTGGCCGCATATGGCCCACCAACGCTCGGCTTGCGCTCCGGCCGCTCGCACAGCGATATCTGCGAATGCAGTCCGCGCTGACAGGTGAAAGCTCAGTGTGCGTCCGCCATCGCTCTGCACGTCGCAATCGGTCGAGGCGATGAGCGCGGTGAGAGGCTGTCCTATCAAGTCGTGGGCGCTGTGATCGAGTTGGGCCGCTAGTGTTTCGGAGATGTAGGTGAGCTTGCCCGCACGGTCCGTCTGCCAAAACCAACCGCGCTTTGCCTGTTCGAAGTCGATGAGAAACGCCCGCGCTTGCTCGCCGCTCAGGCCTGTGTCGTCCGTTGCGTTGCTCGGTGGTTCGCCGAGGAGGGAGTTGAGCAATATCATGCTAGCAAGACAGAGGAATGCCGCGATTTGGGCGGCGAAGGTTGACTGGCCAGCGAGCGTGAGGATCGAACCCACCCCGTAGGCGATACCAAGCAAGAGGAAGCTGCGCGTCATGATCATCATGAGCAGTGCGGGCGTCAGCAATGTTACGGCAGCACTTATGTGATCAGCACCTGCCACACTGACCGAGAGCGTGAACAGCGCGCCCGACATAGCGACTAGGGGGCCGGTTAGCACCCATTTGCGATTGGGTGTCAGCCTCCGATAGGAGGAGAGATGGGGGCTGGTTATCAGAGCGATGTCCAACAGCGCTTGGAGCAGGTAAATCTGGACGAAGCCCGGCTCGCGTATTTGTGAAACCAGTCGGCTCCAGCCCACGACCGTACCGAACAGCAGGGTGCGCACGGCAATGATTGCGGGCCAATAGCGTTCGGTGCACCGGACAGCCCTCGCAAGCCGATCCATGGCTGCGCTGTCCTGGCTGTCTACCACGCCGATAAGCCGGTGCCAGATCGGCCGACCATCGATTCCTGGTTGGCTGGTGGGGCGGATGGATCTCATGAGGATGAGGTGCCACGGCGCGCTTGCGGAACTCTTATAGTGCCGAGCGCCAAATGGCCGTTTTCTATCCGGATTGGAGGCCTTTGCCGGGAGACTGAACCGAACTGGACACTTGCACCTGCTGTCCGCACGGCTAGGCTGAGAAGAAGCTATTCATCTCCGCCTGTTCGTGAGGAGGCTGTCGTGCGTCATATCGCGATCATTGGTTCGGGTCCGGCTGGCTATTATACGGCTGAGGCATGCCAGAAGCAGTTTGAAGGCGCGGTCCGGATCGACGTGATTGATCGATTGCCCGTGCCTTTCGGTCTCATCCGGTCGGGTGTGGCGCCGGATCATCAGTCCATTAAGGCGGTCGCGCGCCGCTATGAATCGGTGGCCCTCACGGACAATGTTCGGTTCGTCGGTAAGCTTGCGGTGGGAACCGATGTCACCGTTCCAGAATTGCTGTCACTCTATGATGCTGTGGTGCTGGCAACGGGAGCCCCAGCGGACCGCCGACTCGGCGTGGAAGGAGACGACTTGCCGGGCGTCGTCGGCAGTGCGGCGTTCGTCGGCTGGTATAACGGTCATCCGGATTTTGCCGATCTCGATCCGTGCATCGCAGGTCGGGACATCGTCATTATCGGCAATGGCAATGTGGCGCTCGATTGCGCCCGCATCCTTGCAAAGGCGCCAACTGAACTGTCTGACAGCGATATCGTCGCACATGCCTATGACCGGCTAACGCAGGAAACCGTGCGCTCCATCACCATATTGGGCCGGCGTGGGCCACATCAGATCGCGATGACGCCCAAGGAACTGGGCGAACTGACCAAGCTGGACCGGGCTTCGGTCCATGTCGATCCTGCTGACCTGCCACCCTTGGTCAGCGATGAGGGGTTGGAGCCGGGCCAGCGCAAATCGGTCGCGTTGCTTCGCGCATTTTCGACGACGTCGCCCGACAAAGCGATCCCGCTCAACTTTGATTTCTTCGCGCTGCCGGTACGGATCGAAGGAAATGAACGGGTCGAGCGGGTCGTCGTCGAGCGTACTCGCCTAGGTGCGGATGGCGCAGCGATCGGTACAGGCGAGCATTATGTTGTTCCGGCTGATCTCGTTATAACCTGCATTGGGTATCGAACGCCTCCCATTCCTGATGTGCCTTATGACGATCAGCGCGGTCGCTTCGCCAATGAAGGCGGGCGGATCGCACCCGGCCTCTATTGCGTCGGCTGGGCACGGAGGGGCCCAATCGGGACGATCGGAACGAACAAACCAGATGGCTTCCTGGTTGCCGAGGCGATTGCGGCAGATCAGCCTGCGGTCGGGAACAAGGCTGGCCGCGCCGGACTGGATGCTTTGATCGCCGAGCGACGGCTGGATATCGTTACCTTCCGCGATTGGCAGAAGATTGATCTAGCTGAGATTAGCCGGGCGCGGTCAGGTGCGCCGCGCGAGAAGTTCGTGCGGGTTGATGACATGGTCGCCGCGAGCCGGGATCCCGAGTCGACGTCGGATTTGGGTCACGTGAAAGCCGCTGAATAGCGGGGCTCACAGCGAACGACCCGGCCGGTTTGACAAGTGAACTGACGAAGAAGACGGACCGTTCGGCCTGCTACACCCGCATCGGCATCAGTACGTAGAGCGCAGGTGCTTTCTCGCTCTCCCGAATCAGTGTAGGAGCGGCGGCGTCGGCCAGATGGACCTCAACCTGGTCGCCCTCGATTTGACCCAGAATGTCTAGAAGATAGCGTGCGTTGAAACCGATCTCCAGCGGTGCGGCGCTATAGTCGCCGGGCACTTCCTCCGCTGCGGTGCCGTTTTCCGGGCTGGTCACGGAAAGGGTGATCCGGTCCTTGTCCACCGCCATCTTGACGGCGCGGGTTTTTTCGGTGGCGATGGTCGCGACGCGGTCTACGCCTTCCTCAAACCCCCGCGGGTCGATCTTGAGCAGCTTGTCGTTACCAGTCGGAATGACGCGGCTGTAATCTGGAAAAGTGCCGTCGATCAGCTTGCTGGTCAGCACGGCATTGCCCAGATCGAACCGGATTTTGCTCGGGGAGAGGTCGATGCGCACGCTACCGTCCACCTCGTCGAGCAGCTTACGCAGTTCGGCGATGCATTTGCGCGGGATGATGATGTCCGGCATGCCTTCGGCGCCATCCGGGCGCGCGACGGTAACGCGCGCAAGGCGGTGGCCGTCCGTTGCGGCGGCCTTGAGCACGGGTGCCGGATCCTCTGCAACATGCAGGAAGATGCCGTTCAGGTAATAGCGTGTTTCCTCGGTCGAAATGGCGAAGCGCGTCTTATCGATAATCTGCACCAGTGATGTCGCTGGCAGCTCAAAGCTCGTCGGCAGCTGCCCCTCGGCGATCATGGGGAAGTCGTCGCGCGGCAGCGTCTGCAGATTGAAACGCGCTCGCCCGGCCTGGATAAGCATCTTGCCTTCGGCCGCTTCCAGCCGCACCTGGCTGCCCTCCGGCAGTTTACGTGCGATATCGAACAACGTGTGCGCGGAGACGGTGGTGGCGCCCGGCGTCTCCACCTGCGCCTGCACATTCTCGACGATCTGGAGGTCGAGGTCGGTTGCCATCAGCCGGATCGCACCATCAGCAGTCGCGTCGATCAGCACGTTCGAAAGAATCGGGATCGTATTGCGGCGCTCGACGACCGATTGGACATGGCCGAGGCTTTTGAGCAGCGTCGCTCTTTCGATTGTGGCCTTCATCCCGCTGAATTCCGTTCTTTGCCCGGTTGATGGAGTCGGATTTCTGCATCCGTTAGTGAGAGCCTCTTTCCTTATCGAAATTGCGGGAGGGGGCAAGAGACGAGCCATAAAAAGCCTGCATTCGTATCTCTGCCGCCTTGTCATATGCGGCGCTTCTGGCATTGATTGCGCGATGCGCGGACGGCTTGTCTGGGGGATGGTGTTGGCGGCGATGCTCGCTCTGCCGGTGGGCGGGCGCGCGCGCGATGTCCTAGGCGTGTTCCAGGGCTGGGGGGCGTTTCGCGATTCTGCGCAGGCGCGCTGTTTCGCCATTTCGCGCCCCTTGGCGGGGGGCTGGGAAGCGTCGCCATGGCGGCCGTTCGCGGCGGTCGGCTACTGGCCGAAGCGGGATGTGCGTGGGCAACTCCACATTCGACTCAGCCATCAACTGGCCGACAGCACGGGCGTGACGCTGAGCATTGGCGGTCGGCGGTTCGCGCTCGCGGGCGGCGGAGCCGATGTGTGGGCAGATGACCCGCGCGTGGATGCGGCTATTGTAGCCGCGATGCGTGCCGGTCAGCTGATGAGCATCTCCGGGCGCGCCAAGTCCGGGGGAAGTTTTACTGATCGGTATGCGTTGCGCGGGGCTGCGACGGCCATCGACGCCGCCGCATTGGGGTGCGCGCGCCTCAAAGGGCTGTGATTGCCGGGAGCGATACCCGGCTTTGTCGGTCTGGCGCTTGCGCCTGCTTACGCTTATATGCGCGGCCATGCCCCAAGCTGCGACGCCCCTCATGCCGATCCCCGGCCTTGTCGATCCGGTACCCGTGCCGCGCGCTATCACCCCGCGATCGGATGGGCGGGTTGATCTCCTTGGTCTCAGCCGCGAGCAAATTCGCGCGGAACTGAGCGCTGCGGGTCTGGATGAGCGGCAGGCGAAGCTTCGCGCCAAGCAGCTTTTCCACTGGCTCTATCATCGCGGGGAAACCGATTTCGAGGCGATGACCGATCTCGCCAAGCCGATGCGTGGTTGGATGACGGAGCGCTTCATCGTCGGGAGGCCGACCGTTGTGGAGGCGCAGATCTCATCCGATGGAACGCGCAAATGGTTGCTCCGCTCGGACGACGGGCAGGATTATGAGATGGTGTTCATCCCCGATGCGGATCGGGGTACGTTGTGTGTCTCCAGCCAGGTCGGCTGCACTCTCAATTGCCGTTTCTGTCACACTGGCACCATGCGGCTGGTGCGCAATCTGACACCGGGCGAAATTGTTGGCCAGGTCATGCTCGCGCGCGATGCCCTGGGTGAATGGCCCAAAGGCAATATGGCGGCTTCTATTTCCGGCGACGTCGACGAGGATGAGGACGCGCCCCATTATACGTCCGATGGGCGTCTGCTCACCAACATCGTCATGATGGGGATGGGAGAGCCGCTGTACAATTTCGAGAATGTCCGCGACGCGCTCAAAGTGGTCATGGACGGCGATGGGCTGGCGTTATCCAAGCGGCGCATCACCCTTTCGACGAGCGGCGTCGTGCCTCTGATGGCGCGAGCGGCCGAGGAGATCGGCGTCAACCTTGCGGTTTCGCTTCATGCGGTGACCAAGGAAGTGCGCGACGAGATCGTGCCGCTCAACCGCAAGTACGGTTTAGAGGAGCTTTTGCAGGCTTGTGCCGATTATCCCAAGGCGAACAACGCGCGGCGCATCACTTTTGAATATGTGATGCTCAGGGACAAGAATGACAGCGACGAGGATGCGCGCGAACTCGTGCGGTTGATCCGTCAGTATAAGCTGCCGGCCAAGGTGAACCTCATTCCGTTCAATCCGTGGCCGGGTGCTCCTTATGAATGCTCTACCCCTGAGCGCATAAAACGCTTCTCTAACATTGTCTTCGAGGCTGGCATTTCCGCGCCGGTACGCACGCCTCGCGGGCGCGACATCATGGCCGCCTGTGGGCAGCTCAAGTCGGCATCCGAGAGGAAGAGCCGCGCGGAGTTGGACCGGCTCGCTGAGGAGAAACTGGCGGCGCTCGGTTGAGTGTTGGCGGCCCACACACGTGCGCGCCTCGCCTTGTTGTCTCAATAAGAAAGGGCGGCCCGCAGGCCGCCCTTTCCGGAGTCGTCTGATCGGTTGGATCAGAACCGGATGCCGAGGCCGCCGACGACCTGATGGCGCTCGAGGTTGGACTCGTAGTTGGAGTAGCGATACTCGCCCTTGAGGAACAGGTTGGTGCTGAGCTTGTACTCGAGACCAGCGCCGAGACGGATGCCGTCAGCGTTGGCGCCGACGCCGGCCGTCTCAAGACGGGCGTTGGTATAACCAGCCTTCACATAAGCCAATGCCGTATTGCCGAGCGGAACGCCGGCGCGGGCGCCGACATAGATGTCGCGATCGGATTCGAGGACAGCGCCGCCGAGGTCGCGCTTGGTGGTCGAATCCGAGAGTTCGGCTTCCAGGCCGAGGACGGCGCCGCCGACGCGCAGGTCGTAGCCGAGGCCGAAGCCGTACAGGAAGCCGTCGGGCGTGCCGACGGGGCTGTTGGTCTTGACTGCGTCATAGCCGACAATGACTTCGGCGCGCGGGCCGACAAAGCTGTCATCCTGAGCGAAAGCGGGGGCGGCGGAAAAAATTGCAGCGGCAGCTGCTGCGAAAATCACAGTCTTCATAAAGTCCTCACTGGTAAAAATGATCGAACGAGGATTGTTTTTATACTTCGTTCGATTGGGCCTACGGTTGATGATGTGTGTAACACCATCGTAGAGAATGTCTGTTTTTACACAGACTATAGACCCGTTTGTCATGCCCGCCTTACCGGCGCGGCGGGGCTGCTTATGGTGGCCGAACCTGTCTGCCATATGAACGACAAACGGGTGCAAGGCGAGTGCTGCATTTTTGCAACAACACTTTTGCGGGCCGAGGCGGTGCAATCCGCCTTTGATGGAGGCCTTTGGGCCGTCAGCAGAAAAAGAGGCGGCCTCGTGATGGGCCCTGTCCGCGTTTTCTGGCGGGCTCCTTGTTCTCCTGGTCGGCCAAGGTTGCATGTCGAACGATGTTGGATAGAAATGCGCCATAAACACACACCGCTTCGAGGCTCCTCTGCTCAAGAGGGGCCGGGTGAGGCAAAATTTTGGAGGATATGGCTGACCATGGATCAGTTGCGGGATAGCGGACTTTTTCATCCCGGGAGCTTCGCCATCATGGGAGCCACATTTTGAAGGTCCTGACACGCCTGCTCGGCAAGATCATCACTCAGGGGACGCTGACCATCACCTATGCGGATGGTGCCCAGGAAGTGATCGGGCAATCCGCCCCCGGCTGGGGCGATGTCCGCATCCGCCTGACTGATGCGGCCGCATCACGCGCGATCTTGCGCAATCCTGAGCTGGGCGCACCCGAATGCTTCATGGATGGCCGCCTGATCATGGAACAGGGCAGCATCTGGGATCTCATCATGCTGGTCACCGGCAATACGGCCCTGGAGCGCAACACGCCGCTGCATGCGCCGACGGTTCTGGGCCGTGTGGTGGAACGGCTCAAGCATTGGAGCGACGGCTATAACAAGCGCGACCGATCCAAGGCCAATGTGCACCATCACTATGACTTGTCGGATACGCTCTACGACCTATTCTTGGATAAAGACCGGCAATATAGTTGCGCCTACTTTACCGATCCGGAAACGGTGGGTCTGGATCAGGCGCAACTAGACAAAAAGGCGCATATTGCCGCCAAACTGATGCTGAAACCCGGCCAGCGTGTGCTCGATATCGGCTGCGGCTGGGGGGGGATGGCGCTTTATCTCAATCGCGTCGCGGATGTGGACGTGCTCGGTGTGACCCTGTCGGAAGAGCAGCTCAAGGTGGCGCGCCGCCGCGCTGAAGACGCGGGCGTCGCCGATCGGGTCAAGTTCGAGCTGATCGACTATCGCGACGTGACCGGTCCGTTCGACAGGATTGTCTCGGTTGGCATGTTCGAGCACGTCGGCGTCCGCTATTATCGTGAATTCTTCCGCACCTGCCACAATCTGCTGAAGCCCGATGGGGTGATGCTGCTCCATTACATTGGGCGGCTCGATGGGCCCGCGACCACCGATGCCTTCACCCGCAAATACATCTTCCCTGGGGGCTATGCGCCGGCCCTGTCGGAAGTGATGCAGGCAAGCGAGCAGAACCGCCTCATGCTGACCGATGTTGAGGTGCTGCGCCTGCACTATTATCACACGCTGCGCCATTGGCACGACCGCGTGGTGGCCGCGAGGGACAAGATCATCGCGCTCTACGACGAGCGCTTCTTCCGCATGTGGACCTATTATCTAGCGGCGGCGGCGTCCGGATTTCTATACGGGAGCCAGACCATCCATCAGCTGCAATATGTGCGTGATCGCCACACGTTGCCGATCACCCGCGATTACATGGCGCAGGCCGAGGCGCGCTATCGGGCGATGGGCTAAGATCGCGGGCTCAGCCGATCGCTCGGTCCGCGAGCGAGCTTTCCGCCGGGCGAGCGCGGTTGGGGTGGAGGCGTACCCGAAACAGCGCAGGACCGGCGTCTCGCGGCCCCAAGGCGGGGCGGCGCGCGTCGCAGGCTGACTTAAGTTGCTCGATCCGCGCCTCCGGTACGGTTGCGCTGGGCGCGCCCGCCTGATAACCGCGCGCCAAATCCCACCTCTCATGCTAGCCAGGATGTGCCATGTCCGAGAAGATCAATCGCGTTGTCCTCGCCTATTCCGGCGGCCTCGACACCAGCGTCATCCTCAAGTGGCTGCAGATCAATTATGACTGTGAGGTCGTGACCTTCACCGCCGATCTCGGGCAGGGCGAGGAGCTGGAGCCGGCCCGGCAGAAGGCGCGCAACGCCGGCGTCAAAGAAGAGCATATTTTCATCGACGACCTGCGCGAGGAATTCGTACGAGATTATGTATTCCCGATGATGCGCGGCAACGCGCTCTATGAAGGGCTCTATCTGCTCGGCACCTCGATTGCGCGGCCGCTGATCGCTAAGCGGCAGATCGAGATCGCCAAGCTGGTCGGCGCCGATGCCGTCTCCCATGGGGCGACCGGCAAGGGCAATGATCAGGTGCGGTTCGAACTCGGCTATTACGCGCTGCAGCCGGACATCAAGGTGATCGCTCCCTGGCGTGAGTGGGATCTGACCAGCCGTACCAAGCTGATCGAATGGGCCGAGGCACATCAGATCCAAGTGCCGAAGGATAAGCGCGGCGAGGCGCCCTTCTCGACGGACGCCAATATGCTCCACACCTCCTCTGAGGGAAAGGTGTTGGAGGATCCGTGGGAGGAAGTGCCGGACTATGTCTATTCGCGTACGGTCAATCCCGAAGACGCACCGGATCAGCCCGAGTATATTACGATCGATTTCGAGCGAGGCGACGGGGTCGCGCTGAATGGTCAGGCGATGAGCCCGGCGACTTTGCTCGAATCGCTCAACCAATTGGGCCGCAAGCATGGTATCGGCCGGCTGGATCTGGTCGAAAACCGCTTCGTCGGCATGAAGTCGCGCGGCATGTATGAGACGCCGGGTGGCGCCATCTATTATGTAGCGCATCGCGGCATCGAGCAATTGACGCTTGATCGCGGGGCAGCGCACCTCAAGGACGAGCTGGCGCCGCGCTATGCAGAGTTGATCTACAATGGCTTCTGGTTCTCGCCCGAGCGCGAGATGCTGCAAGCGGCGATCGACCATAGTCAGCAGAAGGTTTCCGGTACGGTCCGCCTCAAGCTCTACAAGGGCAGCGTCAACGTTGTTGGGCGCAAGTCACCCAACTCTCTCTACAGCGAGAAAGTTGTGACGTTTGAGGATGATGCAGGCGCTTACGACCAGCGCGACGCGGCGGGATTCATCAAGCTCAACGCTCTGAGACTCCGGCTACTGGGCCGCCGCGACCGCTGAGCGGAGTCCGCTTGCTATTCAGGTCTGGGTTGTTCCCCAAAGAACCAGCACGACCATTGCAAGGAGCGCCAGCGCCAGGGAGACGGTGAGCACGTAGCGGACGATATGCGGTGTTGAGCCGCCGCGGGCGTCGTCCGTGCTCTTGTGGATCTCCTGTTCCATACTTTACTCCTTTCCACGCGTGGGCGCGGGCGTTGAACGGAAACGCGGGAGTGGCCAGGGCGTTCCAGCCGCGGGGCTATTTGAACGCGCCCTCTCGTAGGTTGATGCCGTATTCTAACCAGGCTTTGAGGGCGCAGAGCATCTGCGTCCAACCCATGCAGTTGCCATAGGAACCGGCGAGCCCGCCTGCGGTTTGATGCCAGCCTTGCTCGGCGATGGAAACAAGGGTGCGGCCGTCATCTAACGGTTCAAAGGTCATCCGAACCTCGGTCTGATAACTGGCCGCATCTACCGATTCGTTATCCTGTGGTACTCCTTCCTCATGCGCAGCCCAGCGCAGCACGATGAGCCTGTCCGGCACGACTTTTACCACTTCGACGGGGAAGGCGCCGGGGAAATCGTGAAAATCCCACATGACTGTCGCGCCCGTTTCCAGCCGACCCTGAGCACCTCCGGTAGTGAAGTATTGCGAAAGCTTGTCGGGGTCGGCCACGGCCTCGAACACTGAATGAACCGGCCGGGCGATATGGATCGACACCTGAAATTTGAGGTCCATGGCCATTCTCTCCTTGAGACGTGATTTATTATGTTATAAAAAAACAACATGTCAATCAGCGATGCGCATGACCGTGTGTTCAAGGCTCTTTCCGCATCGGTTCGGCGCCAGATGCTCGACGATCTGCGTGATCAGCCGCTCACAACTGGAACGCTTTGCGCGCATTTCCCAGACCTCGATCGCTGCACGGTGATGCAACATCTTAAGGTCTTGGAGCAGGCGGATCTGGTGACTGTCGTTCGGCGCGGTCGAGAACGCTGGAATTATCTCAATCCGCTGCCGATCCACGAAATTCACGAACGCTGGATCGGACCGCATGCCGCCCTCGCGGTCGAAAGATTAGGATGTCTCAAGGCAACGCTGGAGAGCCAGGGGTAGGAGCGGTGGCGCGCCCCTCACAACAGGAGGCGCTCGCTCTCATGCTGTGTTCGGCGTGGCGCTTCAATCCGCCCAGCGGCTCGGCTTGGCACCCGGCACGGCCCGATACTCGCTCTGCAGAGCCAGCATCCATCCGGGATATTCCGGTGCGAGTTTGCTTGCTTCATCGAGGGTAGCCAGTTCGGCCTCAGACAGGTCTATGTCGCTCGCCGCGACGTTATCGGTGAGCTGGTCAGCCCGACGCGCGCCGACAATCACACTGGTCACGACGCGCTGGTGTAGCAGCCAGGCGATGGCTATCTGAGCGACGGAGACACCATGGGCCGTCGCGATCGGCCGCATCACATCAATGATATCGAAGGCCTTGTCCTTGTCGATCGGCGGGAAGTCGAAGCTCCCACGTCGTCCCTCGCCGCCGCCCTCACGAGTGAACTTGCCGGACAGGAAACCGCCGGCAAGGGGGCTCCACACAAGCAAACCGACGCCTTCCGAGCGCATCATTGGCACCAGTTCGCGCTCCAGATCTCGCCCGGCAATGGAATAATAGGCTTGCAGGCTTTCGAATCGGGCAAGGTGCTGCGCGGCTGAAACGCCCAGTGCCTTCACGATCTGCCACGCCGCCCAATTGGACACACCGATATAGCGGACATGGCCTTGGCGCACGAGGTCGTCGAGCGCCCTAACGATTTCTTCCACCGGGGTCACCGGGTCCCACCCATGGCATTGATAGAGGTCGATATGATCGGTTTGCAGCCGTTTCAAGCTAGCCTTGGCCTGATCCATGATATGGACGCGGGAGAGACCCCGTGAATTGACCCCCTTGCCCATGACGCCCAGCACTTTGGTGGCGATGACGACATTCTCGCGACCGAGGTCCAGATTGCGGATCGCTTGACCCAGCCTCTCCTCGGACGAGCCTTCCGAATAGACATTGGCGGTATCGAAGAAGTTGATCCCCGCGTCGAAGGCGATCTTGACCAGTTCGTCCGCGGCGGTCTGGTCGAGCTGACCCATGGCCGCCCAGCGCCCGCCGGTCGATCCGAAGGTCATGGTGCCGAGGCAGAGTTCGGAAACGGTGAGACCGGTGCGACCGAGTTGGTTGTAGCGCATGGATAGGCTCCCGCGTGCATAAAGGCTCTACTATGAATATCCCATTGCGTTATGCAACGTATTTGAAGACGTGACGGAGTTGTCGCGATGCGAGATGTCGATGCGAAGAGGCTTGCCTTCTGTGATGCAATGGCGTGAAATGGGTGCGCATGGTGTCGATGCCGCCCCGCAAGCCGGTCGTTCCCTGGCGCTACGGTCTGTTCCTCTTGGTCTTCGCCAGCGCTTTGCCGTTCGCGCTGCTGACCGATGCGATTGTGGGGCTGATGATCGGCTTCGATCTCGCAGCGCTGGCATTTTTGGCAACGATGCCAACCGTCTTTTCGCACGGCGCCGAGCAGATGCGTCAGCATGCCAGCCGAAACGATGCCAACCGCACGCTTATCCTTCTGCTTACCGGTATCGTGATGCTGGTGCTGCTGGTCGCGATCGCCAGCGAGTTGCGTTACGGGCAAGGGCCTTCGTCGGCCATCCTGGGATTGATTGTGACGACGCTGATCCTCGCCTGGCTGTTCTCAAACCTCGTTTACACCTTCCATTACGCCTTCCTCTATTACCGCAAGGGGAGTGGCGGGCGCGATCGAGGCGGTCTGACGATTCCGGGCCGCGACGAACCGGATTATTGGGATTTCGCCTATTTTGCCTTCACGCTCGGCATGACCTTCCAGACCAGCGACGTAGCCATCACCCAACCGCTGATCCGGCGGGTAGCCCTGTTTCACTGCTTGGCGGCGTTTATCTTCAACCTCGGCATCGTGGCGTTCACGATCAATATACTGGGAAGCTAGAAGCTTTCCTCGGCATAGACGCGGCTGATGTCGCCATTCCATACGGTCTGGTACCGCTCGAGCAGGCGCTCGGCGTGCGTCTTGCCGCTGGCCAGCACCTCGTCGAGCGGTGCCAAATAGCCAGCCTCGCTCTCGCCGATGCTGTTGAGCCGCGCGCGGGCGGAGAGGCCGGCGCGGGAAATGTCCAATACTTGCTCGGCGATGTCGCGCAGGGTTCGGCCGCTCTCCCCGATCGGCGCGTCGAGCCCCAAGCGCGGTACCTGCGTGCGTAAGGCCTCGCGCGTGACCATCGGCCAGTCCTTGACGAGATCCCAGGCGGCGTCCAGCGCCCCATCGTCGTAAAGCAGCCCGACCCAGAGCGCCGGCAGCGCACAGATGCGATTCCAAGGGCCGCCGTCGGCACCGCGCATTTCGAGGAAGCTCTTCATCCGCACTTCCGGGAAGGCGGTGGAAAGATGATCTTCCCAGTCGGAGAGGCGAGGCTTCTCACCGGGCAATGCGGGCAACTCGCCTTTCAGGAAATCGCGAAAGCTCTGCCCGGCCGCATCGATATATTGGCCATCGCGAAACACGAAATACATCGGTACGTCGAGCGCATAGTCGGCATAGCGCTCGTAGCCGAACCCATCCTCGAACACGAACGGTAGCATGCCCGTGCGCGCGGGGTCGGTATCCGACCAGATGTGGCTGCGGTAAGAGAGATAGCCGTTGGGCTTGCCTTCAGTGAATGGCGAGTTGGCGAATAGCGCGGTGGCGAGCGGTTGCAGGGCGAGGGAGACGCGGAACATCTTGGCCATGCGCGCCTCGCTCGCATAGTCGAGGTTCACCTGAATGGTGCAGGTGCGCAGCATCATGTCCAGCCCAAGCGTGCCGACGCGCGGCATGTGACGCAGCATGATGCCGTAACGGCCCTTGGGCATGATCGGCAGTTCATCGCGGCGCTTGTCCGGCCACATGCCAAGGCCCAGGAAGCCGAGACCCAGTGTCTCGCCGACCGCTTTCACCTGTTTCAGGTGCCGGCCGGTTTCGGCGCAGGTTTCGTGTAGATTGTCGAGCGGCGCGCCCGATAGTTCGAGTTGGCCGGCCGGTTCAAGGCTGATGGTGCCATCCGCGCCGCTAAGCGCGATCATATGGCCGCCCTCTTCCACCGGCTCCCAGCCGAATTTCCGTAGCCCGTCGAGCAGATCGCGGATGCCGCCGGGTTCGTCATATGAGGGCGCGCGATGGTCCGCGGTGCGGTAGACGAATTTCTCGTGTTCGGTGCCGATGCGCCAGCGATCGGGCGTTTTCTCGCCTTCCTCGAACAGACCCACGAGCTGGTCGCGCGATTCGATGATCGGGTCTTCGCCAGCCGATTGGGTGCGTGTGCTCATAGCCGGTCCGTCCCCCTCAAATGGTGCCGGCGGCCCATAAGGCCTTTGGTGAATGCAGGCAAATTCATTTCGTTTCGCAACTCGACCAGTCGCCGTTGCGCGCCATCCAGCACGCCGTCGCGGCGATAGCGGCTGTTTCCGCGCGCAGGATGCGGGGGCCTAGTGAGATAGGAACCGCCTGTGGGCAAGCAAGGATTAACGACCGCTCATGCGGCGTGAAACCTCCCTCCGGGCCGATGAGCAGTCCCGCCGGCCCGGGATGATCCGCAAAGGCAGCCTCCATCGCTCTGCCGCCGGTCTCGTCGGCGAAGAAGAGGGCCCGGCTGGCAGGCCAAGTCGCCAGCAGTGCGGGGAGGGTGACGAGATCGGCCAGCGTCGGCAGCGCGGTGCGCCCGCATTGCTCCGCCGCCTCGATGAGATGCGCGCGCAGGCGCTCGCCATTCACCTTGTCGACCACACTGCGTTCGGTCCGCACCGGCATCAGGCGCGCAACGCCCAACTCGCAGGCTTTTTCCGCAACGAGGTCGATGCGGCCTTTCTTGATCGGCGCCGCACATAGCCAGAAATCCGGTACGCTTTCGAGCGGCCGTGTTTGCGCCTCGCAGCGCAGCACGAGATCGCGTTTGCGCAGTTGCTCCGCGCGACCCGACCACTCGCCCGAAACGCCATCGAACAGGAGCACCACATCACCCTCGCGCACGCGCATGACGGAGAGCAGATAGTGCGCCGCGTTGCCGTCCACAGGCACGGCAATCCCGGGGCCGAGCGCGGCTTCCACATAGAGGCGGGGCGCCGAACGCGGCGGCCAAGCAGGTGTGGCGGTCATGAGCTCAGGCTGGCACCGCTGACGGAGTGCTGCCGAAGCGCGACTGATGGTGCTGTGTCGCCGCGCGATGGCGCCTGCGATAGTCGATCATGGCCTTGCCCCTGTGTTTTGTGGCCGCTTATGTGGCAGAGGGACCAGAGAGACAAGCGGGACGGATTGAAGGGACCATGGCGGAAAGGCAGATGGAAGTGGCGCAGTCCGTTCCTGATACAGAAGTGCAGGGCCTGTTGCGCCTGTTACCCCGCGCGGCGCGTCCCTACGCGTTGCTCGCCCGTTTCGACCGACCCATCGGCTGGTGGCTGCTCTACTGGCCGGGAGCCTGGGCGATTGCGTTAGCGGGGGGACTGCCGGAGCGTTGGCCGATGTTGCTCTGGTTTCTGCTAGGCGCCGTGGCGATGCGTGGCGCGGGCTGCGTCTACAACGACATCGTCGACCGCGATCTGGACGCGCGGGTCGCCCGGACCGCCAGCCGGCCGATTGCCAGCGGTGCCGTCTCGCTCCGCGCGGCGTGGCTCTGGCTGATAGCGCTCTGTCTCGTCGGTTTTATCGTGCTGTTGCAATTGCGCTGGCAGGCGCAGCTCGTGGCGTTGGGAAGCCTGGTTCTAGTCGCGGCCTATCCGTTCATGAAGCGCATCACCTGGTGGCCGCAGGCGTGGCTGGGGCTGGTCTTCACCTGGTCGGCCCCAACCGCCTGGGTGGAGATAACCGGAACCTTCAGTCTCGCCGGCTTCCTGCTCTACGCGGGAGCCTTCTTCTGGGTGATCGGCTACGACACCATCTATGCCCTGCAGGATCGTGAGGACGACGCCCTCGTCGGGATCAAGTCGAGTGCGCTGGCCATGGGGCGGCATGTGCGCGCTGGCGTCAGCCTGTGTTTCGCGATCGCGCTGGGGCTGTGGGGAGTGGCATGTTGGCTTGTCCAGCCGCTGTGGCTCACGCCGCTGGCTTTGCTGCCGATCACGCTGCATTTCCTCTGGCAGCTTGTCACATTGCGCGAAGATGGGGCCGACCCATTGGTCAAATTCCGGTCCAACCGATTCGCTGGCTTGCTGATGTTCGCCGCCTGCCTCGTCGTCGGTAGCGCCTGAGACGGGCAAGGCACTGGTGCGGTTGTTGCAAAGCCGCTATCAGCGCGCCGATGTTACGCCGTCTCTACGAATGGACGCTGGCCAAAGCCGCGCACCGCCATGCCGAACACTGGCTGATCGCCTTCTCCTTTCTCGAATCGAGCTTCTTCCCCATCCCGCCGCATCCCTTGCTCGGGCTGATGTGTCTCGCCCGGCCGGAGAAGGCGCTGCGCTACGGCATCATCTGCACGCTGGCATCGGTCGCCGGCGGCCTGCTCGGCTATGCAATCGGCCATTTCCTGTTCGAGGCGCTGGGCGCATGGCTGCTCGGTGTGCTCGGGCTTACCGACAGCTTCCCCAAAGCGGCCTGTTACCTGCGTGATTACGGCGCTGAGATCATTCTCGTGAAGGGCGCGACGCCCATTCCGTTCAAGCTCATCACCATCACGTCGGGATTTATCGGCCTCTCGCTGTTCACCTTCATCTGGGCAAGCGTGGTGTCGCGGGCGATGCAGTTCGTGCTGGTGGGGGCGCTGTTTTGGAAGTTCGGCGCGCCGATCAAGGTCTATCTGGAGCGCTATCTCGGCTGGGCCACTGCCACTTTCGCCATTCTCGTTGTTGCCGGCGTGCTGTTGGCGGGCGCGTTGACCAACGGATCCGGCACGGACGGAGACCGGTGCAGCCACGCAACCATGGCACAAATCAGCGCCCGCTGAGCGCTGCTCAGGTCGCGAAGATCATGGCGTCGTCGGCGAAGCTCTTGAACTCCAGCGCGTTGCCGCTGGGGTCGAGGAAGAACATGGTCGCCTGCTCGCCCGCTTGTCCGGCGAAGCGGACATGCGGCGCGATGATGAAATCGGTGCCGGCGGCCTTGAGACGCTGGGCTAGCGCATCCCAATCCGACCGATCGAGGATCACGCCGAAATGCGGCACCGGCACGTCATGGCCGTCGACGCTGCTGCCGACCGGGGCCCGCGCCTCGCTGACCGGATCGAGATGCGCGACGATCTGGTGCCCATAAAGATCGAAATCGATCCAGTGATCGCTGCTGCGCCCTTCGCGGCAACCCATCAGGCCGCCGTAAAAGGCCCGCGCGGCAGTGAGATCATGCACCGGAAAGGCAATGTGGAAGGGTCTCATCGTTCAGCGGCTCCGTCCCGTGATTGCAACCGTCATAGAAGCGGGCGATAGGGACAGCCGTGGCGAAAATCCAGACGAACCCATCGGCGCATGTAACGGCTCTGCTTGAGCGGCGCCCCGGCCTGATCGCGCTTGTTGCCGGAGCCGCGTCCGCCACTGGCTTCGAGCCGCTGCGCTTATGGCCGCTCACGCTGCTCGCGCTGGCGCTGCTCATTCATCTCCTGTGGCAGGCGGAGAGCCGCCGTGCTGCCGCGCGGATCGGTTATGCCTTCGGGCTCGGCCAGTTCGTAGTGGGGCTCAACTGGATCGCTCACGCCTTCACTTATCAGGACACGATGCCGCACTGGCTGGGTTATGTGGCGGTCGTTCTGCTATCTTTCTATCTTGCGGTCTATCCCGCGATGGCGGCCTTCATCGGCTGGACGCTCGGGCAGGGGCGGCCGCGACTGTTCGTTTTGTTTCTCGCCTGTGCCTGGCTGCTCACGGAATATCTGCGTGCGGCAATGTTCACAGGCTTTGCCTGGAATCCGCTCGGGGTGATCTGGTTAGGCACAGGCGTCGACCAGCTCGCGGCAGTTATCGGTACTTACGGGCTCGGGCTGCTCGCCGTTCTGGCGGCGGGGGCGCTCTGGTGGCTCGCACACCATCAATGGCGACAGGCAGGCGTGGTGCTTGGCGGATTGGTGATTGTGGGACTGATCGGCCTGGTCCCGGCCCGCGATGCACCGGTGGGAACGACGCAGCTTCGTGTGGTCCAGCCCAACATCAACCAGAACGAGAAATATGATCCGCAACTCGAGGAATTGAACTTCCGCCGCCTTGCCGCGCTGACTGGGGCGCCGGGCTCGCAGCCGCGCCTCATCTTCTGGCCGGAAGCGGCCGTGCCGGCGGTGCTCGACATGGAGCCGGCCTGGCGCGGACGGATCGCCGCGCTCCTCGGGCCAGACGACCTGCTGATGCTGGGTGGCGACAAATATCATTTCGCGACCAACGACACTGCAATCGACGCACGACGGCTGGAGGGAGCCAACAACAGCTTGTGGGTGCTCGATGCGCGTGGCGAACTGCTGCGCCGTTACGACAAGGCGCATCTGGTTCCATTTGGCGAATATCTGCCGTTCCGAGGGCTACTGAGTGCCATCGGCCTCTCGCGGCTGGTGCCGGGCGATGTCGACTTCTGGCCCGGAACAGGGCCGCAAACGCTGCCATTGCCCGCCGCGACTGGACGCAGCCCGCTCAACATGGCGGTGCAGATCTGCTATGAGATTATATTCTCAGGCGAGGTCGTGGACAGGCGGCATCGGCCCGATTTCCTGTTCAACCCGTCCAACGATGCCTGGTTCGGCAGTTGGGGGCCACCCCAGCATCTGGCACAAGCCCGGTTGCGCGCTATCGAGGAGGGGCTGCCCATCATCCGTTCGACCCCAACCGGTATTTCCGCGCTGGTGGATGCGCGCGGGCAGATTTTAGCGCGCATCGGTCATCACGAAACGGGGGCGTTTAGTGGTGTGTTGCCGCCACCGCGGACGCCGACGCCGTTTGCCCGCGCGGGCAACCGCCTTCCGCTGGCTCTTGCGGTCGCGCTTTTGGTGGGCGGCGTTGCCATCGGTCGGCGCAAGCGTTAAGGCGCCGACATAAACATTTCTTTATATCGATCGCGAACAGACAGAGTCGCTAGAAGAAAGGTCAGTGCTCGCATGCGCACGAGTTATTTATTCACGTCTGAGTCGGTATCGGAGGGGCATCCTGACAAGGTATCGGACCAGATCAGCGATGCGATTGTGGATTTGTTTCTGGGGAAGGACCCGGAGGCGCGGATTGCG